>ERZ773136.2828-NODE-2828-length-13796-cov-5.145695_pt1 | contig 13796 bp, 10 predicted proteins | sample MGYA00580855_ERZ773136 | MGnify/ENA primary metagenome ERZ773136 (study PRJEB29015, sample SAMEA2737860) | human gut metagenome | biome: human gut; feature: human-associated habitat; material: faeces | place: China | collected 2012 ... | reverse complement strand
AAAAAGCGTCCCCCTCCCCCGGGCCCCCTTTCCCCGTAAAACTTTTGCTCTGGTGCGGATGGCAGGTCCCCGTCTTCGGCGTGCGGGAAGCGATTTCGCCTCGTGATCGGGAAAGGGGAGAGCGGCACCGTTTTCCGTACCTGGTCTGGAAGAGGTCATATCGCTTGCGGCCATGTCGGCACAGCGCCTTCCGAACCGTGCTGGCGCGCAGGGGCAATGGCCGGGGCGGGCCCGTATCCACGGAATGGAGACTCATCCGACGGCGATATGAGACCAGGTGGAGCAGCTATCCTCATGGCGAATGCCGGTAGAAGAGGACAACAGGCGTAGGGTGGGCCCTTGGCTGGGATGTTTTTGATAGAAAAGTAATGTTTTTAGTCAGATATAAATATTTTTTGTCGGGAGACGGTCTTTTGCTTGACGCACGCCCTGTTCTTTTATAGTTTCTTTTTGAAATTGAATTTCTTTTTCTAAACATCCAACGGCGGCCATGCCGCCAGGGAGTTGTCATGAGCAAAGTCCTGATCGTTTTTGGTTCCAGCACCGGCAATACCGAGGGCATCGCCCAGAAACTGGAAGAGATCATCGCCGCCGCAGGCCATGACGTCACGCTGAAAAACGCCGCCGACGTGGATGCCGCCGGTCTGGCCGAAGGCTATGACGCCGTGCTGCTGGGCTGCTCCGCCTGGGGCGACGACGAGCTGGAGCTGCAGGACGATTTCATCCCTCTTTATGAGAACATGGAAGCCATGGGCCTTTCGGGCGTCAAACTGTCGGCGTTTGCCTCCGGCGACAGTTCCTACACGCATTTTTGCGGTGCGGTGGACGCCATCGAGGCCAAGGGCAAGGACCTGGGTGCGCAGATCGTGGCTGAGGGGCTGAAAGTGGACGGTACCGTCAGCGATGCCCCTGATGCCGTGCAGGAATTTGCGGCTGCTGTTCTGGCAGCATTGTAGCCGCAAAGGGACCCCGGCCTTCGCCGGGGCGCGTCCTGTGCCTTGCGCGGAGTCTGGCCATGGACTCCGCGCTTCTTTTATGTCCTGTCCCGCCTTCAAGAGGCCTTGGGCATCCCGGGCCTTGCCAGCCGCAGGCAAACATCGTAGCGTGCCGCCATCATCATCTTTGTTGTGGAGGTCTGTATGGCGATCCTTGTTTGCGGCGGTGCGGGTTATATCGGTTCCCACGCGGTCCATGCCCTGGCAGCGGCCGGGCAGGAAGTCGTGGTGGTGGACAATCTCCAGACGGGCCATGCCGCCGCCGTGGCGGGCAAGGCTGCCTTCGTGCAGGGCGACATCCGCGATGCCGCCTGTCTGGACGGCATCTTCCGCCGTTTCCGCATCGACGGCGTCATGCACTTCGCCGCCGATTCGCAGGTGGGCGAGAGCATGGTCGATCCCCTCAAGTACTTCAACAATAATGTGGGCGGCATGCAGAGCCTGCTGGAAGCCATGGTCCGTCATGGCGTGGGCCGCATCGTGTTCTCGTCCTCGGCGGCGGTCTACGGCGAGCCCGACAGCGTGCCCATCAGCGAGGATGCCCCCACCCGGCCCACCAATCCTTACGGGCACAGCAAACTGATGATGGAGGCCATGATGCGCTGGGTCTCGGTGGCCCATGGCATCCGCTATGTCTCCCTGCGTTATTTCAATGTGGCCGGGGCCCTGGCCGACGGCAGCATCGGCGAGGACCACAGCCCCGAGAGCCATCTCATCCCCCTGGTCCTGCAAGTGCCGCTGGGCCGGCGGCCGCATATCACCATCTTCGGTGATGATTACGCTACGCCCGACGGGACCTGCATCCGCGACTACATCGCCGTCACCGACCTAGTGGACGCCCATATGAGGGCCCTGGATCATCTGCAGCGCGGCGGTGATGACCTCATCTGCAACCTGGGCAACGGGCAGGGCTTTTCCGTGCGCGAGATCGTGGACTGCGCCCGCAAGGTGACCGGTCATGAGATCCCCGTGGTCATGGGGCAGCGGCGCGCGGGCGATCCGGCCCGTCTGGTGGCTTCCGCCCGCAAGGCGCAGCAGGTGCTGGGCTGGCAGCCGCAGCTGGGTGTGGAGGCCATCATCGAATCGGCCTGGCGCTGGCACCGGGAACATCCGCACGGTTACGGCGAACGGCAGTAAGACGGCATCCTGGCGGGGCGTCCGCCATGCGCCGTTCCTGTGGCGGAGGAGCCGTGCAAAGGACGGTAGTGGCAGGCTGACCTGCCAGAAAAGACAATGTTTTATCCGGGGAGGCATGAGCCTCCCTTTTTTTATGGCCTTGCGCGGGCTTGCTTTTCTTTTGAGGCGCCGCTATCTTAATATTGATAACTTGTACTGATAGGAGGTGCCATGTACGGCTATCCCTGCGCGCGACGCGCCTTTTCCTTTTTCATCCTGATGCTGGCCCTGGTCCTTTCCGGGACCGGTGCCGCGGCTGCGGAACTTTCCCGCCCCACCTTTGACCCCTTACGGGAGAAAGCCCCCATGAATAATGACGGATTCCGGATCATTGCCCGCGGTGATGCCGCGGTGCCGCCCCTGACGCCCCGCGAGGCGGACATCATCCTCCGCAAGGCCACGGAAGCCCCGTGGTCCGGTGAGTACGAAAAAAACACGGCCGCCGGGACCTACCTGTGCCGCCAGTGCGGCGTGGCCCTGTACCGTTCTTCGGACAAGTTCGATTCCGGGTGCGGCTGGCCCGCCTTCGACGATGCCCTGCCGGGCATGGTGCGTCGCCAGCCCGATGCCGACGGCCACCGGGTGGAGATCGTTTGCGAGCACTGCGGCGCCCACCTGGGGCATGTTTTTGAGGGCGAAGGCCTGACGGCCAAGAACACCCGCCATTGCGTCAACTCCCTGTCCATGCGCTTCGCCCCTGCGGGCAGCGAAAAGGAAAAGCTGGGCCTGGCCCTGTACGAGCAGGTGCGCAACACCCAGGTGGCCGTGCTGGCGGGCGGCTGCTTCTGGGGCGTGGAAGATGCCCTGAGCAAGCTCCCCGGTGTGGTGGACGTGCGTTCCGGCTACACGGGCGGCCATACCGACCGGCCTTCCTATGAGGATGTCTGCCGGGGCGATACCGGCCATGCCGAAGCCGTGCTGGTGCGCTTCGATCCCAAAAAGATCAGCTATGAGGCCATCGTACGCCGCTTTTTCGAGGTCCACGATCCCACCCAGCTGGACAGGCAGGGCCCGGACGTCGGCAGCCAGTACCGCTCCACCATCTTCTGGCTGGACGAGTCCCAGAAGCGGACGGCCCAGAAGCTCATGGATGAGCTGCGCGGTCTGGGCTATGACGTGGTGACCCGTCTGGAAAAGGCCGGGGCCTTCTACGAGGCCGAGGCCTACCATCAGGATTTTGCCCGCCGCACGGGCCGGGGCGGCTGCCATCTGGCCGTGCCCCGCTTCGAGCGCCGTGCTGACGGCAGCCCGCGCTAGGGAACTGGCCGCATACCCATAAAAACAAAAGGCAGGCACGCCGCGATGGTGTGCCTGCCTTTTCGTGTTTTTTGTTTTCAGGGAAGGCGGAATTGGGTTTGCGCCATCTCCCTTGAAGGGCTGCCGTTTTTTTGTGCCTGATGCTGTGCGGAGGAAGGGGCTCCTTTTTCGCCAGACAACGGAGATCCTCCCGCCGGACAAGGCCCCTTTCTAGGCCTTGATGCGCCGGACCAGCGGCGCCAGGCAGAAGATGGCCACGCCCACCACCACGATGGGCGACAGGGCCCAGCGCAGATCGAACTGATGGGAAAGGAAGCCCACCATGGGCGGGCAGCCCAAAAAGCCCAGGAAACTGAGGGACGAGACCAGCGAGATGGCCAGGCTGGGCGGCACGCGCGTGGACTTGCCCGCCAGGCTGTAGCAGAGCGGCACCACGGAGGCCATGCCGAAGCCCACCAGGGCCAGCCCCGCCGTGGCGGGCAGCAGGTCGGGCCAGAGCAGGGCCAGGCTCAGACCGGCGGCGATGCAGAGGCCGCTCAGCTGGAGCACGGGCGTGACCCCGAAGCGGTTCACCAGACCGTCGGCCAGCAGGCGGCCCGTGACCATGGCACACATGCAGGCCAGGTAGCCGGCGCGGATGAGGCTCTCGCCCGGCTGGACCACCTGGGCGAAATAGACGGAGCTCCAGTCATACATGGCGCCTTCCGTGGCCATGCTGCCCAGGGCGATGCAGCCGAGCAGGGTCAGATAGAGGTCGGGGCGGAAGGAGCGCTTCCCGCTTTCGGGCGCTGCGGCGCCGATGCGCACTTCCCGGGGCATGGTCCAGGTGCGCAGGCAGCACAGCGTCGCCAGCGTGATGACGAAGATGGCGGCAAAGTGGGGCAGGGGCGCCACGCCCAGCGGCGCCACGATGGAGCCGATGATGCAGCCGGCCACCCCGCCCAGGCTCCACATGCCGTGGAAGGTGGCCATGATGCTGCGGCCGTAAAGGGTCTCCACGCCCACGGCCTGGGCATTGAGGGAGATGTTGAGCATGTTGTTGGCAAAGCCGAAACCCAGCAGGGCCGCGGCCAGCCAGTGCGGGCTGCCGGCCAGGGCCAGGGAGAGCAGGGCGCAGGGCATGAGCATGAGCCCCAGCATGATGACGCGGCGGCTGCGGAAGCGGCCGATGAGCCAGGCCGTGGGCGCGATGGAGAGCATCTCGCCCAGAGGGGCGGCCAGCAGGACGCTGCCCAGAGCCGCGTCGCTCATCTGCAGGGCGGCCTTGATGTCCGGGATGCGGACGGCCCAGGAGGCGAAGACCATGCCCATGACGAAGAAAAAGGCATTGATGGCGGTACGATAGAAGGCCCGGGGCGTACGCGGCAGGATGCGGGCCGCGGCCAGGCGGGGAGTGGAGATGGTCAGTTCCATGACGTATCCTCGATGAAAGCACTGGCGCTCTCCAACAGGACTGTTTGAGCGCACAGGCAACATCTATGCGCATTGCCTCGCCTTGAAAAGTGTTTTTTTGCGGGGAGCTCCGGCGGGCATGCCTGCTGCTCCTGCTCGGATCCGGCCGTCCGCTCTCCTGGGGATTCAGAGCGGGAGCCCGGCATATCCCGGCTTTCCTGCGGCGCGGACGTTGCATCCTGCGCCGGGCTTGCGTATGGGGAACGGCATACGGAGGTCGTCATGACAAAAAAGATCGTTTCCTGCCTGTTTGCCCTGGCCCTGCTGCTGGGCTCTGTCTTCCCGGCCGCAGCTCTGGAGATCCATATCGACAACAGCCAGGCCCTGGGCGGGAGCCTGGCCCTGCGCTATCTGCGCACGGACGGCGTGTGGGTCACGAAAGGCTGGGTGAACTTCGGTCCGCACAGCAAGCAGACCGTGACCCTGGAGACCTGGAAGCCCGTGTTCTACCTGCATGTGGAAGTAGGCGGCGGTGCGTCCGTGGAGCTGCCGGGCGAAAAGCACCGCTTCTGGGTGGTGCGTGATGTCTTCGAGCTGGAGGGGGATGCCCGCCCGGCGCGTGGCCAGCAGGCGGATTTCATCAAGGTGGAGGTGCGGGGGGACGATCCCCGTTTCACGCTGCGCTTCTGATCCGGGCCGCCGTTGTGGCGGACAGGACAGCACGGCCATGAGCGTGCCGCAAAAAAGGCAGCCTTTCCGGTGACCGGAGGGCTGCCTTTTTTTGACGGATGATCTTTTCCGCTAGCGGCAGTTGCAGAGCGTCCTGTCGCGCAGGGAGGGCAGGCGGATGCCGCCGCGCGTCAGCTCCAGGCGCAGTTCGGCAAGGCGGCGTTCGATGGCGGCGGGCAGGCGCACACCGGCATGGCGTGCCCAGACCTGGGGCGAGACGATGTCCACGCCGCCGTTGGCCAGGTCATAGGTGATGATCTCGTTACCGGCAAAGGCTCCCTGGGCGGTGGCTTTGACGATCTCGAACACGGCGCGGTCGGCCCGCTTGACGATGCTGGTCAGCATGAGCTTGGGCGCCAGGAATTGCTGGTCCTTGTCCACGCCCACCAGGGGACGCCCCTGGGCGATGGCCGCTTCCACGGCGCCCAGTCCCGCACGCCCGGCCAGCACGGCCAGGGCATTGATGTCCAGCCCCAGCAGTTCCTCGGCCTTGGCCCGGCCCTTGTCGGGAGAGCTGTAGCTGCCTGCCACGCCGTTGATGACGCGCGCGCCCGGGCTTTCCAGCCGGACGCCTTCCACGAAACCGTTGAGCATGGATTTCAGCTGCGGGTCGTCTTCTCCGGCCAGCCAGCCAAGGGTCAGTTCATCAGCCTTGGCGCGCGCCCCGGGGGCGGGCAGCAGGCCGTGCTTGTGCAGCTGGGAGAGCAGGGCCCCGGCCAGGAAGGCGGCCTGTTCGTCGGCAAAGGTCACGCACATGATGTTGGCGGCACGGATGCCCGTATCGATGCAACCGAACTACGTCTGCCGGAAGTTGGCGGCATTGTTGCGCAGGATCTCGTGCAGCCGGGCCCCGGAAAGCAGGACGAGGTCGGCCTGCCGAGCGGCGGCCTGGAAGATGCCCTCCTGCGTCAGGCCGTTGCTGCCCTGGGGCGGGGCCACCACCGCGGCGGTGCGCACGCCCAGTTCCTTTTGGGCCTGTTCCAGACCCTGGCGCAAAAGATCGTTCCAGCCCCGGTCGGGGGCCGCATCTTCCAGCAGCAGGGCCACGCGCAGGCCCGGGGCATCGCCGGGCGACGCGGCCAGGGCGGCGGAAACGCAAAAAACGGACAACAGGACGGACAGGCACAGCAGGCGGGTGATATCAAAGCATTTTTTCATGTCGGGCTCCCGGCGGCATACTAGCAGGGGGCTGGAGAGGCCACAAGCGCCCGGGAAGTCTGACGGAGAAAAATTGAGCAATCGAACAATTTGCATAGTAAAAAGATTGTATTTAGTAATATGTTGTTTTTAAAAGATAAAAATAATAATATGAAAGATTTTCTGCTATTTTTATTCCATTTTTCTCCCCGTGCAGCATTTTTCTGTGAAAAAAAGCACTAGGCAAGCTGTGAAACTTGTGCTAAGTCTCCTGCTCAGGAAACGTGTACTCGTGTTTCGTCCCTGCGTATGGGTTGCGCCGGGGCGGGATGCAACTCCTTGGGACATTGCTTGGAAGGATACGTTATGTCTGCATACGAGCTGCCTGCATGGCTTGACACCCGGTTCATCGAAAACGCGCTCAGTCGTACGGCTGCACCGGACAAGGCGGAGCTCCGGGATATTCTGGACAAATCTCTGGCTCTGAAGTCACTGACCATTCAGGAAGCGACGGCTCTCATGCGGGTGACGGATCCCGAAGACATCGCCCTGATGATGAAAACGGCGGATGCGGTCAAGCAGAAGGCCTATGGTGACCGTATCGTGCTGACCGCTCCGCTGCATATCTCGAACCATTGCGGCAGTGAATGCCTCTACTGCGCCAACCGCAAGAGCAATACGCTCATCCAGCGCAAGTACATGACCTCGCCCGAGATGCGCGAGGCCGCCGGCAAGCTGATCCGTCAGGGGCACAAGCGCATCGTGCTGGTCTCCGGCCAGCTGCCCAATGCCGATGTGGAGTACCTGGCCGAAGCCATCAGCATCATGTACACCGTGTTCGACGGTCACGGCGAAGTCCGCCGCGTCAACGTCAACGTGGGGCCGCTGAACGCCGACCAGTACAGCGTGCTGCTGGATGCTGACGTGGGCACCGTCCTGATCTATCAGGATACCTACCATCCCGATTACTACAAGGCCGCCCATGTGGCCGGGCCCAAGAGCCATTACGAGAAGCGCCTCAACGCGCCTGAGGTGGCGTTGGGTGCCGGTGTGCGCGATGTGGGCCTCGGCCTGCTGCTGGGCCTTGCGCCCTGGCAGTTCGATGTGCTGGCCACCATGCTGCATGTGGCCCATCTCAACCGCCTGTTCGGCGCCGGCGGCCACACCGTCAGCATGTTCCGTCTGCGTCCCGCGCCGGGCAGCCTGTTCGTGCCCCCGCATCCGCTTTCGGACGACGAGTTCCTGCGCTGCGTGGCCATCATGCGCCTGGCCGTGCCCCATGCGGGCATCGTCGTCACCACGCGTGAGCCTTCCGGCCTGTGGCGTGACGCCTGTAGCAGCGGTGTCTCCCAGGTGTTCACGGGCAGCGTGGGCAGCGCTTACGAGACCTGGAGCGACAAGCCCGGTCCCGACGGCATCCCCTTCCCGCTGGGCGAAGACACCCACCTGGACGAAGTGGTGCGCTTCCTCATGGAAGAGGCCGAGCACCTGCCCTCGTTCTGTACCGCCTGTCCCCGCTTGGGCCGCAGCGGTGCGGACTTCATGGGCATGGTGCACGAGTGCGGCATGCGCAGCCAGTGCAGCCCCAACTCCATCGCTTCCTTCGAAGAGTTCCTGCTCAATTACGCGACGCCCTATACCCGTGAGGTGGGCGAACGCCTGATCGCCCGCAAGCTCCCGCAGATGAGCGACGTGGAGCGCGGCGCGGCAGAACGTCTGTTGCAGAAGGTCAAGTCGGGACGTATGGACGAATTCATCTAACAGGCAGCGGCCAGGGCCGTTCTTCAGCGAAACCGCCGCCACCGTCTGCCTTCTGGCAGATGGTGGCGGTTTTTTATTTTTGTTGGCATAGTCCGTTAGCCTGCTTTGCCTGCCCCGGGCAGCAGGCAGAAAGAAAAGGGAGACGCCGTGGCAAGACTCATCGACCGTATTTTTTTTGACAGGCAGGACAGGGACATCCTCGTCCTGGTCAACCGCATCCTCGAAGCACCCAACGTGCCCTCGCGGGACAATCTCTTCAATCCCGAGCTGCATCCCCACGGCATCAAGGAGCTGGTCACCTTTCCGGCCTCGCGCATGGCCTATGCCGTCATCAACCTGCTGCGCAATCTGGAGGTCGGCGGCTCGCGTGACCGCCTGCTGGCCCTGCAGACCCTGTATGACGAGGTGTTGACCAGCGCCCATTCGGCCCTGCGCCGCAATACCGCCCGTGCGCTCATGCAGATCATGAAGGACATGGTACGCGCCCACGGCGACGAGACCCGTCAGCTCATGCTGGCCCATGACTTCCGCAGCACCGCCCTGGGCACGCCGCGCGTGGTGCGCCGCATGCTGGCGCGCTACCATCTGCCCGAGATGCCCGAAGCCTGGAACCAGCTCGCCTTCGACGACCATGTCTATGACGTGAACACCAAGGGCCGCAAAACGCCCACCCACCTCATCATGGACGCCTGGATCAAGGGCCTGCGTTCCATCACGGTTGTCTACGACAACAGTGTGGATCTGGAGGCCGCCACGGAGGTCATCCATGCTTCGGGCATCGTGGGCATCTCCGTGCGTATCGGCCTGGAGTTCAGCGTACCGTTCTATGACCGTTTCGTGAATCTGGTCTGGATGCCGCGCGGCTTCAGCTCCGGCAAGGGCTTCCTGGACTTTTTGCGCAGCCCGCAGATGCGGGAGATGCTGGAAAAGGGGCGCGAAGTGCTGCACTGGCGGCGCGAAGTGGCCCTGCACACCCTGGAAGTCTGGAACGAGGACGAGCGTCCCCGTCTGGAGCAGCTTTGGGGAGTATCCGTGGCGCCCATGGGCCTGGAGGAGTTCCTCGACTTCGTGGGGCGTGGCCATGCCTCCCTGCTGCGTCTGGCCGAATACCTGCACAAGCACATCCAGCCCAGCCTGCGGGCCCGGGCCGAGATCCTGCGCGCCCGGCATGACGATCCCGAGGCCATGGAAGAGTTGCAGCGTCTGGACAATCTGGGCCCCGACGATGTGCAGGCCCTGTGGCTGAACCACGGCCACAACCCGCGCATCCCCAATACGGAGCAGCCGGGCGCCTGCGACAACCTGCCGGAACTGATGTGCATGAGCGCCCAGAAGCTTTCCGCCTATCTCAACGGGCTTGCCACGGGCAATCGTCTGATCCTGGGCACCGAGGGCCTGAGCGTGGAGGACGTGGTGGAGCTGCTCTGGGACTGCGAGGGGCGCATCACCCATCTGGAGCTCTTCAACATGAAGAGCTGGGTGGAAGGGCACCTCAACAATATCGCGGCCATCAACGAATTGCAGCGCGTGCTCAACCAGGGCCTTGCCCCGCGCATGAAGCAGATGGTGCGCCAGATGATCCGGCAGATGGAGATGACGGGCGACGACGAACGCCTGGAAAAGTTCCATGCCATCCTGCGCGACATCCCCAAGCTCTGGGCCGCATACCGCCACGAGCCTCTCAAGTCGCGCCTGGGCAGCAATTCGGCCAGCCGTTCGCGCTCGTACGGCATGGGCCTGGCCATCCGGGAGACGCTGCCGCGCCGGGCCCTGCTGTCCATGAAGAAGTCGGGCAGCCAGCAGTCCGCCATCCCCATCTACTCGCCGGTGGAGGAGCAGATCCGCTATAACGAGCCGGAGAACCCCTCGCCCGGGCAGCGCCTGCTGGCCCATCTCCGCTTTTTGCCGGGTTGCGACCATCTGGGCATGGAGCGGCGCCGCGTATGGCGGGCGGCCAGTGAGGATTGCCGCGTCAGCAACCGGGGCAACATGGTCAATCTTGGCGGCCTGAGCCCGTTCCGCGGCAATGGCCTGACCGATGCGCCGCAGGGGGAGGAAGCCAGGCCCGACGGCCAGTATCTCAACAGCACCTTGAGCAACTGCCTCAAGGTGCTGCTGGGCTTCATCCCGGCCTTCGTCTCCTTCATCTATACGCAGGACTGGTGGTTCCTGGCCTGGTTCGGTACCTTCATCTGGTTCGGCATCACCGGCGTGCGCAACGTGGTCCAGATGGTCATGGCCGCCCGCGGTGCCAAGCGCAGCACCCTGACCCACTGGCGGGAACACGTCAGCGTCAAACGCATCTGTGACTCGCTCATGTACACGGGCATCTCGGTGCTGCTGCTGGAGGTGATGATCCGCGTCTGGCTGCTGGAGGACTGCTTCGGCGTGACCGTGGCGGAACAGCCCGTGGTGGTCTTCACCGTGCTGAACATCGTCAATGGTTTCTATATCTTCGCGCACAACGTCTACAGGGGCTTCCCCCGCGAGGCGGCCATCGGCAACCTGTTCCGCAGTGCCCTGGCCATCCCGGTCTCGTCCCTGTATGACTTCATCCTTTTCCACCTGCTGCTGCTCTGGGGCATCGCCGATCCCCATCTGTATCTGGTGCCCAGCGCGGCCGTCATCTCCAAGATGGCCTCGGACACCGTGGCAGCCATCATCGAGGGCTACGCCGACAGCCAGGTGAACCTGCGCATGCGCCGCTGGGACTACGAGAGCACCATCAAGCGCATCTTCGACTGCTACACCCAGCTGGAGCTGCTCTTCCCCCGCGAAGACGCCCTGATCTGCCTGGCCCGCCCCGGCGGCCTGCGCGGACGTGGCGGTGAGGAGGCCCAGCGCCTGGAGCGCATCCTCATCATCTGCGCTCTGGACCTGATGTATTTCTGGTTCTACCAGCCGCGCGCCCAGGAGGCTTTCCGGCACAAGGTGCGCTCCATGGCCGAGGCCGACAGGGCCGTGCTGCTCAGCGCCCAGCTGGTGCTGATGCGCGAACGGGAGGTGAGCCAGTTCCTGGTGGACGGCCTGCTTGGACGTAACTTCTCGAAACCCCTGGCCTTCTTCCTTGACAGGCGCAAGGAATACCTGCGCCTCATGGCGCGCATCTGCATCCTTTCAAAACCCCGCGAAGCCCCGGCCTGCCCGGTTCTTTTCGGGGAGGACAAAAAAAGTTGAATCTATTTTATAAAATCTTATTGCCATGGCGGGGCTGGTCGCGTATGTTGATTCCAGTACATCCATAAACGTTTCCAAACCGGGCTCGGACGGGGATCCAGACCGTTCAGACGCCCAAACCAAGGAGTTGCACAATGAGCACGGATGTCAAGAGCATGCATATGGGCCAGATCACGTCCTTCTTCATCCCCACCGTGACTCTGGTCGGCCAGAACTGCTCCACCCAGATTCCCGATCGCCTGAAGAGCCTCGGCGGCAAGAAGCCGCTGATCGTCACCGACCAGGGCATCGTGGCCGTGGGCATCCTGAAGCAGATCACCGATATCCTTGACGCCGCCGGCATGCAGTATGCCGTGTACGACAAGACCGTGCCCAACCCCACGGACAAAAACGTTGAGGAAGCCACCGAAGCTTACAAGAGCAACGGTTGCGACAGCCTGATCACCCTGGGCGGCGGTTCTTCGCATGACTGCGGCAAGGGCGTCGGCTTCGTGGTCGGCAACGGCGGCAAGATCCACGACTACGAAGGCGTGGACAAATCCAGCAAGCCCTTCCCGCCCTATGTGGCCGTGAACACCACCGCTGGTACCGCCTCTGAAATGACCCGTTTCTGCATCATCACCGACACCTCCCGCAAGGTGAAGATGGCCATCGTTGACTGGCGCTGCACCCCCAGCGTCGCCATCGACGACCCGGTCCTGATGATGGGCATGCCTCCGTCCCTGACCGCCGCTACCGGTATGGACGCCCTGACCCACGCCGTGGAAGCCTACGTTTCCACCGCTGCCACTCCCATGACCGACGCCTGTGCTGAAAAGGCCATGGAATACATCAACCGCTACCTGCGCCGCGCCGTTGCCAACGGCAAGGATATGGAAGCCCGCGAAGGCATGTGCTACGCCCAGTACCTGGCCGGTATGGCGTTCAACAACGCCAGCCTGGGTCACGTGCACGCCATGGCTCACCAGCTGGGCGGCTTCTATGACCTGCCGCACGGCGAATGCAACGCCATCCTGCTGCCCCATGTGTGCGAGTACAACCTGATCTCCAGCCGCCGCCGCTTTGGCCGCATCGCCAAACTGCTGGGCGAACGCGTGGACGGCCTGAGCCCGACCGACGCTTCGCAGGCTGCCATCAAGGCCATCCGCATCCTGTCCAAGGACGTGGGTATCCCGGAAGGCCTGATCGCCCTGGGCAAGAAGTACGGCAAGGAAGTGAAGGAAGAGGACATCCCCACCATGACCGCCAACGCCCAGAAGGACGCCTGCGGTCTGACCAACCCGCGCATGATGAGCGACGCCGCTGTGGCCGCCATCTACAAGGCCGCCCTGTAGTCCTCGCTGCATAGCTGCATAATGGAGGCCCCCGGGAAACCGGGGGCCTTTTTGCGTTTTGGGCTTTAGCTTGTCGGGCGGCACGGCGCGAAATGAAAAACCACCCGCATGGCAGGTGGTTTTGAGACGATGGCCGGAGTGTTCTCAGCTGTTGGAGATGGCACGGACACGGCAGGGCGATATGCCCCGCTGCGGGGACCGCTGCTTCTCCCGCCGCAGTTTTTCAGAGGCGCATGCCGGAAAAAGCGGAGAGCAGGGAAGGGGGGCTCTTTGTCCGGCAGGGCTCCCGCTGTGATACGGCATCACGCGAACATCCCCGGCCGGGCGGCACGGCAGACGGCTCCGGCCACGGCGTCAGCGGCCAGGGCCCCCAGCAGGAGTTCATTCCAGGGGCCGTGCCCTTCGGGCAGGGGCTGCTTGCTGGCCAGCGTGAACACGATATCCCCGTCGAAGAGCATGTGCGCGGGGATGATATGCCGGGCCAGACCGGTGGCGGCCATGCGGGCCAGACGGCTGCACTGGGTCTTGTCCAGGGGGACGTTGGTCGCCACTACGGTGAGCACGGTATTGCCGGCAGGGACCTGTCCGGCCAGAGCGTCCAAAGCCTGCGCATGGGGCACAGGCGTGCCGTCAGGGAAGCGCCCGCCGGCCAGGAAGTTCCCCTGGGCATCGTAGACATTGCCCAGCGCATTGAGGACCACCAGGGCCGCCACCCGTATGCCCTCCCGTTCCAGGCACAGGCTGCCCAGACCGCTCTTGTCCGAAAGATCCAGCGGTTTGCCCGCGGCATCCTGGCAAAGGCAGAACAGGCGGCCGCAGCGGGCCCCGCAGGCTGCCC
>ERZ773136.2819-NODE-2819-length-13826-cov-18.207538_pt1 | contig 13826 bp, 16 predicted proteins | sample MGYA00580855_ERZ773136 | MGnify/ENA primary metagenome ERZ773136 (study PRJEB29015, sample SAMEA2737860) | human gut metagenome | biome: human gut; feature: human-associated habitat; material: faeces | place: China | collected 2012 ... | reverse complement strand
CTAAGTCTCAATTAGTAGCTTAATTAATATGTCCAATATTTTGGGTGCATATCAAATGACTTGTCTTTTTAGAAGAGATTTTTTATTTTAAATTATCAATAGCAGATTGTTCAATAGCAAGACCATTGCGATATCTAGTCATGAATGTTTCAAAACCTTCGATACCTTCTTTTGTTGGAGCAATAGTTTCGGCAACGCTATTTTTGAATACTTTAGTGCTTAAATATTCATCAAGAGATAAGTTTTCTTTATTATTCATATAATCAGCTAAGAGTGCAATACCCCATGCACCGCCTTCGCCTGCTGTTTCCATAACTGTTACAGGAGCGCCGATAGCATTAGCCATGATTGTTTGACCTACGCCTTTAGTTTTAAATAAGCCACCATGACCTAAAATTTGTTCGATAGTAACATTTTCTTCTTTTGTTAAAATATCTAAACCAGTTTTCATAGCACCAAGAGCTGTAGAAAGATGTACGCGAATGAAGTTTGCTAAATTGAATTTGCTGTCGGATTTACGAACAAATAATGGACGACCTTCAGTAAAGCCTGTGATATGTTCACCAGAATGATAGCAATAAGCAAGTAAGCCACCGCAGTCAGCATCGCCTTCTAAAGCTTTATTATATAATGTAGAGAATAATTCATTAGCATCTACTTTTACGCCAAAGCTAGTGAGGCATTCATGGAAGAGGCTAATCCAGCTATTTAAATCTGTTGTACAGTTATTGGAATGAGCCATAGCTACTAAATCACCAGCAGGAGTAGTAACCATATCAAGTTCTTCATAAACTTTGGATAAATCACGTTCAAGAACAATCATAGCGAATACAGAAGTACCAGCAGATACATTACCTGTACGTTTTGTAACTGTATTTGTAGCTACCATACCAGTACCAGCATCACCTTCTGGTGGGCACATAGGAGTACCAGCTTGGAGTGTTCCTGTTGGATCGAGAAGTTTTGCACCTTCAGCAGTTAAATAACCTGCATTTTCACCAGCAACTAAAACTTTTGGTAGAATTTCACGGATAGACCATGGATAATTTTTATCAGCGATATGTGCATCGAAATCAGCAAGCATTTTTTCATTGTAATCTTTAGTGTTGATATCGATTGGGAACATGCCAGAAGCATCACCGATACCGAGTACTTTTTCACCAGATAATTTCCAATGAACAAAACCAGCTAATGTAGTGAAGAATTTAATTTTATCTACATGTTCTTCATTGTTTAAAATTGCTTGATAAAGATGAGCAATGCTAAATCTTTGAGGAACATTGTACTTGAATAATTTAATTAATTCATGAGAAGCTTGACCTGTGATATTGTTTCTCCAAGTGCGGAATGGTACAAGTAAAGTATCTTTTTCGTCAAAAGCAAGATAGCCATGCATCATTGCACTGAAACCAAGACCAGCTAATTTAGTGATACTAACGCCATATTTTGCTTTTACTTCTTCAACTAAATTTTTGTAGCAACCTTGAAGACCAGCCCAGATTTCTTCTTCGCTATAAGTCCAAATGCCATCGATAAGACTGTTTTCCCAATCATAAGCACCAACAGCAATTGGTTCATGGTCAGTATTAATTAATACTGCTTTAATACGAGTGGAACCGAATTCAATACCAAGAGTAGTTAAACCCTGTTCAATAGTAGATTTAATCATTTCATTTGTTTGCATATTATAGAACCTCCGCACATATATTAATATTTATTAAGATTTTTACAAAGTTGTATGATAAATATTTGATTTATCTATATTATATAGTATATTATAAATTATTTCAATTTTTTTAATAATTTATAACGACTTTCATAACAAAATCTATTATATATCAATATTCTAAGAAATAAAAGGGATTTTGTTAAATTTTAATAAATAATTTTTTTACTTAAAAAAGATTTTTGCTATATGTACATGTTTATTTTATCTTATAAGTTGTATGATAATATATTGTTTTGATAGTTTTATAAGAAAATTAGTATTATAAATTATTATGATAAAATATTTGTAAAAAATAATAATTATTTGTTAATTTTTGTGATGAAGTCACTGAACTATGATTGAAAATCATTTATAATAAAATCATCAAGTGAGATAACTTATAGAATTATTCAGTTTGGAGGCAAAAATAATGTTAGTACATGCAGATGCAAATGCTTTTAATAAATTATTAGAAAATAAAGGGACTTTTGTAGTAGATTTCTTCGCTACATGGTGTGGCCCTTGTAAAATGTTGGGTGCTGTACTTGAAAAAGTAGCTCCAGAATATGATTTTGATATTTTAAAAATAGATATTGATGAAAATGTAAAACTTGCTGAAGAATATGAAGTAATGGTAGTACCTACTTTATTATTCGTAAAAGATGGCGAAATTATTCATCGTGAATCTGGCTTCTTCTCTAAAGATAAATTTAGAGCTTTAATAGATGCTTATTTAAAATAAAAACCTCAAAATACCAAAACCCCTTTTTATAATCCTGTACAAGATAAAAGCTGTAGTTTTTAAACTACAGCTTTTGTTTTTTATTTATGTCTTAATTTTTGTAATTCAAGTCCTTCTTTTCCTGTTATTTCATCAATACTTAATTCTAAAATGCAAGTGCGTTTGATGTAGGTTTTTATTTCTTCTAGTCCTTCTGTAAAATAATCAGCAGAAAATTTACGGATAAATTCTTTTAGGATTATTTGTTTATCATTTTCAGCTGTGATTTCTTTAATAGTGCCAAAAACTATAACGCTAGAATAAGCGGTAGTGAATTTTTCCGGAATGACAGTATCTTGATTTATAACACAAAAAGAAGCTTTATTATTTTGACGGACAATATCTAATTTGCGACCTACATTGGCACAGTGAAAATAGATTTTGTCATTGAGATATACATAGTTTAAAGGAACGGTATAAGGAAAAGATTTTTCATCGCAAAGTGCTAAAATACCATGAGTTTTTTGTTTTAGAATAGCTATATTTTCTGATGAAGGTAAAGCTTGTTTAAATCTACGCATAACAAATCTCCTTTAAGATGATAAATTAATATACATTAGTGCCATCAAAATGAGGTACAAATTTAGTCGTAGCTGTTTTGCCTTGTTGGATATAGCAATTTTTAAAACCTAAATCAAGTGCATAATCTACAACTTTATCATATTCAAAAGTCGTCAATTTGCGTTTTAATTTAGGGTGAGTAAGTGCTTTATACATAGGTGTATATTGGTTCATAAGGCTAAGATAAACATCATGATGATATTTTTCCCAGATATATTTTACAATTTCCATACTTTCTTTATAATACCATGGCAAGATTAAATGGCGAATGATGACGCCTTTTTGCATGATATTATCTTTAAATTGTGGTTTACCTACAAGTTCAAACATTTTATCAATGGCTTCTTTGACTACTTGAGGATAATTAGGAGCATGGGAAAATTCTTTGGCTGTATCTGGTGAGTAGTATTTAAAATCGGGTAAAAATACATCAATATAGTCTTTGAGCATTTCTAAGACTTCAACTCGTTCATAGCCACTTGTATTATAGACTACAGGAATAGATAGACCTTGTTTTTTGGCTAATTTTAGAGCTTCAATTATTTGTAAAACATAGTGAGTTGGTGTTACTAATTCTAAACAATGGGCATTACGAGTTTGTTGTTCTAAAAAAATTTGAGCTAAACGTTCAATAGTTACAGGAAATCCTTTACCTTCGGTGCTGATTTCGTGATTTTGGCAGAAGATACATCTCATATTACAATGAGAGAAAAAAACCGTGCCTGCTCCATTTGTTCCGGATAGGCACGGTTCTTCCCATTGATGTAAGGATACGAGAGCAATTTCCACTTTATCACTAGCATGACAGACACCATAATTTTTAGTGCGGTCAACATGGCATAAACGAGGGCAAAGTGTACAATTTTGCATATCCATAAAAAACACCTTTTACTTAATGATTTGCTAATTTAAAAATAGCATAGACGTCTTGATAATTTAATGGTGAAAAATTGCCAATGGTTTTTGTATTATTATCTGTACACATTAAAGTGAGATAGGTCAATTCTTCATCAGTTAATGTTTTTCCCACTAATTGGCTGATATTTATAGGTAAGTTTAGACTAGTGAAGAAGTCTTCAAAATGTTTGATAGTTTCAAGGGCAATAGTTTCATCAGTTTTATTTAATGTATCAATATTAAATAAGATTTTTCCTAGATGACAAAAACGTTGAATATCTTTTTGATAGATATATCTAGCCCATGATGACCAAATAGCAGTCAATGAGGCTCCATGCGTAGCGTTATATTTAGCACTTAATTCATGACCAAATTTATGTACACTAAAATCTTTAGTGCGACCAAGACCTGTTATATCATTGTGGGACAAAGAACCAGCATACATAATTTCACTATGAGCAATATAATTTGTAGGCTCATTTATCATGATTGGAGCTTGTGTGATGACATCTTTTAATAGACCTTCAGCTATATAATCTGTGAGATAATTATTTTGTTCTTTGGCAAAATAACGTTCTAATGTATGCATTAAAATATCAGCAATACCACAGGCTTTTTGATAATTTGGGGCACTGTAAGTCAATTGAGGGTTCATAATAGCAAAACATGGACGATTAAATGGCGTACTAAGACCACGTTTTTGACCTGTTTGTTCGTTAGTTAAAACAGCAGAATCACTTGTTTCACTACCGGCAGCAGCTAAAGTAACAATGCTACCCATAGGAGTAGTATTAGTCAAGGTTATTTTTTTTGTCCAGATATCCCAAATATCATTTTGTGGATATTTCAGACCATGTGCAATGGCTTTAGCTGTATCGATGACAGAACCGCCACCGATAGCTAAGACAAAATCAATATTAGCTTGATATGCTTTTTTTACAGCATCATTTACAAAGCTAACGACAGGATTTGGTTGAACGCCACCTAAAGTCATATAAGATAAATTATCATTGGATAATTGTTGACAAATTTTATCAAGTAGTCCAGAACGTTTTACTGAGCCACCGCCATATACTATTAATACATTATGACCATTGTATTTTTTGATTAATGAAGCAGTGGATAATTCACTATCTTTGCCAAAAATAATTTCTGTAGGACAGTAAAATTTAAATTTTTCCATAATAAAACCTCAACAAAATTAATTTTGAAGAATATCAGAAACAACTATATCAGATAATGAAGAAACGATTTTATCAGCACGAGATAAATCTTGTGGACCAGAATTTGGATTATCATATGCGATACAATAAGCTCCAGCATCTTTAGCCGCCATAATACCAGCAGTAGCATCTTCAATTACTACACAATCAGCTGGCGCAAAGCCTAAAGCTTTAGCTGTTAACTGATAAATTGCAGGGTTTGGCTTGCTAGCAGGAAGTTCTGCACCACTTAAAATATATTCAAAACAATCCATTAAGCCGAATTTTGTTAAAACAGCATTGATAACTTTTCTATCAGCAGAAGAAGCCAGAGCTACAGGAATACCTTCGCTGTGTAATTGATAAAGTAAATCTAAAACGCCATCAATAGGATAGATGGAATTACTTTCTTGAATATATTCTAAATAAATGCGATGTTTATAATCGACCATTTCTTGAATAGAAACGGGAGTTGTAGCAAATTTGGCAAAATCTGTAAAAAATGCTTTGGCAGAACGACCAACATAGGCTACACAATCTTCCATACTACAAGGGATACCAAAATGTGTTAAAGTGCGTATTTTCATATCAGCATGAATGGATTCACTATCGATTATGACTCCGTCCATATCAAAAATAACTGCTTTCAATTAGGTGCTCCTCCATTTTATATATTAATATTGTAAGTAATTTTACACTTACAATAACTTAGCATATCATTCAAAATCTAAAACTGCAAGGATATTTAAGTATATTTATGATTATTCATGGTTAAATTTATCAATTATGAAATTTTGAAAACGATGGGCAGCAAGAGAAAGTGGTTTATTAGCATACCATGCAAGACCGATATCACGAGTGCATTTTGGATTATCTACGGAAATGAATTTTATATCGAGATGTTCCATTCCAGGAATTTTAGGCACGAGTGAAACACCTAAATTAGCTGCTACTAAACTAGCTACAGTAACAATTTCATCACCTTCAAAACGTATTTTAGGGCGAATAGAAGCTACTTCAAAGATATGTTCAGTTTTAGTGCGTAAACCATACATTGGTTTTAAAGTAATAAATGGTTCGCTAGCAACTTCTGTGATATTTATAGAACTGCGATGAGCAAGTGGGTGAGTTGAAGGAACGATGATGAATAATTCTTCTGTCAATAATGGAACCCAAGCGATACCTTCAGAATTTATCGGAGAACTACAAAGGCATAAATCGGACTCTCCTTTGAATAATTGTTTTGATAATAAGAAAGAATGATTTTGACTAAGGCGAAATTGTATTTTAGGATAGATTTTACGAAACTCTTTTAATAATTCTGGCACAAGATATACACCTAAAGAGTGCATAAAAGATAAATTTACAACTCCGCTATCTGGTTCAGCCATATTAGTTATATCTTGGCGGGCAGTTTCTAATTCTTGTAAGATACGTTCAGCATAAGTTAAAAATGTTTGACCATATTGAGTTAAATTTACTTTACGGCTATCTCTGATGAAAAGAGGTATATTTAAATCTTTTTCTAAGCGACTGATTGAACGACTAAGTGCTGGCTGAGATACATTCAGAGATTTTGCTGCTTTAGTAAAGTTTTTTATATGGGCTAGAGCAACAAAATATTCTAGTTGATTTAATTCCATAAAAAAGCCTCCAAATCCAAACTAATGGTAGTATTTCTAATGTGAATACTTTATATTTGATTATATTATAAGCTAGATTTGATATTTTGTATAATTATATGAAGCAAATATTGACAATAAATTTAAAATATTTTATCATAAAAGAAAATTAATGCTGATATAGCTCAGTTGGTAGAGCAATGTATTCGTAATACATGGGTCGCAGGTTCAAATCCTGTTATCAGCTCCATTTTGACAGATAATATAATTAAAACTATAACAAAAAGCTACTTTATAATAATTATTATGATGAGTAGCTTTTTTTATTTAAATACTTGCAGTTGAATTTTTTCTGTGGTATTATGTGGTTCGTAACAAACAATAGTGAACAGTATCAATATATATTAATAATTTGAACTGTATCTTAGTTGTTTAATTTTAAATAAAATAATTTAATAAGGTAAAATTTAAAAAGAAAAAAGACGCTTGGATCACTAAGACCGAGACGAACTTGCAGAATTTTAAATATAAAATATAGTTGATGGATTTTTTGTTATGAAATCAAATCAATTATATTTAATCAATAGGGAAAGTGCATTTCGTGTCGAGATGTACTTTTTTTGTGCTTTTATGTAAGTTCATTACAGTCTCTTTTTGTTTGTTATAAGAACATTAAAGGAGAAGAAAAAAATGATTTTATGTCAAGATGTGGCTAAATTACGTGAATTAGTCGCTAATTTTAAGAAGGAAAACAAATCTATTGGTTTGGTACCAACTATGGGAGCATTGCATGAAGGTCATGCTTCACTTATTAATGCTTCAGCAAAAGAAAATGATATTACAATCGTCAGTGTGTTTGTAAATCCTACTCAGTTTGGGCCAAATGAAGATTATGAAGCTTATCCTCGTACTTTGGAAAATGACTGCATAGTAGCACAAAATGCAGGAGCAGATGTAGTATTTGCACCAAAAAATAAAGATTTATATCCTAATGAAGATATGACATGGGTAGAAGTTACAGGTGATGTCACAAAAGTTTTATGTGGCAGAACAAGACCTATTCATTTCCGTGGAGTTACTACAGTAGTTAGTAAATTATTTAATTTATCTCGAGCAGATAGAGCATATTTTGGCTTAAAAGATGCTCAGCAAACAGAAGTTTTACGCCGTATGGTGGATGATTTATTTTTCAATGTAGAACTTCGCATTATGCCTATCGTTCGTGAAGCTGATGGACTTGCTAAAAGTTCAAGAAATACTTATTTATCTCTAGAAGAAAGAAAATCTGCGTTGATTTTATCTAAAAGTTTAAAATTGGCAAAAGAAGCATTTACTAATGGTCAAAGAGATGTAGAAGCTATATTAAATTTAGTAAAAGATACTATACAGTTTGAAAAAACAAGTCAAATTGATTATGTAGAAATGTATAAATTGCCAGGATTAAAACCAGTAGGAAATAAAATTGAAGGCAGAGTATTATTAGCTTTAGCTGTAAAATTTGGTACAACTCGTTTAATAGATAATGTCATTTTGGAGGATAAATAATAATGTTATACAATATGTTTCATGGAAAAATTCATCGTGCTACAGTAACTCAAGCAAATTTAGAATATATGGGAAGCATCACTATCGATGAAGAGTTGTTAGAGCTTGCAGGTATTTTACCAGGAGAAAGAGTACAAGTAGTAAATAATAACAATGGTGCTAGATTAGAAACTTATACAATTGCAGGTAAACGTGGTAGCGGTGTGATTTGTTTAAATGGAGCAGCAGCACGTAAAGCACAAGTTGGCGATACAGTTATTATTATTGCTTATGCGATGATGACAAAAGAAGAAGCTCAAAATTTAGTACCAGATGTAGTCATGGTTGATGAACATAATCGACCAGTAAGAGTACGCGGTACAGAACTTGAAGGCGAAATTGGTTAATATATAATATTATTTTAAATAGAATTTTATAAAATAAATAAAAATAGGTTGAGCATGGATTTATGAAAATAAAGTCTAAAGTGCTTAACCTATTTTTTTTTAGTTTATTGCTATATAATAAAATTTAGCAATTTATGATGGAGATGATTTTGGTGAAATTAATAACTTTAGCAGGGCCACCATCTGTGGGCAAAACTTCTGTAATTTTGCGATTAATAGAAGTATTACATAAAGAAAAGCAAAAAGCAGGCGTTATTAAATTCGATTGCTTGACGACTTTTGATAAAGAACCATATGAAAAAGCGAATATACCGATACAGATTGGTTTATCAGGAAAATTTTGTCCAGACCATTTTTTTATTAGCAATATTGAAGAAGCTGTAGCTTGGGGAAAAAGTCAAAATTTAGATTATTTAATTACCGAAAGTGCAGGTCTTTGCAATCGCTGTTCACCATATATTCAAGATGTATTGGCTATTGGTGTAATAGATTGCTTATCAGGGATTAATACGCCGAGAAAAATTGGGCCAATGGTGAAATTTGCAGATGTAATAGTCATCACTAAAGGAGATATTATTTCTCAAGCTGAACGCGAAGTATTTATGTATAATGTCTATCAAGCAAATCCTAAGGCACAAGTTATTTTTATCAATGGCATAACTGGTCAAGGTGCATTTATGTTGAAAAAATATATAAATAAAATTGAAGATATAGATACATTAGAAGGAAAAAAATTGCGTTTTACTTCGCCGGCTGCTGTATGTTCATATTGTACAGATGAAATGCGCATTGGTGAAAAATATCAATTGGGCATGACTAAGAAAATGGAATTTAATTGATTAGGTGGAAATTATGGATTTTAAAGAATTTGTAGAAACTCACACAATTGGAGAAATAAAAAAAGCATATCCTCAAATTAAAGATTATTTGGATAATACAGGTCTATGGAATTTGCCAGATAATTTGACTTTTGCTAAGGCTTTTGAAGATATAGATGAAGAAGATTTATGGCAAGTAGGTATTCGTGATGGCAATATTGCTGATGAACTAAAAAAATATCTTTCAGCTATGCAGAATTTAGAAAATAAAGATGAAGTAAAAGTACATAAATTAACCATCAATGGTGGCAAAACTAAATTAGGCGAAGCTGAAAATATCCAAGTAGAGATTTTTGCAGGGCAAGTAATAAGTATTGTAGGGCCAACAGGTTCTGGGAAAAGTAGATTGCTTGCAGATATTGAATGTTTAGCACAAGAAGATACACCGACAAAACGACAGATTTTAATTGACGATGAAATTTTAGATGATGAAGCTAGATTTAATTTAGAAGGAAAATTAGTAGCTCAATTATCACAAAATATGAATTTTATCATGGATATTACTGTAGAAGATTTTTTGACTATGCATGCTAAAGTTCGTTTAGGTAAAGAAATAGAAAATGAAAAGGCTATAATCGCTAAATGTTTTTCTATGGCAAATGAATTAGCTGGCGAAAAATTTACTTTAGATACGAAAGTAACTCAATTATCAGGTGGTCAATCGAGAGCTTTGATGATAGCAGATGTGGCATGTATAAGTAGTTCACCGATTGTATTGATTGATGAAATTGAGAATGCAGGGATAGATAGACAAAAAGCTATAAAATGCTTAGCAAAAAGTGAAAAAATCGTCATTATGTCTACACATGACCCATTATTGGCTTTAAATGCCGATAAACGCATTGTGATAAAAAATGGCGGAATTAGTAAAATTATAGAAACTACAGCAAAGGAAAAAGCTTGTATTGAAAAAATTCGCCAATTAGATGAAACTTTATTAAATATTAGAAGCAGATTGCGTTTAGGTGATTTAATAGAAAATATAAATTAATAATTGAAATATATAATAATTATAATGAAAATAAAAGAGGTTAGTATTTTGAGATTTTTTATAAGTTCGATTGTTATTTGTTTGGGGATTATTTTTAGTAATATATTAAATGTAGAGGCTAGAATACCTTATACATATTTAAATATAGGAGGACTTACTCCTGATCAACAGATAGATTCTTGCTTTTATGTATATGGTAGACCAACAGCAAATTTAGCAGTGCGAAACTGCAATGGTTTTAATATAAATGAAGTAACTTATAATAGTGAATTAATGGTTTATTATATAAATGGCGGATATAATGAAAATGGCAGAATTAGAGCGATAATCTGCAATGAAGATAATATCACTACTAATTTGGGGATAAGAGTGGGCATGAACAAAAATGATGTATTATATGCTTATGGCGATCCTGATAGAAATTATAGAGAAACACAAGGGACTACTTGGTGCTATTTAGCCGATAGTGAAGATCATCCGAATATGCCACTATATTTTTTCTTTGATAATAGAGATGTTATCAAAACTATTGTTGTTGGTGATATAGGATATTATTATTGATGATTTTTATAATAATATTGAACTTGAATGTTTAGTTATTAAATTATTAGATAAGTTACAATAAGAAATTAGAGCTTTTAGGATTAATTTCCTAAAGGCTCTTTTATTATTTTTGTATAAATTTATACATATTGTTTTTTTATAATATTTTGGATGAGAAAAAATGTATTTTTTCAGATTGAATATATACTATTAGTGAATAAATTGACTTTAATAGTTTATAGATAAATATGCTTTAAAGTAGGATAATTATTTAAGGAGGTTTGTTTATGAATAGTGAATTAGATAATAGATTGATAGGTATAAATATTGCTTATTATAGGAAATTAAAAAAATATACACAGATGGAATTAGCACAAGAAACAAATATTAGTTTAAGTTATATGGCAAAAATAGAAAGTGGTTTGGTAACGGGATGTGTATCTTTACCAGTATTGTATAAGATATCTAAGATTTTAGATGTTAGTTTAGATAAGTTAGTTAATAAAAATTAATTGATAAAGGAGGTTGTGATTTAATGCCAATAGGTAGAGAAATTACAAATGATGATTACAGAGAAGATAAGATTATAAAAGAAAATAAAATGAATGAAAAATCTAAAATAGATAATGGAAAAAATCAACAATTAGAAATGATATTTGTTCCAGAAGAACCGAAATATTCATTAGATGATATTATTTTACCAAATAGTATAAAAGAACAAATATTAGATGTTGCAGATTATGCCCAAAATAGCAAGATTGTATATGAACAATGGGGTTTAGAAAAAACACATAAGTATTCAAAACGTATAGGTATAAATCTATATGGTGCTCCTGGTACTGGTAAAACAATGGCTGCTCATGCATTAGCTAAATATTTGGGCAGAAAAATTCTTATTGTAAATTATGCTGATATTGAGTCTAAATATGTAGGAGAAACTCCTAAAAATATTCGTAAAGTATTTGAAGTAGCAAAAGAGACAAATAGTATTTTATTCTTTGATGAAGCTGATGCTATTTTAAGTAAACGTGTTACTAATATGACTGGGGCAGTTGATGTTAGTGTAAATCAAACGCGTTCAGTAATGCTTATGATAATGAATGACTATCAAGATTTTATAATTTTTGCCACTAATTTTATTGAAAATTTTGATCCTGCTTTTATGCGTAGAATTTCTATGCATATAAAATTTGATTTACCAGATTTTGAATGTAGAAAAAAATTATGGAATTTATATATTCCTGATATTATGCCTAATAATATAAATATTGAAGAAATTGCTAAAAAATACGAAGGATTATCTGGTAGTGATATTTCTAATGCGATTTTAATGGGAGCATTTAAAGCAGCTAGACAAAAAGAAAATTTTGTTGATGAAAAATATATATTTGAAATGGTTGAAAGTATATTGGCTAGTAAAAAGGCAAATCAGAAGAATAATATAACAGTAGAAAAAAGACCTGTATCAGAGGAATATGTGAGAAAACAAATGAGAATAGAAAAGGAGAATGAATAATGTTACCTATTTTAATTGGCTTGGGTGTTTTGATTGGTGGAGTTGCTATTATTGCAAATTGGGATGAACTTGTTAATTGGTTTAAAGATTTTTTAACAAAATTAAAAGCTGCATGGAACAAATTGGTAAAAGCAGTGGCTCATGGAGCAATAGTTGTAATAAAAAAAATAACAGATTATTTATGTTTTAGTCATAAACAATATTATAAAGAACAAGACCAATGGATGGAAAAAACTACTACTAGAAAGGTATCTCCAGAAGAAGTACCAGCACATATAAGATCTAGAGCAAAAACTAAAAATAAAGAGTATGATATTACAGAAGAAATGGAAGAAGAATTGCAAATGGAAATTAGTTAGTATATATAATTTATAGAAAGAGAAAGGTAGGTAATTTATTTATGATAAATAGAAATTTTGCAAAAGAATTAATGTTAGATTTTCTTGAAGATGTAGTAAAACAACTTAAAAATAGTGAAAGTGATGAAAAACTTAGTTTAAATATGTTAGCTGATTGTTATACAAAAAAGATAGATGAAATTATTTTGAATCAAGAAAATACATTTAATCTTAAATATATAGCAGGAGAAATGAAAATACATTATAAAAATGAAAAATTCTTCACTATTGAAATATATTTATATTTTCAAGACGAAAAGGAAGAATGGAAAAAAACAGTAATGAGTTCACCGGATTTAAAAATAAAATATTTAAATCAAGAAAGTGTTATTAAATTGAAGGATAAAAAAATAGTTGTTTTTGAAATATTACATCCAGACGAAGCAAATAATTAATGTAGGGAAAAATATGTTTAAATGTGAAAAATGTGGGCTATGTTGCCGTAATGTAGGTAATAGTATTTTTGAAGGTAGAAAAATGGCATTACCAAATGGTATATGTAAATATTTAAATCAGAACACAAATTTATGTACAATCTATGAGCATAGGCCATGGTTTTGTAATGTGGATGTTTATTATGAAAAGTATTGTAAAAATAAGATGAGTAAAAAAGAGTTTTATAGATTAAATAAAATCGAATGTGTAAAATTACGACAAAACAAATAATATGTTTTGTCGTAATTTGTTTAATAGAAATGAGGTAATTATGGGGACAGTAATAGGTATTATAATAGGTATTATAATATTTTTAGGAATTTTAAGTATTATTATAAAAATAATAAAAGGAGTAGGTTATTT
>ERZ773136.2812-NODE-2812-length-13855-cov-3.985145_pt1 | contig 13855 bp, 9 predicted proteins | sample MGYA00580855_ERZ773136 | MGnify/ENA primary metagenome ERZ773136 (study PRJEB29015, sample SAMEA2737860) | human gut metagenome | biome: human gut; feature: human-associated habitat; material: faeces | place: China | collected 2012 ... | reverse complement strand
GTTCTATGCGCTGGATATGAAGCATGTGGGCAATGATTTCAAGGTAGATGATGGCAGGTTCTGCCATCATCACAAAGGTCGCAACCAAGCGAAAGGTGGAGAAAGCACCGCTCCTTTACGACCTCACCACCTTGCAGAAAGAAGCCAACTCCCAGCATGGCTTCACGGCAGAGCATACACTCTCCATCGCCCAGAAACTCTACGAGGCAAAGTTCATCACCTATCCAAGAACATCAAGCCGATATATCTCGGATGATGTATTTGCCACCCTTCCCAAACTCTTCAAGAATTTGGAGAATCATTCGGAATATGGAGAAAAAGTGAAACTCTTGCCTGGCAGTGAGGACTACTGCAAGAACAGCGTGAATGCAGCCAAAGTGACCGACCACCATGCCCTGCTCATCACAGAAAATGCAGCCATTGGTCTTTTCAAGGACGAGAAGATCGTTTATGACATGATATTGTGCCGGATGATTGAAGCGTTCTCGGCAGACTGCATCAAGGACATCACATCAGTATCGGCGCAAGTGGATCATGAAGTTGAGTTTGGCATCAGTGGCTCCATCATCCGACAGACTGGCTGGCGAGCGTTGTCGCTCAAGGAAAAGAACAACAGGCAGGACAAGGATGCAGACGCAACAGACAATGAGGTCAAGGAGCAAGTCATTCCCAACTGGCAAGAAGGACAGCATATCACTCTTTCTGGCTGCACCATCACGGAGGGCAAGACCAAACCAAAGCCATTGCATACAGAATCCACATTGCTTGCTGCTATGGAGACCGCAGGCAAAGAGATAGAAGATGATACGATGCGCCAGGCAATGAAGGACAGCGGTATTGGCACACCTGCCACACGTGCCGCCATCATCGAAACCCTGCTCAAACGAGAGTATATGGTGCGCCAGCAGAAGAAACTTGTGCCGACAGAAAAAGGACTCGCCCTGCATTCCGTGGTGAAGAACATGGCGATTGCCAATGTGGAGATGACGGGCAAATGGGAGGCGGAACTTGCCAAGATAGAACGAGGTGAAGCAAGTGCAGACGGGTTCACCCATAGTATCGAAGGTTATACCCGTGAAATCACTGCGGAGCTGTTAGGTTGCGACAGACTTTTCAGCCACAAGGATTCCGGCTGTCAGTGTCCTAAATGCAAGCAAGGTACCATGCAGTTCTTCGGAAAGGTAGTAAGATGCAGCAACAAGGAGTGCGGTATGCCAGTGTTCAAGCAGGTAGCAGGAAAGTTGCTCACTGATGCCGACATCACCGACTTGCTTACCAAGGGCAAGACCAGAACGCTCAACGGTTTCACCAGCAAGCAAGGCAAATCATTCTCCGCAGCCATAGCCTTTGACGAGAATTTCAACACGAAATTCGTCTTTGCAGAGCACAAAACAGCAGAAAAGCGAGGAAATGTGAAGAGATACAAGAAATAGTTTGTACCTTTGCCACCGAAACATGGTTCATAAATGGTGTCTTTATTTGGGATGCTTTTATTTACTGTGGATTAAGTGGCGGCACTCGGAGGGATACCGAGTGCCTTTTTCTTGCTTTCAACTAACATCAACCGCCATCCACGGTTTATTATTCACCACTTAATCCATTCAACAGACAGATGAACAGAAAGAAACAGGCACAGACAGAGCTGTCCTATTACGGACTGTATCTCTTGAACCATCTCAGAGAGAACCGTTTTCCACAAGCCAGCGATGCGGACTTTATCCGCGAACGTGCAGACCATGCCGCAGAAGTATATGAGCAGGCACGGCGTGATGCCCTCTTTGCCGATGCGGCACAAGAGCTTGCCATGTCAGCATTGCTGAAAGGTCTCCATATTTCCAAGTACAGTATCCTGTACGATGTAGTTGACAGTGAGTTTCCCCTGGAGGTAGCAGTAGAAGATCAGGAAGCGTTTGTCAAGAACCTCCTGCCTTTGGTTGATAACGTGTATTCCATTTACGACCTCACCGATGACGATTTTGCCCAGTCACCGGACTACGAGCAGCTCTACACAGAGTTGACTGGAGCCGTAGCCCTTTTCATAGAGTCAAATGGCGTACAATAGAAAACAACGGCTGAACGACAACATCAAGGCGATAGAGACGGCATTCATCCTTGACAGGGAACAGCGCACGCCGACCGCCCGTGAGCGTCTCCTTCTGGAGCGTTACTGCGGATTCGGTGGATTGAAGTGCATCCTGAACCCTGCCAGGGAACTGGCGGATGCCGTCCATTGGGCAAAATCAGACCTTGAATTGTTTGCTCCAACCGTGGAGCTGCATAGACTTATCCGTGAAAACAGCAAGAATGAAAGCGAGTACAAACAGTTGATGGACAGTCTGAAACAGTCTGTCCTCACGGCATTCTACACGCCGTCAGACGTTACGGAGGCTTTGACGGATGTGTTGAAAGAGCATCAGATTATCCCCGAAAAGGTGCTTGAACCCTCGGCAGGCATCGGAGCCTTTGTCGATTCCGTCTTGGATAACAATCCCAAGGCAGACATTATGGCATTTGAAAAAGACCTGCTTACGGGAAAGATACTCCGCCATCTGCACCCGGAGCAGAAAGTGCGCATAGAGGGATTCGAAAAGATAGAAAAACCTTTCAATGACTACTTCGACCTCGCCATCTCAAATATTCCCTTTGGCGATGTTGCCGTGTTTGATCCGTCCTATACAGCCATGAAAGGCATGAGGGCACTTGTCACCAGACGCATACACAACTACTTCTTTGTCAAGGCTCTTGATACGGTAAGGGACGGCGGGTTGGTTGCCTTCATCACCTCACAAGGCGTATTGAATGCCAAGAACAACAGTGCTGCGCGTTTTATGATGCTCTATCACGCTGATCTCGTGTCAGCGATTCGTCTTCCCAACAACCTGTTCACGGAAAATGCCAATACGGAAGTGGGCAGTGACCTCATCATCCTCCAGAAAAACAGCCAAAAGGAGTCGCTGCGAGGAGACGACAACCTGCTTGACACTGTCTATAATGATGAGAACCGCATTCCGACAAACAACTACTTTCAGGAGCATCCGGAACGCATTATCCATACAACGGCAAAGTTGGATACTGACCCGTTCGGCAAACCTGCAATGATATACACGCATGAGGGTGGCGTGGAAGGCATTGCAGAGGATTTGCGAAAGATGCTCCATGAAGACTTTAAGAAGAACCTCAATTTGAACCGATACTTGGGGATAGAGGAGCAGCAAGAAGAAACTAAGGTCGCCCAACAGGCAGAAGTTGAGGTAAAACAAGAAAACGGAAAGGAAACATTGGACATAGGGCAAACAGAGCAACCACACTTATATAATAATGTGGAAAGCAACAATGCCGATGAACCAGGTTCGCATCATGAACGGACTGTTCATCAGCAGCCACCTGTCCAAATGACCTTGTTCGACCTTTGGGGCATGGAAGAGGAAGACCGCTTGACAATAAAGGAAACAAAGAAACAGGTAAGCAAGCAGACTGGCAAGGCTACGACAACCACAAAACCATCAGCCCAAAAAACAGCAAAGAAGAAAGCAAGTCCGCTAGTGAAGGCTGTCAATCCTACGGCAAAGTTTGAGACAAAGCCTTTGGAAAATAAGGAAAAGTCCTTTGATGAAGCAAATGTCAATGCCAACACTCCAGATGTGGAGGCAAAGAAGATTCTTCCTGGTGATGAACCATACGCAAGCATCTCTTGGGAAGAGAATCCGCCAATCAACGGCTTTTACGAGATGATGATGACCATGGCTCCCGAAGACAGAGTGCTGCTACGCCAAAAGGCGGAACTGCATCGTCAGGAACAACTCAAGGCTTTGGGCGTTGAAGATACGCTTGATCCGAAGTTCAAGCCGCCGATGGAACCGATAGAAGTTCTCAAAGTTCAAATCGGGCATGGGCAGTCGAAAGGGAATGAGGCAAAAGAAGATTCCAAGACTCAGAACACTTTGGAAGAAACAAATCATGAGCGGGAACAACAAAAAGAGCAAGAAAGAAAGCGAAAAGAGCAGGCAAGGAAGAAAGAGAATGCTATGAAGCCCCGTCCATTTGATGAGAAACTGGAAAGTTTTCATCGTGAGGGTTCTATGGTGCTCGACTCTGCCGGAAACATCGGTGTATTGAAAGACCTTACCAAGTATGGTGCTACCTTCATGCCGTTGAATCTGAATATGGAGCAGAAAGAAAAGGCAGTCTTGTATATCGCCCTCCGTGATGCCTATCAGAAACTTTACACCTATGAAGCGGAAGAACAGACGGAAAACAAGCAGATGCGTGAGAGTCTGAATGTCTATTATGATGCTTTCTTCATCCGCTTCGGCAACCTCAATGCCAAGCAAAACGTGAAGTTTATCCTCATGGATGCTTCCGGGCGCGACATGCTGTCGTTGGAACGGGTGGAGAACGGTCAGTTTGTGAAAGCCGACATCTTCGACCACCCCGTATCCTTCTCCTTGGACGAGGTCTCCCATGTTGACTCTCCTGAGGAAGCGCTCACCGCCTCGCTCAACAAGTTCGGCCGTATCGACTTGCCGTATATGACTGAATTATCGGATATGCCGGAACAGGAACTGACGGAAGCACTTAAAGGGCGCATCTATTACAATCCGCTCATAGACGGCTACGAGATAGCCGACCGCTTCATTGCTGGTAATGTCATAGAGAAATCGGAGCGTATAGAAGAATGGCTGAAGGAAAATCCCGACCATGCTATCGTCAGGGAGTCGTTGGAAGCCTTGAAGACAAGCATTCCCGAACCGATAGCCTTTGAAGATTTGGACTTCAACTTCGGTGAGCGTTGGATACCGACAGGTGTGTATTCCGCTTACATGAGCCACCTCTTCAATACACAGGTCAGCATCGTCTATTCCGACAGCATGGACGAATATTCGGCAAAATGCAGTATGAAGACCATGGCCATCACGGATGAGTATATGGTGAAGGGCTATTACCGCCACTATGACGGCATGAGTCTTCTGAAACATGCCCTGCACAACACTTGTCCCGACATGATGAAGAGCATCGGTGAGGATGAACACGGCAACGACATCAAGGTGCGTGACAGCGAGGGCATACAGCTTGCCAATGCCAAGATTGACGAAATCCGCAACGGGTTCACTGAATGGCTGGAGGAGCAGTCTGACTCCTTTAAGGAACGCTTGACCACAATGTACAACCGGAAGTTCAACTGCTTCGTGCGTCCGAAGTATGACGGTTCTCACCAGACCTTCCCCGGCTTGGATCTGAAAGCCCTTGGCGGAAAGTATGGTGTCAAGAGTGTGTACCCAAGTCAGAAGGACTGTGTATGGATGCTTTTGCAGAACGGCGGCGGGATATGTGACCACGCCGTAGGTACAGGCAAGACCCTCATCATGTGCATGGCTGCGCATGAGATGAAACGTCTCGGTATAGCTCACAAGCCAATGATTATCGGGCTGAAAGCCAATGTCGCGGAGATAGCTGCCACCTATCAGACAGCTTATCCCCATGCGAGGATACTCTATGCCTCGGAGAAGGATTTTTCCACCAAGAACCGTGTCAGTTTCTTCAACAACATCAAGAACAACGACTATGACTGCGTAATCATGTCGCATGACCAGTTCGGGAAGATACCGCAATCGCCAGAACTCCAGCGGCAGATATTGCAGGCGGAGCTTGATACCGTGGAGGAAAACTTGGAAGTGATACGCACGCAGGGCAAAGACGTGTCGAGGGGAATGCTCAAAGGCTTGGAAAAGCGAAAGCAGAATCTGGAGGTGAAGTTGCAGAAGATAGCCTACAGCATCGAGCAGCGCACCGATGATGTAGTGGACTTCCGTATGATGGGCATTGACCACTTGTTTGTGGACGAGAGCCACCAGTTCAAGAACCTCATGTTCAACACCCGTCATGACCGTGTGGCAGGACTCGGCAACAGCGAGGGAAGCCAGAAGGCGCTCAACATGCTCTTTGCTATCCGTACCATACAGGAACGGACAGGCAGAGATCTGGGAACGACATTCCTGTCGGGAACAACTATCAGTAACTCACTGACTGAGTTGTATCTGCTCTTCAAGTATCTGCGCCCCAAGGAACTGGAGCGTCAGGACATCCGCTGTTTCGATGCGTGGGCGGCAATCTTCGCCAAGAAAACTACCGACTTCGAGTTTAACGTCACCAACAACATCGTACAGAAGGAACGTTTCAGATACTTCATCAAGGTACCGGAGCTTGCTGCTTTCTACAACGAGATAACCGACTATCGCACGGCGGAGGCAGTAGGCGTGGACAGACCACAGAAGAACGAGATCCTTCATAACATACCACCGACACCCGAGCAGGAGGACTTCATCCAAAAGCTGATGGAGTTTGCCAAGACGGGTGATGCCACCATCCTCGGCAGACTGCCTCTGTCGGAAACGGAAGAGAAGGCAAAGATGCTCATAGCCACAGACTATGCCCGAAAGATGGCACTCGACATGCGCATGATAGACCCAACTTGTGAGGACCATCCCGACAACAAGGCGAGCCATTGTGCGAAGATGATAGCTGACTATTACAAACGCTATGACAATTACAAGGGCACGCAGTTCGTATTCTCAGATCTTGGCACATACAGACCTGGGGAATGGAACGTGTATTCAGAAATCAAGCGCAAGCTGATAGAGGATTATGGAATACCTTCATCTGAAATCCGCTTCATTCAGGAGTGCAAGAACGAGAGGGCAAGAAAGGCGGTGATAGCAGCCATGAACGAGGGTTCGGTACGAGTATTGTTCGGCTCCACATCCATGTTGGGTACAGGCGTAAACGCACAAAAACGGTGTGTGGCTATCCATCATTTGGACACACCGTGGCGACCGTCAGACTTGGCACAGCGTGACGGTCGAGGTGTGCGTGCCGGCAACGAGATTGCCAAAATCTATGCCGACAACAAGGTGGATGTCATTATTTATGCGGTGGAAAAGTCGCTTGACTCGTACAAGTTCAACCTCCTGCACTGCAAGCAGACTTTTATCTCGCAGTTGAAAAGCGGAGCCTTGGGAGCGAGAACCATTGACGAGGGAGCGATGGACGAGAAATCGGGCATGAATTTTTCAGAGTATATGGCTATTCTCTCCGGAAATACCGACTTGCTTGACAAGGCGAAGCTGGAGAAGAAGGTTGCTTCTCTGGAGGGTGAGCGCAAATCGTTTAACAAGGGCAAGCGTGACTCAGAAACAAAATTGCAGTCAAAGACGGCAGAGCTGGGCAACAACAAGGCCTCTCTCAAGGGAATGACCGAGGACTACGGCAAGTTTATGGGCAAAGCCAAGAAAGACAAGGACGGCAACATCCTCAACCTCATCACTCTTGATGGTGTGGAGTCCACGAACTTAGAGGTTATAGGAAAGCATCTGCAAATGTTGGCGGAGAAAGAGACAACTGGCGGACAATACAAGCGGATTGGAGAAATCTACGGATTCCCAGTCAAGATTGTCAGCGAGACAAGTTTCGAGAATGGTCTTCCATTTGTTGACAACCGCTTTTTTGTCGAGGGCAATTACAAGTACCAGTACAACTACGGTCACATTGCCAAGTCGGACCCGATTGCGGCTGCAAACAACTTTCTGAATGCCTTACAGAAGATACCAAGCTACATTGAGCAGTATGATTCAAGATGCAAGGCTTTGGAAAAGGAAATACCGCAACTGGAAGAGATAGCTGGCAAGACTTGGAAGAAAGAGGAAGAACTGAAAGGTCTTAAAGCGGAACTGGCGGCGTTGGACAGGAAAATACAGTTAGAATTGGCACCACCACAGGAGCAAGGTACTGCTGAAAAACACGAAACAAAGAATATAGAAACAGAACAAAGCATAGTTGGAAAACAAGCACGCTCCGTCTGTCGGTTATGACACCTTATTATATATAGGGGTATCTTGATGTTTTTATCATAATAAGATACCCCTGTTTTTATCTAAAAATGGCGAAATCTTCAATAAATAGCCTTTAAAACAAACTTTTTGGAAATATCACAGCAATATTTAGAATAATTATTGTATTTTTGCATACGAATTATATATCTATAAAAGTATGGCAAAGAAATATGTAAACAGATTGAAGATAATGTTGGCAGTAACCAGGCACTCAAACAAGTGGTTGGCAGAAATGTTGGGTAAAGACCAAGCAACCATTTCTAAATGGTGCACCAACACTTGCCAACCAGACTTGGAAACCTTAATACGGATTTCTGATTTACTGAAAGTGGATGTAAACGATTTGTTGAACAAAGAATGTATCAAAGAATGATGGACGATATATTGAAACAGATAAAGGCTGGCGAGGTGTCGGGGATGCAGTTCAAGGAACGCATTCTCGACAAATATGATATTGCCTGTGAGTTAGTGGCGTTCAGTAATTCACAGGGCGGCAAGTTGGTAGTTGGTATAAAGGATAAGACCGGAGAAACCAATGCCTTGTCGTATTCAGAGGTACAAGAAACAACCAACTTGTTGAGTGACATTGCTTCTGAAAACGTAGTGCCATCCATTCTGATAAAGATAGATACTGTTGAAGTTGAGGATGGCAACTTGGTTGTTGCTACTGTGAAGGAAGGACTCAACAAGCCTTATCATGACAACAAGGGAATCGTATGGGTGAAGAATGGTGCCGACAAGCGTAAAGTGTTCGATAATGCTGAACTTGCAGAAATGATGACCGACTGCGGTAGTTTTGCTCCAGACGAGGCTGGTGTTAGGGATGCAACTGTCAACGACCTTGATGCAACGACCATCAAGCAGTTTCTTGGCAACCGTTTTGAAAGAGTTTTGGAAAAGAAAGGCTTGACAGGTGACGCTTTTAATGAAGCATCACTTGATATGATATGCTCTGCCGTAGCTAAGGGGCATGACTGTGAGAAGATACTTCGCAACCTGCGATTTATCCGTCCAGATGGTACACTGACCGTTGCTGCCATGCTTCTGTTTGGCAAATACACCCAACGCTGGATGCCGATGATGACTGCCAAGTGCATCTGTTTTGCAGGCAACAGCATCGGCAGCAAGGTTTTTCGTGACAAGGTGAATGATGCAGATATGGAGGGAAATCTGCTTCATCAGTATGACACGATCATGGATTTCTTCACTCGTAATCTGCATAATGTGCAGGTGGGAGATGAATTCAACAGCATGGGTAAGTTGGAAATACCTTACACCAGTTTGGTTGAGTTCACTGTAAACAGCCTTGTACACCGTTCGTTGAACATGAAGGCCCCTGTTCGCATTTTCATTTTCGACAATCGTGTGGAGATTCACAGTCCAGGTGCATTACCTAACGGACTCACTATTGATGACATCAAGGCTGGAACTTCCATGCCTCGCAATACGTTCCTTTTTAACAATGCCATATACTTGCTGCCATACACTGGTGTAGGTAGCGGCATCACTCGTGCACTGGACGAAGATATCAATGTAACGTTTATGAATAATGACAAGGCACAGGAATTTGTCATCACAGTTTGGAGAGGAGAAAGTAACCAAGTTGAGGAAAAAAGTAACGAAGTCGAGGGAAAAAGTAACGAAGTCGAGGGAAAAAGTAACCAAGTCGAGGGAAAAAGTAACCAAGTCCAAGACTCTGACACTAAAAAAGTGTCATTGTCTAATAAGCAAAGGGATATAGTCAATTTCTGTTCAGTTCCTCGAACCACCGCAGAGATCATGGAACGCCTTGGTTTATCCAATCAGACAAAGAACCGTGAGCGTTACATCACCTCCCTTGTTGCAGCAGGATATTTGCAGATGACTAATCCAGATAATCCTACAGCAAGTAATCAAAAATACAAGAAAGTAAACAAAAGATAAGAAGCGTATGGATTCATTATTTCTACTTCAGTTTGCATGTTTTATATTCATGCTCATCAATGCCTTCATCGTAGCACTCTCTCATCTGCATGTAAGATGGGAGAACAAGCGGTATGAGCGTTCTCGATGGATGATCGTTGCTGCCCTGATAGGACTGGCGATACAATATGTGCTGCAGATGACTTTCGGGTTCCGTGCTATGCACGATAATCTGGGGGCGGTCATCAACATCCTCCTCTATACCCCCTGCTTCTCGCTTATCTCCATAGGAATCTACAACATAGAAACCACCCGTGCTAACCTCAGAAAGATGATACTGATGTGCAGTGGTATTTATGCTGCCATCATTGTGGTCTTTTGCGTGGGTATCAGTCTTCATCATAGCCTGTATATCAGAGAAGGGCTTTATTTGATGCTGACTCTGTTTTGCGTAAGTGTTTTCTATTGCATATACATGATTATTCAGGAGATGATTAGGCGTAAAAATATGTTGGAGACAATGGCGGCAACGGATTTGTTGCCTTACGTGAGATATTCGCGTGCAAGTGTAATCATTCTATGGCTCGCAGTTCTCGCTATGCCAGTTGCCATCTTTTCTACTACCTTATTATATATAGTAGGTCCTGCCGTATTGCTTGCCTTGTTGTTCTTCGATCTTACGTTTATCGCTCTCGGCAGCAGTTATATCCCTACCGAAGAACTCTTGGATAAAGAAGTGGAAAACGATGCCTTGGTGGGAACAGAATATAGATATGGGGGGGGCACTTTCTGCCAAACAGCAGACCTCTGCTGATAGCAGAACAGAATCTTTACAACCACTTTCCGATGAGCGCAGAGATTTCATCCAGAAAAGTCTTGATGCATGGTGTGCGAATTTAGGATATAAGGACAGTACTGTGAATATGGTTACCCTCTCTCGCACACTTTGTATCTCCAAGGATGAGTTATCTGTATTCTTCGACCAGTATCTGAAAACTACATTCAGAATATGGCTTGGTGATATACGTTTCAATGCGGCAAAGAAGATGATGTTGGAATTTCCAGACTATAGTAATGACATTATTTCTGCCGAGTGTGGCTTCTCTGCCCGTACCTATCTGTACCGGATATTCAAGTCAAAGGAAGGTTGTACGCCTACCGAATGGCGAGAAGAACAAGTTGCAAATGCAGCACCAGATGATAAAAAACAGGATTAACCATTTTTCAATAAATATCAGAAAAACGCATAATAAAAGGAAAAAAATCGTTAAAATGGGTGTCTACTTCGTAGGAAGTAGACACCTAAAACATAGGAAGTAGACACATTGACAGGGGAATGCGCCTCCTTTTTTACATGAAAAACACTATCTTTGTGCCATGAAAGAAATGTTAGAATCTATACCAAGGATAGAATTAGCCCTGATCATCATCGGGGTGTTTGTACTCATATTAGGTATTATCTTGGGATATGCCATGATACATGAGTACAGGATGTATCTTGATGATCACTATAAGGCTCGCTATAGCTTTCGTGACTTCATCAAGAGGGAACGCTTTTATATATATTTGTTCTTCGCATCCATATTTATCTTCCTAACAAACCTCTTGTATTTTCTGGAGTGAGTTTCGGATAGAATGGATGAATTAGCTTTATGGTGGATACTTGTCCTGTAATTGGAGATAGATCTTTATTTTTACGGTAAAAAAATGAATGATATGATAAATTATTTGACAACAAAAAATCGGTTGCTGGTTGCAATACTTGCATTTATTCTTCCATTTTCTTTTGCGAGAGCAGAAGTAAAAGAAGATGGAAAGACTATTTCGCAAGGCTGGTACGTCGGTATTGAGGGTGGAATGCCTTTCGGTTTCTCTACTTTCTCAAGTTTCGGACATGACAAGACGCACCTCGGTTGGGCTGCTGGCTTATATGGGGGCTATCGTTTTAACTCCATCTTCTCGGCTGAGTTATCTGCCAAGTATGGAGAGATGAACTTGTCTGCACAAGACTGTTGCGTAGAACGTAACTATTGGTTGGGTAGCGACGGCGTGCTTTACAAGGCAGGTGTCTTAGGCATGGATAGTTGGGAATATGCCAATCTGAAAAGCCATGTCAGGATGGGACAGTATGGCGCAAGATTGAATGTCAATCTCCTTGGACTGTTCCATCAAACAGCTGACAGCCGATGGGATTTGGCTGTTTCACCTCATATATACGCTGTAACGACCAAGGCTGATATTCAGACTATAGCCGATGAAGCCAAAGTGATGAAAGGTTCAACCAACTGGCATTTGGGTTATGGTGCAGACTTGCAGGTTGGTTATCAACTGACCTCTTGTCTGAAATTGGGCATCTATTCCGGTTTGACTCGTCTTACTGGTGAACGTATGGACGGAATGCCAGAATATCTGCATAAGAACAACTTTGTTTGGGAAAGTGGAGTAAGATTAGGGATTAACCTCTCTAAAAAGAAGAACAAGGTAGCAAAAACTCCATCAGTTCCACAACAGGAGGTTCTACAACAGAAACCAACTTCTTCGGAGGAGGTCAATCTGAAAGAAACTGTGGATAAGGCAGAAACAAAAGTTGTTGAACAAGACATAAAAGAATCTGCAAAGGTGACTTTCCCTGTCATATATTTCACCTTCAATAGTATCGACATCCAACAAAATGAAGAGACTAAATTGAATGATATTCTCAAAACATTGAAAGAGAATCCGAACATGAAGGTGACGGTAACAGGTTGGAGTGACACAAAAGGCAGCGTGGCTGTCAATAAACGTATATCTCGCCAGCGTGCAGAAGCCGTAAAGACTTGGCTTGTGAAGAATGGCATAGAGGCTAATCGCATTACTGCAATAGGAAATGGTAGCGATGACACCCAAGATGCGGATAAGGCTCGCCGAGTAGAGACCACGGACAATAATAAGTAACCCATAAAACAAGATAGAAAATGAAAGCAAAAAGAAGATTTAATATTTGGTTATGGGTGCTGTTATGCGTCCCATGCCTGTTGGCAAGTTGCGACCATAATGTTCATGATGGTGAGGATGAGGGTGGTTTGTCAGTATCGCTCACTTGGGCAGATGAAGCCGACCAAGGTACGGAAGTGAAGGACGTGAAGCTCTGGATATTCAATGCCGATGACGGTTCATTAGTAGAGGAAAAACATTATGGCAGTGCGCAGGAGGTGGCAAGCCAACGCTTCGCTCTTCCTGAAGGGCATTATCAGATATTGGCTATTACCAATCTCATAGAGCCATTCTTCACCATTGACCAGACCAGGGCTTTGACTAATTGGAACAATATCCAGATAGGCTTGACCAATCCTAAGGATGTGAACCATAATGCTTATTTCGGAGTGACCGACGTGAGGATTGACAACAAGGAAGGCAGCTATGTGGTGCAAAACCCAATGAAGAGCGTGCTTTCGGAACTGACCGTCATCATAGAGAATGTGCCAAAAGGCACAGAAATGAGTGGTAAGGCATTAGATGCAGCCTGGTGTCTGTTCCCTACACAGAAGAATGGTGATGGCGACTATGGATTGCCGAGCATAGAGCCAACGGAAGTGGAACTCCCTACTATCTTGGCTACTGAGTCAACTTTGCAATCAGAAGTCATCCGGCTGATGCCGACCATACAGGGAAGTTCCGCCTCTCATGTTTATCTCCGCCTCTTGCTGCCTAACGGGACCTTGCAAGAGTATGACATCACCGCTCCTGCGATGAAGGTTGGAGGAAAGTATGAGTTACGACTCAACTACAACCAAATGCAGCCAAAGATGAATCTGGAAGCTACCATCAACGGTTGGACGAACCTCAACAAAGAAGTAGAAATCAAATAATAATAATAACTTTTAAAATATTGATAAGATGAAAAAGATGACGAAGTTTTTCGCCCTTGCACTCTTGGCTGGTGCAATGGTTTCATGCAGTACAGAAGACACCGCACCTTCTGTCCAGAACGATAAGGTAGCCGTGCAGTTTACTGGTGGTATTAGCGTAAACACCCGTGCTGCCGGTTTAGCTTGGGATATTCCTAAAATAATAAAAATTAAGGCAAC
>ERZ773136.2808-NODE-2808-length-13873-cov-7.407222_pt1 | contig 13873 bp, 9 predicted proteins | sample MGYA00580855_ERZ773136 | MGnify/ENA primary metagenome ERZ773136 (study PRJEB29015, sample SAMEA2737860) | human gut metagenome | biome: human gut; feature: human-associated habitat; material: faeces | place: China | collected 2012 ... | reverse complement strand
CGGTTTCTGCGCTTAACGCTCACCGGCTTAGGCCGGAAATAGAGCCTGACGGCTCTTCGGGGATTGCCGATGCTACCTGCTCCTTTGCGATCCCACATTTGATGTGGGAACAGGCTTGTCCCCCGTGCTTGACACGGGGTTGCAGAAGAACTGTCGGTTAAGCCTTGATCTTTTGGTTACTTTTGGATCAAGCCAAAAGTAACGGATAAATCATTTATTCTATAATCTTTACTACTAACGCCGTTTTGTCCTCGTTCCAACCTTCCAGTATGACCTGCCGGGTTTCGTTGACCAACGAGTGGTCGTACGGGATCTCCACCTTGATATAATTCTCCGTGAAGCCGTGCATCATGCCTCCTTTGCGTGTTTGTTCAAACAAGACATTCGCCTTCTGGCCGATATGCGCTTCGTAGAAAGCATGGAGCTTACGGTCGGATATGTCCAGCAATTGCTGGCTGCGGGCATGCTTGGTTTTCGGGTCGACGACGTGGTCGATCTTGAGTGCCTGCGTACCCGGCCGTTCCGAATAGCTGAACACGTGCAGCTGGCTGATGTCCAAGCTTTCGATAAAGGTGCGGGCCTCCTCGAAACAGGTATCCGTTTCACCCCGCGTACCGACGATCACATCGACGCCGATAAAGGCGTGCGGCATGACCTCTTTGATCTTTTCGATCTTATGCCGGAACAGGGTCGTGTCGTAACGGCGGCGCATCAGTTTCAGCACCTCGTCGCTTCCGCTCTGTAACGGAATATGAAAATGAGGAGCGAAACGTCTGCTGCATGCCACGAAATCGATCGCCTCGTCCGTGATCAGGTTCGGTTCGATGGAGGAGATACGGTAGCGTACGATCCCTTCCACCTTGTCGAGGGCGCGGATCAGGTCGATAAACGTTTCCCCGGTGCTCTTCCCGAAGTCGCCGATGTTGACGCCTGTCAGCACGATCTCTTTTCCCCCGTTTGAGGCGACCTCTTCGGCCTGCTTCACCATGCTGGCGATCGTCCCGTTGCGACTGCGTCCGCGGGCAAAGGGGATCGTGCAGTAGGAACAGAAATAATCGCATCCGTCCTGCACTTTCAGGAAATGGCGCGTACGGTCGTCTGCCGAGCAGGAAGGGGAGAAAGTACGGATATCTTTCGTCCGGGAAGCGATTATGGCGCCTCCCTCTTCTCTCTTTTTCAGATCGTCCAGATACATTAACAAATCCAGCTTCTGCTCGGCTCCCAAGACAAGGTCGACTCCTTCGATATGGGAAACCTCTTCCGGCTTTAACTGGGCGTAGCAACCGGTCACGACGATGAACGCCCCTGGGTGCTGTTTGCCGATCCGGCGGATCGCCTGACGGCATTTCTTGTCGGCAAGTTCTGTCACGGAGCAGGTGTTGACAACGCAAATATCGGCCTTTTCACCCGGACGTGCTTTGCGTACGCCCTGTTCGGCAAGGACTTTCCCTATGGTCGAAGTTTCGGCGAAATTCAGCTTGCATCCTAAGGTATAGTATGCGGCTATCTTGTTCTCAAAAACAGTCTTATCAATCATTGTCTTTTAATTATCGCGCAAATTTACGGAAAATGTTTGGAGATAGTATATTCTTATCGTTTATTGTGGAACCGGTAACCTATCCCTAACATCAGGTTGTTGGGGTCTTTGAATTTGCTCAACTGGTATCCCACGTGCAGGAACAGGTTGCGTGTGACAGATGTTTTCAGTGCCAGGATTTGGTACATCCCTTGCGTATCGGTGCATTTGTGGTAAACATTGTAGCCTATGCCTACATTGATCGTGAAGATCGGCATGACCAGTTCGCCCCGTACGGATAGCCCGACTGCCAATTGTTCCTTGAATGGCGGACGGTAAAACCTGTGCTCGGCCTGGTCGTTGTAGTCGGCTTCGTATTCCTTGATGTTGGCACTTTCGTCGTATTGTACGTCGAGCGATGCTCCGGCACGGAAATATTGGTGGAAGTTATACATAGGATTGAAATTGAATCCTAATACGCCGAACGAGCCGGGGGCGAGGTAGGCTTCATCGGGCTTGATAACCCCTTTTCGTTTCGAGGCGCCGTATAAGACGATGTCGTAGCTGATGTGAGGTTTGATGCGTTGTGTGGTCCGCCTGCCTGACATCACCGTCCCGGCATTTGCTCCGAAGGTGTGCACCAGGCCTATCCTGCCTCCGACGGTATTGACGCCTGCGTTGGGGTACTGGGTGTTTCCGTTGGAGAAGTGGCTCAGGTCGATGCCTGCCGTCAGTTGCCATCCTGCCGCCAGTTGCCAGTTCAGCAAGAATCCCAAATTGATATAGGCATTGATCTTTGACCCCACAACATAATTATAGGCGTTGGTTCCCGGATGGTACTTTTTCCATCCGAAAGAGGCCCCGAAGTTCCATTCGTAATCCAGTGACAGGCGGGAGGAGAGCCGGGCTATGCGTGCTCCCTGGAATGCATATACTGCAACCGGAGTCCCGATCTCGGCCTTGTCAAAGAAAGAGTGGTATGAGACACCGATTCCCTGGTACGTGTGCGGGTATAATTTCCCGTAGCGCGAATCGGGATGAAACCGGAAAGAGTATTTCAGGTGTGCCGACACGGACTTACGCAAGGGTTGCCATGCAGCGTTCTCGCCGGCAAAGAACTCATTGGTGGGGATGAGGTAGACGGGACGGAAGTCGATACCGACCCCGTGTGTGAGCGGATGGCGGGAGACGGTGTCGTTCGCCCCTGTCTCTTGTGCACATATACGAGTGCATCCTAACACACATATTGTTATAAGTACTTTCCAGTTCTTCATGTCTCATCCGTTTATTCGGTTGCCAAAGATAGGTAAAAATTTAGTTTGTCAAACCTTTGGGTATTGTTGTACTGTTGGTTAAACTCTGGCTATCTGTTGTGTATTTGTCGGATAGTCTGTATTTTTGCGCAAATTATAATACAGTGTGCAGTATGATACAAGAGAATTTTATCAAGATATACGAGAAAAGTTTCAAGAAGAACTGGGAACTGCCCGCCTTGACGGATTACAGCAAAGGGACGACCTTTTCTTTCGCCGATGTGGCCAAAGAGATTGCCCGTATCCATATCCTATTTGAAGAATGTCAGATACGGCGGGGAGATAAGATTGCTCTGATCGGAAAAGACAGTGCCCGCTGGTGTATTGTTTATATGGCCGCTGTGACCTACGGAGCGATTATAGTACCTATCTTGCAGGACTTCAGTCCGAACGATGTGCATCATATTATCAATCACTCCGAGTCGGTTTTCCTTTTTGTCAGTGACCGTATCTGGGATACACTGGAAGAGGAAATGATCGAGGACGTGCGTGGTGTCTTTTCGCTGTCCGATTTCCGTTGCCTGCATCAGCGCGATGGTGAAAGCATTCAGAAGCTTTTGAAAGGCATGGATGAGAAGATGGCGGAAAAGTATCCGGACGGTTTCGGCAAGGATGATATCGAATATGCGGAACTGGACAATGACAAAGTGGTCCTGTTGAACTATACTTCCGGCACGACCAGTTATTCCAAAGGAGTGATGATTCCTTACCGCGCATTGTGGTCGAATACCCAGTTCGCTTTTGATGTCTTGAAAATGAATCCGGGTGACAAGCTGGTTTCCATGCTCCCTATGGCACACATGTACGGACTGGCTTTCGAGTTCCTTTATGAATTCTGTGTGGGATGCCATATTTATTTCCTGACCCGTACCCCCAGTCCGAAAATCATCTTCCAAGCCTTTTCCGAAGTGAAACCCAATCTGGTAGTAGCCGTTCCATTGATTATCGAAAAAATCATCAAGAAGAATGTACTGCCCAAACTGGAAACCCCGGCTATGAAGATTTTACTGAAAGTTCCTATCATCAATGATAAAATCAAAGCCACAGTCCGCGAACAGATGATAAATGCCTTCGGAGGTAATTTCTACGAAATTATTGTAGGAGGTGCCGCCTTCAATCAAGAAATAGAGCAGTTCCTGAAAAGTATAGATTTCCCCTATACCGTGGGATATGGCATGACTGAGTGTGCTCCGATTATCTGTTATGAAGATTGGAAATATTTCAAGCCGGGTTCCTGCGGAAAGGCGGCTCCTCGTATGGAAGTCAAAATATTGAGCCCCGACCCTGAGAATATAGTAGGTGAGATAGTATGCAAAGGACCTAATGTAATGTTAGGCTATTACAAGAATCCCGAAGCTACCGCCGAGGTGATAGACAAGGACGGCTGGTTGCATACCGGTGACCTGGGTGTTATGGATGCGGAAGGCAACGTTACCATCAAGGGACGCAGCAAAAACATGCTGTTGGGTCCATCGGGACAGAATATTTATCCGGAAGAGATTGAAGATAAATTGAATAACATGCCGTTCGTTTCAGAAAGCATTATCATACAGCAGGCAGACAGCAAACTGGCGGCTTTGGTTTATCCCGATTTCGACGATGCCTTTGCTCATGGGCTGGATAATGACGCGATAGCACAGGCTATGGAAGAGAACCGTATCAACTTGAATACAGAACTTCCTGCATATTCACAAATAGCCCGTGTAAAAATCTATCCGGAAGAATTCGAGAAAACTCCTAAAAAGAGTATCAAACGTTTCTTATATCAGGAAGTAAAATAACACCTGACAGAAAAAGAACCTGCCTGCAACATATATAATGTATAAGTCTGAAGATTATAGATGTTGCAGGCTATACATTATAGATGTTACAGGTTATACATCCGCATATATGGACACCTGGATCATGATACGTGAAAGGAGACAAAACAAAACATAATTTTACTCTTGCCCCTCGATCAATTCTCCCCATAATTCCCCCTTATATCTACATTTTTATTACATTTGCACCCAAGAAACTAAAAATGTATGAAAATGAATATGCGTATAGCAGCAATACTCCTTTTAGGATATTGTGCAGGTATGTCAACTCCTGCTTTTGCCCAGAAAAAGGACAAGCTTAAAAAAGGCCCCAACATCTCCTTGAACATTTCCGCGAAGAAAGACAGTGTCAAAACCACTTATCTGAATATCGGTCTGCTTACAAATATCTATCAACTGAAAGGAATCGGTATCAACGCTGTATCCAGTGTTGTACAAAACGATATGACGGGTTTCCAAATCTCCGGCCTTGCCAGCATTACCGGACGCCACGCCTCCGGTTTCCAACTGGGAGGTATTGCCAATGTAGCCGGAGGCAATGCCAATGGCATCATGCTCAGCGGACTGATGAATGTTGCCGGAGGGAAAGCCAACGGTATCCAAATTTCCGGATTAGGCAACATTGCCGGAAACATATCAAGAGGAGTTACCATCGGCGGTCTGATGAATCTGGCCGGCAACAAAGCCCAAGGAGTTCAGATAGCCGGCTTGGCCAACATTGCCGGAAAATCACAAAATGGCGTCGCTATCGGCGGACTGATGAACGTATCTGCCGAGAAACTGAACGGAGCACAAGTTTCCACCCTGCTCAATATCAGTGGCGGAGAAGCCAAAGGCGCTCAAGTCTCAGCCATTGGTAATGTAGGTGTAAACGTGAATGGTATGCAATTCTCCGCCATCAGCAATATCGCTGCCGGAGAAATCAGAGGCTTGCAGCTTTGCGGTGCGGTAAATATCGCCGTCAAGACGGAAAATGCCCTGCAATTCTCAGGACTGACCAATGTTTGCCAAGGCAAGTTACGCGGTGTGCAGTTCGCTCCCGGCAACTACGCCGGAGAAGTAAGCGGCGCGCAAATCGGTTTACTCAACCTGTGTGGCGGGAATGTAAAAGGAATACAAATAGGAATCATCAACCATAGCAAGGATACTACCGCCCATAAACTAGGTTTGGTGAATATCACTCCCAAAACCCGTATCCAGATGATGCTGTTTGCAGGTAACACCAGCAAACTGAATGCTGCCGTGCGTTTTAAAAACCGCCGGAGTTATACCATGCTGGGTATCGGTACACACTATCTGGATTTGAATGACAAATTTTCGGGCTGCGTGTTCTATCGTGCCGGTCTTTACTATCCCATCGCCTCCAAACTGGAACTAAGTGGCGACTTAGGTTATTTCCATATAGAAAACTTTGAAAATGAAGATGCGGAAACACCGGAACGCATGTATTCATTGCAAGCCCGTATCAATCTGGAATATAAATTCAAATCCAGAATCAGTTTCTTTGCATCGGGTGGTTACGGCATGACGCGCTACTATGATAAAAATAAGTTCTACGAAAAAAAACCTATTTTCGAAGCAGGTGTTATCTTGTTTTAAGCAGCCCCGTCACCCTAGTATAAACTAATCCATACAGTATGAAACTACAGCATATCGCATTAGTCTGCCTGCTGGCATTAAGTGCCGGGAACGTCACAGCCCAGATGCTCCACCGCCCCGATTCCATGTATACATTCACCGATCCTCGCCTGCAAAAAAAACACCCTTGGCGTGCCGCCGCCGAAACTTTCGGAATGAATGTCGGAGTATGGGCATTCGACCGTTATGTAATGAACGAAGACTTTGCCAAAATCAGTATCGGCAGCATACGACGCAATATCAAGCATGGTTTTGTATGGGATAACGACCAATTCTCCACCAACCTGTTCGCCCACCCCTATCACGGAAATCTTTATTTCAATGCAGCACGCAGCAACGGACTTACCTTTTGGGAATCGGCTCCATACGCCTTTGCTGGTAGTTTGATGTGGGAAATAGCCGCAGAAGTGGAGCCGCCCGCCATCAATGACCTGATGGCAACCACCCTAGGCGGCATCGCCTTGGGAGAAGTAACGCACCGTATGTCTTCTTTGGTACTGGACGACTCCAAGCGTGGTTTCTCACGTTTCACCCGCGAGTTTTTGGGAACCTTGATCTGCCCCATGCGGGGATTGAACCGAATGATAACCGGCGAGATGTGGAAAGTAAAACGCTCTCATTACAAATACCACGATTACGACCGCATTCCGGTACACTTTTCCATAGGTGCCGGTGACCGTTATCTGGCCGATGACAATTACCTGTTCCGTGGAGAGCACAATCCCTACCTTGAATTCCGGGTACAATACGGAGATGCCTTCGATAAAGTGAATGACGGCCCATACGATTACTTCACCGCGCGGGCCACCTTCGGTCTTTCCGGGAACCAGCCTCTTATCAGCCAGATCAACCTGATGGGCAAACTATGGGGTGTTCCCCTGAAAACCACTACCGGCATGGAAATGATGTTCGGTATCTTCCAGCACTTCAACTATTTTGATTCCGAGGAAGTGATTGACGGATCGGGGCGTATCCCTTACAAGATTTCGGAAGCTGCCAGTGTGGGACCGGGTATGATTTATAAATTCCCCCGAATGAACAGCCTGGTAAATTTGGAACAGCGTGTGTTCCTGAGTGCCATCCTGCTGGGTGGAAGCCTTACCGACTATTACAACGTAATAGACCGCAATTACAATATGGGAAGCGGATACAGCATAAAGAACAACACCATTCTGGACTTCGGCCGTTACGGCATGTTCGCACTGAATATGCATCTTTACCAGATTTTTACCTGGAAAGGATACGAACACAAGGATTTGGAAACAATAGATCCGCTCTATCTGAATGCGCAGGGAGACAAAGGAAATGTAATGCTCGCTGTAGTGAATCCGATTATCGAGCTGAATCTAAGCTCCCACTTCAAAGCCAATATGGAAGTGTCCTATTACTACCGCCACACACATTATTCCTACCATGAGGACATAAAATATAAGACCTTTGAAACCCGGCTAGGATTGATTTATCAATTCTAAAGCAAGGAAGAACGGACACGGCTCAAGGTTTCGGGAGTCATCTGTAATAAGGAAGCGATGTACACAAGAGGCGCACGCTTCAATATTTCGGGATGAAGCTGCAACAATCTGTTATAACGTTCATGAGCCGGTTCAAAACGAAGCGCGTCCGCCTTCACCTGTGACTCTATCAAAGAATGTTCGATAAAACCGCGATAAAGACGTTCGATATCGTGATATTGATCTATCAATTTCTCCACTTCCACACGGGGTAACTCCCATACCACGGAGGCTTCCAAAGTTTCCACCATCAAGCGGGTGGGCTCCTGTTTAAAATAACTCTCTATGCAAATAATCATTCCGTTCTCATAACCGATATGCTCAGTCAGATCTTTATCATATTTATAATAAAATTGTCTGAGCATTCCTTTTTCTATAAACAACATCGATTTACAAACCTCACCGGCCTGCAAAACAATCTCCCCTTTACGATATTTTCTACAAACTAAGATTTCGGCTAATGCGTGAACACTTTCTCTACTGAGAGGATGGTTAACTTCTGCTATCCTTCTAGCTATGTCTATACTAGTTGTCATGTGCTCCCAATTTTTGTATTTGCTGCAAAAATACAAAAAAGGCTGGATTATTAGACATAAATTACAAAATTAAACCGATAAAGTTCTGAATAATAGTTTTTTTTATATACTTTTGAAACGCAATAGTAATAAAACGACCTTTATGAAACTACTAGCCTCTTTAACAATCCTGGGTTTAGTCATGGCACAAAGTGTCACAGCCCAAACGAATTACACAAAGGATCCGGAAAGCTGCACTAGCATTATGGTAGGAAAGAAAGCAACTACCGATGGATCAGTTATAACCAGTCATACATGCGACAGCTGGTACCGAACCTGGGTAAACATGGTTCCGGCAGAAAGTTATGAAAGGGATACTGTAATGAATATTTACGATGGCCGTATGCATACCGAGTTTGTAGCCGACCAGACTAATGTAAAAATCAAGGGGCAAATACCACAAGCTAGAAAAACATATGCCTTCATGGACACCTCCTACCCTTGCATCAACGAAAAGCAGCTGGGGATAGGTGAAACTACCGTAAGCGGACGCAGGGATCTGGAAAATCCCAAAGGTATGTTTATGATTGAAGAATTGCAACGTGTGGCATTGCAACGCTGTACAACAGCCCGTGAGGCTATCCGCCTGATGGGAGATCTCATAAAACAATACGGTTATGGCGACAGCGGCGAATGTCTGACCATTGCCGATCCTGATGAAGTATGGCACTTCGAAGTCTTCGGAGAAGGAAAAGATAACATTGGCGGAGTATGGGCGGCAGTCCGTATTCCGGATGATCATGTAGGCGTATCTGCCAACATCTCGCGAATCAGCACCCTCAATCTGAAAGATCCCGACCACTATATGGCTTCCGAAAATGTATTTGACGTGGCTAAAAAATTAGGATATTGGGATGGAAAAGAGCCTTTTAAATTTTGGAAAGCTTATAGCGGAAAGAATTACTCCGGCCAACTGAAATCCTTCAGCACCCGCGAGCACTTTATCCTGAATGCACTGGCACCGTCATTAAAGCTTGATTATGAAGCAGAAGAACTGCCTATCAGTGTAAAACCCGACAAGCAAGTATCTGTAACCGATGTTATGGCATTGCTCCGGGAAACATACGAAGGAACGCCGCTGGATATGACACAGAATCTGAAAGTTACGGTAAAAGATAGAAAAACCGGAAAAGTAGACACCATTATCAGCCCGAAAGCCAATCCGTGGATGCGTGGCGATGAACTGAATATGCTGAACGGTATTAAAAAGGGAGTTGTGAAATCAGTACGCAATATCGCAGTTCCGCAATGTGCTTATTCTACAGTTATCCAATTGCGCAACTGGCTGCCCGATGCAGTAGGCGGTGTGGTATGGTTCTCTATGGACAACCCCGGACAAAGCCCGCGCGTTCCGGTATTCTGTGGCATTACTGATTTCCCTGCTATGTATAAAATCTGCGGTAACCACCGCTATCGCGACGACGCCGCCTTATGGCACTATCGCCGCGCCAACAAACTGGCTGCTGTAAGATGGGGAACTGCCCGCAAAGTAATGGAAAAAAATATTCGTCATTTCGAGGAAAAAGGACAACGGGAACTTCCATTTGTGGAAGCACAATACCAAAGTATCCTTCAATCTAAAGGGGAAGAAGCAGCCCGTGCTTATCTCACAGACTACACGGCAGACTTTATAGGCGCCACCATCCTTCGCTGGGACGAAATGGCAAACCAATATTGGATTGAGTCACGCTTCGGCTTTTAATTGTTAACCTTATCATATTAAAAACAAACTTATGAAGACAAAAGTATTCACACTAGCCGCACTGCTATGCTGTGCATCAGCCATGTATGCACAAGAAAGTGGTTACAAATTCACGACTGTTGCATCACAGAAAGCAACTCCAGTCAAAAATCAGGCCTCTACCGGAACTTGCTGGTGCTTTGCCACCACTTCGTTCATGGAATCCGAACTGCTCCGTATGGGCAAAGGGGAATATGATCTTTCTGAAATGTTCATTGTACGCCAAAAGTACTTGAACCAATTGGAAGACAACTATTACCGGGGAGGCAACGGGAATTTAGGACAAGGAAGCCTTTCACACACATGGAAGAATGCTTTCAACCAAGTGGGTATCGTACCCGAGGAAGTATATCACGGAATCAACTATAACTCAGAGAAACATAACCATGGCGAAATGGTGAGATATATCAACGCTTTAGGAAACACAGCCGTTAAGATGAAACGTCGCAGCCCGGAATACTACAAGCTGATCAACAACCTTTTCGATACTTATCTAGGAGAACTTCCTGAAAAGTTCACTTACAAAGGAAAAGAGTACACTCCGAAATCTTTTGCCGAAAGTCTGGGTTTGAACATGGACGATTATATCGAACTGACTAGTTTCACTCACAAACCGTATTACCAGAAATTCTCTCCGGAAGTACCCGACAATTGGGAAAATGAACAAATGTACAATCTTCCGCTGGACGAAATGATGGAAGTTGCCGACTATGCTTTGACCCACGGATATACCGTATGTTGGGACGGTGATGTCAGTGAAAAAGGTTTTTCATTCAAAAATGGTGTAGCCATCAATCCGGTAGTGAAAAAAGCGGAAGATCTCTCGGGTTCCGACCGTGCACGTTTTGAGAAAATGGACCCTAAAGAACAAAGAGAGATGCTGGCGGAAGCCTACAAATTTGAAAAACCGTGTCCCGAAGTAAATGTCACTCCGGAAGTCCGTCAGGAAGGTTATGAAGCATTTGTCACTACAGATGACCACCTGATGCATCTTACCGGTATTACCAAAGACCAGAACGGGACCAAATACTATATCACCAAAAATTCTTGGGGTACAGAACGCAATACATTTGGCGGTTATCTGAATATGTCCGAAAGCTATGTACGTGCCAAGACTATTTTCCTCATGGTGCATAAAGATGCTATTCCGGCTGCAATCAAACAGAAATTAGGAATTAAATAAAAAAGAAAAGAGCAGGCGTCCGTTTTTCTAAAATAGACGCCCGTTTTTTGAAAACAGATATCCGGAGTCCCAATACATACTTGTGTTTTCAAATGGACATCTATTTTTTAGTAAAAGATTCATAATAACTATGACGAAAAAGAACTTATTTACATTAGTCTTATGCTTATTCTGTTTCGGAACCACAACTCATGCGCAACGTATCCCCACATTGGAGGAGGCCGTATACGGAGGACTGATCAAGACAGAAGGCGGAAGTAACGTGAACTGGATGAAAGATGGAGAACGTTATTCCAAAATAGAGAAAAATGCCGAGGGAGCATACGAAGTCACTGCCTACAAAGCAAAGGACAATTCCAAAGAAGTGCTGATCCCTGCCAATATGCTTCTGAATCCGCAAACAGGAAAACCTATCTCTGTCCGCAATTTCGTATTCAGCGAGGATAACTCCAAAGTATTGATCTATACCAATACCCGTCGCGTATGGCGTTATGATACCCGCGGTGATTACTGGGTGCTTAATTTGAAAGACGGCAAACTGCAACAATTGGGCAAAAGCTTGCCGGAAGCTACCTTGATGTTCGCCAAGTTCTCGCCGGATGCCAGCCGGGTAGCATATGTCTCCAGAAACAACATTTATGTAGAGAGTCTGGTTGACGGGAAAATCAACCAACTAACTCAAGACGGAAATAATGAAATTGTAAACGGAACATTCGACTGGGTATACGAAGAAGAATTCAACTGCCGCGACGGTTTCCGCTGGAGTCCCGACGGGCAATACATAGCCTATTGGCAAAGCGATACCCAAGGTACGGGATGGTTTGATATCATCAATAATGTAGATTCCATTTATCCTAAAATCCAACGTTTTCCCTACCCTAAAGCCGGAACAGCAAACTCCGCTGTAAAAGTAGGCTATGTATCAGCCGACGGTGGAAACACCACTTGGCTGGCTCTTCCAGGTGATGCACGCAACCACTATATTCCACGTATGGAATTCATTCCGGGCTGCAACGAACTGTTCATCCAGCAAATGAACCGTGCCCAAAACACCAATAAAGTATGGATTGCGAAAATAGGTGAAAATACCCCCGTCAATATCTTTACCGATCAAGATGCCGCATGGTTGGAAACGAATGACAATGTGCGTTGGTTGAAAGGGAACAAGTATTTCACTTGGGAAAGCGAACGTGACGGATGGCGCCACCTGTATCGTGTAAGCCGTGATGGTAAAGAAATCAAGCCCATCACCCAAGGAGCTTTTGATTATATTCAAGAAGTAGGTGCGGATATGGATAAAGGTTTTGTGTACTTTATCGCCTCTCCCGACAACTTCACCCAGCGCTATCTCTACCGGGCACGTCTTTTCGGCAATGGAGAGGTAAAGCGGCTAAGTCCTGTTGACCAAAGCGGGCAACATCGTTATATCATGTCACCGTCCGGCAAATGGGCAGTCCATACATTCAGTAACTCGGAAACTCCCCCTGTAATCGACATGGTGTCTTTCCCTGCCCATAAAAGTATACGTCTGATTACTGACAATGCAAAAGCCAAGGAGCAATACAAAGCCTTGGGGCTGCAACCGAAAGAATTTGTAAAAACCCGTTCAGGAGAACTGGAACTGGATGCATGGATGCTCAAACCCGTAAACTTTGATCCCAGCAAAAAATATCCGGTCATAATTGATGTCTATGGAGAACCTGCCAACGCCACCGTACAGGATGTATGGAGCGGAGGAAGTTTATGGCACCAGTACTTGGCAAACCTGGGGTATATCATAGTCAGCATCGAGAACCGTGGTGCCAATGCACCCCGTGGACGCGAATGGCGCAAATGTATTTATGGAGAAGTCGGAACCTTTGCCAGTGAAGATCAGGCAAGAGGCATCCAAGACTTGGCACGTCAATACTCTTTCATTGACACCGCACGTATCGGTATCACCGGCTGGAGTGGCGGAGGCAGCCAGACGCTGAACAGTATGTTCCGTTATCCCGATGTTTTCCACACAGGCATTGCCATTGCTTTTGTGGCCGACCAGCGTCTGTATGACACGGTTTATCAAGAACGTTATATGAATACTCCTCAAAATAATCCGGAGGGCTACCGCAAAGGGTCTCCCATCTCGTATGCAGCAGGATTGAAAGGCAACTTGCTGTTAATTCACGGTACAGGAGATGACAATGTTCATTATCAGAATTGTGAAATGTTGGTCAATGAACTGGTACGGCACGGAAAAATCTTCTCACAGATTTCTTACCCGATGCGTTCCCATGGAATTTACGAAGGCAAGGGAACCAGCTTGCATCTGCGAAAGACAATGGCTGATTACTGGCTGAAAAACCTGCCTGCCGGAGGAAAATAAATATGCCAAAATTCCTGCTGATATGATTATACAGTCGGCCATTCTGAACATTAGTGAAACTTTTCATATACATAAAATGATTAGAGTCCAAATTTTTCACAAAAGTTCGGGATGGCAGACTGATAAACCGATTTCGTTTTAGCAAGCTTAGCACTAAACACATAAACTAAATGAAGAAAATACAACTATTCTTATTACAATTTCTGTTAATATC
>ERZ773136.2802-NODE-2802-length-13910-cov-496.169470_pt1 | contig 13910 bp, 8 predicted proteins | sample MGYA00580855_ERZ773136 | MGnify/ENA primary metagenome ERZ773136 (study PRJEB29015, sample SAMEA2737860) | human gut metagenome | biome: human gut; feature: human-associated habitat; material: faeces | place: China | collected 2012 ... | reverse complement strand
CTTACAGCGTATAGCTGCTTAGCACATTATTGAATTATTAACGAACTATTGATATGAAATATCTATGTTTTTTAGCATATTTGCTCATAAATTTAGTTAATTGTCGATTTTTTGTCACATCCGATTACAGTTTGCAAAAACAAGTTCAATACATACTTTTTTTGTTTCTATGCAGCCGTTTTCATAAAGCTGAAATTACGTCCCGACGGAGTTATATCCGTAACCCAATGCTGTCATATTCTTAACCCCACGCAGCCATATCTATAGGCAAACGGAAGCACATCATTTATTTACCTCTTCACCTTCATATATTCCGTAGGAGTCATGCCATACTCCTTGGAGAAGCATTTGGAGAAATAACTGCTGTTGGAAAAACCAACGGTATACATCACCTCGGAAACACTGAACTTGCCCTGGCTCAGGAGCTCGGCTGCACGCTTCATACGCATCTCACGGATATACTCTACAGGCGTACGACCCGTTATCGCCTTCGTCTTGCGATACAGCTGTTTGCCACCTATGCCTATCACATCCTGCAACATCGAAACATTGAAGTCGGAATCAATCATGTGCTTCTCTATCGCCTCATTGATCTCTTCGAGCAGACGCTTGTCTGCCCCATCCAACTCGCAGACATTTACTTCCTTCTTTTCCTCTTCAGAAGACTCAGAGCGTGCAGGAACTGGTTCTGAGGATGATGACTCAGGCTCAGATACAGGCGAAGCGGATAACCCAGTGGCAACAGCTGATGGCTCCTCAGGTTTCTTCACATTCAGGTAGCGGACCATCAGAGCTGTCACCTCATCAAATGAATGATGAGCTACGGCAGCCTTCAAATCTTCCGTCAGACGGTTGAAGAAGTCTATACGCATCTGTACCTGCTCCAACACCTCAGCCTTCTGCTTCTGGGCATCAGCCAGTTCCTTGCGCAGAAAATACCAGCTTACCAGCCATGCCACAAACACGATGAGTGCCGTGATATAGAAGAGCTTGCACCACCAGGAGAGATACCAAGGCGGCAGGACGGAGATGTCGAGCGAATAAACCTCGGCGGCTATCTTGCCTTCGCCATCCACGGCATGAACCGTAAGATGATAATCGCCATACGACAAACCATTGTAGGTGATATCGATATTGCCGGAGTTCAGATAATGCCAGTCGTGGTCGCTGCCTTCGAGTTTGTAAGCATAAACGGCTGAAGGATGATCAGCAAAAGGAAGGTCGGTGAGCTGCAAGGTGAAGTTGTTCTCATCACTCTTCAGTTTCAGGATTTCTCCACGCTCCTCACGAGCCTGTCCGTTTACGATGATTCCAGCCAGCATCAGGCGGGTAAACTGCTTAGGCTTCTGTGCTACATCGGAACTGATTGCCACATAGCCGTCATTGCCGCCCATCATTACCTCATGAGTCTGTCTGCTGTAACAGATGTTGAGCGGCGCAACAGAAGGAATCATGAAACGCTGGCTCTCGCCCTGTGGATTGATTACGCAGCATTCATTGCCCGATACCACCCATATCTTGCCTTCCACATCGCACATGGTACTTACCTTGCCACCAATCTGCCATGTCTTGGAAGAAAAGCTGTTACCCAGCACAGAACCGGCTGCATAATAACAGGTTACCGAACTGTTATCACCCATCCAGATATTGCCCTTGCTGTCTGCCATCAGATAGTTGACAACATCTGAGTTAGCTACCTGCACCACCTTCATATCGTTCGGATTGATGCAGTCGAGACGGGTATAGGTAGAAACCCAAATCCTACCCTTTCCATCCATCACCATCTGACCTACATGCAGACCAGAGAGCGCATTCTTTCCCTTGTCCGAGTAATGCCAGTCGGCTATGGTCTTGCCGCTCAGAAGAGCCGCCTTATCCATCACGAAGACACCGCCCTGATAAGAACCCATCCATATCCTGCCCTTCTTGTCCTGGAGAATATCGTAAGCCCAGGCAGTAGAATACTTGCCACTCTTATCGTAGACGATGAAGTTGCGCATCTGACGGGAGTTGCGGTCATAGAAGTTGATGCCATGGTCGGTACAGATCCATACATCGCCGTCATGGTCTTCATAAATCTTGCGTACACGGTTATGACTCAGCGGGAAGGCAGAGCTGTTCTGCTTGTACCATGCCACATTCTGATAACCTTCAGCATTCCGGGTGAAATGAATCAGTCCATTGGTACCGCCCATCCACCATTCGCCGTTACGAGTCTGGAGCATGGCATGGAGACAGTTGCCCTCACCCGACATCGTAATCTTATCGAGCGATACATAGCGGTAATAGGTATGGGTAGTGAGACGGGAGAGTCCATTGTCAGTACCCACCCATACATTCTGCCATTTATCTACAAAGCAAGCCCAGACAATGTTGTTAGGAATAGAAGCATCATCGCGGGAATCGTGGATATAATGGGTAATGGCATTGGAGAGTGCCATCTGATAGAGTCCGTTATCGGTTCCGATATAGAGATTGCCGGCAGCATCTGTAGAAAGACATTTGATGGAATTGCCGTTCAGAGCTGGAATCTGTGAGAAGTTCCTGAGCTGCAGGTCGGCACAATAGAGAGCGCCCTCGGTACCAATCCAGTAGCATCGGCGCTTGGCATCATAGGCGATCGCATTGACCAGCGGCTGTTCTCCGGCACGGAGCGGAATCAGTCTGCTGCCGAGACGCAGACCAGCAAGCGAACCTACGAGCAAGCCTCGCGGAGTAGAGAGCAAGGCATAGACATCGCCACCGAAGTCAGTCTTACCACCCTTGATATCGAGCACACGGAGTTCCTTCAGCTGCTTGCGCTTCGCCTCATCGGCAAAAGCCTTCATGGCTGGTGTTTCGGCATATTGATAAGATTGCGTATCGAATTTCAGGATGCCGTTGCCAGTAGCCAGATAGAGCATCCTGCCCTCGAAACCGAGCGCATTGACACGCGTATTGCTGAATGTATGTTCCTGAAAATGGCGGTAGCCATGATAACCATCATAGCTGTAAAGACCGTTGTCGGTTCCGAGCCATATCATTCCATCACTGTCCTGGGTAATGGCACAAACGGACTGAGCACCTTCAAGGGAGGTGTTGACGAAACGCTGCGCATGGATGGCGAGCGAAACAAAGAGCATAGCAATTGCCATGCTGATGCGGTTTATAGGTTCTTTTGACTTTTTCATGTGTGCAAATTTACACAATATTCATGATAACGCCAAAAAATATCGGAGAAAATTCAAAAAAAAAAGAATCCCCTGGGAAAAATAGCCGCTGCTATTCCCAGAGGATCCGATATAAACTATATACTTTATAACCAACTGAAATCTGTCTCAGTCTTCTTATATTGCCTGGAGCGTAATCGACTTTTCGATATTTCGCTTGCTGTCTTTTACCTTCAGGATGATGTCGCCCTTCTGCTTGCTGCTCTGTACGATGACTACGAGTTTGCCAGAGAAGAGTTTCATCTGTGGCTGGGTGAACGGTTCGAGCGATGTGGCATCGCCGTTGCAGGCTGCCTTGAAAGTGCCGGCACCACTCACCTCGAAGGTCAGTTCGTCATCGGCAAGCGGACATTCATTGCCGTCCTTATCCTGCAGACTCACGGTGATGAAGGCAAGATCGTTGCCATCGGCATTCAGCAGCACATTGTGCTCATCGGTACAGCCTTCTACCATGCAGGCAATAGGCTCATGATCAGGTGTTTCTACGCTGAACTTCATCTGTGCAGGCTCACCGGCAGTACGCTTCACGTCCTCACCAACCTTTTCGCCATACTGGTTGTAAGTAACCACGCGAATCTCACCCGGTTCATACTTCACATTGTTCCAGCGCAGACGGTAGCGGTCCAGACGGCTTGACTTGTCCTTGCGCACTCTGCCCTGACTATTGCCGTTGACGAAAAGCTCGCCTTCCACACCATCGGTATAGCAATATACAGGGGTAACCTGTCCTTCTCTACCCTTCCAGTTCCAGTGAGGAAGAAGATGGGTAGTATGCTGCTGCTCGTTCCAGCGGGCACGATACATATAGTAGCGGTCCTTTGGAAGTCCGGCAAGGTCGCAGATACCGAAGTAGCTGCTACGACTTGGCCAGTAGGTATCGTAAGGAGTCGGCTCGCCCAGATAGTCGTAACCGGTCCATACAAACTCACCGATTACCCAACTGTAGTCATCCTGCATCTTCCAGTCATCATCAGGAAGATTGCTCCAGGAACAGTATTCGGTATCATAGCTTGAGCACTGACCGTCAGGATAGGTAGCCTTATCACTTACCACTACCGGGAACTTGTATACGCCACGGGAGCTGACCGTAGAGGCGGTTTCTGAACCGAGGAGGAATCCCTGAGGCAACTGCTCAATATTCTTATAATATTTATGTACGCGATAGTTGAAGCCCGGTACATCCATTACCTGGGCAAAGCCGCTCTTCAAGGCATCTTCTGCCTTATCCATGCCCTGGGTAACAGGACGGGATGGGTCATACTGATGACAGATATCCTGCAGATGCTTGGCTATCTCCATACCCTCCTGGCTCCACTGTTCAGGAATCTCGTTGCCGATACTCCACATGATGATGCTAGGATGATTGCGGTGGTGCTTTACCAGATTGGTGATATCCTTATCGCTCCACTCCTTGAAGAACTTGGCATAGCCGTTCTTGCATTTAGGATAAATCCACATATCGAAACTCTCTGCCATGACCATCATACCGAGGGAATCGCAGAGTTCCATCTGCATGGTAGAAGGCATGTTGTGGGCAGTACGGATAGCATCGCAACCCATCTGCTTCATCATCTTGATCTGACGGATGAGAGCTGCCTTGTTTTCTGCTGCACCCAACGGACCGAGGTCGTGGTGCAGACAGACACCCTTCAGTCTGCGGGTAACGCCATTGAGCTGGAAACCATAATCCTTGGATACGGCAATGGTACGGATACCGGTCTTCAGGGTCTGGACATCAGCCACCTTTTTTCCTTCATATCGGGTAAGTTTTACCTGATAGAGGTAAGGAGATTCCGGAGACCAGAGCTGAGGATTCGCTACCTTCAGAGTAGTCTTGATTTCAGGATTGGCACCTGTGACGGTCTGCTCGGCAACCTTCTCGCCAGCCTCATCCAACAGGGCTATGACGGTCTTGCCCGACTTACCAGTCTTTCCTTCCAGCAGTGCATTTACTTCTACTTCAGCTTCCTGCTTATCAGCCTTCAGGGTACGGACGAAGGTATCCCAGGTAGAGAAGTTCTCGTTGCCATAGAGTTCTACGGAAACCGGACGGTAAAGGCCGCCTCCCGGATACCAACGACTGCTCTCCTCTACATTATTAAGATGTACCTCGATGAGATTACTCTTACCAAACTTGATGAAAGGTGTGATGTCGATGCGGAAGGCATTGTAGCCGTAAGCCCACTTGCCTGCCTCCTTGCCATTGACGCTGACAACAGGCTGGCTCATGGCACCGTCGAAGACGAGTACGGCACGCTTATAGCCCTTAGGAGCCGTCCAGTTCATCTTATACATACCCTCACCTATCCAAGGCAGCGCACCAGAACGTCCCGACTTCTCGGTCTTTTCGGTTTCGCCATTCTGCTCGATGGCCACCATCTGCAGGTCCCATTTCTTATCAAAAGGACCCGAGATAGCCCAATCGTGCGGAACAGCTACCTGCTGCCACGCCTTGCCATCACGGGAGAAATCCCACGATGGCAAAGTGATAACTTTTCTGCTCTGCGCCATGGTCATCGCAGAGAGAGCCAAGGCGAAAGTCGCCAATGTCAATTTCTTTTGTCCTATCATCATATATAATTAGTTGTTTACTTGAATGCATCCAGTGCTGCCGTAGGCTTTCCCGTATTGTCGAAGGCGCCCTTATCGTAGCCATTCCAGTTGTTGCTGCACTCTGGCTCCCAATAGAATACACCCTCGCAGGTAGAGATCTGCTTGCATCCATCCACCATCTTCTTGAGGAATGGAGCAGCATTCTCTGAGTTCCACACCATACCAATCTCTGAGATGATGACATCGCAGCCATACTTCTCGGAGAGGGTCTTGATGTTATTGAGACAAGCATCTGATACCTGTTCCCAAGTCTGGTCTGTAATCCAGTCTGGATAAAGCGACATGCCGATAACATCCCACTTGGCACCATTCTGCTTCAAGCCATCAAACATCCAGGTGTACTGACCGAGATTGTTACCTTTGTCCAAGTGTACGATGACCTTGGCATTAGGATAAACACCCTTCACTGCATCATAACCAGCAGTGATATAGGCAGCAAAGTTAGCCATATTCTTAGAGGCACGACCTGTAACCTTGAGGGCATCGTCGCCATCAGCATCATTCCAGAGCATACCGTCGGTGGTTTCATTGCCCACCTGCACCCACTCTACATCGATGTTTCTCTCCTTCAAGGCAGAGAGTACATCCTTGGTATGGTTGGCTACAGCCTGCTTCATCTCATCGAAACTATAGTTCTTCCAGGCTGCTGGTACGCCCTGCTTACTAGGATCAGCCCATGTATCAGAGTAGTGGAAGTCAATCATCAGGCGCATACCCAGCTGCTGAGCACGCCAAGCCTTAGCTACGACATCGTCCTTACCATTCCATCCTCCATCTGGATTCACCCATACACGCAAGCGGATAGAGTTCATACCAAGGTCACGAAGCAGAGACATACACTCAGTAGCCTTGCCATTCTGATTATAAAACTTCACGCCACTGGCTTCCATCTCAGTGAGCCAACTAACATCGGCTCCCTTGGCGAAACCACTCATATCGTATGTTTTCTCCATTTCTGGAGTAGCGTTATCATCATTGCTGCAACTTGTTCCCGTGATAGAGAAAAGAAGTGCAGAAGCCAAAAGTACGGCTTTACCTAAAATATTCTTCATTGTCGTATATATATTATAATAATGTGTATATTGTATGAATATTGCCTAAAAAGCAAACCTTGCACAAATTTTATTGTGCAAAGGTTTGCACAAGTTTTATTCTATTTGTACTTCCATGTCATTGTATTGAGGTCGGCGGTGATGGTCATTTCCTCTCCTGTCACATCATCCTTAAACCATAGATTCCATGAATTTTCTGTAGCAAGATTAAACAGTTTGCCATCCTCAGGCTCACAACCATACCAGGTTTGCTTATCATCTATATTTTCACCTACATAAATGAAATAGAAATTTTCCCAAGCAGAAGGTTTATATTTGCAAGTATATACACCATCGCTCACCTTGGTCATTACAGCGAGAAGCGAAATGCCATCTTTGGTAAACATACAGAGAGTATTGCTTGCCTCTGGCTCTGGAGAGGTCTGGTCGCCAGCCACGATAGAGTAAGTCAGCTCGCTATTCTCACCCACCTTCACGGTAACAGTGTAGGTTCCAGCCTTCTCGATGTTCACGCTGCCAGCGGCAGAAGCATCTGTCATCTTACCATCAGCAAGAGTATAGTTCAAGGTCTTTGCCACAGCAGCTGCATCATCAGTACCTGTTGCCTTAGTATACTCTGCACCTGTTCCTACAATCTGGATAGATGTATTATCAGCAGAGGTTGTGATTACCTTTACCCAAGCATAGTTAGGAGCATCGTAAGTCATCGCCTCGCCATTGAGCAGGAATTTCTTCATCCAAGTAGCCTTCCATTCCTTTGCCTTGGTATCAACAACAGTATAGTAGATACCAGCCTGACCAGGGAACCAGAAGCTCCATACACTCTCCGTATTATCAGCCTCGAAGACATGACCATCAGCACCATAGTTACCCCAAATGGTTCCATCATTCTCCTTACCATAGAAGTTCAACCAAGAAGAGGCATTCATATAACCCGTATATACGCCATCCTCATCTGGAGAATAGAGTGTGGTCAAGGTCTTGATCTTATCGCTACTCAAGATAGCCATCGAATTCATATGTATAATATAAGGTGTAACGTTCACCTGGCATACATTGCTATAAGCTGCATCAAGGTTAGCTCCCATCTGGCTCTTAATGCGGAAGTAGAGAGGAGCACCTGTGCCCGGAGTCATACCCAAATCCTTGGCAAGGGTATTGAGATCGCCACCAGTAAATGCCTTGGAAAGATTGGTCACTATATAATCCTTAGTTGATGCGAAATCCTCGGAAGTAGACGCCTGGAGGTAAGTGAGCAGTGTGCCATTACCAGCTAGCTTGGTCTCATCGCTTGAAAGCAAGGTAGGATTCTGCCAAGCCAACGAGAGGACAACGTCCTTACTTTTATCTACAGACAGGACCACATCGGATGCCGATGCCATCAGACCGGATGCCTTGAAGCCATCCAGATATATCTTGTCGCCACTCTCGTCGCAACTCACCAGGGCGGTGAGTGCACAGAGAAGCATCATCAGGTTTCTAAATATCTTTTTCATTCTTTTATCCTATTAATAGTTATCGTTATGAAGATTTGGATTTGCGGTAAGCTCGGTGTTAGGGATTGGATAGATGTTGTACTTGCTGTCAACAGCCTGTCCATCGTGAGTGCCACCCTTCCACTGCCAGATATATTTGTTGGTCGTGAATTGTCCGAAGCGAATCAAGTCGGTACGGCGATAACCTTCATGATAGAGCTCACGAGCACGCTCATCGAGAATGAACTGGAGGAAGTCGGCATCGCTAGCAAAGTTATCTTTCCAAACATTATGCTCAGCATCACCATAAGCACGCTCTCTTACCTTATTAATATAATAGATAGCACCTTCCTTGCGGGTTGCTGCCTCAGCATCAGAACCTCCATTCCAGTTGTCCCAATCCTCACCAAGACGAGCCACGCACTCAGCATACATCAGGTAAACATCTGCAAGACGGAAGAGAGGGAAGTCTGTCTCCACACCATCATTGCTTGTATTGGATGCCCTGGTGCCATCATCCTTCAGGTTAGACCATTTCTCAGACAAGTAGCCGGTAGTCTCATCGGTCATGCTAGTAACATCCTTACTCTGACCATTGGTAAAGAACTTGGCACGCTTATCGCCCTTAGCCTCTTCACCCTGTGCATAGATATCACTTTCATTGAACTTATCCACGAACTGAGAGCGCAAGCGGAACTCGCTCCAACCACTTTCTGCACCGAAATCGGCAACATTCTGGTTGGCATTCGACATACTCAACTGTCCGCACACCAAGTAAGTGGAAGAACCCCAGCTTACGGTATGCTCTGCACTTACCGGCAAGGCGAAGATAATCTCGTTGGTACGCTTATCGTTATCAGCATTGAAGAGCTTGCTGTAATCAGACTCCAGAGAATATCCCATATCCATCACCTTCTTACAAGCCTCCTTGCACTCGGCATACTTGGCAACGCCGGTATAAACCTCGCTGTTCAGATAAAGCTTGGCAAGCAAGGTATAGGCAGCCCCCTGAGAAGCCTGACCGTAAGGACAGGTGGATGCAGGAAGCATATCACCTACACAATCCTTCAATTCACTCTCGATATAATCGAATGTCTGCTGAGGAGTATAACGTGGAGGGATAAAACTGCCCACAGGATCATTCTCTGTTACCATCGGAATGTTGCGATAGAGATCGAGAGCATGGAAGTAGAACAAGGCGCGCATGAAGCGAACTTCAGCCCTATACTCCTTCATCTTTACCTCGTCATTGCCGCTGAAGCTAGCGCCATTGGCATTGCGGAGGAACTCATTGCAGAGGGCGATGTTGTAGTAGATGCGATAATACATATCTGATACCCAAGCATCGTTGGCATCCCAAGAGAGATAGGTAAGCCCCGTAGTCTGCTCACCAGTCAGCCAGGTAGAGGCAAATTCATCGGTACCACACTCCTGCATATTGATAAACATACGCATGTAATCGAAACCACTACCATTGTTCAATACGGATTCCATATCCTTATTATCGCCGCCCTTGCCCTGACCACTAGTCACCATGGCAGCGTAAATCTTACCCAGCACAGCCTCATAATTGGCAAGCGAGGTATAAACATCCTTAGAGGTTGTCTCTGTATGAGGATATTGGTCGAGATCGGAAACACAGCTGGTTGTGCCTGTCAGCACCGCTGTTCCCATCATCATACTATATAATATATTCTTAAGTTTCATTGTTATTTCTACTTTGAACGTTGAACTTTGAGCTTTGAACTTTATGATTAGCAAAGAGTATTGAATTCTTCACTCTTCGTTCTTCACTCTTCACTAAAATTGCAGTCCGAGGCTTACTGAGTAAGTGCGAGGACGTGGATAGAATGAGTTGTCCATTCCGTTTGGCACCTCAGGATCTGTACCTGAGTAACCGGTGATGGTGAATACATTCTGTACCATTGCAGATACGGTGAGCGAAGCCCACTTGTTGATCTTGCCTACGTTGTAGCTCAAACTCAGGTTGTCTAGTTTCAGGAACGAAGCATTCTCTACATAGTAATCTGAGAGATACTGGCGGGTCTTGAAACCTGTCTTCAGGAAGCTGATGTTGAGATTGTTGAGCTGTGAGTTGTTGTAACTTACTGTCTCGAAAGCACCTGTACTCATACCCATTCCGTTGTATACATAGTTGTCGATGTTGGCACGGAAACTCATACCGAGTGTCAGCTGCTTGTATCTCAAAGATGTGCTCAAGCCCATGATGTACTTAGGGGCTGGAGAATGATAGCGGTAGAGATCTGACTCATTGATTTCGCCATCGTTGTTGAGATCGGCATAAGCGCCCTCGATTGGCTTGCCTGTCTTAGAGTCGTAGAGCTGATGATATACATAGAACATGTATGGCTCATATCCCTCAGAGAGTACCTGGAACTGGTAAGCATCGATAGATGGACCTACCTTCACGTTGGTCTGGCTTCCACCCTTTATCAATGAAAGGTTCTTCACCTTCATGTTCTGCCAGGTAAAGTTGTAGCTCAGATTCCACTCCCAGTCCTTGGTCTGGATAGGGGTTGCATTCAGAGAAACCTCAATACCCTTGCTGTCCACATTACCTACGTTGGTAAGGATAGTCTTTGAGAAGTTGGTACCTGCTGCTGTTGGTACTGATGCCAACAGGTCCTTGGTCTTGCGGGTATAGAAATCGATGGCACCACCGATACGGCCATCCAGAAATCCGAAATCGAGACCGAAGTTCCAGGAGGTTGTAGTCTCCCACTTCAAGTCTGATACGTATGCCTCAGGACGGTAAGTATTGATATACTGTCCGTTGATGAATGCTTCGGTACCTGCCACGCTGTAGGTATAAACCGGCAGATAGTTGTAGTTGCCGATACCTTCCTGCTGACCGGTAACACCATAGCTGGCACGGAGTTTCAAGTTAGAAAGTACCTTCTGGTTCTTCAACCAAGGCTCTTCTGTCAAAGTCCAGCCCAAAGCAACAGATGGGAAAGTACCCCAACGGGTATCCTTAGAGAAACGGGAAGATGCGTCTCGACGAACGGTAGCCGTCAGGAGATACTTTCCATCGAATGAATAGTTGATACGTCCGTAATATGACAACATTACATGACGGTAATCTGATGCCTTTACGGTTGACAGGTTTGTGCCTGCCGCACTTTTGGTATAATAAAGAGGTGTAGTACTCTTCCAGTACTGGTAGTCGTAACCGGCTGTCAGATCTACATTACTCTTGATATCTTCGAAATATTTTGCATAGTTGGCATAGAGGGTAAGCAAGCGGTTCTCGTTCTTCTGAGGACCATACTTGTAATCGCTACCGCCCAAAGACTCATCCTTGTTGTAGCTCTGTGCTGCGTAGGCAGGAACATAAACGGTTCCGTCGCCCTTGGCATAGTCAGCACCCACGGTAGCATGGAGTTTGAGGTCTGGCAGGAAATGAACCTTGTAATCTACATCCATCGAACCGATGAAGCGGCTTACCTTACTCTTTGAATCATACAGATCAACCAGACCGCGAGGGTTTCTTACACCCGCATTCACTGGATAGCCATCAGCATCGAGTGCCTCATTATAGCCACCATACTTGTCGTTACCGGAATAAACCGGGATGGTTGGGTTGAATGTGGCAGCTGCCCATACGGCACCACCATTATTGAATGAGTTGTTATTGAGCGTTCCCTTGGCGTTGATGGTCAACTTCAGGTGATCCTGGAAGAAGCTAGGAGTCAATACCACGTTACCTGTCCAGCGCTCTACATTGTCTTTGCGAACCAGACCGCTCTGGTTGTAATAGCCTACAGACACACGGAATGGCAACCACTTGTCGATGCTGCCGCTCACGCTGAGGTTATTATCTGTACCGAAAGCTGTGCGGTAAACCTCATCGTTCCAATCGGTATTGGCTGTACCGAGCAATGACTTTTGGTTATCTGTACCAAACTGGTTGATGACATTCACGAATTCATCACGACTCAGCATATCTACCATCTGCGCACGGGTCTGCAAACTGTTGGTGGTATTGAAGTTCACCTTTACAGCACCCTGCTGTCCCTTCTTGGTGGTAATGATGATGACACCGTTAGATGCACGGGAACCATAGATGGCTGTAGAAGAAGCATCCTTCAATACAGTCATGCTCTCGATATCAGAAGGGTTGATCATGCTGAGGAAGTTGCTGCTGTTACCCGAGATACCACCCTGCTCCAATGGCACACCATCAAGCACGATAAGAGGGTCGTTGCTGGCATTAAGAGATGCACCACCACGCACACGGATGGTACTACCGGCAGAGGCAGAACCACTGTTGGACATAATCTGTACACCCGAAACCTTACCGTTGATCAACTGTTCTGGAGAAGAAACGAGACCTTTATTAAAGTCCTTCGATTTCACGGTAGCTACGGAACCAGTCAGGTCACTCTTTCTTGCCGTACCATATCCGATGACCACGACATCAGCCAGCGCCTTGCTGTCAGATTCGAGTTTCACCTTCATATTGTCTGAGATAGAAAGTACCTTATCAATATAACCGATATAAGATACCTTGATCTTCTTGGCTGAAGAAGATACCTGAAGACTGAAGTTACCGTCAAAATCAGTAACTGTACCGCCCTTTTCGCCTTCCACCATGACAGTGGCGCCAATCAGAGCCTCACCATTCTGCGCATCAGTCACCTCACCTTTGATGGTTCTTGTCTGCGCCATGAGTTGCAGACATCCGATGACGAACAATGCCACGAGAAGCAAACTTCTCTTTGCTAAATTCTGGATTGCGTTCATTGTTTTACTTTTAGATTGCGTTTTACGTTTAAATACGTTTGCGTTTAAAATTGTTTTTGGTTGCAAAAGTAGAGAAAAGAGAAAAAAACAGCAGATAGATTTAAGACAAAAATAAAGAAAAAACGGACAAAAGCAAATCTTTATCTAGCTTTTGTCCGTTTTGTCATTAAAGAGACAGGAATCTTTAAATCAGTTCTATACCTTTACTCTTTAACAGGTACAAGTTTAGTACTGCCACCTTCTGTACCATCAGTAGAACCACCAGTCTCGCCACCTCCGGTAGAACCACCTTCGCCAGAAGCATTGCTCTCACCGAACACCTTAACAACACCAGAAGTATAAGCGTCAAGAATGCTTGCCAAAGCAGGCAATGGCTGCTGGTGACCATTTGTTATACTGAAGAACAACATTGTCGCCATCAAAGGTAATCTCTGAGACAGTCTTTTCTATGATCTGACCATCAATCTTTATCGTCTGTTTGCTGCCGGCAAATACTGCCGTAGACAACATTCCAGCCAACAATAACAAATAAGCTTTTTTCATTTTAACGAATGTTTGTTAGATTAATTTTTTGGTTTGTTTTTGAATTTTACAATGCAAAAGTAGTGAAAAAATAGCTATTATAAAACATCCTGGCGCATTTTTCTTACGCAAACGTTTGCACAAGTATAAAATAAACTTTTTAAAAAGGGCATAAAAAAAAGACTGAATCCTGTTACGAAGATTCAGTCTCATAAAGAAGTGGTACCACCAGGAATCGAACCGGGGACACAAGGATTTTCAGTCCTTTGCTC
>ERZ773136.2794-NODE-2794-length-13947-cov-4.093363_pt1 | contig 13947 bp, 9 predicted proteins | sample MGYA00580855_ERZ773136 | MGnify/ENA primary metagenome ERZ773136 (study PRJEB29015, sample SAMEA2737860) | human gut metagenome | biome: human gut; feature: human-associated habitat; material: faeces | place: China | collected 2012 ... | reverse complement strand
CTTCAAACGGCAACTATCGGCACAACACCGCAGGTACAGGCATTTCTTGAACAGCATAACAGCACACTTTTAAAGAGTGGAATGACACTTGAGGAGCTGTTAAAACGTCCGGAAATCTTAGCTCCGGCTGGAAACTTTGAAAAAATGACCTTTGCCGTCCGCTACGGCGCAGACGCCGTATACGGCGCCGGAAAGAATTTCGGCATGCGCGCCGCGTCGGAGAACTTTTCGGATGAAGAACTGGTACAGGCGGTAAAATATTGCCACGAAAGAAACGTAAAATTTTACGTAACGGTCAACATTCTGCCGCACGAAAACGAGCTTCCGGCACTCATCGAATATTTAACCTTTTTGGAAAATGAAGCAAAACCCGACGCGCTTATCGTTTCGGACATGGGTGTGTTTTCACTTGCCAAAAAATATGCGCCGCACATCGAACTGCACATTTCCACTCAATCCAGCACCGTCAATTCCGAAGCCTGCAAGCTGTATGCCTCCTTAGGCGCGACGCGCGTGGTGCTTGCACGGGAAATGACGCTTGACGAGATTCGCACGCTTCGCGAAAACATTCCGGAAGAATTAGAGCTTGAAGCCTTTGTTCACGGCGCAATGTGCGTGTCCTATTCGGGCAGATGTCTGTTATCCGGCTTCTTTACCGGTCGCGACGCCAACCATGGCAAATGCGCCCAACCCTGCCGTTGGGAATACAAGGAAAGCGAAAAAACGGCGGATATCTGCGAGATCAAACGTCCCGACGCGCCGCTTTCTCTTGTGGAAGACGCACGCGGCACGTATATGTTCAGCTCCAAGGACATGTGCATGATAGGACATATTCCGGAGCTTACCGAAGCTGGCATCAACAGCTTCAAGATTGAGGGCCGCGTCAAAAGCGCCTACTATACCGCCGTCACGGCCAACGCTTACAAAACCGAGCTGCTTAAATATTTAGCCGATAAGGAGCATTATACGTTTGACGGCAAAAGCTTATATGAATTAGAGAGTGTCAGCCACCGCGAATACGCCACCGGTTTCTTTTTCGACGACTGCTCACAGAATGCGCAGATCACGCAAAACGGCGGCTATTTACGCGACAAAGCCTTTCTTGCCACCGTTTCGGAAATAGACGAAAAGACCGGCCGCGCACTTCTCTTGCAGCGCAACAAAGCCTGCGAGGGCGACGAATGCGAGTTGGTCTCACCCGGCAAAGGCTCGGTGAAGTTTACTTTAACCGATTTAAGAAACCAAGAAAACGAAAAAATCGACTCCGCGCCGCACGCGAAAATGCTCTATTCCGTTAAAATGACCGTACCGATGAAGGCCGGCGACATTATACGCGGCGCAAACCGATAAAACGAAACTTTACTGCCACGCAAAATTTTGCAATTTTTATCGCATGTTCAAATAAAATACAGACAGAACACTATAATATAGTATGGAAATTGTTTTGCAAAAAAACAAGGACACTATCTTGGTGGGAGGATCTCTGCATTGAGTACCTTTTTATACGTCCTTTTGGGACTTTTCATGTTCGGTGTGATCATCTTCATCCACGAACTCGGACACTTCGTATGCGCAAAAGCATTTCATGTTGCAATCGAAGAATTTGCCATCGGTATGGGGCCGAAAATCCTTTCGCGCGTCGGAAAAGACGGCGTGCGCTATTCCCTGCGGCTTATCCCTATGGGCGGCTTTGTGAGCATGGTCGGCGAGGACGAGGACAGCGACAATCCGGGCGCGCTCTGCCGCAAGCCGGTCTGGCAGCGCATGATCATCGTTGCGGCAGGAGCGATCATGAACCTGCTCTTAGGCTTTGTACTCATGGGCTTTGCCGTCGGCTTTTCGCCCAAGCTCTATTCGACCACCATTTCCGGCTTCAATATTGTAGACGAGACCGGAGCACCGGTCGAAACCGAGGAATTTCTCGGACTGCGGGTCGGCGACACGCTTGAAAAGATCGGCTCGCGGAGCATTCATGTGCGAAGCGACTTTGTTTACGAGGTCATGTTCCTAAAAAATACGCCGGTTGACGTCACCGTGCGCCGCGACGGCAAATCCACCGTGCTTCACGATGTAAGCTTCCCGACGCGCGCCGAAAGCGGCGTCACCTTCGGCAACGCCGCCTTTATCCAAACCGCGGAGCTTTCCAAAAACGCGCCGGAGGTTCTGCGTCAGAGCTTTTTCGGCTCGCTTTCCACCATTCGCGTGCTGTGGACATCGCTTTTGAACACGGTCAAGGGCGAATACGGTACAGACGCCATTTCCGGGCCGGTCGGCGTTATCGGCGAAGTCAAAGAAACCGTATCGGTCGGTTGGGACGCGTTTCTGTTCTTAGTAGTCATGTTGACCATGAACATCGGCATGGTCAATCTTATGCCGCTTCCGGCACTCGACGGCGGCAGACTCTTCTTCATGCTCATCGAGCTTATCCGCAGAAAGCCGATAAATCCCAAATATGAGGGTTATGTCCATGCGGCAGGCCTTGTGCTGCTTATGGGACTTATGATATTTATCACCTACAACGACATTGTACGAATCTTTTTTAAATAACGAAATGAGAAAAGAGGAACTGTTTTGAGTCATTCGGAATATAAAGGCCGCCGGGAAACACGCGAAGTAAAAATCGGAAACGTTACGGTCGGCGGCGGTTCTCCCATTGCCATCCAATCCATGACCTTCACCAAAACAAGCGACCGCGACACCACGCTCGCCCAGATTTTAGAGCTTGAAAAGGCCGGCTGCGAAATTGTGCGCTTTTCCGTGCCGGATGAAGCCTGTGCGGCAAGCATTCCGTTTCTCAAGGAACACACGCATGTGCCGCTTGTGGCGGATATTCATTTCAATTATCGTCTTGCGCTTTTAGCCGCCGAATACGGAATCGATAAAATTCGCATCAATCCCGGCAACATCGGCGACAAGGATCGCGTAAAGCAAGTGGTAGACGTCTGCAAAAAACGGAATATTCCCATTCGTATCGGCGTCAACGGCGGTTCGCTCGAAAAGCACATTCTTGCAAAATACGGTTCTCCCACGCCCGAAGCCTTATGTGAAAGCGCATTGTATCACGTCGGCTTGCTTGAAGAGCTCGATTTTCATGATATTGTCGTTTCGATAAAATCCAGCGACGTGCGCACCACCATTGCCGCGAACCGTCTTTTTGCCGAGCGCACCGATTATCCCTTACATTTAGGCGTTACGGAAGCCGGAACCGAGCGTATGGGACTTATCAAATCCAGCATCGGACTCGGTTCGCTGCTGGCCGACGGGATCGGCGACACCATCCGCGTTTCCCTCTCGGATGACGTAACCAAGGAGGTTGCGGCGGCAAAGGATATTTTGTTTGCGCTCGGACTTCGCAACGGCGTGAAGATCGTTTCCTGCCCGACCTGCTCGCGCTGCAACATCGGCGTGTTCGACGCCGCAAAGCGCTTAGAGGACGCGTTAAAGGACAAGCCGTGGAACATGACAGTGGCTGTCATGGGTTGCGCGGTCAACGGACCGGGCGAAGCAAGAGAAGCCGATATCGGCGTGGCCGGCGGCAACGGAAACGCACTGCTTTTCAAAAAAGGCAAGATCGTGCGCTCCATCGACGCGGACAAGATCTTCGAAACGCTTCTCGAAGAAGCCGAGAAACTACATAAAGAGAGACAAGCCGAAAAGTAAACGGCAGACAAAACACGCAAAGGAGCCGGAAAATGGCGATGACCTTTTACGAAAAATTCAAAAAATACGCGCCGACCGACGCCGAGCGTGAAATACTCGACCACATCACCGCTTTCACGCCAAAGGTTGACGTGGAAAACCGCTATATCAGCGTTTATGCGGATTTTGACGCCTACATACCGCCTTACCGGTTCGACAGCATTGAGCAGAACATCAAAGCCGTGTACGAATTAAACTACATGAGCTTACATCCGACCTATACCGGAACAGAGTTCGATATCCGATACATGGACGCCGTCTTTTACGAGCTTGCGAAGCTGACCGCCCAAGGACTCGGCTTTTTCAACGGCGCGGAAGCTGCCCTCGAAGGCGCGGACATCACGGTCGGCGAGGACGATACCCTGCACATTTCCCTCAAAAACGGCGGCAAAGAGCTGCTTTTATACACCGAATGCGATAAACTTATTTCCGACGTTGTGTTCCGTATGTTCGGGAAACGCCTGAAAATCGATTTCTGCGGTATAACTAAGCTAAACTATGAGGATTTCATTCCGCCGCCCATGCCATACATCGCGCCACGCTCCAAGGAAGAATTAGAGGCGGAAAATTTGGAAAAAGCCGCGTCTCTCACCAATTCCATTTCATCTGCCGACGTAAAAACCGAGATCGACTCGGTTCATGCAAAAATCACGGTCGGCGAGATGTGCTTTGACATTTCGGACATTAAAGACGTCCACGGCCGAATCAAGAGCCTTGACGTCACACCGCTTCGCGCTCTGACGCTCGACAGCGAAAACTTCACGGTCTGCGGCGTGGTCTTTTCGTTCCAAAAGAAGCTGACGCGCAAAGAGGACCGCTACATCGTGTCGTTCTACGTGACCGACAACGATTCGTCGGCGGTAGTCAAATGGATATACGACGCAGAACGCGACGGAGACTATTCGTGTATCAAGGACGGAGCAGCCGTCATGATTCGCGGCAGCATGCAGATGGACAAGTTTGAGAACATTCCGGTCATACGTCCTTCGGCTATCGCTCTTATCAAGCGGCAGAAAAAGACCGACACTGCCGAAAAGAAGCGCGTCGAACTGCACTTACACACCACGCTCTCCACCATGGATTCCACCTTTTCGCCGGAGGCGGTGGTCGAGACCGTCTCACGTTTCGGGCACACAGCCGTCGCCATCACCGACCACGGCAATTTACAGGCTTATCCGGAAATCATGACCGAAGCGGAAAAGGTCGGCGCAGATTTTAAGATCATTTACGGCATTGAATCGTATTTTGTAGATGATACCGCCACCGCTGTATTCGGCAGCGGTGCGGCAGAGATCGAAAAAGACACGTTCTGTGTATTTGATATCGAAACCACGGGACTTTCGGTCAAGGATTGCGCCATTACCGAGATCGGCGCGGTACTGTATCGCGGCGGCGAGATTCTTGACAAATTCGAGAGCTTTGTCAATCCGCACATGCCTATCAGCGCCAAAATATCGGAGCTTACCGGCATTACTGACGATATGGTAGCCGACGCGCCGGACATAAGCGAAGTTTTGCCGAAGTTTTTGGAATTTGCCGGAGAATCGGTTTTTGTTGCGCACAACGCCGGGTTTGATATCGGCTTTATCCGCCATGCAACCGAAGAATGCAGTATTCCCTTTGCGCCGACCTTTATCGATACGGTCGCCCTTTCGCGCTATTGCAACGATGATTTGAAAAAGCATACGCTTGACGCGGTTGCCGACTACTTCGGCCTTGGCGATTTCAACCACCACCGCGCCTTTGAGGACGCGCCCATGTTGGCGCTCATTTTCGGCAAGCTCTGTGAAAAGCTGACCGGAGAAGGCATTCACGACCTTGCAGGCTTAGTCAACGCCATGAGCGGTCAGTGTGACCCGAAAAAATTAAAGAGCTATCACCAAATTATTTTAGTCAAAAACAAAACGGGCTTAAAGAACCTGTACAAGCTCGTTTCATATTCCTATCTCAACTATTTCCACCGCGTGCCGCGCATTCCGAAAACCGTGCTGACCGCTCACCGCGAGGGGCTTATCATCGGCTCAGCCTGCGAGGCCGGCGAGCTGTACCAAGCCGTGCTTTCGGGCAAGCCGTGGAACGAGCTTTGCGATATGGCAAAGTTCTACGATTATCTCGAAATCCAGCCGCTCGGCAACAACCAGTTTATGATTGATACGGAGATCGTTTCCGGCAAAGAACGGCTCATCGAAATCAACAAGACGATCATCAAGCTCGGCGATGAGCTTGGAATCCCGGTCGTTGCCACCGGCGACGTGCATTTCAACGAAAAATCGGACGGCATTTACCGCAAAATTCTGCTTGCCGGCCAGAAATTCAAGGATGCTGACCGCGATATTCCGCTTTATATGCGCACGACCGAAGAAATGCTCGCCGAATTTGACTACTTAGAGCCGGAAAAAGCCTATGAAGTCGTTGTTACCAACACCAATCTCATTGCCGACCAAATCGAAAACATCCGTCCGATTCCGCCCGGTTCTTTCCCTCCGCACATGGACGGCGCCGAAGAAGAGCTTACCAACAGCTGCTATGAGCTTGCCAAAGAGCTGTACGGCGACCCATTGCCGGAAATCGTGGAAAGCCGTCTGAAACGCGAACTGACGCCGATCATCGACCACGGTTTTGCCGTTTTATACGTTATTGCGCGCCGTCTTATCAAGTACAGCGAAAAGAACGGCTATTTGGTCGGTTCGCGCGGCTCGGTCGGTTCGTCGTTTGTCGCAACCATGGCCGGCATCACCGAGGTAAATCCGCTTGTTCCTCACTATCGCTGCCCGAAATGCAAGTACAGTGAATTCATCACTGACGGCTCGGTCGGCTCAGGCTTCGACCTGCCTTCCAAAGCTTGTCCGAAATGTGGCGAAACCATGATCGGCGACGGTCACGATATTCCGTTTGAGACCTTCTTAGGCTTCAAGGGCGACAAATCGCCGGATATCGATCTGAACTTCTCCGGCGACGTCCAAGGCAAGGTGCATAAATATACCGAGGTTCTGTTCGGCGCGGAAAACGTGTTCCGGGCCGGCACGCTTGGCACGCTTGCCGACAAAAACGCCTACGGCTATGTCAAGCGCTACTTGGAGGAACGCGGACTTACCGTCAACAAGGCCGAAGAGCAGCGCCTTGCCAACGGCTGCACCGGCGTTAAGAAAAGCACCGGCCAGCACCCGGGCGGCATCGTGGTTATTCCGAAAGAATACGACGTTTACGATTTCACGCCGGTACAGCATCCGGCCGACGACCCCAAAAGCGATATCGTCACCACACACTTTGCTTTCAAATTCTTACACGACACGATTTTGAAGCTTGACCTTCTCGGCCATGATGTGCCGACCAAATACAAAATGATGGAAAAGTTTTCGGGACTAAGCGTCCTCGACCTTCCCATGAACGACCCGGAGGTCATGGAGCTTTTCATTTCCACCAAATCCATCGGCGTTGAGCCGGAGGACATCGACAGCGAAGTCGCCACTTTCGGACTTCCCGAATTCGGCACAAAATTCGTGCGGCAGATGATCGTGGAATCCAAGCCGAAAAATTTCACCGACTTACTTCAGATCTCCGGCCTTTCGCATGGCACGGACGTGTGGCTCGGCAATGCGCAAGAGTTAATCCACAACGGCATCTGCACCATTAGTGAGGTTATCGGAACACGCGACTCCATCATGACCTATCTTATCCACAAGGGACTTGACCCGTCGCTTTCCTTTAACATTATGGAAATTACCCGTAAAGGCAAGGCGAAATCCAAGCTCACGCCCGAAATGGTGGAGGAAATGAAGCGTCACGACGTGCCGGACTGGTACATCGACAGCTGCTTCAAAATCAAGTATATGTTCCCGAAGGCGCACGCCGTCGCTTACGATATGTCGGCGCTTCGTTTAGGTTGGTTCAAGGTTCATATGCCGCAGGTATTCTATGCCGCGTTTTTATCGGTGGCTCCCGGCGGCTTTGACGCGGACATTGTCACCAAAGGCAAGGAAAACATAAAAGCCGTGCTGCGTGAGATCGAGGCCAAGGGCAAGGATGCGTCGCAGAAAGAGACCGACATGATTGCCACACTTCAGCTCTGCAACGAAGCCTGTGCGCGCGGTTTTGAGTTCTTGCGGCCGGATATCAAAAAATCCCACAGCTTCCACTTCTTACCGGAGGGAGAAAAAGGCATTCGCTGCCCGTTTTCCTCTATGGGCGGACTTGGAGAAGCTGCCGCCGAAAGCCTATACAACGCTTGCCGCGACACGGAAATTCTCTCCGTCGAGGATTTGCGCACACGCGCACAGGTCTCCAAGGCGGTTATCGAAATTCTGCGCAAAAACGGCGTATTGGACGAGCTTAGCGAGACCAATCAGTTAACCATGTTTTAACCAAAATCTGTAGGGAGGTTCGCCCATGACCGTCGTCGAGCTTTTTGACCGCTCACCGCTGCAAAACTTATCCGGCGCTTTAACGTCGGACGCCGACCGGGTCGTCTTTGTCGGCGCTAACCGCAGACGGCTTGAAGAGCACCTTGCCGTCTATCGGAATGTGGTTGCAAGATTCCGTCCGGGTACTAAGATCGAAGCTATGCCGGTGCATAAATACGATATGCCCTCCGTTGCAGCGCTGCTCTGCCGCATTGCCGAAACGGATAAGCCGGTAATTTTCGACGTATCCGGCGGCGACGACTATATTCTCGCAGCCGCCGGCGTTGCCTACGAAAAATGCCGCGAAAAGGGACTTGACGTGCGTCTTTCGCATTTCAGCGTGCGTTCGGGACGGCTTGCGGAGTTTGACGATCCGGCCTTAAGAGCCGAAAAACGGCTCGAGCTCACCTGCGACGAGGTCATCGCGCTGCATGGCGGTGCTATCGTCTATGCCGAGCAAAAGAAAAACGGTACGGTTCGCTGGGATTTTTCCGAGCGCGGTTTCGGTGCGGACGTATTGACCCTTTGGAAGATCTGCCGCGCCGACTGCCGGGATTGGAACCGCAAGGGCGCGATGATGGGCGAGCTTGAAAGTCTAAGCGACGCCAAGCTGCACGACTCCAAAAGCGTGCCGTCCGAAGTAAGCGTTCCCTACAGCCGTTTGCGCGAAAGCGGAAAAACGCGTCTTGCCACGTCGCTTCTGCCGCATTTGAAAACGCTTGCCGCTTGCGGTGTGATAGAAAACTTCGAAAATTCCGAAAAAAAGCTGTTCTTCACCTACAAAAGCCATCAGATACGCGCCTTGCTTGTCAAAGCCGGAACGGTTTTGGAGCTTGTCACCTATCTTGCCGCCAAAAATGCCACGAACAAGAGCGGACGCTATATCTACAACGACGCGCGCACCGGCGTTGTACTCGATTGGGACGGCAAGATTCATGCCGATATTCCCTCTTTTCCGGATACGGAAAATGAAATTGACGTGTTGCTCGTGCGCGGCATGATTCCGGTATTTCTCTCCTGTAAAAACGGCACGACTGACGAAAACGAGCTATACAAGCTTGCCGCCGTTGCCGAGCATTTCGGTACAAAATTTGCGCGTAAAGCGCTTATCGCGACGGATTTGCAGAAAAACTACACCTCGCTTGCCCGCTTTACCGACCGTGCGCGCGAAATGGGCATTACCGTCATCGACGGCGTACACAAAATGACCGAGAGCGAATTCTGCCGCCGTATCGGCTCGCTCACCGCACAATAAACCGGGAAGAATGAAAATATGTTGCCGATTTTATACAACGAAAAAAACTACGTCATTGCCGTCAAGCCACGCGGCGTTCTGTCGCAAAGCGCGTCGGAGGCGACCGGTAAAGTGCCGGACATGGTGGAAATGTTATCCGAGCAGCTGCATTCGGAGATTTTTCCGGTTCACCGGCTCGACCGCGAAACCGCCGGCGTAATGGTTTACGCCAAAAATAAGCGCGCGGCAGCGGCTTTTTCGACTCTTGTGGCGCAAAACGCCTTAGACAAACGCTATCTTGCCGCCGTTATGGGTACGCCCGAACCGCCGGCCGGCGAAATGCGCGACCTTTTATATCATGACGCACGCAAAAACAAAAGCTATGTGGTTTCACGCAAGCGCGCCGGCGTAAAGCAAGCGATCCTCGATTATGAAACGCTTGAAAACGCGGAATATAAAGCCGAAAACGAGTCCGTACCGATATCGGTCGTACGCGTACATCTGCACACCGGGCGCACACATCAGATACGCGTGCAGTTCAGCGCACGCAAGATGCCGCTTTTGGGAGATACGCGTTACGGCTGCCGCATAAAAGTGCCGGAGCTTTGTCTTTTTGCCGAGAGTTTAGCTTTCCGCGACCCGTTTTCGGGCGAAGAACGATGCTTTTCAGCAAAACCGGATGGGGTGTTGGGAAAGATTGCTGCAAAAATAATCATGTGAATATCTTATCCGTAATTTCATATACTGAAATTGTCTTTTGCCCTATCTTGACAAACAGAAAAAATTATGTTATACTATAGGCGAAGACATGGTGTGAGGGTAACACCATAAAAAGAAATCCCAATCCAAGACCGGGTGTGAGGGTAACACCTTTCAAAAAGAACTCCCAACAGAAGAACGTCCTTTGTACTTTGTGCAAAGGACGTTTTTAAAAAGGAAAAATCATGAATCAATACTACCAGTTAAACTATTTATCTAACGACTTTTATACACATTACAACAGTAAAGATTTTCCCGAAATTGAGAATAAACAAAGCCGGCCTTATATGGTTCTTCTCATTCACATAGGAAACAACACCTTTGCTGTACCGTTTCGCACCAATGTATCGCATAATAATTGCTATAAATTCAAAACATCTACACGTCCGACGGACAGCATTACCGGACTTGACTATACAAAAGCCGTTATTGTCAATGAACCGGGCTACATAGGCGCACCGGCCAGAATCAATGATAAAGAATACATAGAATTAAGCAAAAACTATCACTTCATCCTAAAGCAGTTTGAAAAATTTGTTTCTGACTATATTGCCTTTGTAAACGGTAAAAACAACTATTACACTGCAAAAAAATTTCGGTTTACTACCTTACAATATTTTCACAAAGAGTTAGGAATACAATAGTTTTTCGCGCTTTTTCATCAAATTCCTCGAATACCTCTTGTATTTTCCGGAAAACCGTGGTAAAATAGAGAGTAATATAGATTTCGATTTCTGAAAGGAACACAAACCATGTTAGACATTCGATTTGTCAGAGAAAATCCCGACATTGTCAAAGAAAACATCAAAAAGAAATTCCAGGACGAAAAGCTGCCGCTTGTTGACGAATGCATTGCCATTGACGCCAAGGTCCGCGCGCTCAAGGGCGAAGGCGACGATCTGCGTGCCGAGCGCAACGCAACCAGCACCCTCATCGGCGGTCTGATGAAGGAAAAGAAGATCGACGAAGCCAATGAGAAAAAAGCACGCGTTAAGGAGATCAACACGCGTCTTGAAGTGCTTGAAAAAGAAGAAGCAGAACTCGGTGAAACGCTTCGCTCCAAGATGATGGTCATTCCGAACATCATCGACGCATCGGTTCCGGTAGGCAAGGACGACAGTGAAAACGTCGAAAACGAAAAGTTCGGCGAACCGGTCGTGCCGGACTACGAAATTCCGTACCACGCCGATATCTGCGAAATGTTCTCCGGCCTTGACAAGGAATCTGCCGGCCGTACCAGCGGCAACGGTTTTTACTATCTGTGCGGCGATATTGCCCGTCTTCATTCGGCAATGTTAAGCTATGCGCGCGATTTCATGATCGATAAGGGCTTTACGTACTGCGTACCGCCGTTCATGATCCGCAGCGATGTGGTTACGGGCGTTATGTCGTTTGCCGAAATGGATGCGATGATGTACAAGATCGAGGGCGAGGACTTATTCCTTATCGGTACGAGCGAACACTCGATGATCGGCCGTTTCAAGGGACAGATCATCAAGGAAGCCGAGCTTCCGCTCACGCTCACGTCCTATTCGCCGTGTTTCCGCAAGGAAGTCGGTTCGCACGGTCTGGAAGAGCGCGGTCTTTATCGTGTTCACCAGTTTGAAAAACAGGAAATGGTCGTTCTGTGCAAACCGGAGGAGGCTATGGACTGGTACAACAAGATGTGGAGCTACACGGTGGAATTTTTCCGCAGTCTTGACATCCCGGTACGCACGCTTGAATGCTGCAGCGGCGATCTTGCCGATTTAAAGGTAAAGAGCTGCGATGTAGAAGCATGGAGTCCGCGCCAGCAGAAATACTTTGAGGTTGGTTCCTGCTCGACGCTCGGAGACGCACAAGCACGCCGTCTTTCGATTCGTGCCAAGGGCGATAAGGGAACGTATCTTGTTGCGACGCTCAACAACACGGTTCTCGCCACGCCGCGCGGCCTGATCGCATTCCTGGAAAACAACTACCGTCCCGATGGCAGCATTCTCATTCCGGAAGCGCTTCGTCCGTACATGGGCGGCAAGGACAAGATCGTCAAAAAATAACCTACTTTTCTTTCGGAGAAAAGTAGGCAAAAGAACTCGATTATTTTCACTTAGTTGTTTCGCGTGAAAGAATAGCTTTGGATATATCAAACCGCTTTGCGCGTATTTGTTCCGCGGCTTCCGCGGTCGCAAAAATAAAACGTCCTATGATTTATCTGCAAATCATAGGACGTTTTTGCTTCTGTTTCCACTATTCCTGTTTCCACCGCTTAAGATTCGGCAAAACAGCCTCCATATGTGCTCTCACCGCGTCTGCCGGCCACTCCTCCGTCGCCATATGCGTTACACAGAAATCGATAAGCTGCTCTTTGCTCGAATAGGTAAATGCCCCGTCCGCATAACACCATTTGCAGTAATCTTCATTGTAAGCGCCGTCCGGCTCTTTGCTTGTCGTTGCATCCTCAAGCGGCATTCCGCAGCACTGACAAATTAACTTCCGCGGACTGCCGAGCAGCGTGTTGATCGAAACATCAAAATAATCGGACAATAATTTCAAGGTTTCCGTATTGGGGACGGTCTCACCGTTTTCCCAACGGGACACGGCCTGCCGGGTCACATAGACTTTTTCCGCAAGCTCCTCTTGGGAAAGCCCTTTGGCGGTTCTGATTTCAAGTAATACGTCTTTTGTCGTCATTTTTATCACCTCACGTTTATTTTAGCACAGATCTTCTTTCAAAGCAAGCAACTGCCTGTTGCGTTAGCTTCCAAGCAAATCTTCGAGTGTGATGGAAATGCCGAATTCTTCGCGAATGGCCGCAATCTCTTTTTCGATATGCGCCGCCTTGAAGCGATCAGCCGACGGTTTTCCGCGCACCGCGCGGATAAGCATATTCTTCGGCGAATTTTCAAAATCCACAAATTCCACTACATCCACTGCATAGCCGCTTTTTTCCAAAAGCTTGGCGCGCAATGCGTCGGTCGCAAGCGCCGAAAAGCGTTCCTTGATAAGGCCGTAATCCGTGAAGATCGCAAACTTTTCCGTGTGAATCATCCCATTTGCCTCTTTTTGGCAGCAAGGAACGGAAAAAATGTATTTCGCGCCGCATTTGACAGCAAACGCCAGCGCATAGTCGGTCGCCACATCGCAGGCATGGAGCGTGATGACCATATCCACTTGTTTTTCCGGCTTGTAATCCTTGACATCCATGCAAAGAAATTCAAGGCCGGTATAGCCGTATTTTTTGGCAAGAGCCGTGCAGTTTTCCATAACCTCACGCTTGAGGTCAAGTCCGGTAATATGCGCTTTTTTATGCAAAATCTCCGTGATATAATAATACACCACAAAGGTAAGATAGGATTTTCCGCAGCCAAAATCCACAAGATGAAGCTCTTCTTTTTTTTCATCTTTTAAGACGTCGTTTAACAGCTCGGTAAAACGGCAAATTTGACGGAATTTGTCGAATTTTGCGCGCAAAATTTTTCCGTCCGCGCCGGCCACACCGAGTTCGCAAAATACCGGCGGCAGATTTTCCGCGTCGATAATGTAATTCTTTTTGCGGTCATGCGCATTCATCTTTTCGGGCGCTGACGTATTTTTGGTGCGATTGGTGAGTAACTTCCCTTTCTTGGAGAGCTTTGCGTCATAAAAATACTTTTCCGTCACAAAGTGCGCCTGCCTATAAAGCGTCGGAAATAAGGCGTTTAGCTTTTCTTCCAGCTGACAAACCGGAAAATTCTCATGGAACGCCTGCTTTTCCGTGAAATGCTCAGCCTGAAAGCCATCGTTCAAACGCCGGATAACCGATTTTTTATTGATTTGATAGACGGAAATCTTCTTATAAGCCCGCGCAAGTGTTTATAAAACCTTGCGAAAATGGCT
>ERZ773136.2790-NODE-2790-length-13964-cov-6.069955_pt1 | contig 13964 bp, 16 predicted proteins | sample MGYA00580855_ERZ773136 | MGnify/ENA primary metagenome ERZ773136 (study PRJEB29015, sample SAMEA2737860) | human gut metagenome | biome: human gut; feature: human-associated habitat; material: faeces | place: China | collected 2012 ... | reverse complement strand
TGCCGGGAAGTTCCTTGAAGACTATTATAAAAAGCAAATCTTCGAGAGCGATCCCTTTGCACGCGTTGATCAAAACGGCGTAGGCAAACTCGTCAAGATGGCTGTTGAGCTCGGCAAGCAGACCCGTCCCAACATCAAGCTGGGCGTTTGCGGCGAACACGGCGGTGATCCCTCCAGCATCGAGTTCTTCCACAAAGCCGGTCTTCAGTATGTTTCCTGTTCACCCTTCCGCGTACCCATTGCAAGGCTTGCGGCAGCACAGGCAAAGCTGAACAACAACTGATTCAACCCACCTAACCCATTAACTTTTCCCGCGCAGCTGCCGATACTTAAATAATTCGGCGGCTGCACGGTGCAGACATCAAATAAGGACGGCAGAAATTCGGAATTGTTCCGTTTCTGCCGTCCTTTGATCATCATATTCATGCGCACTGCTTAATATGCACTGCTGTCAAAGCATTCTCATTTCATTTTCCTGATGCACCGTTAGGCTCATGCCGTATGCTCATCCAAAATGCTTTTCAGTGCAGCCATTGAACTTGTATGACTTCTTGCAACGCGAAGGTTCTTTCGCTTCGCCTGCCCAGAGGCAATCTGAAGCATTTTATGAGACATTGTGCTTGTGAAAAGCACGACCAAATCCGGTGTGCCGAAGTTCTGAATTCCTTTATCCGTTTCAATATAAACCTTTGCTTTACATGAATATGATTTGCAAAGCTGCTCATATTGCCTTATCATGCGCTCATTTCCGCCGACGATAACAACGCTCATTTTCTTTCCCTTTCTCCTGTTCGTTATTTTTAACTTTTCGCTTTAATCTTCAATTTCTTTCCGTGCCGTTTTTTAATTCCGACCGTTTTGCTTTTAGTTAGCCTATGCTAACTTCAGTTCTAAAAATAAAACTCTCTGCCGGTGCTTTCACAGCAATACGGATATGCTTCTCCGTAGGGGCTGAAGCACGAAAAGCATATCCGTTCTGCTTCACAACTTTTTCACCCTTTTTCAGTCTTTATGCAGAATGCCCGCAAACAGTCCGCGCCTGCCTTCAACGATTTTTGTCGAGGCGGAGATGAATTCATAACCTGTCTCTTCAATTGCGCGCTTAAGCGCAGCTGCATCGGGTTCTGTTTCGGACTCGATCACCGTTTCACCTTTTGAGTGCGATGATTTCACTTTTTTAACGTTAAAATTCCTTCTTATTGCATCATTGATATGCGCTTCACACATTCCGCACATCATTCCATCGATTTTTACAACGGTTCTGAACATTTTTTCTCCTTTCCGCAAAGCTGTTTCCGTAAATTCGGCCGGCATTTTTCCTGCTTGCACCGGTTTGCGGCCGACTGATTATTTTTTATGGCAGGAGCCTGCCATCGGACAATGGGCGCACTTGCAGCCGCAGGAGGACTTGCCTTTTCTTTTGTCTTTAACAAGGCTCACAATGATAAGAACCACAACAGCGGCAAGCACAAGGCAGATAATAATCGTTGAAAGATTCCGAGCTATCCAATTGAACATATGACCTTCTCCTTTCATGTTTCTGTTTTCGTGAAAAATAAAATCGGTTTTTGCTTATTTTATTCCCGAAATTGCCCGGGAGATGCGGAGGCAATGCATGGCGCACCGCCGTCCGCATCGTCATCCGGGTTGGGGGAATTCATTCGTCGAACCGTATCGTATTGCCGAACGCTGTTCGACTCAAACCATTGCTAACGTTTTGATTTATCCAATCTTAACGTTCTTGGTAAGCTTTGTTGCCTCTTTGTAGGGGCGGGCGAGCATGTAGATAATGCCGGCAAGTGCAGCAACAGCAAAGATGAGGCCGACAACATGTACATTACCCGTGAACAGGCAGCCGAACTGATAAATCATCAGAGAGATGATGTACGCAAATCCGCACTGGTATGCAACTGCGAACCAAGTCCATTTCGGGCTGTTCATTTCGCGCTTTATTGCGCCGATTGCCGCAAAGCAAGGTGCACAGAGCAGGTTGAACACCAGGAACGAATATGCCTGAATGCCGTTGAAAACATGTGCAAGGGTCGCATAAACGGGACCTTCTGCGCCGTAAAGAATGCCCATCGTGCCAACGATGTTTTCCTTTGCAACAAGGCCGGTGATGGATGCAACCGCTGCCTGCCATTCGCCCCAGCCGAGGGGTTTGAAGATCCAGGCGATCGCATTGCCGACTGCCGCAAGAATGGACTTGTCAAGCTCGTCTTCCGCAAGCATTCTGAACCCGTCGGAAGTAAATCCGAAGTAGGAGGTAAACCAAACGAGTATCGTGGACAGAAGAATGATCGTGCCCGCTTTCTTGATGAATGACCAGCCGCGCTCCCAAGTGGAACGGAGAACGTTGCTGACAGTGGGAAGATGATATGCGGGAAGCTCCATTACGAAGGGAGCCGGTTCGCCCGCGAACATCTTGGTTTTCTTCAGCATGATACCGGAAATTATGATTGCCGCCATGCCGATGAAATATGCACTTGTTGCAACCCAGGCTGAACCGCCGAAGATTGCGCCTGCGATCATTGCAATAAAGGGAACCTTTGCACCGCAGGGGATGAACGTTGTGGTCATGATGGTCATGCGGCGGTCACGTTCGTTTTCAATCGTTCTGGATGCCATAATACCGGGAATGCCGCAGCCCGTGCCGATGAGCATCGGGATGAAGGATTTGCCGGAAAGACCGAATTTGCGGAAAATCCTGTCAAGGACGAATGCGATACGCGCCATATAACCGCAGCCTTCAAGGATAGCGAGCAGCAGGAACAGAACAAGCATCTGCGGAACAAAGCCGAGAACAGCACCGACACCTGCAACTATACCGTCGTTGATAAGGCCTGCAAGCCAATCGGCTGCGCCTGCTTTTTCAAGACCTTCGCCCACAAGCACGGGAATACCCTTTACCCAAACGCCGTATGCGGCGGGATCGGGTTCGTCGAATCCGTTTTCCTTAAGGTATTTAACGGCATCAACATAAGTCATGCCGATGGTTTCATCTTCCTTTGCGTCTTTGGGGATCGTGGAATAATAAACGGTCATTTCGTTTACCGCAAGAGTTTCCTCATCCTCAACGCCGATGGTTGCGGTTGCATTCTCGCTCTCGGGCTTGTATGCTTCGAGTTCGGCAAGCACTTTGTCGGCATCGAAATCTTCGGCTTCAGTGTCGAAATCAACAAATGCGCCGGCAGCGTTCACTGCGTTGCTGTAATTTTCGGCAGTTTCGTTATATGCCTTTGAGCCGATGCCGAACAGATGCCAGCCGTCGCCGAACAGTCCGTCGTTCGCCCAATCCGTTGCTGCGCTGCCGACTGTTACCATTGAAATATAGTAAACAAGGAACATTACTGCAGCAAAGATGGGGAGACCCAGCCAGCGGTTGGTCACGATTTTGTCGATCTTATCGGAAGTCGAAAGCTTGCCCGTGTTTTTCTTTTTGTAGCAAGCTTTGATAATCGAACCGATGTAGATATAACGTTCGTTGGTGATAATGGATTCGGAATCGTCATCCATTTCCTTCTCTACCGCCTCGATATCCTTATTGATATGCTCCATAACCTTAGGATCGATATTCAGATTTTCAAGCACCTTGTCGTCGCGCTCAAAAATCTTCACGGCATACCAACGCTGCTGCTCCTCGGGCAGTCCGTGAACGGCTGCTTCCTCGATATGTGCAAGCGCATGTTCAACAGGGCCCGCGAAGGTGTGCATGGGAACGGTTTTGCCGTTCTTTGCTGCATCGATTGCCGCTTCCGCAGCTTCCGCAATGCCGGTTCCGCGCAAAGCGGAAATTTCAACGACTTTGCAGCCAAGCTGACGCGAAAGTTCGGCAACATTGATTTTGTCGCCGTTCTTGCGAACAAGGTCGATCATGTTGATTGCAACAACAACCGGAATACCAAGCTCCGTAAGCTGAGTTGTAAGATACAGGTTGCGCTCCAAATTCGTGCCGTCGATGATGTTCAGTATCGCATCGGGACGCTCGCCGATAAGGTAGTTGCGCGCAACGACCTCTTCAAGGGTGTATGGTGAAAGTGAATAAATACCGGGAAGGTCGGTGATGATAACGCCGTCATGTTTTTTAAGTTTACCTTCTTTTTTTTCAACCGTGACACCCGGCCAGTTTCCGACGAACTGATTCGAGCCGGTCAATGCGTTGAACAGCGTTGTTTTGCCGCTGTTGGGGTTGCCCGCAAGGGCGATTCTCAAATTCATTTTATCCTCCTTATCCGTCATACGGTTATATTTTTTCCGTTCTGCCGCCGAAAGCCGAAATGCACCTTTCGGCGAAGCATTGTTAGCTTTGGCTAACATTTTGTTCCGAATAATACGGGGTTTCCCCCGCATATTTTTCGGTTTATTCGATTTCGATCATTTCAGCGTCCGCCTTGCGGAGTGAAAGCTCATAACCGCGCACCGTGACTTCAATGGGGTCGCCCAGCGGTGCAACCTTGCGAACATAGACCTCAACCCCCTTGGTGATGCCCATGTCCATGATGCGGCGTTTTACGGCTCCCTCACCGTGCAGCTTTACAACCTTTACGGTGTCTCCGATTTTTGCCTGTCTGAGTGTATTCATGATTATTCCTCCCGACTTTATTTTTATAATTTATCTTTAATTTTTGATTCACATTCGCAGCATCGCCGTTTGCAAACCGCAAAAATTTGCGGACCGCAAAAGGTTGCGGTTTTTCCGCATCAGACCATTATGCGGCGTGCCATTTCTTCACTTATAGCAACACGCGACTCCTTGACGTTCACAATAACGTTTCCGCCGAGCGCATTCACGACAGTAACGCTTCCGCCGACAACAAAGCCGAGATCCTCAAGATGTTTTTTAATCTCCGGACTGCCGCCGATCTTCTTTATCGTGTTCTCCTCGCCGATTCCGGCCAACATTAACGGCATCATATCATTACTCCTTGCTCAATAACACGAATTTTAAATTAGCTTTTGCTAACTTTCTGTTCAAAAAAATTAGCTCTTGCTAACTTGATTCGTCTAAAAATAATTAGCTCTCGCTAACCGAGACATATCATACAACCGCACTCGGAATTTGTCAACCCCTTTTTTCAAAAAACTCAAAAATTTTTGCTTATTTTGCACAAATCGACAGTGTGGCCGTTCACAATGCGGCATGTCCGTTTTCGACCTCCTCTGCCGATTTATATGTTGTTTCACTTCAAGCGTACCGTACTCCTTATGCAGTGCCGTCTCCGAACAATGTTTAGGCATCGAACGCATTTTTTACAATACAAAGCTTCCGTTATTGTTTGTATTACATTTATTTGCAGAAACTGTACTGTTTTATGTACCGAAAGTGTTTTGTTTTGTGTTGACACCGTATATTTCGGGCGGTATAATACAATTGTAAAAGCACCGAAGCTTTTTTATCGTAACCCCTCATGCAGAAGCCGGCGGAAACCTCACCCGCCGGCTTTTGTTCCGCTTTGTCCGCTTTGCAGCCGGAAAACTCAGTAAAAAAAGAACCGTCCTGTTACGGGCGGTTCTCAAAAAACAACCTGCTTTGTCAATGTTAAAGTCGGATTGATTCAAAAAATTGAGAATCATCCGCACTCGCAAGTTTTACGGATTGAGCCTGTCGGGGCTGCGGAACAGGAACATAGCTTCCTTAATGTTGAGTCCGAGCAGCAGCATGGTCAAACGGTCAACACCGAGACCGAAACCGCCGTGCGGAGGACAGCCGTATTTAAAGAATTCAAGGTAGAACTTAACGTCTTCACCGAGTCCTTTTTCGTCCGCCTGTTTTTTGAGGATTTCGTAACGGTGCTCGCGCTGTGCACCGGTTGTGATTTCAACACCGCGCCAGATAAGGTCATAACCCTGCGGAACGCCGTTTTCATCGCGCATATGATAGAATGCGCGCTTTTCTGCGGAGTAATCGGTTATGAAGAGGAACTCGTGATTGTAATGCTTCTTCACCCAATCAAAGCTGAGCTTCTCTGCCTCGGTGGTCAAATCGCCGCGTTCGCCTTCCGCGGGAACATAGCCGTATTCCTTTTCAAGAGCATCGTAAAGCTCCGCAAGAGTGATAACGGGGAACGGAAGCGTGGGCACAATGAGTTCAATGCCGAAAGCTTCCTTTATGCGTTCGCCGTATTTTTCGTTGACAACGCCGAGAGCATATGTCAATATTTCGGCCTCAATCTGCATAACATCGCGGTAGGATTCGATATAGCTGAATTCAAGGTCAAAGCCCGTAAATTCGGTTGTGTGCTTGCTTGTGAAAGATTTTTCCGCACGGAAAACGGGACCGACTTCAAATATACGTTCAAAACCCGCCGCCATTGCCATCTGCTTGTAGAACTGCGGACTCTGGGCAAGATACGCCTTGCGGTCAAAATATTCAACTTCAAAAACATCCGCGCCGCTCTCGCTTGCCGCTCCGATAAGCTTCGGAGTGTGAATCTCGATAAAGTCCTTTTTAAGGAGGTATTCGCGCATTGCGTTCACAAGGCAGCTCTGAACCTTAAACAGGAGCTGGTTCTCGTCCGTGCGCAGATCGATCCAGCGATAGTTCAGCCTCTGATCGATTGCAGAGCGTTCGACCGCCTGTTTTTTCTTTGTTGCGGGAATTTCCTTGCGGATAATGGGCAATGCGTCCGCAACGGATTCGATTTCAAGTTCCGTCGGCAGAAGCTCGATTCCGCCCATTTTAACGTACTCGTTTTCCGCAACAAATCCGGTGCAGCTGATTACGGAATCGGGAGTTATGCGCGCAATGTCGTCAACAAGCGCGGGGCATTTCTCTTTTTCGACGGTTATTTGCAGCTTTCCGGTGATGTCCTTGATGACGATAAAAGCCATTGACTTGCCGTCGCGGATGTTTTCAACAAAGCCCGAGACCTTTGCCGTTTCGCCGCATTTTGTTCGAATATCCCTTATGAAGGTTCTTTCCATTTTTGTTCAATAATTCCTTTCGTTATTGAAACGCCTGCGCTTTTTTGCACACAGGCAGAATTCTTCCGCTTATTATTATACTCATATTTTGCTGTAAATCAAGGCTGAAATCACCGTGCACAAAGCATTTCGGGCAGTTTTTCGGCAAATTCGAGCCGCTGCCGCGCCTTTTTGACGCACCGGCGGCGCGAAGAAAGGCTTTCCGCATTACTGTTGACGCGGCAAGTCTTTTTGCTTACGCTTTATGTATCCTTTTTTGCTTTAAGTCAGCTCATTCTCCGGCATCGACAGGTTCGGAATCCGTCTCGCAATCGATGCTTCCGCCGTTTGAAAGATCCCTTCCGTCCAAAAGCAGCAGCTTTTCGGCAAGCAAACGCGAAAAGCCCGCGACTATTGCGGCGGAAGCAACGAGTTCTTCCGTGGTTTGAACCGCAATATCCGGCTTTTCATCATGATCCAAAAGCGCCGCGCTTGCAAGCCGAACCTGCTGAACAAAATATTTTGCGGTCAGATCATGGCGGCTTATGAACGACTCGTAAGCGCTGCGCACACCCGATGTGCAGCTGTTTTCAGCCGAACCGACCGGAGATTTTGCACATTCGTCGCAGCGTGCATCTGCGCTGCACTCACATGTGGGCAGCGCGATTTTTATCATTGACATGTTAAGGCTCTGTTTCAGCGTGCAAATCATCAGCAGGCACGCAATATGGGGTCGATAGTACTTTTTTTTAATCGGACCCGGCATGATCCCGCGGCGAACATAGTTGTTGATGGCGGAACTTGTAACAACCTCTTCATTCTTCAGTTCGGGCGGCAGATAATCCAAATATTTGCGCAGCAAATCAACGGTCTGCTCCATATACAGACCGAAATCGGGTATCTCATCCCATTCGGGAAGGCGAAAGCGCATAAGATGCTTTTCCCACCGACGGAGCTTACCCGCAATCAAGGCTTTATCATATGACATTATTTTTCCCCCTGCGTCCCTTTTCGGAACGCAAATTGCGAAAGATTATACGGCATTTTGCATATTGTACATTTTAAGCATTGTTCCGCATTTTTCGCAATTGTATTATAGTGCAGGATTCAAACGCTGTAAAGCGCATTTATACGAAATATATGCTCAAAAGTCTCATTTTGTTGCATTGAGTACTTGACACATTCATATGAACATGTTAATCTGTTACAGTAGATTAGATTATGTGAGGTGAATGAACGTGTACCGAATTATTACCGATACTTCCGCAAATCTTGAGCTTGAGCTTTTGGAGCGGAGGGGCATTGCGGAGATACCGTTTTCATTCAGTATACCGGAAAAAGGCGGAGATGCGCTGTACTGTCCGGATTTTTCCGCTTTTGATTCCAAAGCATTTTATGATGCAATGCGCAGCGGAACAAGAGTCACAACCTCCCAAATAACGCCCGCTCAATATACTGAAAAAATGCGTCCCTTGCTTGAAGCGGGGCAGGATATTCTTTTTATCGGCATGTCATCCGGCGTGAGCGGATCATTTCAGGCCGGAATGGTGGCGGCGGCTCAGCTGCGCGCCGAATTTCCCGAACGGAGCATTGAGCTTATCGACACTCTCGGAGCCTCGCTCGGCGAAGGGCTTGTTGTTCTGCGTGCGGCGGAACTCCGCGATTCGGGAATTGCCCTTTCTGCGGCGGTGCACCTGCTTTCGGACTACCGCGACAGGATGTGTCAGGTTTTCACGGTTGACAACCTCAAATATCTCTGTTCGACGGGCAGGCTTTCGAATGCAAAGGCTGCAATCGGCAACATTTTGAATATCAAACCCCTTTTGAAGGGCGACAGCGAGGGAAAAATCGTCAATTTCGGCAAAGTTCGCGGAAGGAAAAACTCCCTGCGCGCAATTGCGGAACAATATCGCGAATACGTTGTTGACGCTGCAAACCAAACAGTCGGCATCGCACATGCGGACTGTATCGAAGATGCAAATACTCTTGCGGAGCTTATATCAGAAATTGCTCCGCCGAAGGATATTTTAACCGTTATGTACGAACCTGTGACGGGTTCCCATGTCGGTCCGGGGACACTGGCATTGTTTTTTGTCGGCAAAAAAGGCTTCAGACAGGCAAAGAGCTGATTCTTCTGTCCGAAGCACCGAAAAGGAATTCCCCCCTTCCTAATGAAACGTTGGTTCACCGCGTTTCTGTTGTAAAACGAAAAAGTTCCGCGTGCCCTCCCTGCGGACTTTTTCGTTTTTTAGCGTTTTATATTAGTTGCATGATTCGATGCGGATCCCGTTTTTTTTATGTGTGCATGTTGTATATGTATGTTTCTCTTCCTTTTATATTTCTTTTTTGCATGGCATTCAAAATCCGTGTTTTCCTGCAAAAACAATTCTCAATTCAACATGCGCCTTGCCGCAGCAGCATCCCACCGTTCGGTTAAAAACCGTTTATATCGCTTCGCATCGTGAAAAATGAATTGTTAACAAATTGTTCACAATTTCAGGGCAAAACCGGGTTGACGTTATTACTTCGATATGTTATCATGCAAGTGTATACAAGAACTGCATCGGAATTCGCTCCTTTGCAAAACAATCTGCGCAGAAACGTCCCGCACCCGACGGCCGATAAATCCGTTGGGGAAGTGAACAAATCACTCTCAGTTTCAAGGAGGTATTCAAACAATGAAAAGAACACTTTCCATCGTCCTTGTTTTCTCGCTTATGCTGTCCGCATTTGTTCTTGCATCCTGCAAGGGAACCGACAAAGACGCACAGAACACCGCCCCGCCGCATTCGGCTGTTTCCGAAACCGCTGCGCCGACGGATACCCCCGCCGCCGCACCGGAAACCGAAGCCCCAACGGCAGACCCAAATCCGAGACCCGATCCCGTAACTGTCGAATGGCTTGCAGGGGAAATGCAGCGCCGCTATTACGTCGGCTGTATGAACCTTGAGCTTATGGATTTTTCCGACATTATGGACAGAAACGAGGATACGGATCTGTTTTTTTGGGATAATCAAATTGCGATCGACTGGATGAAATTCGATCTGGAGGACAATTTCACCCGTGTAACCATTGAAAAGGCGTATGTCAAACAAATCGTAAATGAAACAGAAACCGAAATCACGGCGGATGTGTATGTCTTCACGAGGCATCCAACTTACAGATTTGACGATGACGGCATCGGTATGGATTTTCGGATCACCGTGGATAAACAGAGGATGGTCATAATCTCCTACTCTGAGCCCAATCTATGCGCTACCCTATATAATGATCGACTGCGTCCGCTTGCCTCAAACTATCGCAGTGAAGGTCTTACTTGGCAGGAAGCCAATAAAAAAGCATATAAAGAGCTCTATGCAGAATTTGCCGGTTGTGCAAGCAGACATCCGAGACAAACACCACAGGGCTGATCAATCATGCGTTCACCCTTGATCGTAAAACAATTTGAACCTAAGTTTCGGTTAAATCGTTTCCGACAACAAAAAAGCGATAGCAAATTCAAAATACGGAGGATCAAAAAATGAAAAGATTTTTCTCGATTATCCTTGCGATAATCCTTGCCTGCGCAGGAACTTTTGATACGGTTCTTGCAAACGAAGCTGCCGCCTCGGATGAACTGCCCGAAGGCACAAAATCCGTGACCGTAAGCTATGACAGAGCCGCTGCCGTGGCTTATGCGAGGAGATTTGCAGAAGTAGAACATAACGGTATCTTCAAGAGCATGGGTTTGGATTGCACAAACTTTGTTTCACAGTGCATGTGGTCGGGTTACGGCGGCACCAAAGGTTATTATTTAAACAATACCGCCGCATTGAAGGCAAGGGTCGCTGCAAACTATCGGCAGACATCAACGTGGTACGGCAGGAATGCCGACTCGCCGTATCAGTACGGAAGCGGTGCGTTTATCAGAGTCGTTGATTTTTGGGATTATGTAACAACAAACACCGGGCACGGTCCGCGGGCAACTGGATACAATAATAACAAGGTTTGGACGCAGCTGACCGTCGTTCCGCGTACCGGAGATATCCTTCAGGTCTATATCTCCGACCAAGGAAGGTATGCCCACTCCGTTATTGTAACGCAGGTCCACTCCACAAGCCTTACCGTCAACAATAAGGATATGTGGCGCAATAATATCATTGTTTCGCAGCATACGCCCAGAAGATTAAACCGCACTCTCGGTAATCTTATTGACACCTATGGAGATGCCAACTGCAAGATCCGCCTGATTCGGCCGAAGAGTGCGACTTTTTCGGAGTAACTCCCGCCTTTGCGGGCGGAATTGAATCAACCGCCGCCTGCCGCTCGGGCTTCACCACTCGGGCGGCAGGTTTTGTTTCTGCCGTTTTTACACCGCGAAAAATTAATTGTTAACAAATTGTTCACAATTTCAGGGCAAAACGGGGTTGACATCACTGCTTTGATATGTTATTCTTTGATTGTATATCGGTTTATACTTGAGTTTCGGTTAAGTCGTTTCCGATAAAAACGATATAAAATACGAAAGCGTGGTATTTATGAAAAGGTTTAAAGCTGTGGCAATATTGGTCATGTTTGCGGGCATTATCCTGCTTTTGCAGGCCTGCACACCGAAAAACGGCGCGCCGACGCCGATCGATGCCGAAGAAACGTTTTCAAGGCTGCTTAAAGAGGTGCACTATGCCGCCGAACTTGAGGACGCAAGCGAGTATTCGGAATACATTCTCAACGGACTGCCGAATGATGTTGAGGTTCGAATGTATCTTTGCGGCGGGGGACGCGCCGACGCACTCATCATGTGCAAAGCGAGCAGCGACTCGCAGCTGCCCGCAATTCGTGCCGTGCTTAAAAAATACATTGCATCGAGCCGACAGAATGCGGAACGATACAATCCGAGCGAAGTTTCAAAATATGATAACTCAGTTTGGTTCGAAAGCGGGCTTTATATATTTGTTTGCATAACGGCCGATACCGCCGGAGTTAATGCGGTTTTAAAATAAACTTATTAACGGAGATTACCTATGAAAATCAAAAATTTTTTTATTCTGTTGCTTGCATGTGCACTGCTTTTTGCGGGCTGCAAAGTTGAAACCGATGCCCCCGATTCGCCTGCTTCACCCGCTCCGTCCGCTGCACCTACGGATTTTGTTTTATACAGAGCGGATTCTTTTCGAATCGGCTCACAGGCATATGAAAAATGCAGCTTCAATGAGGATATTTCAAAAAAATACGCCGCACTCATCGGCAAAGCAGCCGATGCGCTTGCGGGGGAAACGCAGGTTTACTGCCTCGTTATCCCGACTGCATACGGCGTGCTTCTTCCCGATGATATGAAGGAACTCATTCCCGATTATTCGGATATGGAAACGAACATTTCTTCAATTTACGCTGCTCTTCCCGAAAGTGTCGAGCCCGTCCCGGTTTGGGATAAGCTCCGGGAACACAGCGGCGAGTTCATCTATTTCCGCACCGATCCGCACTGGACGGCGCGCGGTGCATACCTCGGATATGAGGCTTTCTGCGAAGCAAAGGGCATTGCGCCGATTCCGCTTGATGCTCATCGTGCTGTAAATTTTGATGGTTTCCTCGGCACACTCTATTTTGAAAACGGATGCGATGAAAAGCTCCTGCCGGAGGAGACCATTGAAGCATTCTACCCTGTCAGCGACGGAGTAACGCTCACCGTAACAGATGCGGATGACAACACAATGGATTGTCCGATCGTTGCGGATGTGAGCGAGCTCCATGCTCTGGCAAAATATCGAACTTTTTCCGGCGGAAACAATCCGTTTTCCGTTGTGACCAATCCAAACATAAAGGATGATTCCGTGCTTATTTTAGTCAAGGAAAGCTTCGGAAATCCGCTGCCCGCGTTTCTTTGCGACCATTATTCAACAATTTACATTATTGACTATCGCAGCTGGTACGGCAATATCATCGATTTTGCACGGGAAGTTCATGCCGATGATCTGCTTTTTGCAAACAATATCAATGCGGTAAACTCCGGAGGAAATGTTGGTTTCATCGCAATGAAAATCAAATGAACCAAGCAAAATCCGCTCAAGTGTTTTGCAAATGAATTGTTAACAAATTGTTCACAATTTCAGGGCAAAACCGGGTTGACATTATTACTTCGATATGTTATCATGCAATTGTATACAACAACTGCATCGGAATTCAGTCCTTTGCAAAAAAAATCTGCGCAGAAACGTCCCGCACCCGACGGCTGAAAATCCGTTGGGGAAGTGAACAAATCACTCTCAGTTTCAAGGAGGAATTTAATCAATGAAAAAACTGGTATCTCTCATCCTCGTTTTCGTGTTGATGCTCTCCGTGCTTGTTTGCGCGCAGGCATCCACGATTTCCGACAACCAAACGACCCGCAATGCGGAAACTTCTTCTGCCGAAGCGGAAAAAGCCCAAGCGAACCTTACGTCGTTAAGGTTTACGACGCCGCAAGCTTTACCGACAAGCATTCCGCTTTGACGAATAAAAGCGGCGAGCATGTTGAATCAAGCGCAATTCTCACAACTCATTACCTCATGAGCGACGGAACATGGCGCGTGCAAAAGTATGACGGCAGCGGCATGGACGACCAGGTTTTCAACCACAGGTACATCCTCAGCAGCGGCAACAGCTTCGATCTTCCGTTGGTTGTGCTGACGGTAAACGATACCGATATGGACTGGTATTATGCCCTTATCGCAGGAACCGGTCTCAGCAGCGACTTTGTCCAAATCACGGAATTCCGGAACGAAGCACGTGTTGTTGCACAGTTCTTCAGCGATGCTACCGTTGAATACCTTGACATGCAGGATCAGGTTCCCGCACACTGCATGACGCTCACACACAGCGAAACAAGCAAGTAAAGTGTAATCCTGCTGCGCTGCGTTCGATAGTCTCTCTGCATCACGCAAAGTTCTCTTTCGAATTCGCGGTCAATTGAATCGGCAACAACCGACAACCTGCCGCTCGGGCTTCATCGCTCGGGCGGCAGGTTTTGTTTCCGCCGTTTTCCTGTCACGAAAAATGAATTGTTAACAAATTGTTCACAATTTCAGGGCAAAACCGGGTTGACATTA
>ERZ773136.2789-NODE-2789-length-14001-cov-3.233257_pt1 | contig 14001 bp, 9 predicted proteins | sample MGYA00580855_ERZ773136 | MGnify/ENA primary metagenome ERZ773136 (study PRJEB29015, sample SAMEA2737860) | human gut metagenome | biome: human gut; feature: human-associated habitat; material: faeces | place: China | collected 2012 ... | reverse complement strand
AAAGAGAAGAAAACGAATATAGACAACAACTAAAAGTAAGAGTCATGAAGAAGGCATTAGTTAAAACAGACTTCAATTTCCCGCGACAAAAGAGCGTATACCATGGGAAAGTACGCGACGTGTACAACATCAATGACGAGGTATTGGTAATGGTCGCTACAGACCGTATTTCCGCTTTCGATGTTATCTTGCCGGAAGGTATTCCTTACAAGGGACAAATGTTAAACCAGATCGCCGCCAAGTTCCTTGACGCTACGACTGATATTTGTCCGAACTGGAAAATGGCTACTCCGGACCCGATGGTAACGGTTGGCGTTCAATGCCAAGGTTTCCCGGTTGAGATGATCGTACGCGGTTATCTGTGCGGTAGCGCATGGCGTGCTTACAAAAGCGGCGTACGCGAAATTTGCGGTGTGAAGTTACCGGACGGAATGCGTGAAAACGAAAAATTTCCGGAACCAATCATCACTCCGACTACAAAAGCCGAAATGGGATTGCACGACGAAGACATCTCCAAAGAAGAAATCCTGAAACAAGGACTGGCTACTCCGGAAGAATATGAGGTTCTCGAAAAATACACATTAGCTCTCTTCAAACGCGGCACTGAAATCGCAGCGGAGCGCGGACTGATTCTCGTAGATACAAAATACGAATTCGGTAAGCATAACGGTACCATCTATCTGATGGACGAAATCCACACACCGGACTCAAGCCGTTATTTTTACTCTGAAGGTTATCAGGAACGCTTCGAAAAAGGCGAACCGCAGAAACAGCTTTCTAAAGAATTCGTCCGCGAATGGTTGATGGAGAACGGTTTCCAGGGTAAAGAAGGTCAGAAAGTGCCCGAAATGACTCCGGCTATCGTACAGAGCATCAGCGACCGTTATATCGAATTGTTCGAGAACATCACCGGTGAGAAATTTGTAAAAGAAGATACCAGCAATATTGCTGAACGTATCGAAAAGAACGTTATGAATTTCTTGACTGAATAAGAATGGATTACCCGCAACAACATATCAAACCTTACGACAAGGAAGGAAAGAAAACCGAGCAGGTGGAACGTATGTTCGACAACATCGCGCATGCCTACGATAAGTTGAATCACACCTTATCCTTAGGGATAGACCGCAGTTGGAGACGTAAGGCCATAGCCTGGCTTCGCCCTTTCCATCCGCAACGTATGATGGATGTAGCTACCGGCACAGGAGATTTTGCCATCCTTGCCTGCCGCGAGCTGCAACCCGCTGAGTTAATCGGCACGGATATATCGGAAGGTATGATGAATGTGGGGCGTGAAAAAGTAAAGAAGGAGGGACTCTCGGACAAAATATCTTTTGCCCGGGAGGACTGTACTTCACTCTCTTTTGCCGACAATGACTTTGACGCTATTACCGTAGCTTTCGGTATCCGCAACTTCGAAGACCTCGACAAAGGTCTCTCCGAGATGTGCCGTGTACTGAAACCGGGAGGCCATCTTGTGATTCTGGAGCTAACCACTCCGGAGCGCTTTCCGATGAAGCAACTATTCTCCATCTACTCAAAAATCGTCATTCCGTTACTGGGCAAACTTCTCTCCAAAGACAACAGCGCTTACCGTTATTTGCCGGACACCATCAAAGTATTTCCTCAAGGGGAAGTGATGAAAGGAGTCATCGCCCGAGCCGGATTTAGCGAAGTCAACTTCAAACGGCTGACCTTTGGTATCTGCACTCTTTATACTGCGACAAAATAATGAGTTAATTAATTTAATCCTTTTCTTTTATGGAAAAATATGGTTTAATCGGTTATCCTCTGAGACATTCATTTTCTATCGGATACTTTAATGAGAAATTCAAATCCGAGGGTATCGATGCTGAGTATGTGAATTTCGAGATTCCCAGTATCAATAACTTCATGGAAGTCATCGAAGAGAACCCCAATTTATGCGGACTCAATGTCACCATTCCTTACAAGGAGCAAGTAATTCCTTTCCTGGATGAGCTCGATCGTGACACGGCAAAGATAGGCGCAGTAAACGTGATTAAAATCATCCGCCAACCAAAAGGTAAAGTAAAATTAGTAGGTTATAACTCTGACATTATCGGATTTTCCCAATCCATACAGCCTTTATTGCAACCCCATCACAAGAAAGCCTTGATTCTAGGTACCGGCGGGGCCTCCAAAGCAGTCTATCACGGACTTAAAAATCTGGGAATCGAAAGTGTATTCGTTTCACGCACTCATAAAGCGGACAATATGCTGACTTACGAAGAGCTAACCCCCGAAATCATGGCGGAACATACGATTATCGTCAACACTACTCCCGTAGGTATGTTTCCTAAGGTCGATTTCTGCCCAAATATCCCATACAATCTAGTAACTCCAAACCATTTGCTCTACGATTTGTTATATAATCCGAATGTTACCCTTTTTATGAAAAAGGGTGAAGCACAAGGAGCCGTTGTCAAAAACGGTCTGGAAATGTTGCTTCTTCAAGCATTCGCCGCTTGGGAAATCTGGCATAAGTAAATCACATTTCCCCTCACTTTCGGCAGAAGAAGTCAGGGGCAAATCAAAGAGGTACAATTATGAGGAGAAAAGTTATCTATAGCATTATCGTTGTCATGTTGATATTGACCGGTTGTACCATTGGAGGAAGTTTCTATATGTTGAATCTATCTCTGACGCCGGATGGCAAGATATTGTCTAAAGACGCTGATTCTTATCCTTTTATGTACAGAAACTATCCTTTTCTGCGTTCGTGGGTAGATAGTCTGCGACAAGTAAATGCCCTGAAAGACACTTTTATCGTCAACCCGCACGGCATACAGCTTCATGCTTACTATGTGGCTGCTCCCAGACCCACAAACAAAACCGCAGTTATTGTACACGGATATACGGATAATGCTATCCGTATGTTTATGATCGGTTACCTCTACAATCGGGATTTAGGCTTCAACATTTTGCTTCCCGACCTTCAGCACCAAGGCGAAAGTGAAGGTCGGGCCATTCAGATGGGATGGAAAGACCGTCTGGATGTATTGCAATGGATGAACATCACCAATAGTATCTTTGGAGACAGCACGCAGATGGTAGTGCATGGTATTTCGATGGGAGGCGCAACCACAATGATGGTATCCGGTGAGGAGCAGCAGCCTTTCGTCAAGTGCTTTGTGGAAGATTGCGGTTATACCAGTGTGTGGGATGAATTTTCCCATGAGCTGAAAAGTTCTTTCGGTCTCCCTCCTTTCCCTTTGATGTATACCACCAGTTGGCTATGCGAAAAGAAGTACGGATGGAATTTCAAAGAGGCCTCTTCGCTGAAACAAGTAGCAAAATGCCAACTGCCGATGTTGTTTATCCACGGCGACAAAGATACATACGTTCCGACTTGGATGGTTTATCCGCTTTACGAAGCAAAACCGGAACCTAAAGAACTTTGGATAGTACCAGGTGCGGCTCACGCCCTTTCATACAAAGAGAATAAACAGGAATACACAGATAAAGTCCGTAAGTTTGTCGGGCAATATATTCATTAAACGATGAAATTAATATTCACATTCATAGCTATTACTTTCTTGCTGATCCCCTTACGGGCTCAAGAGAAAGTGTACACAGTAGACAATCTTCCGAAAGTCCACTTACAGAATAAGACGCAATATGTATGCAATCCTGCGGGAATACTGTCAAAAGCAGCCTGTGATAGTATAGATTCCATGCTTTATGCTTTAGAACTGCAAACCGGTATTGAGACGGTCGTTGCAGTGCTTCCCTCCATTGGAGAGGAAGATTGTTTCGATTTCTGTCATCAACTGCTCAATCAATGGGGTGTAGGAAAGAAAGATAAGAATAACGGTTTGGTTATTCTATTAGTAACCGACCAACGCTGCATTCAATTTTATACCGGATACGGTCTGGAAGGAGTTCTCCCCGACGCTATCTGCAAGAGGATTCAGACGAAATACATGATTCCGCATCTGAAAGACGGGAATTGGAATGCCGGAATGATGGCCGGTTTGAAAGCGACTTGCCAAGTCCTTGACGGTTCTATGGAGAACGATTCTCTTTCCGGTTCAACCAATAACGGAGGTTCATTCGATTTCATCCTCGCCGTATTTTTCTTTATACTGATTGGTGGAGGTATCGCTTTCCTTTCCGCACGCAAGCAAAGCCGTTGTCCGAAATGCGGAAAACACACGTTACAAAGAAGCGGTAGCCGGCTGATCTCCAGAGTCAATGGCGTAAGAACCGAAGAGATCACTTACACGTGTAGAAATTGCGGTCATACCCTCACACGTCGCCAACAAAGTTATGACAATGATTATCATCACCGAGGTGGTGGCGGTCCGTTTATTGGTGGTTTCGGCGGAGGCAGAAGTTTCGGAGACGGAGGCAGTTTTGGCGGAGGCAGCTTCGGTGGAGGAATGGGCGGAGGAGGTGGTGCCGGTTCACGATTCTAGTCAATTCACGACTCCAACTAAAACCTAGAAAAGTCAAGGAAACACCAAGATTTAAAATCAAATTATCAATATCAATCAATAAAAACGATAAATATGAAAAAGTCAGTTATCATTATTTTAGCTGTTATAGCTGTCATTGTCATTTGGGCTGTCAGCATGTACAACGGTCTTGTCGCTATGGATGAGAAAGTAAATGGTCAATGGGCCAATGTAGAAACTCAATACCAACGCCGCGCCGATTTAATTCCCAATCTGGTAAATACAGTAAAAGGGTATGCGACACATGAAAAAGAAACGCTGGAAGGAGTGGTTGAAGCACGCAGTCAAGCAACACAAATGAAAGTCGATGCAGCCGACCTGACACCAGAAAAACTCGCTCAATACCAGAAAGCACAGGGCGCCGTTACTTCCGCCTTAGGCAAATTATTAGCAATTACGGAAAATTATCCGGATTTGAAGGCTAATCAGAACTTCCTTGAACTGCAAGCCCAATTGGAGGGGACGGAAAACCGTATCAACGTGGCACGCAAAAATTTCAATGATGCTGCACAGGCTTATAACACCAATATCCGCCGTTTCCCCAAGAATATCTTTGCCGGAATGTTCGGATTTGAAAAGAAAGCTTACTTCGAAGCGGAAGAAGGTAGCGAAAAAGCACCGAAGGTAGAGTTCTGAAAAGAGGCAACGGCATTTCTAGTAAGATAGTTGGCTGTACAAAAAAAAAGCAGTACTTTTGCAGCCGTATACAAAATAATTCTATAACTCATGAGTAATCAACGATACATGATGCGTGGCGTAAGCGCATCAAAAGAAGATGTGCACAACGCCATCAAGAACATCGACAAAGGAATTTTCCCTAAAGCATTCTGCAAAATCATTCCCGATATATTGGGAGGCGATCCGGAATACTGTAACATCATGCATGCCGACGGAGCCGGAACCAAGTCTTCGCTTGCTTATATGTATTGGAAAGAAACCGGCGACCTGTCCGTTTGGAAAGGTATTGCGCAGGACGCTTTGATCATGAATATCGATGACCTGCTTTGCGTGGGGGCCGTAGATAATATTCTTGTCTCTTCTACCATCGGACGCAACAAGCTGTTAATTCCGGGGGAAGTAATTTCCGCCATTATCAATGGAACGGATGAGCTGCTTGCCGAGCTCCGCGAAATGGGAGTAGGCGTATATGCCACCGGTGGTGAGACAGCCGACGTCGGTGATCTTGTCCGCACTATTATTGTTGATTCCACAGTAACTTGCCGCATGAAACGTTCGGATGTGATAGACAATGCCAACATCCGTCCGGGTGATGTGATTGTCGGTCTTGCTTCTTACGGACAAGCTACTTATGAAAAAGAATACAATGGCGGCATGGGCAGCAACGGCCTGACAAGTGCCCGTCACGACGTATTCGGCAAATACCTTGCAGAAAAATATCCGGAAAGCTATGATGCGGCAGTTCCCGAAGAACTGGTTTATTCTGGAAACCTAAAATTGACAGACAGTGTGGAAGGCTCTCCGATCGACGCCGGCAAGTTAGTACTCTCTCCTACCCGTACATACGCGCCGGTAGTAAAGAAGTTGTTGGATGCACTACGTCCTGAAATACACGGAATGGTACACTGCTCCGGTGGTGCACAAACCAAAGTTTTACACTTTGTTGAAAACGTTCGTGTAGTGAAAGACAATCTTTTCCCTGTTCCTCCTTTATTCAAGACTATTCAAGAACAAAGCGGCACAGATTGGGCGGAAATGTACAAGGTGTTCAATATGGGACATCGGCTTGAAGTCTATCTGTCACCGGAACACGCTGGAGAAGTTATCGCCATTTCCGAATCATTTGGAATACCGGCACAGATTGTCGGGCGTATCGAAGCATGTGACAAGACTGAATTAATCATTAAGAGTGAATTCGGAGAATTTAGATACTAAAGAATGGCAGATAACAGTACCATATTAGAGAAACTGGACGGTCTTGTAGCCCGTTTTGAAGAAATATCAACCCTCATCACCGACCCGGCAGTCATTGCCGACCAGAAACGTTATGTCAAACTGACAAAGGAATACAAGGAACTGGATGACTTGATGAAAGCCCGCAAGGAATATATTCAATTGCTGGGCAACATCGAAGAAGCCAAAAATATCCTTGCCACCGAGTCGGATACAGATATACGCGAAATGGCCAAAGAGGAAATGGACCTTAGCCAGGAACGCCTTCCGGTATTGGAGGAAGAAATCAAGTTAATGCTTGTTCCTGCCGACCCGCAAGACAGCAAGAATGCCATTCTTGAAATTCGCGGTGGAGCAGGAGGCGATGAAGCGGCAATCTTTGCCGGTGACCTTTTCCGCATGTATGCACAGTCCGAAAGACATCATCCCCTCTGCAAAATATGCCCCCTATGTAAATGCCTACACAGGAGGAGTCATCTCCCAAAGTTCGACTATACGCATCGAGCTGACACACGATCAACCTATGGTTGACGTAAATAATGAGTTAAAAGATAATCCGTTCAGCTTTTCACCGTCTTTGAAAGGAAAAGCATATTGGATTAGCAATAACACCATCGAATTTGTTCCGGAAGAAGGTACTTTAAAACCGGAAGCATTCTACGAAGGAACTTTCCAGCTTGGAGATTTTATTGAGGTAGATAAAAAGCTAAAGGAATTTAACTTCTCATTCCGGGTGCAGGAACGTAACTTCACAATTCATACAGAACCTATAACGATTACAGCTACTCAACCCGACGAAGTGAACATAAAAGGAGAAATACGCTTTAGTGACGTTGTAAAGAAAGAAGAAGTTGAGAAAATGCTGATAGCCGGCAATGGCAAAAGTAAAAATTATCCGGTCGATATTACCTCCACCAACAATCCGACTCGTTATGAATTCAGTATCAACCGGATCTTGCGGGAAGCGGAAGATTACCAAATCCAACTGACAGCAAACGGCAATCCCGCCGGAATTGACCATACGCAAATCGAAGAAATCATGATTCCGGCAAAAGATAGTTTCCGCTTTCTGACCGCCAAACGCATTGACCAACCGGAAAACGGGATCGAAGTCGTATTCTCTGCTCCCATATCCAATATGCAAGATCTGAAAGGACTGATCGAGATACCGGAAGTATCTTCTTGCATCACCCAAATTAAGGATAATCAGGTTCTTATCTATTTTGAAACCAATAAAATAAATAAACTGACTTTGAATATCCATGAAGGAATAAAAAGCAGTCAAGACCGTAGTCTGGGGACTTCCCACTCTATCTCATTCAGCGAATTGAATCTGAAACCGCAAGTAGAGATGGCTACCTCAGCCGCTATTCTTCCCGATTCGAAAAGCCTGATTATTCCATTCCGCGCTGTCAATCTGTATGCAGTAGATTTAAAGGTTATCCGCATCTTTGAGAGTAACATCTTGATGTTCATGCAAAACAACTCTCTGGCCTCTGCCAATGAGTTGCGCCGTTCGGGACGCCTGGTTTATAAGAAAACATTGTGGCTAAGCAAGGATTCATCAAAAGATATTCATCAATGGGAAGATTACTCTATCGACCTTGCCGGACTGATTCATCAAGAACCGGGCGCCGTCTACCGGGTTATCCTGTCTTTCCGCCAAGAATATTCCGCTTATCCTTGCGGTGGAAGTGAAGAAAACAAAGAAATGAAGTTTTCCGACACGACTTCCGACGGTCTGACAAAAGTTAGCGGTAGTATTTTGTCAGAGGCAGACGAAGCTGTATGGGACACTCCTGAGGCTTATTATTATTACAACGGCGAAACTATGGACTGGAGTTTGTATCAGTGGAAAGAACGGGATAATCCGTGCCACCCGTCCTATTATATGGGAGCAGACCGGACAGCTACCTGCAATGTCTTTGCCTCTAATCTGGGAATGCTCGTAAAGAAGAACTCCTTGAACAATCTGTGGATTGCAGTAAACAACATTTTGGACACAAAACCTGTCGGAAAGGCGCAAGTAACTGTTTACAATTTCCAGTTACAAACCATCGGTAAGGGAGAAACAAACGGAGAAGGCTTGGCGGAAATCGCTCCGAAAGGAGTTCCCTTCATTATCGTAGCAGAGGCAGACGGACAAAAAGCTTACGTACGTGTTGCAGACGGTGAAGAGCAATCGGTCAGCCGCTTCGATGTGGGTGGAAAGGATATTCAAAAAGGCTTAAAAGGATTTATGTATGGTGAAAGAGGAGTATGGAGACCGGGAGACACCTTACATATATCTTTCATTCTGGAAGACCGGGAAAAAAGAATACCGGACAAACATCCGGTAGCGCTGGAAATCTACAATCCGAAAGGCCAATTCTATACCAAAATGATCTCAACACAAGGGATGAATGGCTTTTACACATTTACTGTCCCTACTCAGGCAGATGCCCCTACCGGTCTGTGGAACGCATACGTAAAAGTAGGCGGTTCGACTTTCCATAAAGGGATACGCATCGAAACAATAAAACCCAACCGACTTAAAATAATGTTGGCATTGCCTAGAATTCTTCAAGCAACAGACAAAGAAGTCTATGCTCCACTCACTTCTGCCTGGCTGACAGGGGCTAAGGGTTCACATCTGAAAAGCAAAGTAGAGATGTCACTGTCTAAAGTAAATACACAATTTAAAAACTACGGACAGTATATTTTCAATAATCCGGCTACAGATTTCACTACCATCAAGACAAATATGTTTGACGGAATGCTCAGCGCGGAAGGAAGAGCGGGAGTCACTTTAAAACTCCCTGCAGCAACCAATGCGCCGGGTATGCTAAACGCATCTTTCACCACCCGTGTATTCGAACCGGGAGGAGATGCCAGTATCTATACCCAAAGCGTTCCTTTCTCTCCGTTCACATCGTATGTGGGCATTAACTTGAATCAGCCAAAAGGCAAATACATAGAAACGGACAAAGATCATGTATTTGACATTGTGACAGTGAATCCGGAAGGACAGGCGGTGAGCCGTTCAAATCTGGAATATAAAATCTATCGTATCAGTTGGAGCTGGTGGTGGGAAAACAATGAAGAATCTTTCAGTTCCTATATAAACGGAACTTCCATCACTCCGGTAGCCAGCGGGAGTCTGCAAACCAACAATGGAAAGGCTTCTTTCAAATTCCGCGTCGATTATCCCAATTGGGGACGTTATCTGGTCTATGTGAAAGACAAAGAAAGCGGACATGCCACCGGAGGTACTGTCTACGTAGACTGGCCCGAATGGAGGGGACGTTCAAGTAAATCGGACCCCAGTGGTATTAAAATGCTTGCTTTCTCATTGAACAAAGATTCCTATGAGATAGGAGAAACAGCTATGGCTATTATCCCCGCAGCAGCCAACGGACGTGCATTGGTATCCATCGAAAACGGATCGACGGTACTCAAACAGGAATGGATCGAAGTTTCCAGCAAAGGAGATACAAAATATACGTTCAAGGTCACAGAAGAAATGGCTCCGAATGTATATCTGCACATCAGCTTGTTGCAGCCTCATGCGCAGACAGTGAATGACTTGCCTATCCGTATGTATGGTGTTGTCCCGGTATTCGTAACTAACAGTCAAACAATATTAAGACCGCAAATACAAATGCCGGAAGTGCTACGACCGGAAACGAACTTCAATGTGACCGTCAGCGAAAAGAGCGGGAAACCGATGACTTACACATTGGCTATCGTAGACGACGGTCTGCTGGACCTTACGAACTTCAAGACACCCGATCCTTGGAATGACTTCTATTCACGCGAAGCGCTCGGTATCCGGACATGGGATATGTACGACAACGTATTGGGAGCTTCCGCCGGAAGTTACGGTTCTCTTTTCAGTACAGGTGGGGACGCAGTTTTGAAACCGGCAGATGCAAAAGCAAACCGGTTCAAACCGGTCGTTAAATTCATAGGCCCTTTCTATCTGGGAAAAAGCAAACATCAGACACATACATTGAAACTTCCGATGTACGTAGGTTCTGTACGCGCTATGGTAGTGGCAGGACAGGACGGTGCTTATGGAAATGCAGAAAAGACGGCCTATGTACGGACACCGTTAATGCTGCTTTCCACCTTGCCGCGCGTGCTTAGTATTCAAGAGGAAATCACTGTTCCGGTAAATATCTTTGCAATGGAAAATCAGGTAAAGAATGTCACCGTATCTATTCAGGTTTCCGGTGGAGGAGTACAAATTGCCGGACCTTCGCAACAGTCGCTAACCTTCAATCAACCGGGCGACCAGCTTACATTCTTTACATTGAAGACCGGAAACAATACAGGTAAAGCAACTATCCATCTGACGGCAAACGGGGGTGGACAGCAGACTAAAGAAACCATCGAAATAGACGTACGCAATCCGAATCCGGTCGTGACATTGCGCAACAGCCAATGGGTGGAAGCCGGACAAAGTGGAGAGGTATCGTATAGCCTAAGCGGTTTTTCCGACAACAATCATATTCAGTTGGAAGTATCCCGCATCCCATCCGTAGATATCACACGTCGATTCGACTTCTTATACGATTACCAACATCAGTGTACGGAGCAGTTGACTTCCAAAGCATTGCCGCTTTTGTTTATCTCTCAATTTAAAACGGTAAACAAACAGGAAGCAGAGAAAATAAAAACAAATGTACAGGAGGCTATCCGTCAGATTTATGCCCGGCAACTTCCCAATGGCGGTTTTGTCTATTGGCCGGGGAATGCCGTCGCAGACGAATGGATCAGTTCATATACCGGAATGTTCCTGACATTGGCACAAGAAAAGGGATATGCCGTCCATTCAAACGTATTGAATAAGTGGAAACACTTCCAACGTGCAGCAGCCCAGAACTGGCGTATGCCACAGGATGCAAACAGCTGGCAACTATGGCAGTCGGAGCTGATGCAAGCCTTCCGCCTATACACACTGGCATTGGCCGGTATGCCGGAGTACGGAGCTATGAACAGAATGAAGGAACAGCAAGAATTATCTATTCAAGCCAAATGGAGATTGGCAGCCGCCTACGCATTGACAGGAAAAATGAAACCAGCCGAAGAATTGGCATATAAGACAGCAACCAGTGTCACTCCCTATTCTTCAATGAACTTTATTTACGGTTCGTCCGACCGGGATGAAGCAATGATTCTGGAAACATTAATCTTGATGAACCGGGAACGGGATGCACTTCAACAAGCAAAGAAAGTCTCGCAGAATCTGTCACTAGAGGACTATTTCAGTACTCAGTCTACCGCATTTGCCCTCATGGCAATGGGACGCTTGGCAGAAAAGTTATCAGGCACACTTGATTTCACATGGACATGGAACGGCAAGCAACAACCTGCCGTGAAATCTGCCAAAGCGGTATTTGACAAAGAGATTCCTACTTCACCGAAATCCGGAACTGTCTCTGTAAAGAATCAAGGCAAGGGAGCATTGGGAGTAGACATTATCACGCGCACACAATTGCTGAACGATACGTTGCCCGCCATCTCAGACAATCTTCGGATGGATATAAGATATGCAACTCTGAACGGCACGCCCATATCCGCAGAAGAAATTAAACAAGGAACTGACTTTACCGCTGTCGTTTCCATATCCAATATTAGCGGAACATCGGATTATACCAATCTGGCATTGACACATATTATACCATCCGGGTGGGAAATATATAATGAACGAATGGCGACTGCCGGTACAGCTATCAATTACTCCTATCAGGATATCCGCGACGATCGTGTATTGACCTATTTCAATTTGTACCGTGGTGAGACAAAGGTATTTACTATCAGATTGCAAGCGGCATACACCGGTAACTTCATTCTTCCGGCTGTTCAGTGCGAAGCCATGTATGATACAACCGTGCAGGCACGAAGCAAAGCAGGAAGAACAACGGTGAGTCGCTAATACGAATTCTGTTGGTAAGAACAAACGCAATTCATGAAAGTTAAGATATCCGAGGTATTCAGAAATTTATCCGTCACCAAGAGAGTAATACTTGGCAGTATTACTCTCTTGGTGATGGGATATATGTTTTGTCTTCCCCGACAACTTTTTCATGTCCCCTACTCGACTGTCGTCACTGCTAGGAACGAAGAACTGTTGGGAGCACGTATCGCTTCCGACGGGCAGTGGCGTTTCCCTCCGAGGAATACGACACCGGAGAAAATAAAACACTGTCTTATCACTTTTGAGGACAAACATTTCTATCATCATTGGGGTGTTAATCCACTTGCCATCGGAAGAGCCGTTTATCAAAACATCAAGAACAAACGTATTGTAAGCGGAGGAAGCACACTGACCATGCAAACTATCCGGCTTGCACGAAACAAGCCCAGAACTTTCGGAGAGAAAATAATCGAAATGATCTGGGCTACACGTTTGGAATTCAGGGCTTCTAAAGAAGAAATCCTATCCATGTACATATCTCATGCTCCTTTCGGAGGAAATGTGGTAGGACTGGATGCGGCCGCCTGGCGTTATTTCGGTCATTCAGCCGAAGAGTTGTCATGGGCGGAATCGGCCATGCTTGCCGTATTACCCAATGCTCCAGCCATGATTCACCTATCCAAAGGACGGGAGACATTACTTGCCAAACGTAACCGGGTCCTTAAACTGCTCCATGAGAAAGAAATCATAGATTCGTCTACTTATGAGTTGGCCGTCAGCGAGCCTCTTCCCGAAGAGCCACATCTTCTTCCGCAAACAGCTCCCCACTTAGTCAGCCGTTTCTACAAAGAAAGAAATGGACAGTACTCACATTCCACCATTGACCGGGGGATTCAAATGCATATAGAAAACATCGCTGAACGTTGGAGCAATGAATTTAACCGAAGCGATATCCGCAATCTGGCCATTTTAGTAATCGACCTCCCTGCCAATCAAGTGATAGCCTATTGCGGGAATGTACATTTCGACCATCGGCAAGGAGGTAATCAGGTGGATGTAATTCAAGCTCCCAGAAGCACAGGAAGTATTTTGAAACCTTTTTTATATTATGCGATGTTGCAGGAGGGGGCATTATTGCCACATACGCTACTTCCTGACATCCCCATTAACATAAATGGATTCAGTCCGCAGAATTTCAGCAGGCAGTATGAGGGGGCTGTGCCCGCTTCGGAAGCACTTTCCCGTTCACTGAATATTCCAGCTGTGACAATGTTACAAAAATATGGTGTTCCCAAATTTCATAATTTCCTGCAACAGACTGGATTCAAAACAATCACCCGTCCATCGTCCCACTACGGTTTATCCCTGATTCTGGGAGGAGCAGAAGCCACTTTATGGGATGTAACAAATGCGTACGCACAAATGGGACGAAGCCTGATTCCGAATCAGCATAGTGATGCAGTCCCTCAAAAAGAAGCCGACATCTTAATGGGAGAAGAGAACAAAAACGAAGCGATACAACAAAAATTCACTTGGGACAAGGGTGCAGTGTGGCAAACTTTCGACGCGCTAAAAGAAGTCAACCGCCCCGAAGAGATCGATTGGAAGTCCATCCCTTCCATGCAGACCATCGCCTGGAAAACAGGAACGAGTTATGGATTCCGGGATGCTTGGGCGGTAGGCGTCACTCCTCGTTACGCAGTCGGCGTA
>ERZ773136.2785-NODE-2785-length-14009-cov-4.071234_pt1 | contig 14009 bp, 10 predicted proteins | sample MGYA00580855_ERZ773136 | MGnify/ENA primary metagenome ERZ773136 (study PRJEB29015, sample SAMEA2737860) | human gut metagenome | biome: human gut; feature: human-associated habitat; material: faeces | place: China | collected 2012 ... | reverse complement strand
TCATGAGCGTGCCGTTGACGTTGACCTTGTCCGACGGGCTCTCGTCGAAGCGGGCAAAGTAGCGGCCGAGCATCATGAAGTCTGCACCCATAGCGAGTGCAAGCGTCATATGATAATCGTGAACGATACCGCCGTCCGAGCAGACCGGAACGTATACGCCGGTCTTTTCAAAATATTCGTCGCGCGCCTTGACGACATCGATAAGCGCAGTCGCCTGACCGCGGCCGATACCCTTTTGTTCGCGCGTAATGCAGATAGAGCCGCCGCCGATACCGACCTTGACAAAGTCAGCGCCTGCTTCGGCGAGGAAGAGGAAGCCGTCGCGGTCAACTACGTTTCCGGCGCCGACCTTTACCTTGTCGCCATAGGTCTTGCGAATGAAGTCGAGCGTCTTTTTCTGCCAGCAGCTATAACCCTCCGACGAGTCGATACAGAGTACGTCCGCACCGGCTTCCACAAGTGCCGGAACTCTTTTTTCGTAGTCGAGTGTGTTGATACCGGCGCCGACGATATAGCGTTTTTGATCGTCGAGCAATTCGCCGGGATTGTCCTTGTGTTCGGAATAGTCCTTGCGGAAAACCATGTATAAGAGCTTGCCGTTATTGTCGATGATCGGAAGCGAATTGAGCTTGTTTTCCCAAATGATGTCGTTGGCCGCCTTTAAGGTCGTGCCGGAGGGCGCGGTGATAAGGCGTTCGCGCGGCGTCATGAACTCTTTGACGCGAACATCGCCGGACATGCGGCTGATGCGGTAATCGCGGCTGGTGACGATGCCGAGAAGCGTACCGTTCGGCGTGCCGTCGTCGGTAATGGCAATGGTATTGTGGCCGGTCTGTTCAACAAGCGCGACGACATCGGCAAGCGTGTTTTCCGGCGTCAGGTTGGAATCGCTGACAACAAAGCCGGCCTTGTAGCTTTTGACGCGTGCGACCATAGCGGCTTCGTCCTCGATCGACTGCGAGCCGTAAATGAAGGAAACGCCGCCTTCTTTGGCAAGCGCGATGGCCATGGTATCGTTGGAAACCGACTGCATGATAGCCGAAACAAGCGGAATGCTCATTTCAATGGCCGGCTTTTCGCCCTTTTTGTATTTGACAAGCGGCGTTTTCAAGGAAACGTTTGCCGGAATGCAATCCTCGGAGGTATATCCGGGAACAAGGAGATATTCACTGAAGGTATGCGACGGTTCGTCGAAGTAGTAAGCCATAATTTTCTGTCCTTTCTTTTTGACGCCGGTTGGCATGAAAAAATATTTTTCCTATTAAATCTTATTTTATCTATTTTACCGCTTTTGACGCGTGAAGTCAAGGGATTTTTACACGGTTCGGGCAAATTCGTCTATTTATCACAAAAGAATGCGCCTGTTTTCGGACAATATAGCGTATTTTTACGGTGTGAGCTCTTTTTGCAACAAAACTCTTGCAATTGTCTTTCGAAAGGGATATAATAGAATGAAATGATTTATTTGCGCTTTTGGCGCGAACTTTTCTTATTCTTCCCGAAAGGCGCGGCTTTGACCGCAAGATTAAAATGAAAAATATAAAAGACGCTAAAATCGTTGTTGTCAAGGTGGGAACCTCCACGCTTACTTATCCGTCGGGGATGCTGAATCTCCGGCGCATTGATTCGCTTGTCAAAACGATTTGCGATTTACAGAATTCCGGCCGCCGCATGATCTTAGTCAGCAGTGGCGCTGTGAGCGCAGGACTTGCCAAAATCGGCTTTTTGCGCCGTCCCGATTCGATTGAAGAAAAACAGGCGGCGGCCGCGGTCGGTCAATGCGAGCTGATGAACATGTATGAGGCGCGCTTCGCTTCGTTCGGACACAAGGTGGCGCAGATACTCATAACGCGTTTTTCGGTTGAGAGCGACGTTATGCGTCGCAACGCCGAAGGTACGTTTCGTGTGCTTCTCGAAATGGGCTGCATTCCCATTGTCAACGAAAACGACAGCGTATCCTACGAGGGAATCAAATTCGGCGGAAACGATCTGCTTGCCGCCTATGTAGCAGGAATCGCTTCGGCGGACGCGCTTATCAACATGTCCGACGTAGACGGCCTTTTCGACAGCGATCCTCGTACCAATCCCGACGCGAAGCTGATCCGCCGCGTTGAAAAATTTGACGACGCGATCTTGAAAATGGCCGGCGGCGCCGGTACGGCGCGCGGCACGGGCGGCATGAAGGCGAAGATCAATGCCGCTATCATCGCTGCGGAAGCCGGAATTCCCTCGATGATCGTCAACGGCGCAAATCCGGAGATCCTTTACGATATCATGGACGGAAAAGAGTGCGGAACGACCTTTTTGGTCGATAAGCTCTAAACGTTTCCGAAATTCTGTTTCGAAGGAGGCACTATGAAGGCTTCTTATCAGAAAAAGCATTCGCGTTTTTTTGTCATAGGTCTTGCCGCGTCGGTGCTTTGCTCGCTGCTTGCTTTCTCGGCTCATCAGTCGGGAAGCGCTGGTTTTCTGTCGGGCGCGCTCGGTACGGCGGTCACGCCGCTGCAAAAGCTCGGCACAGGCATATATGGCCTGTTTGAGGAGAAAATCGCTTATTTTCAGGGAATCGATGCGCTGCGTGCAGAGAACGAATCCTTAAAAAAGGAGATTACCTCCTTGGAGCGTAAGATCTCCGAGCTTGAGCCGACGCAGAAGGAAAACGAGATGTTATACAACTTTCTCGAATTAAAACGCGAACGCACTGACATTAAAATGGTGAACGCCACGGTAATCGGCCGCGCTGCGTCCAATTACACCTCGGAATTTACCATCGATAAGGGCAGTATCCACGGCCTTGCAAAGGACATGCCGGTCATGGCGGAGGACAACACGCTGCTTGGCGTGCTTACGGAGGTCGGTCCTACCTATGCGCGCGGCAAAGCGCTGACGTCCTATGATGTGACTATTGGCGTCAAAAACGAACGAACCGGCGAGCCGGCGCTTGTTTCGGGCAGTCTGTCGCTCGACCGCAAGGGACTTTGCGAAGCGGCTGACCTTTTGGAAAGCTCGGATGTAAAGGTCGGCGATATCATGCGCACGTCGGGACTTGGCGATACCTATCCGCCTGGTCTTTACGTCGGAAGCGTGACTGAGCTGGTGCCGAACGCACTTGACCATACCGTAAGTGCCGTCGTCAAACCGTCGTCTAATGTTTACGACACCGACCTTGTCATGGTCATTACCGATTTTGACCGCACCCAAACGGCGGAAACCATGCCGTCCGGTCAAGCGGAAAATGCCGGAAACCCTGAAAATTCCGAAGCTGCGGACCCGGCTGCCGGAGCTTAAAGACTGATACTTTTGCATGTCACAAGGTCATTGCGGCATGCTCACATACTCCATGCGCCGCCGTGTCTTGCCGATACGGCGGCGTAATCGGGCATACCAAACAGAAAGGAGCGTTTTGCGTGCCACTTGTTCTTTCACCGGCCGGTTCGCCGGAGGCGCTGTATGCTGCGTTAAACGCCGGGGCGGACGAAATTTATTTCGGACTTCCGTCCTTCAACGCGCGTGAAAATGCCAAAAATTTTACCATGGAGGACGCGCGTGAGGCAATCCGTGCCTGTAAACTTGTCGGAACAAAAACCAATATTACGCTGAACACGTTGGTTTCCGACCGTGAGCTTGACGGCGCGTTAAGGCTTGCCTATGACGCGGCGTGCATGGGCGCGGACGCTTTTATCGTTCAGGACATGGGACTTGCGCGCGCCTTGAAAAAAGCCGTTCCCGAGATCGCGCTCCACGCCAGCACCCAATGCGCCTGCCACAGCTATGAGGGCGCAAAAATGCTTGCCGAATCCGGCTTTTCACGCGTTGTGCTTGCGAGAGAGCTTGACCGGAACGAGATTGAAAGAATCGTATCGCTCGGCGTGGAAACCGAAGTGTTTGTCCACGGCGCACTATGTGTGTGCCATTCGGGGCTTTGCCTTATGAGCGCCGTTATCGGCAAACGAAGCGGCAACCGCGGCCTTTGCGCACAACCCTGTCGGCTGCCGTATACGCTTAGCGGTCAAAAAGCGTCGGACACCTATCCGCTAAGCTTGAAGGACTTGTCGCTTGCAAAACAGGTTCCGCTCTTAAATAAGCTCGGCATTACCTCGCTCAAAATCGAAGGCCGTATGAAGCCGCCGTCGTATGTCGAGGGCGTGACGCGCGTGTGGAAAACGCTGGTTGCCGAAAACCGCGGCGCCACCGCGCAAGAGTTAGACTATTTAGAAGCGCTCTTTTCGCGAAGCGGCTTTACCGACGGCTATTTTACCGGCTCTTACCGCACAGATAACCGCTCGATGTATGGCATTCGTACCGAAGCCGACAAACGAAAGACCGATTCGCTTGCCGAAGCAGAGCCGTCCGGAAAGACGGTAAAAAAACATCCGGTATGCATCTCGGCTTGCTTTGAAGTCGGAAAAGCGCCGGAAATTGCGATTTCCGACGCGTCCGACCCGTCGCTTTGCGCACGCGTCACCGCCGATTTTGTCGCACAGCCGGCAAGCTCTGCACCGGTCGGGAGAGAGAGTATCGAGCTGTCGCTTATGAAGCTCGGCACGACATCTTTTGTGTGTACCGGTATACAAATAAAGCTTTGCGGCAAGCTCTTTCTTGCCAAATCGCAGCTAAACGCCTTGCGCCGGCAGGCGGTCGAAGCGTTGGAAGAAAAAATTCTTGCTTTTCAAAAGCCGACGTTTGCACCGGAAAGGGCGGCACTGCCGGTGGAAGGTCTGCCGAAAAGACCGGCGGAAAGACCTTCTCTGCGGTTGTTTCCGAACACGGCCGAGGCGGTTTCAAAAATGCTCTGCGAACATGCCGAAAATGATATTGAAAGCGTTTGTTTACCGCTTTCGATGTTTGAGCCGGCTTGCAAAAACACGGAAAGCGTGTTAACGGCGTTAAGAGAAAAAAATCTTATCTTCGGCGTGCGTATGCCGCGCGTCGTTTTCTCCGCTGAAGAACCGGCAGCACGGAAAGCGCTGCAAAACGCCAAGGCGTGCGGCGCGGCGTATGCCGTTGCGGAAAATATCGGCGACCTGCCGCTTATCGCGGAAGCCGGACTTGCACTTTTCGGCGGTGCGGCGTTAAACGTTTTCAATTCGCAGACCATACGTTATTTTGCCGAAAAAGGCATGACCGACATCACTCTTTCACCCGAACTGACCGCGCCGCAGATGCGTGACTTACAGAGACCGCATGGTGTGAAGCTATCGCTTATCGGTGCAGGAAGGCTGGAACTTATGGTGCTCGAATCCTGCGTGGTTCGCGCGTGCTCGGAGTGCAAAAGATCGGCAGACGGCGAGATATGCGCGTTTCTTACCGACCGACTCGGTTATCGTTTCCCGATTCGCGCGGCACACCGCTTGGGCTCTTCGCCGTACCCGTGCCGCAACATTGTATTAAACAGTGTGCCCTTGAAGTTGCTCGACAAGCCGGAGGAGCTTGCGAAATCCGGCGTACAAGGCGTATGTGTTTATGAGAATCCGGAAATAGAATAGATATACCGGTATATAAAACTAAGGACAGAAATATATGAAAATTGCTCATCTTGATTTTCCGCACGGATTGTTTCTTGCGCCTATGGCCGGCGTGACCGACCTTCCGTTTCGCGCAATCTGCAAAAAATACGGTGCAGAGGGCGTTTTTACCGAAATGATATCGTCGCGTGCGTTATGCTATCACGACAAAAAAACGGCCGAGCTTGCCGTCATGGTCGAGACCGAGCGTCCTTGCTTTTTGCAGCTGTTCGGCAGCGACGCGAAGTGTATGGCGGACGCGGCTCTTTTGGCGCTTGCCTTTAAGCCGGACGCGATCGACATCAACGCCGGCTGTCCGGCACCCAAAATCGTTAAAAGCGGCGACGGAAGCGCGCTCATGCGCGACCCGGAAAAGCTATACGATATTGTAAAGGCGGTCAAGACCGCGCTTACGCCGCACGGCGTGCCGCTTACCGTCAAGATCCGCGCCGGATTCGACGCCGGGCACAAAAACGCTGTTGTAGCGGCGCTTGCCTGTGAAAAGGCCGGAGCGGATGCGCTGACGGTTCACGGTCGGACGCGTGAGCAGATGTATGCACCGCCGGTGGACAGGGAAATTATCCGCGCGGTCAAACAAAGCGTCGGGATCCCGGTCGTTGCCAACGGGGATGTTACGGATGCGCAAAGTGCACTGTCCATGTTAGAGGAGACTGGCTGTGATGGCGTGATGGTCGGACGCGGTGCTCTCGGAAATCCTTATATATTTGAAGAGCTCTTATGTGCGTTAAACGGAAAAGCCTATACAAGGCCGGATAATGAGCAGATCTTGACCGACGTTAAGGAACACATTACCGCATTATGCAAATTGAAAGGCGAGTATACCGGTATACGGGAATCGCGCAAGCACGCGGCTTGGTATCTAAAGGGGATGAAGGGCGCGGCGGTCTCACGCGATAAAATCAACCGTTCGGAAAGCCTTGAGGAAATATTGCAGATTATTGAGAGCGTGTGCCGCGCCGTTTAGTTAGATTGATAAATAAAGTGTGTCGGACGGCTTGGAAAATGTATATTTTTGATATATAACCTGTAAATTTGGACGGCTTTCGGTTGACTTTTGCAGTTAAAATTCCTATAATATAAAAGAATTGGCCGGCGAGCCATGCCGGCGTTTCTTTTCTGCGCTTTTTTGCAGCTCACTTAAACGGAGTGATTTATATGAAGGATACAAAAACGAAAAATAGCCGCAAGATTTTAAAGTGGATTCCGGTATTTTTCCTTATTTTATCGATTGCATTAGCGGCTTTCCGCACGGTTTTGCTGTTTACGGACATTGATACGGCGACTGGCCTATATACCGATACGCGCTTAGGCAGTATTTTCACCGGCCTTGCCTTGGCGCTGTTTGCGGCCTGTCTGATTACCGGCTTTGCGGCGAAAAAATTCGAGTACACGCGTCCGATCAAGAACGAATCGGTTGCCGCGGCGCTTGCGGCGTCGATATGCGCGCTCATGATGGTGGCCATTCTCTTTGCCGATATTTACGATATTTTCGTCGGAAAACGCGCGTTAAATCTGTTGCTTGGCGCAGAGATGATACTTTGCATTCCGACCATCGTGTACTTTTTCTATATTTGCTCCAAAGGGGCGAAAATCGACCCGAACGACCCGCCGACCTACAATCTGCTTCCGCTTTTTCCGGCGCTGTATGCCGCTGTGCGGACAGTGACGCTGTTTATCGATAAGGAAACGCAGATCAACGCCTCCCAGCGTTCGTTTGTACTACTTACCATGATCTGCATTATGATGTTCTTTGTGACGGAAGCGGAATTTGCCGTTCCCAAACTTCAGGGCTTGGAGGAGGATGCGGAGAAAAAGGCAATGCGCCGCATTTCGGCCAAGTACTATGCGTTGGGACTTGCGGTATCCTGCCTCGTTTTGGTAATTATTTTAAGCTATGCGATAGTACAGGCGTTTTGGCTGTATAAAGACGACAGCATCCTGTACAACATTATGGATATCTGCTTTGGCTTATATGCCATCATCCGTGTATTTTCCATTTGATTTTCGGCGCACCTTGCGGTTTGACCGGTCAAGGTGCGCTCTTGTTTTTCTGAACGCCTGAAAGAAGGGGTATATATGCGTTCATCGGCGGTAAGCCGGCATTACGATGCTTTGATTGACGAAAACAACGATTCGTTTCACGATTCGCCGGAGCTTGCGGCGTATATGGATAAGTGGGACGGTCAAAAGCTCTTAGATATGCTTGCGCCAAAGGCTGAGCAAACCGTTTTGGAGATCGGCGTCGGGACAGGCCGTCTTGCACGGCGCACAGCACCGCTGTATCAGTCGTTTACCGGCATTGACCTTTCCGAAAAGACAGTTGAACGTGCAAAAAGCAATTTAGCTTCGTTTCCCAATGTCACGCTATACTGCGGCAATTTTTTGACCTATCCGTTTGAAGAGCGCTTTGATACGGTATATTCATCGCTTACGTTTATGCATATAAGACAAAAGCAGCGTGCCTTTGAAAAGGTCAGCACACTGCTTGTACCGGGCGGCCGGTTTGTTCTTTCGATCGACAAAAACACGGGCAAATACCTTGTTTGTGGCGATCGGACACTTGCGTTATATCCCGATACGCCGAACGAGATTGAAAAGATCGCGCTTGATGTCGGTTTCCGCATTACGGAAAAGGCGCAGACCGCGTTTGCGCATATTTATGTTTTTGAATGATATTGCAAAAGTTCATGGTCTTTTTGGCGATAAATCGGTTAAAAAAAGCGGGCGGCTAATAGCCGCCCTACATGATCTCAACGCGGTTTGGTGTTTACAACCTGTAGGGCGACCATCGGTCGCCCGTTTTTTGTTATTTGGTTTTATTTCCGGTTTTTGCAGAAATCCGGCACTGCTACCGGCACGCTGCCGTCAGAGATTGACTTTTCCGACAGCGGCGTTATCGACATCCATGCGGCGGCGTCGTATACGTCGATCGGCATGGTGCGGTTTTCACGCACACAGTCGAAAAATTCGTTGTAGACCAAATAATCCATACCGTCGTGGCCGCCTTGCACGCCCTCGGCAATATACTTTTTCCAGACCTCGTGCTCGTATTTTTCCACAAACTCTGCCGCATTGCCCCAATTCGGCTTCCAGTTCCAGTGTTCGCCCATGCCGTCGAGGTAGACCGAATCGGTGGCCTCCTCATACAAGCCTTTTGTGCCCTGTACACGGAAATCGCGGCTGTAAAAACGCGGAAGCGTGGTATCAAGCGTCAGCGTGACGGTTTCGCCGCGCGCGCATTTGATGACGGTGGTCACGACGTCGCCCTGGGCAAAAACGGCCTTTTTCAGAGTCTCGTCCTCCGGCTTGTGACGGAGGATATAATCGTGCATACCGGCCGCTTTAGAGGCGGTGGCGGTAAGCGACAAAAAGCGGTTGCCGCGGTTGATGTCGAGCACCTGTGCGATCGGGCCGAGCTCGTGCGTCGGATAGTTTTCACAGTTGCGCGTGAGGTATTCGTCTAAGCGGTAGTGACGGTTTTCGCGGCCATAGCCGACCTCGGTGCGCAGGTCGTGGCGATAACCGCCCGAACAGTGGACGATCTCGCCGAAAACGCCTTTTTTCACCATGTTGAGCACCATCATTTCACGTCTGCCATAACAGCAGTTTTCCAAAAACATATACGGCGTGCGTGTTCTTTCCCAGGTATCGACAAGCGAAAAGCACTCTTCAAGATTTTCCGCGCCGCCGACTTCACTGCCGCAAGGAATGCCTTGTTCGAGCGCATATAACACCATGGGAACGTGTTCTTTCCAAGGAGAAGCGATTACCACAAGGTCAACCTTATCCTTGTCAATAAGCTCTCGGTAGTCTTTGGTGGCAAAGGGCGCTTTTTGGCCGGCTTCGGTGACGCGTGACACGGCTTTTTCGATGCGGTCGTCATAGATATCACACACGGCGGCGACTTCGACGCGCTCCGACGGAATGAAAATACCCTCTAACAGCGATGAGCCGCGCTGACCGAGTCCTACAAGACCGAGCTTCATTTTTTCTGCCATAACCATACTCCTTTTTTTGTTGGATACTTTACAAAGCTATCCTTTTATGCTATGATTATAGCATGCAGAAAATATAAAGTCAATGCGAAAAAGGATGATTTTTATATGAAAACGGATAAACCGTTTTATGTGGAATTGCCGGAACGACAGAAAAACGAGCGGCCGATCTTCATCGAAAATATTTATACGCTTTTCGAAGCGAAATATCCGGCGGATTTCTATTTCGGCGGCGAATGCCACACGGCTTGGGAAATGGTATATATGGTCGAAGGCGAGGTGGGGGTGACGGCGGATGACAGAGTATATTCGCTAAAGACGGGAGATGTCATCTTTCATCAGCCGATGGAGTTCCACAAAATATGGAGTGAAAACGGCAGCGAGCCGCATGTGCTGATTTTGTCGTTTGATGTGAGCGGCGCGTATGCGCACCGTTTGCGCGGCGGCGTTTTTCGTTTATGGGCAGAGCCGGAGCGGATCTTGGCGGCTGTGCGCGCTTTAACGGGTACGGATGTCGCCATACGGACGCGGCAGATCATCGATTATAGAAAGCTGCCGGATATACAGGTCGCATTTCCGCTTATGGAGGCTTTTTTGATGTGCCTTGCCGATTCCGATAAGCGGCTTTTGCCGCGCACCGATGAGGGAAAAATCAAGCTGTATACCGATATTGTAGCACTTTTGGAGAAAAACGTTTACGGGCAGATCACAATTGCCGAGCTTGCGGATCGCTTGCAGGTCAGTACGGCTACCGTGAAGAACTGCTTTTCGGAATACGCCGGCTGCGGTATCCATAAGTATTTTTTGAAGATAAAAATGCGCACGGCTATCGAACTTTTGGAAAAAGGCGCGTCGGTGAGCGAGGTAGGCGAGCGGCTCGGCTTTTCAAATCCCAATTATTTCAGTATGGTGTTTAAACGCGAGACCGGACATGCGGCAATCAAGCACCGCGTACATACTAAGCCGAAGAGCGGCAAATGAGAGAACTTGAGATACGGCAGCTGCCTGCGCCGTCTGTGAAAATCGAAAAGAAAATATAAAACGCTCCTCTGTCCGTGCAAGAACAGGGAGCGTAATTTTTACTTATATAGGTGTTTATGCAGCTTTGGCCGCTTTTTTCTGGAGGATGGCATAGGCAATCACGCAGATGATGACGGACAGCAAGGACCCGGCGGCTGTGGCAAGTCCCATGGGCAGCAGCGTTGTCGGGAACCATTTGGAGGTGAGATATGCGCCGGGAACACGTGCGAAAACAACGGCAAGGATATTGTGTAAGAAAGAAAGTCCCGATTTTCCGCAGGCACAGAAATAGCCGCTGAAGCAGAAGTGAATGCCGGCGAGCGCACAGTCTAAAATGTAGCCGCGCAGGTATTCGCCGCCGAGCCGGATGACCTCCGCGCCGTCGGCAGCGCTTTTATCGGTAAACAACGCTACGATCGGGTCGGCTGTAAACTGGATGATGATCGACATGATCACGCCGAAGCCGAAAGCCATGAAGATGGCATAGCGAAGCGTTTGCTTGGCGCGCTCCGGCTTGCCTGCACCGATGTTCTGTGCGCCGAGTGCGGAGACCGCCGAAAGCATAGAGGAAGGCACCAGAAACAGAAATCCGATGATCTTTTCGACAATGCCGACTGCCGCCGCGTCGGTAAGGCCGCGTTTATTGGCAATGACCGTGATGACGATGAATGCCACCTGAATGAGTCCGTCCTGAAGCGCGACCGGAACGCCGATTCCCAAAAGCTTGCCCATGACCGCTTTCTGCGGCTTAAAATCGCTTTTTTGAATCGGAATCAGCCGCTTTTTCACGATAACGGCAAGCGAAATGATAACGCTGACGCATTGGGAAAGCGTTGTGCCGAGCGCCGCGCCGAGAGGGCCAAGACGAAGAGCGCCGATAAATAAGTAGTCGAGCGCGATGTTGGCGACGCAGGCCACGGCGATGAAGTACATTGGGCTTTTGCTGTCGCCGAGACCGCGGAACACGGAGCTTGTGATGTTATAGGCCGTGATAAACGGAATGCCGATAAAGCAGACCGTTAAGTATCGCACGGTGCCTTCTACTGCTTCAGCCGGCGTGGACATAACCGATACGATCGGCCGGACGGCAAGCAGCAACAGCGCGGCAAGGGCGACCGACAGCGCCATAAACAGCGTGACGGTATTGCCGACGGCCTGCGCGGCTTTTTTGCGGTTACCGCCGCCGACGGCTTGTCCGATGGTGACGGTCGTTCCCATGGCAAGTCCCACGATCATGACGGTGAGCATGTGCATGACCTGTGAGCCAATGGAAACAGCGGTGGTTGCGGCGACGTTTTCATATTGGCCGACAATGAACAGGTCGGCCATGCCGTACAGCGTCTGTAAAAAATAAGAGAGCAGATAGGGCACGGAGAAGAACGCAAGATTCTTGAACACACTGCCGGTGGTGAGGTTCTTTTCCATATATTCAGTTCCTTTTTGTCGGGCGAATCGTAATGCTTTTCAGGCTTGTCAGCCGATATCCGGTTTGTTTGTGAATTCGACGGCCGGTTCGCCTTTCAGACCGTCCGATTCGAAAACGGTCAGCGTGTTTTGTCCCTTTTTCAAGACCGATGCCGGAACGTACAGCGCTTTTTGCGGTCCGACCTCCCAAAAGCGGCCGAGGTTAAATCCGTTGAGTATCACAAAGCCTTTGGTAAAGGCGTCGGTACGGAGAAACGTATCGCACGGCGTATCGGCAATTTCAAACGAGCCGCGGTAAAAGGCCGGAGCTTTCGCGGCGTCGGCATTAGCCGGCACGAAAGAGAGGTTATCCAAATCCGTCATGGGCAGCGGATAGGCGTCCCACGAAAAATGGATCTTGTTTCCGAGAAGAACGCGGCCGGGAAGTCCTTTAAGACGCATCATTTTCGGGCCGAAATTGGCGCGTCCCATATTTTCGACTAAAACGGTGAGCGTATCGCCGGCTTTGGCGTTGATCGTGACCGAAAGCGAATCGTTGATATAAGCGATTCCCTGCAGGGTATTGCCGACAAGCACTTGGGCGCGGTCGCCGAGGTTAGCAAAGGAGAGAACGGCATTTTCATAATCCCGGTTTAAGACGGTCTGATAGGCGATATAGCCGTAACCGATACCATATTTTTCCATGGCAAGCGGCACATCGCTGTGAATGGGACTGCTGATCTTGTCAAGCTGCGGCAAAAGCGGCGCGCTTTCGGTCAATGCGATCTTGCCGTAAGCGGCTTTTTTGCGGTTTTCCGGAACGGGGGGCGGCGTAACACCGGTGCATTCCTCGATGACCTTGCGCACAGCGAAATATTTTTCGGTGGTATCGCCGCATTCCGAAAGGAGCGCGTCATAATCGTAGCTTGTTACGTCGGGCGCAAAGGTTTCATAATGATTGGCGCCGCTTGTAAAGCCGAAATTCGTGCCGCCGATGAACATATACATATTCAAGCTGCCCTTGGCGAGCATATCGCGCACCACGCCGGCATAAGCGCTTGCGTCGGTGGTATGGTGCTTTTCATCGCCCCAGGCGTCGAACCAGCCGTCCCACATTTCCATGCACATTTTGGGGACGTTCGGAAACAGTTTATCGTGTGCGGCAAAGTTTTCCGCAACGCGGCTGCCGAAGTTGAGGGTCGCAAGACACCCATCCACCGTGCCGTCGGCAAGATCGGTAAAGGACGTACCGTCCGAGGTGAACAGCGGAACATCGATGCCGCGTGCGCGGTACCCGTCGTGCAAGTAGGCGAGATATTTTTTGTCGTCGCCGTAGTAGCCGTATTCGTTTTCGCATTGCAACATAATGACGTTGCCGCCGTTTGTTGCCAAATGCGGACGGACTTTAGCGAGAAGCACGTCAAGATATTTATCGAAATGTTCAATATAAGCTTTATTCATGCAGCGGATTTCGATATCGTCGTCGGTTTGGATCCACCACGGAAGGCCGCCGAATTCCCATTCGGCACAGATGTAAGGCCCCGGACGGACGATCGCCATAAGGCCGGCTTTTTCGGCTTCGCAGAGAAAGGCTTCGATGTCGAGTCTGCCGGAAAAATCGAATTCGCCGGGTCTTGGTTCGTGTAAATTCCACGCACAATAGGTTTCCACGCAGTTGCAGCCGAGAGCGGCAAGCTTGGCAAAGATATCCGGCCATGTATCGGGCATGTTGCGGAAATAATGGACAGCACCGGAAATGAGTTTTATCGGCCGGCCGTCCTTATAAAAATTGTTTTCTTTGATTTCAAAAGTCATAAGGCTACCTCGAAAAAGAGTTTTCTTCAGTATAGCACAAAAGCGCCAAAGATTCAATAGATTTTCTATGTCGAAAAAAAGATGAAGCAAAACTTCGGGATTTTTCACAAAAACACTTGACAAAACGCTTGGAATATGATATGATATCATACGTTGAGCAAAGTAAAACCTTCATATACGGAGGGGTATCGAAGCGGTCATAACGAGGCGGTCTTGAAAACCGTTTGTCCGAAAGGGCGCGTGGGTTCGA
>ERZ773136.2777-NODE-2777-length-14021-cov-10.150508_pt1 | contig 14021 bp, 15 predicted proteins | sample MGYA00580855_ERZ773136 | MGnify/ENA primary metagenome ERZ773136 (study PRJEB29015, sample SAMEA2737860) | human gut metagenome | biome: human gut; feature: human-associated habitat; material: faeces | place: China | collected 2012 ... | reverse complement strand
AGCCATTTTCGCAAGGTTTTATAAACACTTGCGCGGGCTTATAAGAAGATTTCCGGCTATCAAATCAATAAAAAATTCGAGGCAGATGCTGAAAAGGTATTTGATCGAACTTTTTCGGCGTTCCGAGCTGGGGATGAGAGTATGTTTCCTCGTTCCAGCGATGGATGTCGATTCCATGTGCGCCCAAAAGCAATAAACGCAGAAGATACATTTCAATTTACAAATGGAAACCTTATAACTAAAAGAACATTTTGGGCTAACAAAGATACTGTTGATTTTCTGATCGATGAAGCGCTGTTGAAAAATCCTTCACAATAGCTACAGAGCACGATTTTTTCAACACTGCAAGATTTTATACACTTCTAAAAACTAAACTACTCTGCGTTATTATCAATTCCAATAAAATGCCTTCGGCGAATTAAGATTGTTGCTGATTTCTTTGCTGCGGTATGGTATAATTATTAATATAGACCAACGATCCGGCGTCTGCCGGTGCTAACATGAGCTACGGCTCGGTCTATGAAAAATAAGCGAGCTGACCGCATGACGGTCAAAGGAGGGCTTTATTATGCAAAAGACTATCTGTGAATTATTCGCAGGTGTCGGCGGATTCCGATTAGGATTCGACCGACTTGAATCAGGCTGGAAGACCACATGGTTCTCACAGTGGGAACCCGGTGCAAGGACACAATGGGCACACAACTGCTATGTGCAGCACTTTGGAGACAGTCCAGACCTGAATAATGAATTTCATACTGGAGAAGACATCAGCACGATGGACAAGCAGGCCATTCCCAACCACACGCTTCTCGTGGGTGGCTTCCCTTGTCAGGACTATAGTGTAGCACACACCCTGTCGTCTTCTCATGGCATCGAAGGTAAAAAGGGCGTACTGTGGTGGCAGATAAGAGATACGATCATCGCAAAAAAGCCACCGTTCTGCATCTTCGAGAATGTAGATAGATTACTTAAATCTCCGGCCAAACAGAGGGGACGTGACTTCGGCGTTATTCTTGCGTGTCTTGCCAAGGAAGGCTATAGTGTGGAGTGGCGAGTTGTTAATGCAGCACAATACGGTGCAGCGCAGCGTCGTCGTAGGACATTCATCTTCGCATACAGAAACGACACGATTTATGGACAGAAGATGGCCGACATATCTGCAGATATGATTATCAAAAATGGTGGTCTTATGGCGAAAGCCTTCCCCATTCAAAACATAGGTCAGATAACGGAGACGGTTATCGGCGGTGACATCGTAGATGTGAGTGATAACTTTGCCTTTGCATTCGAAACCGCAGGTTATATGTGCAAAGGTAGGATTTATACAGCAAAAGTAACTGAGCAGGAAGAAGAACCGATTACCCTTGGAAAAATCCTGCAGACGACTGTTGATGATAAATTCTATATTACTAATGAGAAAATGCCAAAATGGACATATCTCAAAGGTGCAAAGAAAATCCCAAGAAAATCAGCGGATGGTCATGAGTATACATTTTCAGAAGGCCCCATTGCCTTCCCTGACCCGTGGGATAGACCTGGTCGTACGATGTTGACCAGTGAGTCCACGATCAACCGTTCCACGCATGTTGTGTCAGATCCCGGAACAGGGAGACTCCGGTTGCTGACCCCGGTCGAGGCCGAGCGCCTCCAGGGATTTGACGACGAATGGACGAATACGGGTATGCCTGATAGGATGAGATATTTTTGCATGGGCAACGCCCTGGTCGTACCGATGATAACCAGAATGGGTAGAGTTCTGGATACGATCATAGCTGAAGAAAAATAAGCTATATCAAAATCAGAATGATATCCATGGGTCTTGCGCAGCAATGCGCAAGACCCATGGTCGTTCATAATAAAATCATAGAAAAGGAGTTGGAAGCAGTGGAGGGAACACAGTATGTGACCAAAGAATCAATTCTGCGGCGTGCGCAGGAGATCAAGGGCATCCCGCTCCGGGATGTCGATAAAACAGGTCGTTTGGCCACGGGAAAAGGTGCTATCGGAACTGTTATCGAAGAGAGCTGGTTTGGCTACACGCCCAACTCCGAGTCTGAGCCAGACTTCCCGGAGGCTGGCGTAGAACTGAAGGTCACGCCCTATCTGCGTGGGAAAAACGGGATCCGTGCCAAGGAACGGTTGGTCTGCAATATCATCAACTATATGGAGGAGTACGATAAGACCTTCCAAACCAGTGCCTTTTGGCATAAATGTAATACCATGCTTCTCATGTCCTATGAGCATCTTGCAGACAAGCCCAAGGGTGATTTTCGGATAGACGAGGCGGTTTTGTTTAGTTTCCCAGACGAGGATCTTGCTATCATTGAGCACGACTGGAAAACTATCATGGAAAAGGTCCGTGCAGGCCGTGCTCATGAACTCTCGGAGGGTGACACACTTTATCTTGCGGCTTGTACAAAGGGAGCCAATGCATCCAGCGTCCGGCAGCAACCATTTTCAGAGCTTCCTGCAAAACAGCGGGCATATTCTCTGAAATCATCGTACATGACGCAGATCCTCAACAAGTATATATTTGGAAATGCGGAGAGCCCGCGTATTATCAAATCCGCAGATGCGCTACACGCCAAAACTTTTGAGGAATACATCATTGACAAAGTTAAACCTTACTATGGAATGACTCAAAACGAGCTTAAACTTAGACTTGATGTTGATAGCAATGCCAAGAGCCTTAATGAGATCCTATTGGCGCGAATGTTGGATGTCAAAGGCCGTATTGCCTGCACGGAGGAGTTTCAAAAGGCAGGTATTATCCCCAAAACTATCCGAGTGCAAAGCAACGGTAAGATCAAGGAAAGCATGTCCTTCCCCACATTTGACTTTATTGCGTTGAGCAAGGAAGAGACTTGGGAAGAATCAGAACTTTATAACTATCTGGCGCCTACGAAGTTCATGTTTGTTATCTTCCAGGAACGGGGTGATGGAGCGTATGTATTCGATCGCGTCATGTTCTGGAATATACCAAATGATGACCTTGAAGAAGTGCATCGTGTTTGGGAGAGGACTGTTCAAACGATCCGTAGAGGTGTTCAGCTGATCCAGACACCTCGTGGGGTAAGCAATGATCTGCCGAAGCAGACCGAGAGTCCCGTTGCACATGTGAGACCCCACGGAAAAGACGCATCGGATAAGTTGCCGTTGCCTGATGGCCGCATGATGACCAAGCAGTGTTTCTGGCTGAACAATACTTATATCGCAGAGCAGATCAAGGAGGTGCGGTAATGGCTGGATATGTATTTGCTATTGGCGGAGATGAAGATCCAGTCAGCATGATTCGAGAGTGTGCTGAAAAGGGAATATATTCGACATATTTGAAAGGAATTGCTCCGCTGTCCTTTGAGGGTACTTTGGCAGACTATATGTCAATGAAGCCAGGCGACAATATTTATTTCTTTTGTAAACGTAGGTATTATGGCATCGGTGAGTTGATCTCCATTGGTCCTGATTGCAAGTATTGTAATTATCCTCGTTCATCTGCAAGGGTCAATGTGCGGTATGAAGACATAAGCAATGACCTTTTGGTGAACTTTGGAAGTCAGAGTCCACATTACCGCTGGCTGTGTACATTTAAAGGCGCGCCGTACTTTTTTGAAGAAGGAATTGATACGGACGAGATCTTGACATATAAGCCAAACACATTTAAGATGCTTCGTGCTTTCTGGAAAGTTTCGTTCATTAAACTTAGCGACGAGGAGAATGCATCGTTAAAAGAGATTTTTCTGTTGCGTCGACAACGAGAGACAGCAGCACAAACTGGGATTTTTCCTGAGCGCAATGATATTCACAATGCGATAGCAGCAAAAGTACTTGATAGGTATTTGATCAAACCAGCAGATATGCTTCAAACATGTATTTTTGGCTCGCGAGTAAAGCATGAAATGGCACTTGAAGCAGCTGTTGTATATGACCTGTGCCATAACCGAGTTCATGCCTTAGGTGCTTGGGATTATGTTTCTCATCAGGTAATAGCTTCACCATTCAAACCCATTGATTATATGGATAAAATCGATGTCTTAGCAATGCGCTATCTGCCTAACACAAAAATTCCCTGCAAATATCTTGTCGCCGAATTGAAAAAAGATGCAGCAGACAACGCAACTATTGATCAGGTCTTGAAATATGTCGACTGGGTCTGCTCTGAGTATGCTTATGGTGATTATGAGGCGGTCGAGGCTTGCATTATTGCAGCGGAGTATCCCGAGAATATTGCAGCCTATTACAGTGAGGTTGTTCAGCGGTATTATACCTTGGGTAGCCATCCCGTCCGAAATAAACAATGGAATAGTTTGAAACTGTTACGCTATTCATATGCGGCTGGAGAATTATCTTATGTCGATGTTACGCCTCAAAATGAGATGCCAGACTGATATTTAAGGAAAGGCAAATCATGAAACACCCCAAATCATACGATTCTACTCCAGAGACCCGAAAGCGTATGTCCAAGGTCAAACTGAAGGGCGGCAAGGCGGAGACGCTTTTAGCAAAAGCACTTTGGCATCAAGGCTATCATTACCGAAAGAACGACAAGAGGCTGCCTGGGTCTCCAGATATAGCGATACTAAAATACCATATCGCTGTCTTTGTGGACGGCGAGTTTTGGCACGGAAAAGACTGGGAAGCCCGAAAGATGCGGCTTAAACGGAATCGCGAGTATTGGATCGAAAAAATCGAAGAAAATATGGCTCGCGACCTTCGGGACGACCAGCTGTTGATGCAGGCCGGATGGGTCCCCATTCACTTTTGGGAAAAAGAAGTCATCAAAGACTTATCGACATGTGTTGCTACGATCGAGGAAGTCATCCTTGCGCAGCTGATAGATAGTGCAGATACGCAAGAAGCCATTGACTATGAAGAGTGATGTCAGCGCCTTACATTGAAGTTACATTTATGGATACTATCAGAACAGTAGAGCTTTTTGCAGGCGTAGGCGGATTTCGCTTAGGCCTGGAAGCTGCGTCTGATAGGTTCAAAGTGATATGGGCAAACCAATGGGAACCGTCTATGCGAGAGCAGTATGCTTTTGAGTGCTACACCACGCATTTCGGCAATAAAAAGTACCATGTTTGCCAAGATATCGCCAAAGCTAAAATCGATGTACCTGACCATGATCTGCTTGTTGGAGGATTCCCGTGTCAGGACTATTCTATCATGAAGAAAAATTCCGCAGGAATTAAGGGAACTAAGGGTGCGCTTTGGTGGCAAATAGATGATATCCTCAGAGAAAAAAAGCCAAAGTATGTGTTGCTGGAAAATGTGGACAGATTGATCCGCTCTCCGGCCAAACAGTCCGGTCGTGACTTTTCTATCATATTACGATGCCTCTATGAGAAAGGCTATGCCGTTGAGTGGAGAGTCATCAATGCTGCTGACTATGGATATGCTCAACGACGGCGGCGGACCTTTATCATGGCCTATCATAACCAGACAGAGATTTTTCGCAATTTGGCAGAAGCGGTATGTGTGCAAGGTCTTAAGTCTATGCACAAGCATGTTATGGAGAATGGTATTTTGGCAAAAGCGTTTCCTGTTCAAAATCATAGCAGGTCATATGTTGAAAGTTGGATCGACGAATTAGAATATGCTGATATTTCAACTGTTTCAAGAAATCAGCGAGTATATCTCTATAATGCTGGCGTTATGATGAACGGACGGATGTACTCTGTTGATGTAACTCCGCAGCGAGTAGAAGCCACGCCTCTAAAGGACATATTAGAAACAGGTCCAGTGGATGAGCACTATTTCCTTCGCACCGAAGACATGCCCCGATGGACCTACTCCAAGGGGGCAAAGCGTGAGAAGCGGCAGCGGCAAGATGGCAGGCAGTATTATTTTTCTGAGGGCAGCGTTCAATTTCCAGAATCGTTGGAGAAGCCTTCAAGAACGATGCTGACCTCGGAATCTCAAGTTGGTCGGACTTCTCATGTCATACAGGACCCGATGACTGGTCGCCTACGGGTGTTGACACCAATCGAATGTGAGCGATTAAATGGATTCCCGGCTGACTGGACAGATACAGGAATGCCTGAGCGAATGCGATATTTTTGCATGGGTAACGCCTTAGTCGTTCCGCTTGTAAAGAGGATAGGCAGAGTATTATTAAGCGAATTTTAGAAAGGGTATGCCCTATGGAGAAAATTTTACGTATCCCATTTACTGAGATAGATACTGCTGATTTGCTCGTAGATGCAGTTTACGAAGGTGGAACCGCCAAGAATCTTGGGAGTGAAGTGTTATCGAAGGTAATGCATGTTGGCAATTCTGGCGGTTTTAGGAAATGCATGAAACTGGGTGAAAACGGGAAAAAAGCGAAAGATGTGGCTTATGTATGTATTTATACGACTGGAGAGGAAATCGAATGGCGTGATGAAATCGATAGAACGCTTGGACGTTTTACATACTGGGGAGATAACAGAAAAGCCGGCAATCCGATGATAAAAACGAAATTCGGAGGGAATTCATTTTTACAGAATATCTTTGCCAAGCTTGCCGCTGGTCAAAGAAAACAAATAGCACCAGCATTTATATTCCAGAAATACTGCGGTAGGGATGTAGTATTTTGTGGCCTTGCCGTACCTGGCGATAGGCGAATGAATCCGCAGGATGCGTTAGTTTCTGTTTGGGCGCAGAACAAGGAGGGGCGGTATCAGAACTATAAGTCTACATTCACCATACTTGATATCCCCAAAATCGATAGGCAATGGCTTGTGGACTTAGAAAATGACCGTGGATACGAGAGCCAGTATGCGCCTAAGGCATGGCTGTGCTGGGTCGATAAAAATGAATATAAGCCATTGATAACAGAGAAAAATCCAATCAAATATCGAAAGGCAAATGAGCAGCTTCCCGCTCCCGGTAGTCTGGAGTATCAAATGTTGGAAACATTGATAAGTTATTTTGCAGACCCATATGCATTTGAAGCTTGTGCCTGTAAAATTGTGCAAATCATGGATTCCAATATCATCAGCATCGAAGCAACACGGCGTACTCGAGATGGTGGTAGAGATGCCGTTGGAAAATACTGTGTAGGCACGATAGTGAATGGTATTGAACTCGAATTTGCATTAGAATCTAAGCGATACAAAATAAGTAACGCGGTGGGTGTAAAAGAGACATCACGCTTGATTTCAAGAATCAAGCATCGACAATTTGGGATTTTTGTGACCACATCATATGTTGGAGATCAAGCCTACAAAGAAATCATCGAAGATGAGCATCCTATTGTAATCATTTCCGGCAGAGATATTATTGAAATTTTGTATAATGCAGGTATCTGCAGTGTGGAACTTTTGAACGATTGGCTAAGCACAAATTTTTGATTTCTGGTAATGCAAAATGGTGTTGGGGTATAGTTGACCCGAAATACGGGTTAAAGCGATAAGCGATTCCTGCACTAACTAAGTTGAATATGCTTATGAGCGGGTAAGCTACAAATGAAAGCAGGTGAATCCATGCGACGAAATTTTGCGCAGATTTTAAAAGATGCAAAGATAGATATTAAGGTAGAATATCAAAAACTTTATGGAATGCTATATGATCGCAGCATTCAAGTATCAAACACAAACCGAATATCCGTTTATGATGAGCTCAGCACATATTTTATTGCTTTTCATTTTAGAGGGACATGTCTTTCGTTAGATGAGTTTAATGATTTGCATGGATTTCATTTTGAAAAAGATCCGACTAATTTCAATATTGACCATTTAATTTCGTTGTGCGAATATATTGAAAACCTACTTATAGCATACCAATGTGTTTCCTTGAGTTATCCTTATGAATATGGGAATATGCCAACAAACCTTATTAATGTTCAATTCTATCTACAACAAATTAGCCAGGTGATTGAAAAAATCGGATATATGCAGGCGGGGCAGAATGGCCTTACTATTTTTGTGGAGAAAGACCCTGCTGCAATAGCTGTTGCCGAAAGTGAATTTATTCCAGAGAGCTTGTCGTACAGACTGATTTCCTATAACCATTATTCGATGAAAGGAAATCTGGCAGAAAAGAAAGCGACTTTGCTTGATTTTGCGAATTTGCTCGAACCGCAGAGAACAAACCTCGAAAGAATTGATAGAACATTTGCCAGTGACTTGTTCTATGCGTTCAACAACTTTCATATTCGCCACAATAATGCAGATACTCAAAGCCCTAAATTTAAAGAACCAATAGGGGCGTTGTCAAAAGAACAATTGGAATTTTGGTATGATGAAGTTTACCAAATGTGTCTTTTAGCGGTATTGCGCTTAGAACATGTTGGTCGTAAGAAAACTTTTGAAGCATTGAAGAGCGAAATCGAAAGCAAAACACCATAAAGAGGAAATCATCATGCCGAGAATTATCAGGAACGCAATCAGGTGCAAAAAATGCGGGGACATCATCGAAAGCAAAACCGTCCATGATTTCAAGTTTTGCAGATGCGGTTCGTGCGCCGTGGATGGTGGTCACGATTACCTTCGCAGGTGCGAAAACCTTGGAGATTGGGAAGAACTGTCCGAAGCAGAAAAATCGGAGGGCAACGACGCATTGGCTTGATTCTGGATCATAGGAATTGGTGGTGACAACATGCCCCTTATCATCGTTCGCAACGACATCACGAAAATGCCCGTGGACGCCATCGTCAACGCGGCCGAGGAGTCCCTGCTGGGCGGAGGCGGCGTGGATGGCTGCCTCCACCGTGCGGCGGGGCCGGAGCTGCTGGCTGAGTGCCGGACGCTGGGCGGCTGCACGACCGGCGACGCCAAGATCACCAAGGCCTACCGCCTGCCCTGCCGGTATGTGATCCACACCGTTGGCCCAGTGTGGAACGGCGGCAGCCACGGCGAACGGGAGCAGCTCGTTTCCTGCTACCGGACGAGCCTTGCGCTGGCCAGGGAACACCAGTGCGAGACGGTGGCTTTCCCGCTGATCTCCTCCGGTATTTTCGGCTATCCCAAGGATCAGGCGCTGCGCGTGGCGGTGGACACCATCGGCGAGTTCCTGCTGCACAACGACATGACGGTCTACCTCGTCATTTTCGACCGTAAGGCCTACCAGATCAGCGGCAAGCTGTTCGCCGACATTGCCGAGTACATCGACGACCACTATGTGGACGCCCACACCGACTCACGTCGGGAGCGTATGTGCCGAATGAGCGGTTTCGAGAGCCGTGCGGAAGCTATCTGTGAGAGCGCAATGCTTGCGCCGATGATGGCTCCCAAGGCTGCTGGTAGGCTGGACGATCTGCTGGCGCATCTGGACGCCGGTTTTTCAGAGACGCTGCTGAAGTTCATTGACCGCAGCGGCAAGAAGGACGCCGAGGTCTACAAAAAGGCCAACGTGGATCGCAAGCTCTTTTCCAAAATTCGCAATAACCCGGACTACAAGCCCTCCAAGTCCACGGCCATTGCCTTTGCCATCGCGCTGGAGCTGAACCTGGACGAGACCCGCGACCTCATCGCCCGCGCGGGCTACGCTCTCAGCGCCAGCAGTAAGTTCGACGTCATTATCGAGTATTTCATCGGGCAGAAGAAATACGATATTTTCGAGATCAACGAGGCGCTGTTCGCCTTTGATCAGAGTTTGTTGGGGGCGTGAGAAATGAAAATTATACTCAGCCGAAAAGGATTTGACGCTGCGAATGGTGGTATTGTCAGCCCAATTTTTGAAGACGGTACGATGATTTCCTTTCCTATTCCCAGTAATGATATCGATACATACGATTCTCTCTGCTACAACGGAACCAAGTATTCTCAGATATTGCAAGACCTGCGATATAAGGGTGGAAATCACTGCCATCTTGATCCTGATTTGGATTTAGGACGGCGTGTGAAAAATATCGACGGATGGTTCCCTGCTTTTGGTCAGCGAAATGCCCCAGCCACCTACTTGAAGAATATCGGTGTGGCACAAGGAGATATCTTCATGTTTTTTGGGAATTTTCACTTTGTGGAATGCAAAAAGGGAACATACAGATATTCGCGAAGCCGCAGTGATTTCTATCGAGGAAAAGACCTCCAAGTGATTTGGGGATACCTTCAGGTTGGTGAAATTATTTCTACACCTGAAGAACAGAAGAAAGTTTGGTGGCATCCGCATTCATCTGATGGACGAATAGGCAATTCAACAAATGTGATTTTCAAAGCATCAGAGAGGCTTTCGTTGGATGAAAGCAAATCTGGTGCAGGCGTGCTGTGCTTTGACAAAAAGCGCGTGCTGACGCTGGAGGGCGCAACAAAAGCAACTTGGGCGATGAATGAAGTGTACGATACGCAGCACATATACGGAAAGAGAAAGAACAGCGCAAAGGATCCAATAAAGGGATTATACTACGCGGGCATTTGGCAGGAACTTGGACTGATGGAATCGGATGCCTGCACGGAGTGGGCAAAAAGTATACTTTTATAACGAGGAGTGTAACACCATGACTTTTATCTGCTACCCCAAATGCACCACCTGCCAGAAGGCGCAGAAGTGGCTGGACGAGAACGGCGTCTCTTATACATTCCGGGACATCAAAATGGAAAATCCTACTTATAAAGAGCTGTCTGCGTGGCATCAGCGCAGCGGGCTGCCGCTAAAGAAGTTTTTCAACACCAGCGGCCTGCTGTATAAGTCCATGGGACTGAAGAACAAGCTGCCCGGTATGAGCGAGGACGAGATGCTGAAGATTCTCGCCACAGACGGTATGCTGGTCAAGCGCCCGCTGCTGGTAGGCGACAATTTCGTTCTCGTGGGCTTCAAGGAAGCAGAGTGGGAGAGCTGCCTGAAAACCCAATAAATGTCGCCCCACAGGCGACCAAACCCTCCTTCGGATGCGCTACAATGTGAGCGTAATCAAACGAAGGAGGGCTTTTTTATGACGGAATTGGTTTTTATTTTGGATCGCAGCGGCTCCATGTCGGGGCTGGAATCGGACACCATCGGCGGCTTCAACTCCATGCTCGCACAGCAGAAGAAGGAGGCGGGCGAAGCTCTGGTCTCCACAGTGCTTTTCGCCAACGAGAGCGTGGTCATTCATGATCGCCTGCCGCTGGAGAAGGTGCCGCCCATGACCGGGAAGGAGTATTTCACCCGCGGCTGCACGGCCTTGCTGGACGCTGTGGGCGGGGCCATTCACCACATCGGCAACATCCACAAGTACGCCCGCCGCGAGGACGTGCCGGAAAAGACGATGTTCATCATCACCACCGACGGTTACGAGAACGCCAGCCGCCGCTATGACTACGAGACGGTGCGGCGCATGATCGAGAGGCAGAAAGAAAAGTACGGCTGGGAGTTTCTCTTCCTGGGCGCTTACATTGACGCGGCGAAGGAGGCGGCCCGCTTCGGCATCGGCGCTGACCGTGCGGTGAACTACAAATGTGACGAGGCCGGTACGGCCCTGAACTACGAGGTCATCAGTGCGGCCGTGTGCAGCGTCCGCGCCGCGAGACCTCTCAGCGCCGACTGGAAGCGCCGCATCGACGAGGATGTGCAGAAGCGTGGGAGATAAGAAATATGTGTGGTTCGATTTGGGAGACATCGTAATTCTTTCCCGTTGACTTCTTCCCTCTTCTGTGATACTTGTTTGTCGCAGGAGGTGAGAACCATGTATGATACCCTGCGGGAGCTGCATCACAAATTCTGGAAAGAACTGCCCATACCCAAACTGGAACGGCAGTACGACGAGGCTTTTCGTGAGCTGATGCGTCGGCTGGAAAAACCGGAGCGCAAGCTGGTGCTGCGGCTACTGGACACAAGAGGTCTGCTGGCGGAAAATGCTGCGTTCGACAGCTTTGCGTGTGGCTTCCGGCTGGCACTGGAACTGACAACGGAATCACAACAACACAAAAAAGAACGGCCAGAGGAAGCTCTGGCCGTTCTTTGCGCAACGGAGGAGGAACAAGATGCACACTAGAATCATGTTATTGACAATCGGTGCGGCGCTGCTGCTCACGACCTGTGGACAGATGCGGAACAGCTCAATAGAAAAGACATCGCCGCCAACACCGGCGGTGCAGGAAGAAGCGCGGCAGCCACAAGCAACACCTGAGCCAACAATGACAGCGCAGGAACCGGACACAGTGCTGATCACAGTGCAGGAGCAACCACCAAAAGAGAATACACATCAAGAGGAAAGCACTCCGCAAACCGCCGCTACCCATGAACCCGTCGCGGAACCTACCCATTCAGAGGACATCCCCTCCGAGACCGTCCACGCAAAAACAGGATATGTTGAGCCAGAGCCTACACAAGAACCTGAACCGATACCTACGCTGTCTGCACCGGCAGATCGTCAAGCGTCCATCGATGCCGTCAACGCCTACGCGGTCGCGCAGTACGGTGTCACCACGGATACAGGTCTGACACTTGACAACAGTGCCTACCGATTCCCAGCGGCAGTGCCGACAGACTCGTCGCAGGAAACAGTGGAATCCAAGGCGCGAGACATGGTGGACTTCACATTCCGGCAGCTTATGATGCAGGCGGGCGTGGACAGCCTTACGGATGCGGACGTCTGCTGCAATATCTGCATCGTGGAGGATGGCAGCAGCCTCCTAATCTACGTCCTCTACGACGGATAAGCGGCGCAAAACCTGCGTCGGTGTAGACAAAGAAAAGCAGAACTGACGATGTCAGTTCTGCTTTTCTTTGTGTGTATACTTGTCCCGTAAGGACTGATGCCCCTTCTGTGCCTCACGCTGCAGCTGGTCTCGCGTTTTCATCTCCCACTGAGCAGGGCTGCCATCTGTGGGAAGATTAAGAAACATGACCTGCTCCGGAAAGCTGTCGGCGGGCGCGTGATCCATATCTGCTGCTACACGCTGCTGCCATACGGTCGTATCCACAACAAGGGGCATGGCTTTCACATCGTAGCTGCGCAATTCCTGCCAAGTATCGATACGCCTTAAAAATTCTGAGGAATCGATCTTGCCGCCGGTGTATTCACGATGGGCTTTGCTGGCATTGTCCATCCAAGCCTTAAAGTCCGACGCGCTGAAGACCAGCAGCCGACCTCGTTTTTCCGGTATAGCCGTATCGTATCGCTGCATTCGCGCGTACATTCGATCCCGAAGCTGCCGGTAGATGAAAAGTGCTTCATCCTGCTCATCCCGTTCATGCCGCATGAGGTTAGCACCCCGACGTTTACAGGTCTGCCCATCGTACCTGCGGTCACAGTACAGTGTTCGCTTCCTCGTGGGCGGGATGAAATATTCCCAACAGTGTACGCATCGCGTGATGCGCTGGGCCTCCTGCGCAAAATACAGTGACAGGATCGTCAGATAGTAGTTCCAGCCGTTCACTGCGCTAAACCGGAAAGGTTCCGTCACCTCTTTCAGATGAATTGGGTCACATTGCTGCGCGACATCAGGGTATACAGTGCGCAGATATTCCCACTGGCGGTGCGGTGTTGAAATATCCATGTTGTCGAAGATCATCTCAAAGATATTGCGGAGCCGAACCTGCAAAAGAACGGGACGTTCTATTGCCTGCGAGATGCGTTGGCCTGAGTAGAGCAGGAACGAAGCGGAGCCGTCGTCAGGTTGCTGAAGGGCAGCTCGCAGATGCACACAGGCGTCTAACCAGCCTACGGGATCTGTGCGGCGGAGCTGTTCGGGCAGCTCCAGTGCCTGTGAAAGAAAGTCACGGTACTCCAAAACACTGATGTCCAATTTCTCTTCAAACAGCGGATGTGTCTCCCACAAATGGCGGACTGCATCGGTATATGCCGTGAGATCGATCTCAGCAGCAGCCAGAAGAAGCTCTGCCGCCGAGTGGGGCGGCAGCTCGATCTGCGTTCCGTCATCGCAGATCAAAACCGGTATGAAGCCGCTGTCTTCTGTCGTGCACAGATCAAAGCTTGGAATTGCAGAAGTCACATCGACACCTCCCGGCAAAAAAGATCACTTCATGATGTATTTTGCGTCAGACTTATTGTACCATGGGGGCACGAAGAAGGAAAGACCTTCCGATGCACCTTCACAACTACATACCCATCACCGGAGATGATACACGCCGGAGAAGTAACGCCAGGACGCCGCAGC
>ERZ773136.2768-NODE-2768-length-14042-cov-3.123901_pt1 | contig 14042 bp, 9 predicted proteins | sample MGYA00580855_ERZ773136 | MGnify/ENA primary metagenome ERZ773136 (study PRJEB29015, sample SAMEA2737860) | human gut metagenome | biome: human gut; feature: human-associated habitat; material: faeces | place: China | collected 2012 ... | reverse complement strand
CGCGGCAGACAGGATGATGCCGATAGTCGCCAGCAGCCAGTCGCGGTTCTTGCCGCCGTCCGCCCAGTTCAGCAGGTATTTTGACAGCAGCAGCACGACCAGCGCAATCATCATCCCAACCAGCACGTCCTGCGGCGTGTGCGCGCCGAGCCAGTTGCGGGCAAACGCCGTCAGCAGCGTCAGCAGCACGCACGGCAGAATCCACCATTTGCTGTACTTTTTCAGGTACGCCGCGAGGTTGCCGTAAAAAGACGCTGCCAATGTCGCATGTCCGCTGGGGAACGAGTAGCCCGTTGCCGTTGCCACCGCTTCCGGAGCGATTTGCAGCCGCGCATCCTGCTTCCACGGGCGATAGACGCACGCGATATTCTTGATGAGCTGCGTCACCATCGTTGCACCCGCGAAGCACAGCCCCATCCGCTGGCCGGTGCGCTTGTCGATGCACCAGTAAAATACGACAATAATGACAACCGGCAGCGATCCGGCGGCAAATTCCGAAATGAAGAGCAGCAAGCTGTTGATGAAGTTCGGCGCTTCCGCCCGGAGGTTCTGCAAAAACAGCAGATATTCAAAATCCAACGTTGTTTGACTCCTTTGTTACTTAATGACGCTCATGTCCAGCGCCATCTTCGCCCATGCGTCCGAAGCGCCGCTCGCGCCCGTGACTTCCGTGCCGGGCTGATAATCCGGCGTGGTGTACCAGCCGCAGAAGGTCATGTGCGGGTAGGTCGGGGCATCCGGCAAATCTGCCTGATGAATCGCGCTGCCGTTCACATGGTAGGTCGTCAGCGCCGTCGCCATGCCCTCTACGGTGATGCGGTAAGCGGTAATCTTCCCGTTCGTCGCGATGACATAACAATTTTGCAGCTGTGCAGGGGTATCAACGCCGTTTTTGCGCATTTCCGCCAGCAGGATTTCGCTCGTGAACCACGCGGTCTTCGCGCCGTCCGCGTTCTGTTCGACGCTCGCCGCGTCCACCGGAATCCACCAGACGCTCTTTTCCGCGCTGTCCAGCACGAGTTTGGGCGTACCCGCGCCGGAATAGCGAATGCCAATGCGCGCGCCGTCCGCGAACCACTCCATTTTCGCTTCGAGCTGGATGTAGGAGGAATCCCATTCCTTCTGGCTCGTCAAGCCGTCGGCGTTCGCCCAGAGGATGCTCTCGTCCGCCTCCGCGCGCACTTCCGTCAGCGCACTGCCCCATGCCGTGCTGTTCTTGCCTTCCCACAGCGCGTCCAGCACCTGCGGGTACACCACGCTCGTCGCCTGACTGCGCAGCTTCGGATTCACCGCGCGGCGAATCCAGGCGTGGCACTCACCGCCGGACGTCTGATTGTTCCCATTGTCCCAGATGACAATCGGCACGCCGTAGCGCTGGGCATTCTGCGCGACACAGTACGCCCACTTCGCGCGCTCGTCGTGATTGCCATTCGTGTTCGTCGCACCCGTTTCGCCCATCACGACCGGAATCCCCCGGTCAAGGAAGGTTTCCTTGATGTTCTCGAACACGCGGTTGATTTTCGCGCCATCCTTCTCCGGGTCGAACGTCGTCTGCGTATCCTGCAGGCAGAAGGTCTGCGGGTCATACGAATGCACAGACACGATGATGTTTGCCGCCGCTTCGCCATCCACCGTCGGCAGGGCAATCGCCGCCGTGCCCGCCGGGGAGCTGGTCGCCGCGTAGCCCGGAATCATCAGGCAGCGCTCGGCGTTGCAGCCCTTGGCGTCCTTGCGGATGGTGTTCACAAACACTTGGTTGAGGTAGTTGACGGCAGCGTAGCACGCCGCGTTGCCGCCCCACTCATAGTTCGTACCCTGCGCGCGCGGCTCGTTCATGCCCTCGAAAATCACATGCTGGTCAAAGTCGGCGAAGGTGTCCGCAATCTGCCGCCACATTGCCGTCAGCTGCTCGCCGATTTTCTCCGCGTCCGCCGCGAAATTCGGCTCGTTAATCCACGCTTCGTGGTGCATATTGAGGATGACGAACAAATCCGCCTCGCGCGCCCACTCGACCACTTCATGGACGTGCTGGAGGAAGTCCTCGCGGATGGTGTACGTCCCATCGTCCGAGGTATAGCGGTACCAAGTCACGGGAATGCGGATGGTGTCAAAGCCCGCTTCCTTCACGCGCACCATCAGTTCCGGGGTGATTTTCGCGTTCCCCCACGACTGCTCCTGCGCGGTCACATCCGCGGTATTGCCGCCGGTTGCGTCCAGCGTATTGCCCAGATTCCACCCGAAACCCATCATCTCAACGATTTCCGTCGCTGTTTTGCCTGTCAGCATGGTTGATTCCTCCTCGGCGGCTGCCGGAAGCACCGGCAGCAGCATGGTCAAGAATAGCGCAATCCATTTTCGCATGTTTGGCATGAATTTTCCTCCTATCGCTTATAGGATTGGATTGTTACGCAGGGATTTCGCTCCTTCGTGAGCGACGAGGGGCTTTCCGTTCGCCCCCTCGACCCCTTCGGTTCGCATCTAAGTTTTTTGAATTATATCGAAACTACTTATAGTTACTGTACTATTGTTCTTCTAAGGCACGGTATCAGTCAACCGCAATTTATCCAGAAATTGCTTTATTGTTTCGCTGGCGGACGCATCGTCAAGCTGATGCGGTTCGTTTTCGCATCCGCTTCCAGCACCCACACGGTCACGATGTCGCCGACTCGGACGACTTCGCTCGGATGATTCACGCGGCGCTGCGCCATCTGGCTGATATGCACCAAGCCGTCGCGGTGAACACCGATGTCCACAAACGCGCCGAAGTCAGTCACGTTGCGCACCGTGCCGCGAAGCTCCATGCCGGGCTGCAAGTCCTTCAAATCCATCACGTCGCTGCGCATCAGCACCTGCGGCAGCTCATCGCGCGGGTCGCGGCCGGGGCGGGACAGCTCCGCCGCAATGTCGCGCAGGGTCGGTTCGCCCACATTCAGCTGCTTCGCCAGCGCCGCGAACCCCTCCGCGTCCGCCAAGGTCAGCAGCTTGCCGACCGCCTCCGCCGGGGTGAGCGAAAAGTGCTTCAAAAGGGCGCGCGCCGCGTCGTAACTCTCCGGGTGAACGCCTGTGTTCTCCATCAAGTCCTTGCCGCCGGGAATGCGCAGGAAGCCTGCGCACTGTTCGAAGGCTTTCGGCCCAAGGCGCGGCACTTTCTTCAGCTGCGCACGGGTCGTGAACGCGCCGTTTTCCTCGCGGTACGCCACGATGTTCTTCGCGACGGTCGTGTTGATGCCCGCGACGTAACTCAGCAGCGACACGCTCGCCGTATTCACATCCACACCGACGCTGTTCACACAGTCCTCGACCACGCCGCCCAGCGCCGCGTCCAGTTCCGCCGGCTTCAAGTCGTGCTGATATTGCCCGACGCCAATCGCCTTCGGGTCGATTTTGACCAGTTCCGCCAGCGGATCCTGCAAGCGCCGCGCAATCGACACCGCCGAACGCAGACTGACATCAAACTGCGGGAACTCCTCCGCCGCCAGCTTCGACGCGGAATACACCGACGCGCCCGCCTCGCTGACGACCATGTATTTGAGCGCGTCACCCAGCGCCAGCTCCTTCATCACCTCGACGAAGAACTGCTCTGTCTCGCGCCCCGCCGTGCCGTTGCCGATGGCGACGATGCCGACGCGGTGCTTCTGGATCATGCGCTTGACGGTTTCCTTCGCCTGTGCAACCTTACCATGGCTTGGCAGTGGGAAAATGACGCCCGTATCCAGCACGCGCCCGGTTTCGTCCACAACCGCGACCTTGCAGCCCGTGCGGATGCCGGGGTCAAGCCCCATCGCGACCTTCCCGCGCACCGGCGGCTGCATCAGCAGCGGGCGCAGATTCAGCGCGAACACGCGAATCGCCGCTGCGCTCGCCTTGTCGGTCAATTCCGCGCGCAGTTCCGTGTCCAGCGACGGCGCAATCAGCCGCGTATACGCGTCGTCGCACGCCTGCGCAACGTACTTGCACGCCGGACTGCCCGTCTGCTGCACGAAGCCATAGCGCACGAGCTGCTGTGCCTTCTCCTTGTCCACGTCCAGCGCGACTTTGAGGAAGCCCTCCTTCTCCCCGCGGTTCATCGCCAGCACCCGGTGCGACGGCATCAGGCGCAGCGGCTCACGGTGGTCGTAGTACATGCGGTAGGTGCTGTCCTCGTCTTTCGCTGCGGCCGTCACGACCATCGCCGTTTGATGGTAGTACGTTTTGAGCTTCGTGCGGACGGCGGCATCGTCGCTGACGACCTCGGCGATAATATCCATCGCGCCTTGCAGGGCATCCTCCGCCGTTTCGATGCCCTTCTCCGCGTTCACATAGCGCAGGGCGATGGTTTCCGGCGCCATCATGTTCCGCTGCTGGAGCATCAGCGCATTCGCGAGCGGCTCCAGCCCCTTCTCCTTGGCAATCGACGCGCGGGTACGGCGCTTCGGGCGGTACGGGCGATAAATATCCTCCAATTGCGCCAATGTCGCGGCAGCATCGAGGTCGCTTTGCAGCTTCTCCGTCCAGACATCTAACTTTTGCAGGCTTTCACTGATTTCCTGCCGACGCGCTTCGAGCGCCCGCAGTGCCGTCAGCCGTTCGCTGATTTCACGCAGCTTCTGGTCATCCAGCGACCCGTGCTGTTCCTTGCGGTAACGCGCGATAAACGGCAGCGTGCAGCCCTCGTCAAGCAGGCGAATGACGGCGTCGATTTGCCACGGGGCGGTTTGGAACTCCTGACAGAGCGTTTGTGTGATAGTCATGTCCTCACCTCAAATAATGATGCCTTCCAAATGATCCACCTCATGCTGAATCACCTGCGCGGTGAAACCAGAGAACTGCTGCACATGCCGCTGCAGCTGCTCATCCTGATATTCCATCAAAATCTGCTGATACCGCAAACACGGGCGCTCGCCGTCCAGAGACAAGCACCCCTCCTGCGCCGCGAAGGGAATTTGGCGATCCGTGATGACCGGGTTGAGCATCACCAGTACGGTTTTCCCCGCCATCACCGCAATGATGCGCTTGCGGACGCCAATCATGTTCGCCGCCATGCCGACGCACTCGTGCGCATGGGCGCGCAGGGTATCCGCGAGGTCACGCGCAACGGGCAAATCCTCCGCCGTCGCCATCTGGCTCTTGCAGGACAGGAACATCACATCTCTCACAATCGGCTGAATCATTGCTTTTTCACCACCACGCCGCCAGTTTTCCAGATGCTTCTTTCGGGCACTTCACCACGCACGCAGCTCAGCGGGTAGATTTGGCTCTCCCGCCCGATAACCGTGCCGGGGTTCAGCACGCTGTTGCAGCCGACTTCCACATAGTCGCCAAGCATTGCCCCCATTTTCTTCAAGCCGGTTGCCATGCTTTCGCCTGCGCCGCGAACCGTCACCAGCGTCTTGTCGCTCTTCACGTTGCTGGTAATCGACCCTGCCCCCATGTGGCTGCAATAACCGAGGATGCTGTCGCCGACGTAGTTGTAGTGCGGCGTCTGCACATGGTCGAAAAGAATCACGTTCTTCAATTCCACAGAGTTGCCGACCACACAGTCTGCCCCTACCAGCGCACTGCCGCGGATGAACGCGCAATGCCGCACTTCCGTCCGCGCGCCGATGATGCAGGGCGCACCCAGATACGCCGTCGGCGCAACCGTCGCGGTCTTGTGCACCCAGACATGCTCGCTGACTTCGGTGTATTCCGCCGGGTCAAGCGCCGCGCCGATGCGCAGGATTTCCGCCTTGATGCCCGCAAGCGCCTCCCACGGATAGGTAAACTGCCGCAGGTAATCCGCCGCCAATGTGTGGTTAAGGTCATAAAGCTGTTCGATTGTCAGCATAATCTGCCTCCTATTTATTATGTTGATTGCTTTTTCGCCCTGCGCCGCCGAATCAGCCAGAGCATGAACATCGCCAGCAGCAGCCCCGCCAGCGCGCCCGATGAATCCAGCAGCACATCCTGCCACTTGCCCGTGCGCCCGGCAACGAAAAGCTGATGGATTTCGTCCGTCGCGGCATAGAGCGTACATCCCGCCCATGACAGCCAGTGCCAGCGGGCGCGGTAGCTGTCCAGCAGCAGCGTCAGCAGCATTCCCAAGAGCGTGTACTCCAAGAAATGCGCCGTTTTCCGCACGGCAAAATCCACCTGTGCATACAGCTTCCAGTACGCCTGCCCCGTCAGTCCCTGCCGCTGCGCCAGAGAATCCGTAATTGGGCGGGCAATTTTATCGCTGATGCTGCCGGACTGCGTGCCTTCCTGTGCCGAGAAGCCGAACATCACCAGCAGCAGGGACAGCGTAATCAGCCAGAGGATAGCACGATAAAGGTGTATTTTCCAGTTCAAGGTTGCTTTCCCTTCCTGCGGCGAAAGTTACGCCGCGCTTGTTTATTTCGCGCTCCACCCCGTCAATTCCTGCCGTGTTGCATGGATTTCACGAAAAAAGGGCTGCCCGTTGCAGACAGTCCTTTTGTTGGATTATTTCACGCGCTCGCAGTACACCGCCACGCGTTTTGTGCCGCTGATGGTGCAGGTCACAAGCGTCAGGTCATAGCCGGAATGGGCAATTTCGTTCGCATCGTTGGGGGAAATCGTGTTTTTCTCCCGCACAACGTAGCGGAAAACGTTATTCTCCATGTCCGTGAAGGTAACGGTTGCGTCCAGCGCCAAGCTGCTCAGCTTGCCAAAGTGGTAGGTATGGGCAATAATGGTGAGGTTGTCCGCGTAGGCACTGCCGGAATAGCGGCACGGCGACACGCTCAGGTTCTCGTACGACCAGTTGCGCTGCACCGGCACTTTCAGCCCCAGCGACGGGATGGACAGCGTGCCGATATACTCATGCCCATTGACCTTCTCGCCCGGCATTTCGATTCCCGGCACGCGCTCGTAGAGCTTGCCCGTCGGCGCGGGCGTGGGTGTCGGCGTGGGTTCGGGGGACGGTGTCGGTTCAGGCGTTTCGGTCGGCATGGGCGTTTCGGTGATTTCCGGCGTGCTCGTCGGATTTGATGTCTGCGCGGCATCCGGCGTGCTCGTCGGCTTCGGCGGATTCGTCGCAGTCCCTGCCGTCGGCGCGTTTGTCGGCTTCGGCGGATTCGTCGCAGGATTCGCCGTTGCGGGCGCACTCGTCGCAGGGGTGTCCGTGGCGGTTACGTCATCACGCGGAATGTCGGTCGTCAGTGCGTCAGTTACGGAGGGCGTGGATGCTGCCGGGGTATCCGCCGTAGTGGCATCCGCCGTCGGCGCGTCGGTTATCGGCGCATCCGTCGCGGGTGTGTCAGTCGGCATCATCGTCGCGGTGACTACGGGCGGTGCGGCGGTCTGCTGCGATTCCATCTGCCGCTGAATGCGAATCTGCTCCAGCGCCATCAGCGCATCATCCGACTCCTGCTGCGCGCGGCTGGCATCCCACTGGTTGTAGCCCACCAGCGCCAGTGCCGCCAAAATCAGCACCAGCCCCAGCGTCATCAGCAAATTGCCCTTACGGTTCTTCATGCTCTTGGCTCCATTTCCGGTGCAGAATCCAGCCAATGACGAACAGAATCATGCCCGCGCCCGCCAGAATCGGCACTGGCCACCACAGCTGCCCCGTTTCGGGAATCGGAGCGGTCGGGGTCGGCGTGACCGTGCGGCGATTGGTAATCACATACACGCCGTTTTCGATGGAATATTCCGGCTCATAGTACACGTCAGCCCCCAGAATCTCGTTGAGGGTGTACACATGGTCAGCCGGCAAATCCTTGAAGATATGATGCCAGTTGTTTTCGCTGTTCAGAATCACCGTGTCGATATGCTGACCGTCCTGCATCAGATGAATTTCAATCTGCACAGGGCGATATGTGCCGCGGTTGTCGTCGTCCCACACCTTGACGCACTCAAGGTCAATCAGCGCGGGTGAACGTTCCAGCTTGATGGTGGAGAGGACGTCATACTGCCACTCGTCGTCCACATTGCGCGTCGGCACAGAGGTCAGGAAGGACTGGAAACTGTACGCCCAGCCGCCGATGATAACCGGCGTGCCGGAAACAAGGTACAGACCGGGGTTGAGTCCCGCGAAGGAAACTCGACCGTTTTCGTCCGTCGTGCCGGTGAAATCAGGCGTTTCGGACGCGGTGAGGGCTTTCATCGCTTCGGACGCGGCTGCCCAGTCCGCCGCGTTCTTCAGCGCGTTAATGTCGATATTCAGGGTGCTGTACGGGCTGCGCAGGGCGAACCGAGCGTCCGCGTCCATGTCCGCCACCTGATACAGCTGGAAGGTCACGCCGGGCAGGTGCGCATCATCCTCGTTGTCATCCGCCTGAATGGCGAACGTCAAGGGGTGCGTCAAATCCACCCGTTCAAAGGCAAGCGCGCAGGGCGCAAGCAGAAGGCAGCACAATGCTGTCAGCAGGACAAGCGCCAGCAGGCGCGAGGGTTTGCGGCTCATCACGACCGCTCAGCTCCTTTCCGCTTCTTGTGTTTCGGGCTGGTCGTTACCAGCATGAGAATGAGGAGAATCAGCAGCATCGGCGCGGCGACAATCGGCGCGACGATGTAGGGGTCAATCACGAGTGCGTCCGCGGAGATGCGCACGGATAGCTGCGCAAGCGATGTTTCGACCCGGTGTCCACGGACAAGCAGCCGGTGCGAGTTAATGCCGTAGGGCGTGCAGGTGACGAGCGTACACAAATCCATGCCGTCATAGATTTGCAGTGCGCTGACGTCATGCGGCTCAACAATGAGAATCTGGTCGATTTCATAGGTCAGCACCTTGTCCAGCACGCGGAGGGTGAAGGTATCGCCGTAGGTGAGCTGGTCAAGGTTGGTAAAGAGCTTGGCGGAGGGCAGCCCTCGATGCGCCGAGAAGGCGGAATGCGTCCCCGGTTCGCCGGTCGGCAGGCTTGTGCCCTCAATGTGACCGACGGCGACCTGAAGCACGTTGGCGTTCGTCGAGTGATACAGCGGCAGCGTCACGGCAATCTGCGGAATCTCAATCACCCCGATGATGCCTGAACCGCCGACATTCATCACCGCGTCATACTCCTCGCGCTCCTCGTCGGTCATGATCAAGCGATCAACGGTGGACTGTGCGCGGAGTTTTTCGTTATAAGCGTTTGCCGCCGCCCAATCCGCCTCGTAATCCTTCTTGGACTCCTGCTCCACCACCGTGTTGTAGGTGGCTACGGCACGCGACTGGTGGAAGGAATTGTAGAAATCCGACACGGACGGGTACAGAAGGAGCGCCAGACCCACAAACAGCACCACAAACAGCAAAATGGTTGTCATATTGCGCTTCATGAGCCGCCTCCTTTCTGCAAACATGCTTCATTTTCCCATTTGGGAATGCCGGGCGGCGGCATTGCGCGCACCGCCCGGCAGGGGTTTCATCAGAACATGGGGATGTTCAACGAATTGCGGGAGAGAAATCAGATTTCGTCCGCTTCGGCCTTGCGGCGAACGATGAGGATGAGCGCCGCGCCCACGAACATCATGCCGCCCAGCACGTAGAAGATGGTCGTGCCGATGCCGCCGGTCTCAGGCAGGGTCGCGCCGGACTTGTTGACGAGCTTGTTGTTCATCGTAGAAGCCGCCGTGAGTTCCATGGTTGCACTTGCACCGCCAGCAGCTTCCTTGTGGTCTGCCGAAATCGTGATGGTGACAGGATCCAGCGGATTATAGGTAGCAGGGACCGTGGTTTCCTTCAGCGTGTACGTGCCGTGATCCAGACCGATGATGTTGAACGTACCATTGGCTTCCGTAATCATTTCATTGTTTGCGACATCCGTATAGGTATCATTCGGCTTCGTGGTGCCTGCGACAATGTAATTGCCATCGGCATCCTTCCACAGCGGAACAACACGATCATTTTGGTCATAAAGCGTGAAGCCAGCGCCAGCCAGTTCTTTGCCTGCTTCAGCCGTGTTCGCATACTTCGTGTTGTTCACAACATAGGTGAAGAGCCACACATGGTCTTCCGGCGTTTTACCCATGCCATCAGCATTGGGGTTGTTGGAGTATTCCAAATCGACGCTGTTCTTGTTGTCCGTGCTGTTTGCGCTCGCGTTGAAGACCTGCGCTTCTTCGTTCAGATACGCCGTGTAAACAACCTCAACCGTAATCTTGTCCGTAACAAGGATGCTGGTGTTTTCTTTCATCACCTTCTTCAGGTCTTCGATTGTGAGCGTCCAAGACGGCTTATCCTGGTTTTCACCAACCTTGCCTGCGCCCTTCTGACCAGGCGTTGCAGTGCAAACATAATCGGTACCTTTCAGTGCGATGCCGTTCACCTTCACAGAATCAATCTGAACGAAGGTAATGCCCTTGGACATGGTGTCGTTGAAGACCAGCTTGTACGTCGGATAGTCATTATAATCCGCATTGACCGGAATAGTCGCGACCAGACGGAACTTGAAGTTTTCAAACAGCGCGTGGTCGGCACTCTCGCCCCAGCCTTCCGGATTCACTTCTCCGCCGTTCTTTTCAGCATCAGCAACTTCGTCCTGTACCTGCTTGTCCACAGAGGGCTTTTCAGACTTTGCAGTCGCAACGATGTCCTGATCCAGCACCTTTACAATCAGCAGCGTGGCAGCGCCGTCCTTGCCTTCCAGCTTTGCCTGATTGTCCCGCACAAGGTAATAGCCAGGGGTCAGTTTCTGGCTCTTGCCGGGGGCTGCTTTGGTGGAAGAGAACGTATCAACCGGAGCGGATTCAGCGTTCCAGTACTTCGTGATTTCAGCCAGCTTTTCCTGATTCGTGCCCGAAACAGTTTTCAGAGCCTCCAGAACTGCGTCCGGCACAGGATCACCAGTCGTGACCGCAGCAGTGTCGTTCTTGGCGTTTGCGCCCCACTTGACGCTCGTCAGCACTTTCGCACCAGATTCATCTGCTACAACATCAGCAGTGAAAATCTGGTATACCTGGTATTCGTGATCCACATCGTCCTTCGGATTCACCGTAATCGTAAAACCGGTAGCAGTCGGCGTATCGCCTTCCGTCACTTCAGAAGCGCCCGCGACAGTGACCATGCTCAGCACGAGCATCATGGCCAACAGAATTGCCCAAAACTTTTTCATGGTTTTTCTCCTTTTCGTTGTCGTTCGTCATTCATTGGGAAACGTTTTGCGGGGATTACCGAGGTTGCCTACGTCGGGAGGTCTCCTGACGTATAGCTGCTATGCTTTTTTCATTCCTCCTCCCGTCGTTTTCTTCCCCATGTTTATACAAGGGCTTTCGCCCGCGTATACGGATTGAGAATCCCCCGGAAGGGGGCTGCCGACTGCTCAGCAGCCTTCCCTCCGGCGTTTGATTTCCTGCCCCAGCAGCAATGCCGCCGCTGCCATCAGCAGCAGACCGCCCGCCGTGTACGGCAGTGTGCCGATGCCGCCCGTCTCGGGCAGCGTGTAGGTAATGGGTGTGTTCGTAATCTGGAAGACGCGATTTTCGCTGTTCGCGGGAATCGGCGCGGTGTTCGTGGCGTTCGTGTCGTCCGTCACCAGCTGCCAGCCGCTGCCCACCGGGGTCTGCTCTTTGGCGTAGTAGCGGTAGATGTTGCCACCCGCGTCATACGCCGGGAGATTGTACCACTTGTAGCCCCACCAGATGTTCTTGCTGCCTTCCGGCGCGGTGTATTCAACCACTTCGCCAAACTGCCAGCCATCCAGATTCTTCGCGACGACCTTCCCCGCTACCGCGTCCCAGCCAAGGGTAACGGTCGCGATGATCTTGTCGCCGTCCGCCGCCGTTTCCGCGGTGGTCTGCTTGAGCGTCAGCGTGATGTCCGGGAGGTTCGCGGGATTCAGTGTGAACTGATTGTCCAGCGACGTCCAGACCTTGCGGGCGCTGACGTCGGTCAGGGTGTTGGTGACGGTGAGCGTCTTGACGTTCAGGTTGATTTCCGGCCGTTCGCCGTTCGTCGGGGCAGAAGCTGAATGGACTTCGTTGCCTTCCGCGTCCACTTCCTTGACGTAGTAGTACCATTCGCCGCTTGCGCCTGTATCCTTGTCGAACCAGTAGCGCGGCAGGCGTGTCAGCGTCATCGTTGCGGCGTCGGTCGGCGTATTCGTGCCGACCGTCAGCTTCACGGTGCCGTTCGACAAGACCGTCGCGTCCATGTTCGCTTCCAGCGCGCCCAGCAAGGGCGTGTAGCGTTCGTGTTGGGAAAGACCAGCGCCGTCACGCTTTTCGCGCCAGATTTGCAGGTACACGACGGTATTGCTGACATTCAGCGGCAGTTCGCTTCCGCTGCCTGTGGGGAAATACGCCTGCCTGAACTGCTTGGTGATTTTCAGCTGCGTCGGCGTGTTGGTAATCGTGCCGATTTCGTTGAAGCCCAGCTCCAGCTTGCCGTTCGGCAGGTTGTTCAGGTAGCCCGCCAGCTCCACTTCGCGGATGATGAAGGACGCACTGGCGTAGCCCGGCAGATTCCGGATGGTCACGCGCCACGGTTCATCCGCCTTCGCCAGCCCCGACACATGCAGGTAGGGCGCGCCGTTAATCTGCACCAGCTCCGCCGTGAGCGAACTCGGCGTGCAGATAACGTTCGTCAGGCTGAAGTAGCTCTTTTCCAGCAGGTTTTCCGTTTTCCACTGCGTGGAGTAGACTTCATGATACTTCATCATGACTTCAAGGTAGATGTCCTGCATCATGCCCTCTTCGCCGAACGTGTCCGCGTCCGCCCATTGCTTGACAATGCTGATGCTCTTGGGCACGTTGGTGATGGTCACGTTGTTTTCCGTCGTATCCTTGAAGGTGATGTAGAGAGTCGAGCCGACGCGTTCGCTTTCATCCGCCGTCATCACCGGCGTGTAGCGGTCCAGCGTGTCGTTGCCGACGCTCGTGTTTTCGAAGATGTAATAGCGGTACTTGCGCAGGCTGCCGTCGGGATTGAGGGTCGTGTCGTACAACGGCAGGTTGTCGATGGTCAGCTTCCAGCCGTTTTCCGCCGACAGGACGTAATTCTGCTGGAAGGGGGCATAGCACCAGTCGTAGTGCACCACGCCGTCCGAATCCGTCCAGTTTTCGCCCCAGACGTTGCGGAAGAGCGAAATCGACACGTTCTGGATGCCCAGCGGGTTCTGCGCGCCGTCGTACTCAGGTTCAGCAGCCCACTTCTTCTCGATGTTGATTTTGCCGGTCTGCACGTTGGTGATGGTTGCGCTTGCGTCCGCGATGGTGACTAAGAAGCTTCCTTCCATTTGTGACGAAGAGGCTTTGAACGCATCCTTTGCCTTGATTGGCTCGCCAGCCGAATTGAGTTCAAGGACGTCGCCCACTTCTTTCGGCCAGTTCGCCGAGAAGGTGTAATTAGGCAGCGTACCACTCACAGGGTCTTCCGTCAGCTCATAGGTGTAAACATACGCCGTGTGAATAGAGCCGTCCGGATTATACTCAACATAGTACGCTTGCAGCGGTTGCGTTGTCGTCCAGTTTCCATTCGCATCCGGCATTATTTCAACGGTACTCGGATTGGGGTCGTAAGTTATCCACCCTTTTGTTTTATCCCATGAATGCGTTGTCTCAGTCAAGTTGAGCGTAACCTTTTCCGGCTTCTCGTTGACATTGACCCATTCTTTCGTCAAATTGAGGTTGAGATTTCCCACTTCATACCCCGGCAGGTTCTTCGCGTGGATGTTCGCCGTTCCGCCGTCCGCAGGCTGGTTCACCGCACCGGTTGTTTTCTTGACAAGCGTAGCGTCGCCTGTGTAGCTCACCTGATACAGATACGGGTTTAGCGCACCATTAATCGTTTCGTACCCCTCTACGATGTAATAGTAGTACGGCTTCTTCTGCGCTTCGCCGTTCTCATTCACCGTGAAATAGTACTTCGGCAGGTTGTTGAACTCCCAGACCGGTTCTTCGCCGCCCTCCGTCCAGTTTTTCGTGACGTAGGTGTACTGCTGATCAGCCGTCTTGATGGGATTGCCATTTCTGTCAAAGGTGAGCTGCTTCTTCGCCTGAATCAAGCAGAACGTCAGCTCATCCCTGTCGCGGAAGCGCGCCCAAGTCTTGTCCACCTTGACGTTGAACTGCTCGACGTAGTAGTTCTTTTCGGTCACTTCCGGGAGCGTGTCCGTCAGCGGCTGGCGGTAAATTTCCTTGATATC
>ERZ773136.2767-NODE-2767-length-14042-cov-4.373204_pt1 | contig 14042 bp, 11 predicted proteins | sample MGYA00580855_ERZ773136 | MGnify/ENA primary metagenome ERZ773136 (study PRJEB29015, sample SAMEA2737860) | human gut metagenome | biome: human gut; feature: human-associated habitat; material: faeces | place: China | collected 2012 ... | reverse complement strand
GTCGCCGTACTTTTTTTCGAATTTTACGCGCGCTTCCTCAAGCTTTGCGTCAAACTCGCCGCTTGCTTTGGCAGCAGCCGCCACCTTTTCACGCGCGGCTTTATCGGCATTGATGATCTCCAAAAGATTTTCGTTGATCAAATCCTATCCCGCCTTTCGTCGGTATCCAATCAAAAAAATAAACCCTTATATGCTGTGCGCACATAAAAGCTCCATTGCTTTTTCTGTTCTCCTATGTAAAAGCCGCATGGCTATATATATGCGATTATATATTAATAGGAAGAATTCTTCTTTGAATGGCGTTATTGTATCACAGTTCGAATCAAAATGCAAGAGCTTTTTGCAAATTTAACATTTGAGTATGTTTTTTTGCCATGTTATACAGGGATAAAGTCAAACCGTTGTGCCAAAACGGGAAAAACGTATAAAAAACATGGGATATTTGAATGAAAATCTTGACATTTTTCCGCAATCATGCTACACTGACCACAAGAGAGTTCACGTTCAACCGTTTATGTATAAGGAGAAGAGAATATGTCAAAGCGTTTACATTTGATCTGCAACGCCCACCTCGACCCGGTATGGCAATGGGAATGGGAGGAGGGTGCTGCCGAAGCGTTATCCACCTTCCGTATCGCCGCCGATTTCTGTGAAGAATACGATTCGTTTGTATTCTGCCACAACGAAGCGCTTGTCTACGAATGGATAGAAGAGTACGACAAGCCTCTTTTTGAACACATTAGAGAGCTTGTCAAAAAAGGAAAATGGCACATCATGGGCGGCTGGCATTTACAGCCGGACTGCAATATGCCGTCGGGCGAAGGCTTCGTCCGGCAGATTCTGTCGGGACGCAAATATTTCATGGAGAAATTCGGCGTTGCGCCGACTGTGGCCGTCAATGTTGACCCGTTCGGCCATTCGCGCGGTCTTGTGCAGATTCTCACCAAAAGCGGCTATGACGGCTATCTGTTCATGCGGCCGGGCGACGGCGACCGCTTTATCAAGCTGCCGGCCAATGAGTTCAAATGGGTCGGCTACGACGGCAGCGAAGTGACGGCTGTCCGTATTCACGGCGGCTACAATTCCGGCAAGGGCAAAGCTGCCGAAAAGATCCGTTCCTATGCCAATATCTGCCCCGACGGCGATTTTTTCCTCTGCTTATGGGGCATCGGCAACCATGGCGGCGGCCCGTCCAAAAAAGACCTCGACGATATCGAAGTCTTAACGGCGGAAATGGAAAAGAACGGCGTTTCGCTTATTCAGTCCACTCCGGAAATGTATGTAAAGGAAGTAAACGAACGCCGCACGCTGCCGACCTACGATAAGGGACTCAACGCTTGGGCGGTCGGCTGCTATACCAGTCAGGTTCGCATCAAGCAGCGTTACAGAAGCGCAGAAAACACGTTTTTCATGACTGAAAGTATGGCTTCGCACGCCACGCTTGAAAAGCTGATGGAATATCCCGAAAAAGAGCTTGCCAAAGCGTTATACGATATTCTGACCGTTCAGTTTCACGATATGCTGCCCGGCTCATCCATTCAGCCGGCGGAAGAAATGGGACTTCGCATGCTCGACCACGCGCTCGAAATTTTGTCGCGCGTCAAAGCGCGCGCTTTCTTCGCGCTTGCCGCCGGTCAACCCAAAGCAGAGCCCGATAAGATCCCGATCTTCGCCTATAATCCCTATCCGTATCCCATCGAAGGCGACCTGACCGCCGAATTCATGCTGTGGGATCAGAACTGGAATCCGGAATTTTTGCAGCCGCGCGTATACGATGAAGCAGACAGGCTTCTGCCGTCGCAGTGCGAAAAGGAATACAGCACGATTCCGCTTGAATGGCGCAAGCGCGTCGTGTTCCACGCGTCGCTCGAGCCCATGAAGCTGAACCGTTTCGACTGCGGCTTTGAAGCCATTCCGGCTAAGCCCGTTCCGACGCTTAAGCATAACGACACGCACTATATTTTTGACGCCGGAAAAACGCATATTGAGATCAACCGTGCTACCGGTCTTGTGGATGCGTATGCGGTCGGTGAAAAAGATTATGTAAACAAAAACGCTTTTGCACTTGAAGTGTTTGAGGACAATTATGACCCTTGGTTCATGGAGGAAACCTCGTGGAAAAACAAGGTCGGCGCATTCTCCCTTTTGACGCCCGAAGAGGCACAGATATTCTGCCACACCAACAATCCGATCGACGGCGTGCATGTCATCGAGAGCGGCGACGTGCGCACGGTAGTCGAGGCCGTATTCGGCTATCACAGCGCCAGAGCGCAGGTCAAGTACATTTTATCCGAAACTGACGGCATGCAGATCGACGTGCGCATCGTGTGGGATGAAAAGCAAAAGCTTGTCAAATTGAACATTCCGGCAGCCTTTGGCAATACCGAATGCATCGGCGAAGAAGCCTATGGCCGCGAAGTATTAAAGGACGGCTTGGAGGAAAATGTCGCCCAGCGCTATGAAATGTTATGTCAACCGAAAGACACCGGAATGGTGCTTGCCATGCTCAACAACGGCGTGTACGGTTCATCGTTTGACAGCACGGAAAACGCTCTCAAGATCACCTTGCTCCGTTCGCCGAGCTACACGGCGCATCCGCTTCCCGGACGTATCACCATGCCGCAGGACCGTTATATGCCGTATATCGAGCAGGGCGAACGCGACTTTTCGTTCAAGCTCGTCACCGGCATGCGCGGCGAGGTTTTGGACAAAGCGCCGCGCCTGTCCGCACACTTTAACCGCCGTCCCATGGTGCTTTCGTTCTATCCGACCGGCGTCGGAGAAAAACCGCAGGCGCCGGTGCTGTTAAAGGATAACGACATCGTGACCTTCGAAGCCTTCAAAAAAGCCGACTGCGGCGACGGCTATATTCTGCGGCTGTTCAACCCGACCGAGAAAAATCAGACCGCAACGCTTTGCGTGTACGGTGCGGAAATAACGTTGGAATTCGGGAAGTTTGAAATCAAGACCGTGCGGTTTAAGGACGGCAAATTGGAAGCCGATGAACTGATGGAAAGAATATTGGGGTAAGAAAAAGAAAAAGGACAGCCTGTCGATTGAGGGGCTGTCCTCTTTTATAGCCATTAGGTTTTATCCAATCACTCCAAAAGTTTTAAAATTTCCAAAAGGCTTGACAAGCAAAGTAGAGTATGTTATATTGATTACGGTAGTTACGAGTGCAATTATATGTAACAAAAATGTAAACAGGTTTCAAATCAGTCACCGAAAGGAGCACAAAATGTTAGAAAACTTATACACAACAAAAGTGGGCACAAGTATAAAGACTCTGTTAAACAGGTTTACAAGAACACAAAAAAGAAGCAAACGGCTTTCAAAAGTGGCAGCGGCGGTAATATCCTGCATTGCTGTTTTGACAATGCTCGGAGTGGGCTCCGTTCTGGCGGAAGAAAACCCGGACGGCTTGGAGCATTGGGATAAAAATGAAATTTTTTACAGGGACGGCGTGATGTTTTCCATCAATGTTTCCGGAAAAAATGTACCAGATTGGGTTTATGAAGACCTTGCCGGCGCAGACGGTAAAATCGATATAACGATACACCGGTATCAATGCCGGACATTAATCGGTTACATAACGGACAGTGCCTTGATTGTGCTGACAGGCGAAAAAGGAACCATAAAGCTTTCCGACATGGGCTGCTGCAGCAGGGCGCGAAGTCTGGAGGGGGACATAAATCCTCCCGAGTTCGCACTTCAATATCCATACTTTTCGGCGATTAGCGGTTCTGAGCACAGCGATATATACACGCCCAAAGAGGTGCCGATTATGGCGCTGACAGACGAAAAAACGCTCAAAAACAAATGCGTCAGCATTTATTTCGCCTTTGACGACAACAAAAAACTGCAAACGGCTTTTGCCGTTTTCGGTATAGCCGATAACAGTAACGAGGGTATTCGCGGAACAATGGATTTTAACGGAATGCAAGCGGAGACCGATTTGTCCTACATAGGCAACTTCTTGGAAGATTTCACGGAAGATGCTTGGTTTAAAAATCCGGAGACCGCCCGTTATTTTTCAAAATATTTTTCAATGTATGAGAATCTCTATCAAAACAAAACCGCGGACGGCATTCATTTTGACATCGAAAAGGCGACCACGGACGGAATCGTGATAAACGCGGATATCACCTTATGGCAAGCTGCACGGGTTGTAATAGAGGTTTATAACAAGGACGGCCGGTGCATTTCCACAAATGAAAAAGAAGAGTTGGACGTACACAAAAAACAGTATGTTTTAACACCGATAATGATAGGCATTTATGACTATACCAGCATCTACAAGCACCCGCAGCTGATTTATGAGATCCCCATTCCCGAAACTCAATTTGTCAGCGGCGAAAAATATCGTGTATGCATTGTCATTCTGGACGTTTACCGGCAATTTGACGTGTTATACCGTTGGCAGGAATACGTAACAATGTCATAAAAGGAGGTTTTGCAAAATGAAGAGAATTATAACTATATTTTTGTGTCTGATACTATGCGCAGCTGCGGCATTTGCCGAAAACGCCGAAAAGACTGAAGTCGAAACAGTCGGCGGAAAAATTACATTAACGCAGTATTTAGACGTGCCCCGTGAAGACGCAAAAAGCGTTGCGATCTCGGTAACAACGGACGCGACCGCTTCCGAACCGGCATACGTCAATAAAGATACTTTTTATAATATAAGCGACAATTTTATGCTTACCTCGTCATTTTTTCCGGAACCGCTCACGAAAGAGGGCATTTATATAACCGTTGAAAAAAACGACGGAAGCTTTTCTTATGCCTATATCGGACAGAGTGGCGGCGTCGATAAATACGGCGCTTTTATGAGCCGGATTCCGTATGGGCTTTACACCTCAGACGATTCTTTCAGGACAAACGAGCTTATCGCTCTTGTAAAACCGACGATTACGGTAAATGATGCGCTTGCTGTCACCGTAAACGGAGAGAAGCTTGTTTTTGCTTGGCAAACGTTCACGGATATAAACGGCAGAACGCTTGTTTCTGCAAGAGAGTTTTGCAATTATATTCACAAAAACATGGATTGGTCCGAAAATTCGCAGTGCGTTACAATTTATCCGCTTTCCGACACGGCTTTGACACCGGGCGGCGAAAACGACGCTGTTATTTTCCATATCGGCGAAAAGAAATATGAAATCAACGGAATTTCTTACGAAATCGATACGACGGCACGGCTTATCGGTAACACCGTATACGTCCCCCTTCGCACCCTTGCCGAGTTATTGGGATATCATGTTATGTACGTCCCTTCAGCAAACGGATAAAATATAGCTGCTTTGGTAATCTGCAATAACAATAAAAAGGCTATGGAGTTTCTTTGGAAGCTTCCATAGCCTTTAATGTTCTTAGTTTTGTCCGTCCCGAACGGTTCATTTTATTCTTATAATCTGCCGTCTACGAAAGCACTGCCAGCTCGCGGAAATTCTTCCTTAGCGCCGGGTACAGTGCCCGATAGACACGGTATACTTTTTCATATTTTGCGTGGTTTTCAAGGTTACACGGTTGGATTCCGGCTGTTTTGGTCATTCTTCCGCAGCCCTCTCGGACATCCGCAAAAACGCCGGACGCCGTTCCGGCAAGAATAGCAGCGCCCAAGACCGCGCTTTCCTCCGAATGCATGAGCGTGACCGGCATTCCGAACACATCCGCTATCATGCCGCGCCAAAAAGCGCCTTTGGCTCCGCCGCCGCAGACTGCCATTTTTTCAAAATTCACGCCAACCTCGTTTAAAACGTCAAGGCAATCTTTCAGCGAATAGGAAACGCCCTCCATGACGGCTCTTGCCATATGCGCTCTGGTATGCATGGCAGAAAGTCCGAAAAATACGCCGCGCGCGCTGTCATCCAAGATGGGCGTTCTCTCGCCCATAAGATACGGAAGATACACCAATTTTTCCGCACCGATCGGAATTTCTTCGCACAGCCGGTCAAGCTCGGCATAGGAAAGCTCCGCAGCGAACAGGCTTTTGAACCATTTTAACGACAGACCGGCCGCCTGTGTGACGCCCATCACATGCCATGCGCCCGGCACGGCGCAGCAAAACGTATGGATACGTCCTTTTTTATCGATGACCGGTCTATCCGTATGCGCATAGACAACACCGCTTGTGCCGATCGTCGTAAACGCCGTACGCTCGGACACCACGCCGCAGCCCACCGCCGCGCAGGCATTATCTCCGCCGCCTGCCGCAACCGGAATCCCGCGGTAATAACCGGTGATCTCACAGCTTTCGTACAATTCCGGAAGCAGGGCACGGTCGATCCCTAACTTTTCCAAGACCTCCTCCGACCAAATGCGTTCTTTGACGTCCAACAGCTGCATACCGCTGGCGTCGGACACATCTGAGGCAAACACGCCGGTAAGCTTATACCGGATATAGTCCTTCGGCAAAAGAATATGCCGGCATTTCGCATAATTCTCCGGTTCGTGCTGCCGCAGCCACAGAATTTTGGACGCCGTAAAGCCCGGCAAGGCCGGGTTTGCCGTCAGTTCGATCAAGCGTTCTGCGCCGATCCTCTGCGTGATCTGCTCACACTGTGCGCCGGTACGCTGGTCGCACCAAAGAATGGCCGGACGAATGACCTTTCCGCTTTCGTCCAAGGTCACAAGGCCGTGCATTTGCCCGGAAAGTCCGATTCCGGCAATGTTTTGTACGCCGGCTTTGTCGATGATTCCGTCGAGTAGCGGTTTTACGGCGTTCCACCAATCATCCGGGTTCTGCTCGGCATACCCGTTTTGCGGCTGGTAAAGCGGATATTCCGCCGCACCTGCATCGAGAATATTTCCGTCTGTATCAAATCGCGCTGCTTTGACAGCCGAAGTTCCCAAATCAATTCCAATCAAATATTTCATGGCGTTTTTCCTGTTTCTTCCGGCTTAACCGAATAACAATCCGTTGACGACGCTTTCCAAATACTCCTGTCTGCCGCTTTGCAGCTTCACTTCATCCAAGGCAAGCGCATAGCGCGACAGCCCCTCAAGGTCGGTGGAGTCAGATAGTATCTTTTCGCCGATTCCACTGTGATACGAAGCATACCGTTCTTTCACAAATTCGTCGATACGGCCGTCCGCGATAATTTTACATGCGTTTCTTAAACCAAGTGCAAACGCGTCCATGCCGGCAATATGGGCAAGGAAAATATCCTCCGGCGTATTGGAGGGACGTCTGGTCTTGGCGTCAAAATTCAAGCCGCCGTTTGTAAAGCCGCCTGCGCGCAGAATTTCAAGCATGGCGAGCGTAGTGCTGTACACATCGGTCGGGAAATTATCGGTATCCCAGCCTAAATTCGGGTCGCCTTGGTTAGCGTCCACCGAGCCGAACACGCCGTTTATGCGGCAAACGCACAGTTCATGCTCAAAGGTATGTCCGGCAAGGGTGGCATGATTGGCTTCAATGTTGAGCTTAAAATCCTTTTCAAGACCGTATTTGCGCAAGAAAGCAAGCACTGTGGCAGCGTCGAAATCGTATTGATGTTTGGTCGGCTCTTTGGGCTTGGGTTCGATATAGAAATCTCCGGCATAGCCTTTGGCACGCGCATACAAGACCGCCATTTTCAAGAAGCGTGCGTAGTTATCCTGCTCAAGCGCCATATCGGTATTCAAAAGCGTTTCATAGCCCTCTCGGCCACCCCAGAACACATAGCCCTTTCCGCCAAGCTCGATGGTGATATCGATGGCTTTTTTAACTTGCGCCGCCGCACATGCGAACGCCTCCGCCGAACAAGAGGTAGCGGCGCCATGCATATATTTCGGCGAAGCAAAGCAATTGGCCGTGCCCCAAAGCAGCTTAATGCCGTATTTTTGCATTTGCTCTTTGATGAGCGGCACAATGCAATCAAGGTTTTTCTGAAATTCTGCAAGATTTTTGCCTTCGGGCGCAATATCCCGGTCATGAAAGCAAAAATATTCGATGCCGAGCTTATCCATCAGTTCAAAGGCCGCATAAACCTTTTTCTTAGCAAGAGCAAGCGGGTCGCTCTCACCAAAGCTTTTATCGGTCGTCCCGACACCGAACATATCCGTGCCGTCTGCTACCAATGTGTGCCAATACGCCATGGAGAATTTCAAATGCTCGCTCATCTTTTTCCCGGCAATGACCTCATCCTTGTTGTAAAACTTAAAGGCAAACGGATTTTTGGAATCCGGCCCTTCATAAGCGATCTTCCCGATGTCAAATATCTGCTTAATCATATGAATTGCTCCTTTTTTCATTTTTTACCATACTATCATACTCAAAAGTCGTTTTCAATGCAATTATTGCTTTTTTTGTTACAGATATTGCTTTTTTACGCAAAACGTCGTATAATACCCATAACAGCAAAGGAGGGGAGTCATATGCGCGACGTTTTTTTCGAGAGTGACCATGCCGCCAAGATCAATTACCCCTATACCGATTTTGAATGGCGAAACATCAATTTCTTTTCCCATTTTCACGAGGAGATCGAGCTTGCCGCCATTGTTTCCGGAAGCGTTTCCATTACCGACGACGAACGTGCACTTTCGGTTAGATCCGGTGATATCTGTGTTTTTATGCCGGGCGAAATACATAGTCTCACCTCAGTCTCTGAGAATCATCTCTATATTTTCAAAATTTATTGCCGGTCAGCAAAAGAAAACATCGATTTTGCAGCGTTCCGCATAAAGCCGGATATTTTAACGCCGGAGCACCCCTTAAATGCGGCGCTGTGGGCAGATATCCGGCGCATAAAGACCGCAAGCGAGCAAAAAAGTCCCGGCTATTCGTATCTTGTCAACGCGACCGCCAACGAAATGCTTTATAAGATCGTTTCCGGCGGCGTTTTGTACAAATTAGACCGGCAAAAACGTCAAAAAAACATCAGCGCTATCTCCATTCTGACAAAAAGCAGCGAGTACATCCAGGCGCATTACGCCGAGCCGACGCTGCTTTCAGAAGCCGCCGCTTACTGTGGCTTTTCGAAATACTACTTTGCGCACTATTTCAAGGAAATCACCGGACTAACTTTTTACGAGTATCTCACCGGATACCGCATGCAGATGGCGCTTGCGGCTTTGCAGAATTCCGAGACCGGCATTTCCGAAATTGCTTTGAACTGCGGCTTTTCCAACGTCCGCTCCTTTAACCGCGTCTTTAAGACCACTTTCGGAACAACGCCGTCCAAGTACCGGAAAAACAAAAATTAAAGCGTGCCGCAAAACTTCGTTTTACGGCACGCTTTGCGGTGTAAAATAGCTCTTTACACCGTTTTTTTCTGTTTTTACGCGTTAAGCGCCTCTGCAAACTTCTGTTTAAGCGCTTTCTCGTCGGCCTTTTCGCTTACGCTCCAAACGCCGTCCGGCGCAAGAATCGCAACATACCGTATCCCTGCCGCGTCTTTTGCGGTGAGCGTCACGCTCTTATAGGCAAAGCTGTCCGACAACGCAAAAAAGCGCTTCATCTGCTCGACGGCCACATCAAAATCCGCCTTATCCAAAATATTTCCGGAAAGCTCAAGCAGATATTCCATATCGCCCTTGACCTCGTCAAACGGCGTTTCGGTTGACAGCACCCGTCCGTCGTTTGCAAGATAGACCGCCACGCTCTCACGCTCCAGCGTGGTCTGCGATTCAAAGTAATCCTTTGCATTTTCGTATAACGCCGACCGGCAGAACGCGTCATAATCGTCGCGCACCGGCACGCTCATATAATAGCGCACGCCCTTTTCTCCGGCGTCAAACGTGATCTCAGTCAAATAGCGGCGCGAAAACAGGTCATAGTGTGTAGCATGCGTCGAAACGATACCGGCATATTTTTCGCTCACATTCGCCGTGGTCTTGCCCTGCGCAAGCAGTGCGCCGACCGGGTTTCCGAAAGCGGCAAGATATGAGGAAAGGCAAAGCAGTGTCGCGGCGATACCGATAAGAAGGCTCTTTTTGCGAAATGCCGCGCGGCCCTTGCGGTAAGTGACAAACGCGCGTTTTGCAGACAGCGCAAACACACTTTGGAACACGCAAGCAATTCCCACAAATACCGCACGCTTTGGCGAAAAGCCCAAAAGGGTCGTCACGACCGCCGGCATAACGCCCATAAGCGCGTAAATTTCCCACTTTTCACGGCAGAAACGGCTTGCCGCAAGGGCAAGAAGTGCGGCAACCGGCAGCGTCGAGAAAATTCCCGACGTCGGCAGATAACACAAAGCCGTGATATAGGAAGCGATACCGGCGGCAAGAATGCCGAAAAAGGGACAGTAGGGCGCTCCCGGCTTTTTGTCGGGCGTCCGACAGGTCTGTTTGTCGTTCATAATACATAACCTCCGTTTTTAAAATACAATTTACGCGGTCTCCATATCCGCAAGCGCTTCTTTCACGCGGCAGACCGGCTTTGCAGGTGCTTTTCGTGCCGCAGGTACCGCTTTCGCTTTCTGCGGTCGGACGCGGCGAGCGGTCTTTTTGAAGGCGCGGATTCTGATTTTACTGATATAGACGCGTTCCGATGCAAACAACAGCGCGATTCCCAAAGCCACACAGAGCGCCGTCACGCCAAACGGCGTGCTGTCTGCACCTCCGGCCGCGCCCACCGTCAACAGAAAACCTGCCGCACCGAGAACAAGAGCGAGTTTTTTCATATCGATACATCCTTTCCGATTTCTACAGCTTGTTGTTTACTCCTTCGAGTATCTGTATTGTATCAGAATTTGTGTACCATAAACAGGACTTTGACGAATGCTATCGAAAATTATCGAATGTTTGTTTGATTTTCCGCCTGCTCGCGAATCATTTGCTTTGGCGAAGCACCGAAATGCGCTTTGAACACCTTGGAAAAATACAAGGGATCGGTATAGCCACTGGCTCTTGCGATCTGACTGACCACAAGGCAGCCGTCGCCGATGAGCGACGCGGCGTATTCGAGCCGCAGCCGCGCAAGGTACGCCGACAGGCGGATAGCGGTAGTCTTGTGAAACAGCGTTGCAATGTAGCTGGGCGAATAACCGAACTTTTCTGCAATCTTGCCGGAGGACAGCGACGGGTCGCGGAAATTCTCATCGATATATTTTTTGATTTCGAGAATGGCGTCGCGGTCGGCTTCTGGCGCATTTTCCGCTTCGGACTCAACCGGAAACAGCGAAAGCGTGTGGTAAAACACAGCGCTTGCGGCAAGGTCGGTCGTGCCGTACCGGCAGGATTCGAGCTTGCTCTTCCAAAAGGAAAAAACATCGCTGTGCGCGGCAAGACCGCGGAATAACGGCTTTTCGAGCGTCAGCCCGACGCGCTCCAAGAGAGCGGCCGCGCGTGTACCGGAAAAGGTCACGTACATGAATTCAAGACCGTCTGCATTGATAAGCGTATATTTTTTTGCCTGAAACGCACAGAAAACGTCGCCCTCGGCGATATCATAGGTATGACCGGCAATCGCAAACGTGCCGCGGCCGGCCGTTACAAGGTGCAGGATGAAAGCCGCCGTCAGCTGCGGCGCGGTCTCATGCCAATTTTTCTCATGAACAAAGTTGAGCATGACAAGCTCGCTATGCGCACTGCCGGTTGAGACAAACTGACAGATATTTTCGTTCAGCAACCGGTATCCCCCACTTTCCTGCAAGTCTATCAACAGTATAACGCCAAAAAATGTACTTTGCAAGAGGATACTTAAAAAAATTCCATAAATACCGGGAATTTTTCTATTTTATTTTATCTTTTGCCATGCTACAATGAAAACACACGGCAAGACGTGTAAAAAACGAAACAAGATCATTCTGATATGAACAAGAAAGAGGGATATTTATGGCAGAAACCAAGAAAGTAAAAGTCGGCGTTGTGGGCGTCGGCCGCGGCACAAGCATGATGCGGTATTGTGAATGCTCCGGCAATGCGGAGATCGTCGCTATCTGCGACAACTGGGAACAGGGCTTGAAAGATAAGCTTGACGAGCTTAACGACCCGAACATTACCGGCTATGTCAATTACGACGAATTCTTAAAGCACGACATGGACGTGGTAGTGCTTGCCAACTTTGCCACCGAGCATGCGCCGTTTGCCATCAAGGCTATGAACGAGGGCAAGCACGTGATTTCCGAGGTTCTGCCCTGCCAGACGCTAAAGGAAGCCGTTGAGCTTATCGAAACGGTCGAACGCACCGGCAAGGAATACATGTATCTCGAAAACTATTGCTTCATGCCCGGTCCGTTTGAAATGCGCAAGCGCTACAAGGCCGGCGAAGTCGGCGAAGTGGAGTACGCCGAGGGCGAATACATCCACAACTGCGAGCCGCAATGGTTTTCCCTCACGCAAGGCGATCCCGAACATTGGCGAAACAACATGTACTCGACATTCTATTGCACGCATTCGATAGGCCCCATGATCCACATTACCGGACTTCGTCCGGTCAAGGTCGTCGGATTTGAAGTACCGTACAGTCCGAGAGCCTGCCGCATGGGTAAGAGAAGCAGCGTCTGCGGTATCGAAATGATCACGCTTGAAAACGGCGCGATCTGCCGCAGCGTTCACGGCGGCCTCAACAGCCACTCGATCTGGTATTCCATTTACGGTCAGAAAGGCTCGATGGAATCGACACGCGAGGTGGAAAACAACGGCGGCGTAGAGGGCTTCCACATCCGTGCGCACAGTGCGGACGGCGAATACAGCAAGGAAGGCTTTACTGCGGCCGACTATATGCCGAAAAACGAGCTTTCCGAGCAGGCGGCTGTTTTCGGGCACGGCGGCAGCGACTACTATTCGATGTATTTCTGCATGGAAAAGCTGCTTGGCCGCGATCATGGCGAAACCATTGATGTTTTTGAAGCACTCGATATGTTTCTTCCGGGAATGTTTGCCTACCGCAGCATCCTTGGCGGCGGCATCCCGATGGATATTCCGAATCTCCGCAACAAGGAGGAACGCGAAAAGTGGCGTAATGACACAACCTGCACCGATCCGAAGGTTGCCGGCGAAATGCTCATTCCGTGCTATCATGAGGGCAATCCGACCGTGCCGAAGGAGATCTATGAGAACCAGCAGCGCGCTTGGAAAGCCAATACGCACAGCCGCGCTTATTGGAAAAAATAACGCATGGATTACCTGCTTTTAATCGTTTCCTCCGCGCTGTTCGGCGGTATGTTTGTGTTTCAGCAGATGTACACCCGGTCGGAGGGATCGCTCTTGCGAGCGACGCTTGTTTTCGGTTTGCTTACCGGGCTTATGCGCTTTCCGCTTACATTTGTGCTGTATGGGACGAACTACACGTTTCATTTAACCGGTGTTGTTTTGGCTGTACTGTATGCGGCTGTCGGAATCGGCACGACGTTATTCAGCGCCAAAGCGTTCGGCGTGACCAACATGGCACTGTGTTCGGTGTTCATGATGCTTGGCGGTATGCTGCTGCCGTTTGCGGCGGGGCTTATTTTCTACGGTGAGCCGCTGACGGTTGGCAAGGCGGTCGGGTGTCTGCTTGTCGCGGCGACGGTCGCCTTTGGTACGGAGTTTACCGGCGATAAGAAAAACAGTGCCAAGGGTCTGTTCTATTGCTTTGGCGTGTTCATCATGAACGGCTTGTGCGGCGTGTTTGCCAAAGTCAACCAAAGCGCGGCAAACGGCCTTGACAGCGGCTCGTTTTTCCTTGCGGCGGCGATTACGACCGTTTTATGCAATGCGGTGTTTATTGCCGTGTTGTCCGTCGGAAGCAGGGAAAAGCTGCTTAAGAATCCGAAAAAGGCAGTTGCCGCGTCGGTCTTGTACGGACTTGCGTCGGGCGGCGGAAACCTTTTGCTTCTCATTGCGCTCGAATCGCTTCCGGCATCGGTGCAATATCCGCTTGTGACCGGCACGACTATGGCGTTTGCGGCGCTCTTCGGGCTCTGCCGCAAGGAAAAGCTGACAAGACGGACTGCTTTGTCGGTGGGACTTGCACTTGTCGCTTCGGTTGTGGTGGTGTTTTAGTTTTTTGAATTCAGTTTCAGGCTATATCAAAAGGGCATTCGCTGTAACGAATGCCCTGAGCGTGTCGCCAAACTACGTTTTACGACACGGAAACAGATTCGTGCGCTCGCGCCTCATGCCAAAAAGCTCCG
>ERZ773136.2760-NODE-2760-length-14067-cov-6.326863_pt1 | contig 14067 bp, 10 predicted proteins | sample MGYA00580855_ERZ773136 | MGnify/ENA primary metagenome ERZ773136 (study PRJEB29015, sample SAMEA2737860) | human gut metagenome | biome: human gut; feature: human-associated habitat; material: faeces | place: China | collected 2012 ... | reverse complement strand
CACGACCCCCTGCTCCCAAAGCAGGTGCGCTAACCGGACTGCGCTACACCCCGAAGAAGTGCTTTTCCTTAAAAGCGATGCAAAGGTAGTGCTTTAGAATGTAATATGCAAGTGTTTTAGCGTCTTTTTTTTGAAAAAAATGAATCAGAGATTGCCACTCGTTGAGCTTTTAATAGGGTAACAGGCTTAATATCTGATTGATACAAGATTTTTTGTTAGCAGGCTACTTAATACAGTTTTTATCTCTGCAAGTATACTAAAACAGAGATTCCAGTATGTAAACCGGAATCTCTGTTTGGATATTTGTTATATTTTACTTCAGTTTAGCGAGTAACAGGCTTAATTCTTTTCGCCAGTCACAGCCATTTTCAGGTTGGAAGGTATGCATACCCAGTTGGCTTGCTATGTTTATGTTCGATTGGCCGTCGTCTACGAACAAGGTTTCTTTCGGTTCTAAGCCGGCATCCGACAGCATGTATTCGAAGATGCGCTGTTCGGGTTTTGTGCAACCTACCTGATAGGAGAGGTATAACTTGTCGAAATACGATGTCAAAGGTTTGCCCTCTGAAGAAAAGCGTTCGCTGCATGCCCATCCCATTACGTAAGGATTCGTGTTGCTAAGTACATAGAGCTTGTATCCTTCGCTACGTAACATTTCCAGATATTCCAGCTTCCGTATATCTACACCAGTGATAAAGCCTAGCCATGCTTGCTGTACTTCCTCCCATGACAATGTACGTCCGCATAGTTTTCCCAATTCGTTTCGGTAAGCTTCCTCTGTCAGACTTCCTTCTTCCAACTCCTGAAAAATGCCGGTCTGATGATACTTGTCGAGGATGCGGTCGGCATCTTTTACACCCAGACGGATGAATGCCTTTACAGCCTGTTCGCGGCTTATATCGGCTATAACTCCGCCAAAATCGAAAACTATATTTTTTATCATTTTCTCTTACGATTTAGCTGTGGTTATTTATTCTCAGGCTTTAGCCATTTATCCAGCCATGCAAAGAATGTGCGTTGCCACAGGATGCCGTTCTGCGGTTTCAGTACCCAGTGATTCTCGTCAGGGAAGATGAGCAACTGTGCCGGAACACCTCTTAGTTTGGCAGCATTGAAGGCAGCCATTCCTTGTGAAGCCAGGATTCGGAAATCTTTTTCTCCATGTATGCACAATATAGGAGTGTCCCATTTATCTACAAACAGATGAGGAGAATTGGCGTAACTGCGTTGTACTGCCGGATTATTTTTCTCCCAATATGCTCCACCCAAATCCCAGTTGGTGAACCAGAGCTCTTCTGTTTCCAGATACTGCTGTTCCATGTTGAAGAAACCATCGTGAGCAATAAAGGCTTTAAAGCGTTTGTTGTGGTGACCTGCCAACCAATAAACAGAGTAACCGCCAAAGCTGGCTCCTACACATCCCAGACGGTCTTTATCTACATAAGGCTCTTTAGCTATATCGTCGATGGCACTCAGGTAGTCGTCCATGCAGTGGCCTCCGTAGTTTGTACTGATATCTTCCAGCCATTCCATGCCGAATCCCGGCAGACCGCGACGGTTGGGAGCAATGATGATATAGTCGTTTGCTGCCATGAGTTGCAGATTCCAGCGATAGCTCCAGAACTGGCTGACCGGACTTTGTGGACCTCCCTGGCAGAAAAGAAGAGTCGGATACTTCTTGTTCGGGTTGAAATTAGCCGGATAAACTACCCATGAAAGCATATCTTTTCCGTCGACAGTCTTGGTCCAGCGTGCTTCTACTTTACCCATTTGCAGCTGACTGAATATCTGATCGTTTTCTTTTGTGATGCGGGTTACTGCATTTTTCTTTTTCAAATCGACAGTGAACAGTTCGTCTGCCTCGCTCAGAGAATGGCGCTTGGTGAGCAGTTGCTTGTTGTTCAGCATGGCAACCGAAGTATAGTCGTACATACCGTCAGTAAGCTGCTTTACTTCTCCTTTCAGGTTGGTGCTGTGAATCATGCTGGTAGCATGCCATACGCCTACGAAATACAATGTTTTTCCATCGGGAGCCCAGCAATAGTCGTCTACACCCGACTGGAAAGCTTCGGTTACATAAGTCTTTTCTCCACTCTTCAAATTCATGACACACAACCGGTTGCGGTCGCTTTCATAGCCGTCGCGTTCCATACTTTGCCATGCAATACTTTTTCCGTCGGGGGAGAATTTCGGATTGGTATCGTAGCCCAGATTCTTATCCGTAGCATCTTCCTTGCAGAGATTACGAGTTTCACCTGTTTCCGTATTATAAAGGTAAATATCCGAATCGGTCGATACAGAATATTCCAATCCTGTTTTCTTGCGACAAGTGTAAGCAATTTGCTTGGAATCGTTGCTCCACGCCAGCTGCTCGATACCACCGAAAGGTTTCATGGGCGATTCATAAGGTTCACCTTTCAGAATATCTGTAGCAGTACCAACCTGATTACCGTCGAATGAAGCGACAAACGGATGCGGAATATTTTCCACCCATTCATCCCAATGCTTGTACATCAGGTCATTGATGACCTTTCCGCTGGCTTTATCCAAGTCAGGATATATGTCAGAAGTACGTTGTCCGTATTTAACTTGCGAGATGAACAATACTTTACTTTCATCCGGAGAAAATTTAAATCCTTCTATACCACCTTCGTACGATGAAAGTTGTTTCCGTTCACTTCCGTCGGGATTCATTTCCCATATCTGCATACTTCCGCTTGCAGCTGTAAGAAAAGCAATCTTGCTTCCGCCTTTTATCCATGTCGGTTCAACCTCGCTGTCGGCAGTATGAGTAAGAAGCAAGTTGTTTGTGCCGTTGGCATTCATCACATAAATTACGGTGTGGCTCTTGTTCTCTTTTACACTGTAATAAGATACGGTGTACGCGATCTGCTTTCCATCGGGAGATATGCTTGAACTTCCTATGCGTCCCATTGCCCACAAAGCCTCGGGAGTAAGTTTTTTATTCTTGATTCTGATTTCTTGTTTGCCTATAACAGGCTTATCGGTATTTGCCGGTGTATCGGCGTTGACATAACCCGATGCTGCAAACATCATGGCTGCTGTCATTGTCATAAGGTCTGTTTTCTTCATGATTATTGAACTTTTGTTTTTTCAATACACAAAGTTACTAATAAAATGTGATATACGTAATATGTTATATCGTTATTGGTTCATGGGATACCTTGATAGGTAGTTTGTGTTAAATATTTATTAAAACATGCTATTTGTGAAATTTTTACTAGTTTGGTGGTATAATTACAATAAAAAATACCACATGGTATTGGTAATACATTTCTTATTATATAAACTTACATTTGGAAAATCCAGCGAAATATGAAAAATAAAATTCTGTACATACACGGACTTTCTTCTTCCGGTTCTTCTTCTACGGCAAGAAACTTGCAGGCTCTTTTGCCCGATTATAGTGTGCTGTCACCCGATTTGCCTGTTGCTCCTCAGGAAGCTTTGGACATGCTGCGGCGTTTATGTGAGTTAGAACAGCCTCAACTTATTATTGGAACCTCCATGGGAGGTATGTTTGCCCAGCAACTTAGAGGATATAAAAAAATCTTAGTGAACCCGGCTTTTCATGTATCCGAATTTATGCGTACACAGATTGGTGTACATGAGTTTCTGAATCCTCGTCGGAACGGTGAAACTCATTATGAGATAACTTCTGACTTGTGTGATGCTTACCAAAAGGTAGAGAAGGGACAGTTTTCGGACATTACGGAGTTCGATAAAGAAAATACTTATGCTCTGTTTGGCACAAAAGACACATTAGTGCATGGATATGACGAGTTTATGTCGCATTATGAAAAGGCTTCATGGTTTGAAGGGGAACATAGGCTGAATCTTGAGGTTATGCGGAGCAGTGTTATACCATTAGTGGAAGAGATTATGGCGAAGGATTTCAAGTAGTAATTATGTGTATTTTGAAGCAAAATAATGACTGTCTGAAAAGATGCTGAAGAACCTGTATCTTTTGTACGATTTTTTAAAAAAGATGCTGACGTTTTACCAAAAACATGCTGAGCTTTTTATAAAGATTCCCCTTTTCCGTATTTCGTGCTTCTCACAGCATGAAAATACGTAAAAGGGGATGTGAGAGAGAGAATGAAAAAATTTTATTTTCCGATGAAATAAGCGGGATAGCCATCCAGCAGGCAGTTCAGCTGGTTTCCTCCCATTGCAATATTTTCCATGTACGAATATCTGTTGCCGTAATTGAGACGGATGCTTGTGTAGTTGCTGTTCCACCAGTCCCATCCGAAATTAAGGCTTGATTCCCGTCGGTTCCCGTAGCGGTCCTGCGAATATAAATAGTCTACTCCCGTATTGTTCGGGTAAAAACAAATTTCCTGATAATAGTAAACACCATATTCGTCTGTCCACTCATCAGTCCAGATACGGCTGCATAAATAATCGGTACTTTCGTGATAACTGTTCGTCCCGTTTCCGATTTCTATTCCCAGACCTACATATTCGCATGAACTCAATGTAAAGATTAAAGACAGCACTGCTGCTATATAATAGAATTTACGTTTTATTGTCTTCATAACTACCTCCTTTGTTTTTTGATATGACAAAGATAGGCCGGGAATCTGATACCCACAATTAATTTCTCCTAATCGTAAAGGGGAATATTCCTACTTATAATAGGGAAATTCCTCAAATACGCTTATGTTGCCAGTCTGCCTTCCTGATATACAGATAACTGGCTATACCGATACAGATAGCATATAAGTGCTCGGCTGTCCAGCATATGGCAACGTCGGCTTTCAAACCCGTAATAACGATGAGGATGTATATGGTATACAGTGCCAGGGCAATGATCTCAAGAATGAAAGCAGCACGTGTGTTACCCGTTCCTGATACTGATTGAAAATAAATAAAGCCTGGAATACTGACGATATAGGTAGAACATAATACCCATAAAGTAGGAATACTTGCTGTTATCAAGTCGGGTATATTGGTATATATACGCAAGACAGTCGAGGGGAACAACGCGATAAGTCCTATCAGTGGAATGACAAAGAAAGAACATAGGCGTATATGTTGGTTGATTAATGCCGGAACTTCTTTGCTATGTCCGGCACCAATCTGGTTGCTTACCAGTGAACTGCAGGTCGATGCGAAAGCCATGACCGTCATAAACGGTATGCTCGATACACTTCGTATGATATTGGAAATGGCGAGCGGACGTTCTCCCAGATGTTCGATAAATATGAAGAACAGGAACCATGTAGACAGTGATATAAAGTTTTGTATCATTGTCCATAGTGAAATATGCATGATTTGTGACAATGCTTTTGTACGGATGCCGGGAATGCGGTTTAATCCATACTTGCGATAGTCTATTTTCCGGTATGTATAACTTATAAAGAATAATACGGATACCAGTTCGGCCAGAGACGAGCCTATAGCTGCTCCGGCAATTCCCATAGCAGGGAATCCGAATTTACCGAAAATAAGTGTATAGTTGAATATTACATTGGCAGCTACCATCACGATGGAATTCAGGGTGAGGGTACGTGTCTGCGTAGTTCCTACAAAAAAGGCTCTGAACATGGCTCCTATAAAGGAGAAGAAGAAACCATACACACGCCAGCGTATATAGTCAGTTGCTGCACCTACTATACGGTCCGAACTGACTAACATTCCCAGTATTTGTTCGGAAAAAACTTGTGAAAGGATAAAAATAACCAGACTCATCAGCATCAGGAAATAGATTCCCTGATAGAAGATGTTTCCTATGGCACGGTAGTTTCCTTCGCCGTTTCTTCGGGCTATCAGTATTTGTGAACCGACTGTAAAGCCGAATCCGATCATGAAGATTGCCAGATAATATACACCGGCTATGGCAGATGCTCCTAGTTCTATCTCACCTACATGCCCAAGAAATGCAGTATCGGTGATACCGATCATTTGCTCCATAATCAGGCTGATGAGAATGGGATAGGCAATGAGCCAGATATCTTTATAGGTATAACTTGTAGTTGACTTCATACTTTGGGAGAAAGATTAGAAACGGTTCTTGCTTTTTGCACTGATTTCTTCTATGTCCAACCGGATGATTTCTGTACGGTGAAAGGATTTTTGTGCATATTCCAGCCCTTTTATTTTGTCGTTGGGGCAGTATTTGCTTAAAAACAGTGACAGGGCAGACATACGTTCTGCTTCGTGCAGACTGTGATGTGCCGTACAGCGAAGTACGATGCTTTCGTATGCAGTGGTAAATTCTCCGGGAATGACTTTTGTACGTCCTACTACGCAGAAGGAAACATTTGTGCATGCGTCTATGCAATTCAGTTTTCTGCCTACTGGGGCGCAATGGATATAAATAGAGTTTCCTCTGTCCCATACATAACTTAGTGGAATGCCATAGGCTCCTTCACCGTCTTCTGTACGCATGGAGAGTACGCCGTATTCTCCTTCTTTCAGGATTTCGTAAGCACGAGCTTCGCTGAGCAGTCTGTCTTGTCTGCGGATTTGATTGTTATTGAATTCCATAATGAATGTATCGTTGATGTGGTTGGTTTATTATTATTTTCTGGAATGTTTGAGGACAAAACAGGCGGACTAACATTGGTCTTTGTATGTACGCAATGTTAATCCGTCTGTGTGGTATGTAAGTAATTGGTTATGTCAGGTTGATTTATCTGGCTAATTCGTATATCTCACGGCTTGCCTGGCTGTCAAGATGGACATAATTGCCTGCCACTTTTCCTTTATCTTCGTGGAACTTTCTGACCAGTAAGTCAATGTCCGGGTTTTCTATTCCTAATTCTCTGAGGGTAACAGGCATACCTATGCTGTGCAGAAAAGCCTTAAATCTTGCTATTCCTTCCATAGCTACGGCTTGCAGGTCGTCTGACTCCGGTACGTCCCATACACGGACTGCATATTGGGCAACCTTACTTACATTATGTTTGGCTGCATAGGTCAGCCATGCAGGGAATATAACAGCAAGTCCTGCTCCGTGAGTCACGTCGTAAATTGCACTGATTTCGTGCTCCAGACCGTGGGAAGCCCAGTCTTCTTCACAGCCTACTCCACATGTACCGTTATGAGCCACTGTACCCGCCCACATGATATTGGCACGTGCATCATAGTTATCCGGTTCGCTCATTACGCGGGGAGCTTCGTTTACGATTGCTTTCATTACTCCTTCGCACATACGGTCGGCTATTTCCACGCCTTGAGTATTGCTGAAATAACGTTCCATGATATGCGCCATCATATCCGTAATGCCACTGGCCGTTTGCCATGCCGACAATGTATAAGTCAGCTCCGGATTCATTACGGCAAAGACTGGCCGGAGAATTTCCGGAGTGCGTATGCCTAATTTTCTTAATCCGTCGAGCTTAGTGATTACAGCGTTGCCCGAACCTTCACTTCCGGCTGCCGGAATAGTAAGTACAACTCCGATGGGCAATCCTGTCTGTGGTATGGATTTTCCGATAAAGAAATCCCAGAAATCTCCTTTATAAGGAATACCTATTGCAATGGCTTTAGCCGTATCTATTACAGAACCTCCTCCTACGGGAAGCATGAAATCTACGTTTTCTTTACGGCCTAGTTCGATACCCTCGTATACTTTCGGGTCAGTGGGGTTAGGTTGGATACCAGCAAGTTCTACATAATCTATTCCAGCTGCTGTAAGCGACTGCTTTACCTTATCCAATAACCCGCTTCGTACTACCGAACCGCCTCCATAAACAATCATGGCTTTTGTGCCGTGATATTTTTTTACCAGTGTTCCTGTTTGTGCTTCTGTTGCCTTCCCGAATACAAATTCGGTAGGGCTGTAAAATGTAAAATTATTCATAAATCAGAACTTCTTCTTTTTTAATTCGATTCTAAGTTGTGTGTGACAAATCCTAATAGTGGAATGTGATGCCGCAAAGTTATGGAATTTTTCTTATCTTTGCGCTTTCATTTTCAAAATCACTATGAAATCAGATATCGAAATTGCACGCAGTATTGAACTGACAAAGATTAAACAGGTAGCACGTGATTATGATATACCTGTAGAGGAAATCCATAACTATGGACGTTATATTGCAAAAGTTCCTGAAACTTTGATTGATGAGGAGAAAGTAAAACAAAGTAATCTTATTCTGGTAACTGCCATAACACCTACCAAAGCGGGTATCGGAAAGACTACGGTATCAATCGGTCTGGCACTCGGTCTGGCAAAGATTGGCAAGAAGGCTATCTGTGCGCTTCGTGAACCTTCACTTGGTCCCTGCTTTGGTATGAAGGGTGGAGCTGCCGGAGGAGGATATGCTCAGGTTCTCCCGATGGATAAGATTAACCTGCATTTTACCGGAGATTTTCATGCGATTACTTCGGCACATAACATGATTGCTGCCTTGCTGGATAATTATATGTACCAGAATCAGGACAATGGATTCGCTCTGAAGGAGGTACTTTGGAACCGTGTTCTTGATGTGAACGACCGTGGCTTGCGCTATATCATTACTGGATTAGGAGGAAAGACAAACGGTATTACCCGTGAATCTGGATTTGATATCACTCCGGCTTCTGAAATTATGGCTATTCTCTGTCTGGCAAAAGATGAAGATGACTTGCGTCGTCGTATCGAAAATATTTTGCTGGGCTTTACTATCGACAATAAACCTTTTACAGTAAAAGATTTGGGAGTAGCTGGGGCTATTACTGTCTTGCTGAAAGATGCTATTGCTCCTAATCTGGTACAGACTACAGAGCATACGGCTGCTTTTGTACATGGCGGACCGTTTGCTAATATCGCTCATGGATGTAACTCGGTGATGGCAACAAAACTGGCTATGACTTTTGGTGATTATGTAATTACAGAAGCTGGTTTCGGTGCAGATCTTGGTGCAGAGAAATTCTATGACATCAAATGTCGTAAGTCTGGATTACAGCCGAAACTGACTGTTATTGTAGCTACAGCACAGGGACTGAAGATGCATGGTGGAGTTAGTCTGGATCAGATTAAAGAACCTAATGTTGAAGGATTGACCAAAGGTCTGGCTAATCTGGATAAGCATATCGAAAATCTTCGTTCGTTCGGTCAGACTGTAGTTGTAGCATTTAACCGCTATGCTAACGATACTGAGGAGGAAATCGATCTGGTTCGTCAGCATTGTGTTGCTCAGGGTATTGGATTCGCTGTAAACAACGCTTTTGTTGAAGGCGGTAACGGAGCGGTAGAGCTGGCAAATCTGGTTGTTGATACTATTGAAAACCAGCCTTCGGAGCCATTGCGTCTGGCATATAATGATGATGACACAGTGGAAGAAAAGATTTCGAAGGTAGCATGCAATCTTTACGGTGCTAATATGATTACCTATAGTGCTGCGGCCAAGAAGAAGCTGAAAAGAATCCAGGAACTGGGTTATGGAAATTTCCCAATCTGTATTGCCAAAACACAGTATTCGTTCTCTACAGATCCGAAACTTTATGGTGTGGTGAAAGATTTTGAATTCCATGTTCGCGACATTGTTCTGAATGCCGGAGCTGAGATGCTGGTGATTATTGCCGGAGAAATTATGCGTATGCCGGGATTGCCGAAAGAGCCTCAGGCACTGCACATTGATATTGTGAATGGCGAAATAGAAGGTTTGTCTTAAGTATAAAGAGTCTATTAGTTATTCTGGATAGAAAAATATATCGAAAAAAATCATGCAGACTTGTATAACAGGTCTGCATGATTTTTTATGGATAGGGTTGGTTCATTCAAAGTCACTTTGCTGTTTCTCGACTTCTTTTAATCTCATTTGACTTTGTTTTCGTGCTTCATCTGACGACTGACCGCGGTCGTACGATGATAAGTTTTGTTGATTCCTGTGAGTTTTTAATTGAAGATTTAGTTCATCCTCATCGGCAATAAGCGGGTGTATAGCTTTTGTTGTTGGTATAATGAGCTCAGCAGACATCGGCGTGTGTATTCCGTTGGGCACAACAGACGCTTTGACTTTAATATTACCTGTTTGAACTTTGGCACGTACAAGTATTGGAGCTGTTCCCCATTGCACTTCACGAGGGTTGGTAAATGTTTCTTTGCTTGCGACAAGTTCTCCTGGACCTTCAATTTCAAATTTAATATGATAATTGTTTAATCGCTTGATATTCCCATTCTCATCAGCAATAGCTGCAATAACGGTTATTAGGTCGGAACCGTCGGCTATGGTTTCCGTTCCTTCGTTGTCAGCCCAAAGTATGATTTTGGAAGGACGTCGTGCAGGCATCACTTTATGAGTTGCTACGACTTTACCGTCGACGATACCTTCAGCTAATAGATAAGATTCTTCATGCTTGTTCTTCCTTGCCAATTGTTTGTCGTACATTACGTCCCATACATCTTTAAATGTGATGATAGGGGATGGCATGCCTTCATCTGTTTTTTCTTTTTTATAAATGAATTGCTTCCCGTTTTTACAGTAGGTAAGGCGTACTTCATCACAATTACTATATACGGTTACGTCTTTTGGTGAAAAAGGAGTCATGGCATTGGCGATAAACACCATCGGACCGTTTTCTGCAATCAGCCGATTATTCTTTTCTACTGGACGTTGTGCGCAAAACATGTAGTAGGATAGTTTGGGTTGCCGGAAAGCATCCATGATACCTCCGTAAAACGGATCAGGATGATAACCACGCTGATGATCGAAAGAATGCCATAAGCATCCGCCCATATGTTGGCGTGTATTACGGTACAAAACATCATAGCAAGTGTATTTATAATCGGTTTTTGCATAGCCTTGAGCCTGTACCAGCATTGGAATTTCTCCCCATGCTCTGTTTACACGGCTTGGAGAGTTGTGTGAGTTCCAATCGTCTACATTATCTCCCCATTCGCGGGTAAACAACGGCTTGACTACTATAAAATCTTCCGGATAATTACTCATCACATCCCCGTCTTTCGGGAATTTGGAAACCTGTTTATAAAAGACATCATAATAGGGCTCCATTTCCGCATGCCCGAAGTAATCACCTGCCGTGTACATCTGATCGCCCGGATATTCGGCATGAGACAGTTCGAAAATCTCTTTTGCCAAAGAGACCGGATAACGGGATTCGTTCAAAGCCGTTTCCCAAAGGACAACAGAAGGATGATTCCGGTCACGGCGGATCATCTGGCGTCCGATTTCATACAAACGTTTAATAAAGGTTGAATCCGGATTATAGAACTGCCATCCGGGAATACACTCCACTACTAACAGCCCATACCGGTCACACGCCTCCAAGAAAGCCGGATCATTCGGATAATGGGCGGCGCGAACCGCATTATAACCACCCCGTTTCAGGTCGATCACATCCCGTACCTGCATTGAGTTGGAAGCCGCATCCCCAACATTGGCAAAAGCCTGGTGACGGTTGGCTCCGCGCATATACAGTTTTTCACCATTGATAAAGAATCCTTCCTCGGCCGTGTACCGGATCGTACGAATACCGATTTTCCGAGTGGTTTCGTCGAGCACTTTATCTTCCGATAATAATTGCGTACGCAAGGTATAGAGATTAGGCGTATAAGGATGCCATAAAGCAGGCTGGTTGACAATGAGGTCCTGCTCCACCGTTCTGTCCGATTGCTTGTGCAAGGTGACCGGTGTTTCAGCCTCAGCAATAACGTGGCCAGCCGAATCGACCAGTTGCGAGAAAACAGACAATGTCTGATCTTTATCCGTCAAATTCCGGACATGAGTCGCAAGATGTGCCCTCGCCTTGTCTTTTGTCACTTCGGGATACGTCACAAACTGACCTCCACCGGCAACAAGATCTTCCTCTAACGGGTCGGTGATATATACTTTGTCCGTAATCACCATCCGGACATCCCGATAAATCCCACTATAATAATAGAAATCCATTTTGTCCTGCGGCTTTCCCGGAGGTGTCAGTGGGTCCGGCTCGGCAGACACCCTGACAGCCAGCACATTGTTACCGTTCCAATCGATACGGTCCGTAAGGTCTGCGACAAATCCCATATAACCACCATGATGCTCCGTCACTTTTTGGCCGTTCAGATAAACATCGCAATTCGTCATCACTCCTTCAAAAGAGACGACAATCCGTTTATCCTTATACTTCGCAGGCAGTTTGAAATAACGGCGATACCAACCGATCCCGTCATAAATGGAGTTCCCGCCGCAATGTTTCATTTCCAGTTGCATGATATGGGGTAGTGCGACAGGTATCCATCCTGAATCATCCAGATCCGTCCGGCTCCCTTCCACCACATCCCCCCGATAAAAAGCCCAGTCGGTATTCATGTCCAGGACTTCCCGGCCGGAAAAGGAGATACTGCAACTTTGTCCGAACGCAGCACAAATGAACAACAAGATAAAAGAGAAAATTCGATAATGCTTCATGCTATGTTAGTGTTTTTCTGTACAAAGGAAAGGGATATATTGGAAATGATCCAATATATCCCTCTTAAAACATGATAAATATATCAGTTCTTATTAATAACCGTCATTCTGTTTCAATTGCTTGTTTTTATCAAGTGCATCCTGCTTGATCGGTAAATACCGGTTATGAGGAGCGAACGAACGGTTTTCAACTAATTCAACACCACTTATGACTGCACGTTTGTACGGATCTTTTTCATCATAATTGATCGTTCCGGTGAAGCTTTCCAAAGGAGCATTCAATACCGTTTCAGCAACCATCTTGCCACTTGCATCTTTCCAACGAAGAATATCGGCACGACGAAGGCCTTCACCAGCTAACTCGATAGAACGTTCGCGACGAATCAATTCACGCAATGTTTCTTTAGTACCATATTTACTCTGATCTACTTTCGGCATACCTACACGCGTACGAATCTGATCCAACATATCGTATATTTCAGCAGACGGGCCGTTCAATTCGTTCTCAGCTTCCACATATGTCAATAATACTTCTGCATACCGGAAAATGATCGTCTGCGCATTCGAAGACCAAACATCTCCATATTGAGACATCGGAGCCAAATATTTAGCCCAAGTCAAACCCGTCTTCGAAGAGTTGTTGGCCGTACCCGGATGATCCGGATTCGATTTACCATTCACCTCCTTATCCAATGTGTTAATGATCGTTTCTTCTCCCTTATAATTAACCCAATCCATACCCGGATAAAGAACCGTCATTGCCATACGCGGGTCACGATTTGCAAAAGGATGAACAGGATCGTAACCACTACCAGCCTCTTCTTTTGTCAAACCATTACTCATTTCATACGCATCAATCAGATTTTTGGATGGAACCATAGAAGACCAACCTGCATCCGAATTGTTATACATCGTGGCGATCATCCAATTTGAATACAGATTTTCATCATGTTGCACAGCAGCTATGATTTCTTTCGAATTCTGTCCGCTCACCATAAATATATTTTCAAAGCTCGGATCCAGTTCATACTGTCCTAAATCCATAATAGCTTTTGCAGCCTCTTTCGCACGCTGGTAGTCGGCATAATAAAGGGCTGAACGCATCTTGATAGCCAAAGCCGTACCTTTGGCGATATAACCACTTGCGGTAGGAGCATCATCTAACATCGGGATAGCAGCATCCAACTCGTCGTAGATATACTTTTTCACCTCTTCTTCCGTATTGCGGGGAACTTGTGCTTCTTCAGCTGTTTCATAAGAATCGATAATAGGTACACCACCATACTGCCAGTTCATATTGAAATAAGTATAAGCCCGGATCGTTTTCACCTGACCAATCATATTGTCTTTCTTCTTTGCATCCGCAAATTCAATATTTTGGATATTGGTCAAGAAATCGTTACAACGACGGATCATTCCAAATTTATAATAATCTGCAACTGCGTTGCTGGCAGTCATACTACCATTTCCGATATTCCGATAATTTTCATGGACATGGAAATTGAAACCGAAATCGGAAGCACAATCCCAATACAGAATACCAGTTTCATCAGCCCAACCGTCATAACAACCAATCAAAAACTTTTCAGCATCCTTTTCTGTTTGCCAAGTTGTGCTGGGAGACAGTGCGTCATGGGGAATCGTATCCAAAAAGTCCGAACAGGAAGTCCCGACCAATGCCATCCCGGCCGACTGGATGGGC
>ERZ773136.2754-NODE-2754-length-14085-cov-2.577904_pt1 | contig 14085 bp, 15 predicted proteins | sample MGYA00580855_ERZ773136 | MGnify/ENA primary metagenome ERZ773136 (study PRJEB29015, sample SAMEA2737860) | human gut metagenome | biome: human gut; feature: human-associated habitat; material: faeces | place: China | collected 2012 ... | reverse complement strand
GATTATAATTAAACGTTTGTACATTGAAAATTACAAGTTGTTTTCGCACAAGGAAATTGACTTCAGTCAAGCACTTTTATCTGTGTTTGATGGACCGAATGGTTATGGTAAAACAAGTATATTTGATGCTGTTGAACTATTAATAACCGGAAAGATTAGTAGAGTGAAGGAATGCGAATCAATTGATGGAAAGTCTGCTTATCAGACTGTCTTTTTTGCGCAAAATAGTGATAAGGATGTAGTACTAAAGGCAGAATTTGAAGATAAAGAGACAAAAGAGGTTCTTGTTATAGGTGCAAAAGTAATATCTGTTAATTTAAAAGGAAAGGTTGCAAATCCTAAAAATATTTTTGATAGTATTGACTTTTATATATTACCTTCTTATAACATTTCAATTGATGCATGGGCAGGATATGCCTGTGATCAAGAGCAAATTGATGAATTTAGAAAGAATAAATTTGGACATCAAAATATTGAACAATTTACCTTGTTTCATTACATACGCCAAGAGGACCGATTGGCGTATTTTAAACAGAATGAGTCGTCTAGATCATCAACTATTGAAAATCTTTTGGGTGTTGATAAGGAAAGAAAAAAACAAAAGGATATACAAGAGAAATATAAGGCAATAGACAAACTTTTTAAGCAAGTTGACATGGAAATCAATAAAAAGAAAAGTACAATGATTGAGCCTAATAAACAAGTACAAGGAAATATTGAATATAAACAACTTCTTGAAGGGATACGACCATGGGATCAAGAATATATTGTTTTTTCAAGTTCTAATGCGGAAAAACTGGTATCACAGTATGATAAGGAACTGGAAGAAATAGAAAACTATATCAAATACAAGAATAGTCATGTTTATTATTTTGCATATAGAATGTTTTATGATATTCCAGAGCAATATAGAGCAGATGTTGTCCGGGCATGGGCATTGCTTCAAAAACAACCTATATCAGTCGATGAAATTGAAATATGTAGCCAAAATTTGTTCTTTTTGCAGAGTCAGAAAGAAAAGATTGACTGTCAAGATTATCTAAATATTGATTTTGTAAAGATGTGTAAAATATTGATGTGATAATAGATTCTGCAAAAGAATTGGTTGAGAATAAAAATATATTAAAGGAAATTGAGCTGTTACAAACTATTTCCCAAAATCAAGGGAAGCTTCAAAAAGCGCTTAATAATTTGATTCAGATTAGAGAGAATTTTCACCGCGAACATAATAAAATTATGCAATCAGGGGTATGCCCATATTGCGGTTATGATTGGTCCAATGCTGAACATTTGGAAGAACACTTCGAATCAACGAAGAACATAATTCAGAATTTGTTAGCAGAAGATGGTGAGAAATATTCACTTCAAGTTGAAAAAATCAAAGAAGAAGTAGAAAAAAATATCCTTATTTTTTTGCTAAACAAAATAAATGAGCTTATGGACATGGAAGTAATAAGCGTGTATCGTAAATTTGATACAAAAGCAAAATTTGTTAGCATGTTAGATCAAGGAAAACCATTATTAGAAACGTCAAAAGAAAGACTTATTGCTGATAGAAAGGAACTTACTGATGATGTTGAAACACAAATCAATTTATTACTAGAAGATTTCCAACAGATTGGTAATTCATTTCCAAACGATTATTTAAGCGCAGATGAAAAATATCATTTTGTAAATATTCAAAAAAAGTACGGAATGACGGATGATATTATAAATAAAATTGGACCAGATGATATTGAACGAAAGCGAAAATACATATTATTACAGTTTTATAAATCGTTTGATAAATTAAGAGATGAGATCCAAACACTAGAAAAACAGAGAGAAACACTTTCTGAAATAAAGGTGCAGCTTAAGGAGTATTCAAGCGCATTGAATACGGCTATAGATGCATACAAGAAGCAAATTATAGATGAAATAGAGATACCTTTTTTTGTATATTCTTCGCGATTGTTACAATCCTACCAAGGCGGGCAAGGAGTTTTAATGGAGAATGATGGAGAATCTATAAGATTTAAGTCGCCAGGTAAGGAACATGATGTTCTGTATACAATGAGTTCGGGACAGTTGTCAGCTGTTTTGCTATCATTTTCTCTTGCATTAAATAAAATCTATGCAGGTGATGGAATCAAAACGATTCTGATTGATGATCCTATACAATGTATGGATGATATAAATATGATTTCATTTGTTGAATTGTTGAGAAGAGAGTTTTCGGATTGCCAAATTATTTTATCAACCCATGAGGAAAATTTTTCTAATTTTATCCGATATAAATTTAAGAAATATGGATTAGTAGCTCAGGCAATTACCTTAAAGGATGCATAGGAGGTATAAAGGTGAAAACTGATACATAGGGTGCATACATTCTTTGGTTGCAAAATGCTTGCAAAAAGTCCCAAAACGATAAAGAATGCATAGAATATTAAGAATAATTATACAAAATATGGTGATGTATCATCTTTTTAGACACAATATATAGTTTCTGAAATCGAGTTTGAATAGCATCCACAAGTCTGGGAAGCCTTATAAACAGGCGTTCCCGGATTTTTCCTTTTTCTCTGCTACTAATTTGCTACTAAACACATTTTATTGTGGTGTCATCAGGATAATCACCAACTTGTTAAAATATGATCCTAAAATGGAATTTTAAATTTTAAATCTTCAAAAAATACAAGTGGAATATTGAAATTGTGCATGGTACAATGAGAAAGGAAAAATTTGAAGTTGACGGAGGAAAATGCATGAGTGATTTGTATGTTTCAGATTTAGATGGGACATTATTGAGAAGTAACGAAGTAACCTCTAAATACACAAATCAAGTAATCAATTCATTGGTTGAAGAAGGGATGATTTTTTCCTATGCTACTGCTCGTTCTTTAGTTACAGCTAAAAAAGTGACCGAAGGAATAAATGCAAAAATTCCGTTGATTGTGTACAATGGAGCCTTTGTGATTGATAATATTACAGAAAAAATATTAATTGCTAATTATTTTGATGATTCGGTACATTCCGTGCTAGAAGATTTATTTAGCAATAACGTGTATCCTATTGTTTACGCATACATTAATGGGGTGGAAAAATTCTCGTTTGTGCGAAAAATGTGTACAGAGGGTATGAATAGGTTCCTCGAAAGCCGTAAAGGCGATGTTCGAACAAATGAGGTAAATTCATTGTCTGAGTTGAAAGAGGGTAATATTTTTTATATTACCTGTATTGATACACCGAAAAAACTTATGCCTTTGTATGATAAATATAAGGAGAAATATCATTGCGTATATCAGACGGATATTTATACAAATGAACAGTGGTTAGAAATTATGCCGTTAGACGCATCAAAATCAAATGCTATAAGGCAATTACAAAGCATGTTGAATTGTGAAAATCTAATTGTGTTTGGTGATGGAAAAAATGATATAGACATGTTTCAAATAGCTGATAAAAGTTATGCTGTTGCAAATGCACACAATGATTTAAAACAATATGCCACAGAGGTGATTTTGTCGAATGACGAAGATGGTGTTGCTAGATGGCTTAAAGCAAACTATAGCAATAGAAGGCAAAGCTGTTAAGCATTGCGCTTGAAAACAAACAGGTTGAGTATATTCTGAAGGATGAGGATATACACGATTTTTACGCTGTGATTTGTGATGGAACGGATAGTGAAGAGGCGAAAAAAGTTCGTGACATCATGGAAAAGACAGAGGGGTAAGAATGTAGGTCTGTACAGGCTGAACGCTTATCATAGATGAAAAGAAAGGAATGCAGAATTTTATGTACGGAAAAGCAATCGAATTATTTCTGGTAAATGGCTCTGCAGATAGTTTAACTACTGCAGAGTTATCTAATTGGAATGGCAAAGCGATTAAGATACCGAGAACTGAGATAAGTGGATGTCATAGAGAAGACATAAAGGGTGTCGGAGTTTATTTTTTGATGTGTCAAGAGGATGATGGAACGGATTCTGTATACATTGGAGAAGCAGAGAATGTATTGGATAGGCTAAATCAGCATCTTAGAGATTTTCAGTCTGGCAAGGAAAAATATTACTGGACAACCGCCGTTATTTTCGTTGGCCGAGATTTGAATAAAGCTTTAATTAGATATTTAGAGAATCGTTTTGTTGAGATTGCCAAGGAATGTGGGAGATATTCTGTTCTGACGAAGAATACTTATAAAAATACTGTGTTGAAAGAGTCACAAATCGCAAGTATGGAGGAATTTATAGACAATGTTAAAATCCTTATAAATACGCTTGGGTATAAAGTGCTTGTGCCAGCTCCTGAGGCGGCGGAAGATACGGTGTATTTGTATTGCAAAGGGGCTGGAGCGTCGGCAAAAGGATTTGTCAGCGTAGGAGGATTTACTGTTTTGGCAGGATCAATTGTGTCGGATCATACCGTACCTTCTTTGGAAACAGGAGGAAGGGCTTATTTCAATCTTAGGAATGTACTTGTTAAAGAAGGCGTAATAAAGGATGACAAGTTTCAAAGAGATTATGAGTTCAATGCACCTTCGGCTGCATCAACGGTTGTTTTAGGTTGTCCATCAAATGGAAATGTGGACTGGAAAACAGAGACAGGAATAAAACTAAAAGATTTATAGAAGAAATGAAAGAGTTGATGTGGGTTCGGTTAATAGGAAAGGAGTACTGCTGTGACAAAGAAACTATTAGAGATGCAAAAGGGTTTCCAAACCGCATTTATTGATGCATCTTATGATTCAAATTTAGCATATAAACCAGAGTTTGTATACAATGACAACAAAAATGGACAGAAAGTTTTTTCGACAATAGAAGATGAATTGCTGCATTGTGATCGCTTTGCGATTAGTGTTGCGTTTATAACGAGAGGCGGTGTCACACCACTTTTACAGACACTCCAAGAACTGGAGCGCAGGGGTGTGCCGGGTAGAATATTGACAACGGATTATCTTTGCTTTAGCGATCCGGTCGCATTGACTACACTTGCGGGATTGACGAATATAGAGCTTCGGATGTATCAAACCGAGAAAGCGGGGAATGGATTTCATACAAAAGGGTATATTTTTCAGGAACAGGAGGAATATCGTTTTATTATTGGCAGCTCCAACTTGACACAGGATGCCTTGACGCGCAACATGGAATGGAATACCAAACTTATTTCTACTGATCAGGGTGAGATGATAAAATCTGTGATGGGGGAATTTGATAAACTATGGAATGCTAAGGAATATACGAAGTCTTATGAGGATTTTATTGACGAATATCAAAGGCAATATGAAGAGAAACAGTTATTTCAGAAAATGGTTGCCGAGCAGAAAAGGATTGCGAAAAATGAGGTTATTCCGTCTATTCAGTCTTATTCAATGCAGCCGAATACGATGCAGAAATCCTTTGTATATAATCTGCGCAACCTAAGAAAACAAGGAATTGATAAAGCGTTATTAATCTCAGCGACAGGTACGGGAAAAACATATGCATCAGCATTTGCAATGCGGGAACTTGGTTTTAAACGTGTCCTATTTTTGGTACATAGAAATCAAATTGCAAAACAGGCTAAAAAATCATTTGAAAATGTATTTGGTAGTAGAATAAAGACAGGATTGGTTTCAGGGGCTTATCATGATTATGATGCAGAGTTTGTCTTTGCAACGGTACAGACATTAAGTAAGGATGAGCATTTGCAGCATTTTTCAAAAGATTATTTTGATGAGGCACACCATACTAGCGCAAATAGCTATAAAAAGGTAATGGACTATTTTACACCGCAATTCACATTGGGTATGACTGCTACGCCTGACAAGAGAGATGATAATATGGAAGGGCGGAACATATATGAAATCTTTCATCACAATATTGCATACGAAATTCGTTTGCAGCAGGCGATGGAGGAAGATTTGTTATGTCCGTTTCATTATTTTGGAATAACAGATTTGCAAACGGTTTCTGATGCTGGAAAATCGCATGAAGAGCAATTAGAGCATTTTCGGTATTTGACATGTGATGACCGCGTAAATTATGTTATGAAACAGGCTAACTATTTTGGATATTCAGGGGATCGTGTGAAAGGGCTTATTTTTTGCAGCCGCATAGATGAGGCACGTGAATTGTCGAGAAAGTTTAATGAGCGAGGATGGCGCACGCTTGTGCTTAGTGGTGCTGACTCGGAAGAAGCTAGGGCAGAGGCGATCGAGCGTCTTGTCATGGATGTCACATCAGAGGAAGATGATTATTTGGACTACTTGATCACAGTCGATATTTTTTCTGAAGGAACAGATATTGTTGAGGTAAATCAAGTGATTATGCTGCGTCCGACGCAATCGCCGATCGTGTTTGTACAACAATTAGGACGCGGACTCAGAAAACATTCCGAAAAAGAATACGTTGTGATCCTTGATTTTATTGGCAATTACAAGAATAACTTTATGATTCCAATTGCGTTATCAGGTGATCGAACCTACAATAAGGATACGATCCGAAGATATGTGATGGAAGGGGCTCGTGTTATTCCGGGTAGTTCCAGCATTCACTTTGACGAAATCAGTAAAAAAAGAATTTATGAGGCAATAGATAAGCTAAGTACGCCGAAAAAAATGTTAATTGAAAAATATACTCTGCTAAAAGAACGTTTGGGAAAGGTTCCAAGTATAGTAGATTTTTATGTACAAGGTGAGGTGGATCCGCTTTTGTTTATTCAGTATGCCGGTTCCTATCCGAAATTTTTGCAAATGGCAGAGAAAAACTGTGCTTTGAATTTAAGTGATAAAGAGCATATGACATTAGAGTTTGTGTCACAAAATATAGTAAATGGAAAGCGTGTCTACGAGCTGTTATTGCTGCGTCAATTGATGCAGGATGGAAGGATTGATAAGGAGAAGCTGACGGAATATTTACAACGTGAATATTGCGTAGAGTTATCAGATCAATCTTACGAATCAGCAATAAGTGTTCTTCAAGGACATTTTTTTAACACACAGACGGAGAAGAAGAAATATGAGAAATTAGATATATTAGTAATGAATAATACGGGGGCATTTTCGCGAATGTTATCGTTATATTCCGGCATAAAGAAGTCCGATTTTTTGGATCAGCTTAATGATTTAATAGAACTTGGCGTGAAACGATATACGGATTTATACTTGCCACTGCAAGATGAATTGGGGTTATCCCTTTATCAAAAATATTCGCGTAAAGATGTTTGTCGTATTTTGAATTGGGAACAGGATGAGAGTTCTACAATTTACGGTTACAAGATTAAGTATAATACCTGTCCTATTTTTGTCACATATGAAAAAAAGGATGATATTGCCAGCAGTACAAAATACGAAGATGAGTTTATAAACAATCAAGTGTTTAGTTGGATGACGCGAAGCCGGGTTTCTGCAGATAGTATAGAGTCTAGAAAGTTAATCGCATCTTCGGACTCAGGACTTAAGATCCTTCTTTTTGTCAAAAAGAGCGATGGAGAAGGAACTGATTTTTATTATATGGGAAAAGTTTCGCCTATTGATTATATTGCGTGGGAACAAAAAGAAATATATAATGATAAGGGTATTGCTCTTCCAATTATGAACTTTCGGTTGAAACTGGAGCATAGTGTAAGAGAAGATATTTATCAATATTTTGTATGTACGTAAATACAGAAACGAGGTTGCTATGAAAACAATTCGGGTTGTAGCTGCTGTAATACAGGCAGAAAATGCCGAAGGAAAACCTATGATCTTTGCTACCCAAAGAGGATACGTGGAGATGAAAGATGGTTGGGAGTTTCCTGGAGGTAAAATTGAAAAGGGAGAAACACCGGAAGAAGCGTTGAAAAGAGAAATTATAGAGGAGCTCGAAACTGAAATTGAAGTTTTAGAATACATCGATACAATAGAATATGACTATCCTACTTTTCATCTTTCTATGGAGTGTTTCTTTGCAAAAATTATAAAAGGAGATCTTGTGCTGAAGGAGCATGAGGCTGCGAGATGGCTGACAGAAGAGGAACTGTATTCTGTGGAGTGGTTGCCAGCGGATATTTCATTGATTGAAAAGATTAAACGAACATTATAACCTTACACCCTATGAAAGGACATACTATGAAGAAAAAAATAATTATTACGATAACACTGGTCTGCATGATACTATGCTCGTTTTTTGTTGTGGGAAATATAGCATCGAATCCCCAGAATCATCAAAAGGCAATCAAATATCTGGACCAGAAGAAAGCAAATGTTTTGAAATTAACCGCGTTGTCGACGGCGTCATCGACAGCGATCACTATGATACCGGGAGATACGGCAACGCCTATCGCGACGAAGCTGGCGGATCTTACTTCATGGTTTTTGCTGATCTTATGCACGATTTTTTTGGAAAAATATTTGCTAACGATAACAGGCTATGCAGCATTTAAAATCCTGATACCGATAGCACTATTGTTTGTGATAATAAGAATTTATTGGCCAAAAGATATTTTGGTTAAATTGGCACTTAAATTAGGACTGTTTGGATTGTTCTTGTTTGCAACTGTGCCGGCAAGTGTATTTGTATCTGATTTGATCGAAAAAACATATCAGGTTACATTGGATGCCACAATGAAAGATGCTGAGCAGACAAATGAAACGATTAAACAAGAAACGCAAACAGACGATTCCAAGAAAGCTGCAGATGATCAGAATAACAAAGATGGACAAACACAGGAGAACAGTGAGCAGAAGAATCAATCTATTTGGAATTCGATCGTAAATGGTGGAAAAGAAGTGCTTGATGACACGAAACAATCGGCGCAGGATATTGTTTCGGATATCACGTCGTTTGGTTCTAAGAAAATTGAGGAATTGACGAACAAAGCGGAAAAAACGCTAAATAATTTTATTGAAGCGACCGCTGTAATGGTCATCACATCCTGCATTTTCCCATTGTTGGTTGTGCTGTTTTTCTTTTGGCTGATGAAAGTGTTCTTAGGGATAAATATTGATGTCAGCAAATTTACGAAGCCGGGAAAAAAGGGTACTAAGATGGCGGTCGTGGAAGAAAAATAGTAAATTAGCAACAAGATAGAAAATTCCTTACTGGCTGTAAGGGATATTAACCATAAATATATTGTAGTAGCTAGGGATAAGTGATTAGTATGAATAAATTGCTGAGTTTTCTTTTTCGCCGCAGTCAATGTGAATATGCTGTCGAGTTTTGCCCGCGTTGTGATGCGAATCTGACATTGCAGAGGGGATACCGAAATGACCTTCCCTACTGGGAGTGCAAGGGTTGTGGCGAGATGTTGATCAATCCAAATATTGATACAGAGACAAATATTGTATGGCTTTGTGATGAGTGTGGTGCAATGCTAAATGTGCAGAAAGGATTTCAGGAAGATTGCGGAGAATGGGAGTGCACAAAGTGTGGCTTTGCTAACGCACTAGAAGAGCGGACCATATATTTATCAGAAGATGAATATCGGATGTCTCTGCAGAATCCATATAAGGGGATGAAGGACGAGGATGTATTATCACTGCTTTGCTATGAAGAAATAGAATCTATTGGTGGGAATCAGGATGTTATTTTGATATGTGATCGAACGGGTAAGATGTATATAAAAAAACAGCTCACGATATTTGATGCAAACATATATGAGAGCTTACGGGAGCATCCAATAGCGTATATGCCACAAATCTATGGGATATATCAGGGGTCAAGATATTTGGTTGTTGTCGAAGAGTACATCGAAGGAATGACTCTTGCTGACTGTCTGCAACAGGAAAGAATGTCAGTATATACGGCAGTGCGGATCGCGAGGGATTTACTTAGGATATTAATCGACCTGCATACACGGGATGTACCTATTATTCATAGAGATATTAAACCATCTAACATAATGCTTGGTAATAATGACGAGGTGTTTTTGTTGGATGTCAATGTAGCCAAAAAATATGCACCTACAAAATTATTGGGGACATTATATTATGCAGCTCCGGAGCAGGTTGGCTTTGGACATGGAGCGTCGACGCCTAAAACAGATATATATGCGCTCGGCGTATTATTAAATGTTTTAATTACCGGTAAATTACCCAAAGAAGAAAAAGCGAAAGGGGAGGTTTGGGTGATCGTTGATCGATGCATCAAGCTAGATCCGGAAGAACGATATAGCGATGAAGAGTTATTGAGTGTGCTTAATACATATTTGGAAAAAGGAGTGTGAAACTGTTATGCAGGAAAAGTCGACGGACGAACTGGATGCTCAGCTAAGAAATACCACGCCAGATTGCATGGATAAATATTATAAAGAAAATCGATATTATATTGCAGAAACTTCGAAGGCGTTTACATATTATATGAAAGATGTTATTGATAAGAAAAATCTCGCATTTTGTCATTCCAAATTATATTATAAAGATATTTATTCCTTTGCAGGAGTGTCAGAGTCGTATGGAGAAAAAATACTCAATATGGAGAAGCATACGAAAAATCGAGATTTGATCATTCGATTTTGTGTGGCGGGACGATTTCAATTGAATGAAATAAATACTGCACTTAAGTTGTATGGGATGAAACCGTTATATGCCAAGGATAAACGAGATGCATGCATTATTGTGGCAATTAATAATCGCAAATATGATCTGGGTGATATTGATGATATGCTTGTAAAAAATGGGTTGCTTAAATTGTCTGCGGATGGTTGATTTAATAGCTGGCAATTGGTGCATTCAGTTTTAAGTAACGGAATACACCATACTCTGTAAGTACGATAACATCAGAGTGTCCTGTCAGGCAGTAACAAAGAGACCAAGGTAGAAAAGAATAACAGCAATAATAATGATCCCAAGTACAATTCTAATAACTGTTTTGATGTTATCAAACATCAGTTCGCCTCCCTTACTTCAATATTACAATCTTTATATTCCTTAAAAGAATGTACAAAATTAGTGATTACTTTTTTGGCATTAGCATATGCAAGATCATATATACCATTATCAATAGCATTTTGTTTGGCATTTTCTTGCATTTTTTTCTCTTGTGCATTTATTTTGTCCAAAGTAAGAGGTGTAAAACAATTTTTGTCTTCTTCATATACTTTTAATGAAGAACGGTCGACTTCGGCCTTTAATATTTCCGCTTTAGGTAGTTCTATAATTATTTTTTCACCTACATACTTCGGAGCTTTAATTTTTCTAAAATCATAGCCGGCATCTACAGTGACATTATATGTATAGATGTATTTATTTTGTGTGAATGGTATCTGTATATTGGTGCCCCAAAATTTACGGGAATCATTGATTTCATTAATCATGGTTTCGTGGGCAGATTGCGTTGCTAATTTTCCAATGTTTTCGAAGGAAAGCTTGACAGGATCGGAACTGTCGCGAAGACTGTATTTACTTCCAACATAGAACCCGACGATTAGCAAGAAAATGCCTAGGATTGAAATGGAGGATATCAATATTATTTTTTTGTGCATAAGCTCCAAATGATCTTTCTTAATCTCTGCAATATATAGATACCTAAAATCAGTAACAATACTGCTAGTATCTCTTTTTGCTGTAATTGTGTTTCTTGCATTTCATGCCTCCTTGTATTGTGTTACATATATATTGTTGCTGTATAATATCATTAGAATGACAATGGAATAATCACTCTTCTCGCTCGTTTGGACGAATTACTTTATATCCATATGATTCGAGAATTTCAATAATATCCGGGGTGATATTTACCGTAAGATCAATATCTTTATATTTCATGCTTCGTATAATTTGATGCATGTCATTGACAGTTACTCCCAGTATATTAGCAAGTTTATACAGATTGTCACGATCTGGAATCCCCCCGTCTGTTTCCCATTTGGCAATTGCTGACTTGGAGACATTAGTTTTCTTTGCCAATTCTTCTTGCGTCATCAACATCCTTTTTCGACGAATTGAAATGAATTGACCTAAGCTCATTCCCATTTTTATTTCACTCCTTTGCACTGTATTTATGATATAAAACCTTGTGGTATATTTCAAATTACTTTTTGATTACTCTACGTAATCTTTTTATAATTATCAACCCATTTTGCAAGAAACATCCACACCAAAATAGTGGCGATCTGCATATGAACATATATAATTCACAAATACATGAATCAAACACAAGATATGTATATTTGCATTTTACACTACTTCGGTTTATCATTAACAGTAACAATCAACCTATAAGTGAGGTGATCACTGGGAAGATTGCAATGATAAGATTATAGACAGGAGTGACAGAAATGTTTTATGTACCGGATGGAACACACCGTTGTGGATTATATACTTGTGAAAAATGTGGCAGTCGATTTTTGGATATTAAGGTAGGTCCAAGTCTTGTATGTCCGTATTGTGGGGAAGAGCCGGATATGGAAATTGGACCGGATGAGGAAATGCCAGTGATTTCAGAAGATGCCAAGCTGGTCAAAATGCTGGAGGGCGAGGAAGAGATTGAAAAGTATGATCAGTTATTGAGCCTTGCGTTGACAGGTGGAGACTATAACTGGATATAAGCAGTTATAGTGTTTGAAGATGGAGAAGATGAAATGACAACAATGTTGGATGCTTGGTTTGAGGAGTGTGTGCGCTTTTTGGGACAGAATGATGCATGGCGTGATGATGCAGCATTGATCGGACAGGAGAAAGGTCGTTCTTTGTCAGCATTATGTTCGTTGCGGTTTCACTATACGATGTGGAAACGTCGAACCGGAAATGCAACAGAGTTTGCTACGCGTTATGATGAAATGATGCAGATGGTGGAAATGCTGCAAGGTGATAAAGACTATCCGTATTGGAAGTGTTTTATGAAGTTTTTTATTTGGCTGAGTGCAAGTCAGTGGCAGCAGTTGTGGGATGATGTCGATGCTGTATTGATACAATTATAAGTTACTCAAACTTCCCCTACTGGAAGTTTGAGTAAGTTATAGATTTCAAACTTCGCACAGACTGTGTTAGAGTAGTATTTATTAATGTGATCGAGGTGAAAATAAGATATGAAAATATATATTGATGCGGACGCATGTCCGGTTGTCTCTATTGCGGAAAAAGTTGCAGCTAAGTTTCAAATCCCGGTGACTCTTTTGTGCGACACGAATCATATTTTGCAGTCAGACTATAGTGATGTGATCGTGGTTGATGCGGGAGCAGATGCTGTCGATTATAAATTGATCAGTCTGTGTACGAAAGATGATGTGGTAATTACGCAGGATTATGGGGTCGCAGCGATGGCACTGGGGAAAGGAGCGGCGGCGATTCATCAGTCTGGAAAATGGTATACGAACGATAATATCGATCAGATGTTAATGACCAGACATCTCAACAAGAAGGCGCGACGTGCCTCTCATAAAAATCATGTGAAAGGACCAAAAAAACGTACAGCGGAAGATGATAAGATGTTTGAAGAGTCTTTTGAAAAATTATTGACTCAAATTTCCCATACCGGAAGTATTGACTGAACCACCGATTGCTTATTATGTCTCGTATTTCAGAGACATTAAGTAACGTGACGAGCGCATCGTAGTGACTGAGATATCAATTTTATATCTGAAAATAATAGCACAAATATTCAACATTAGCCATTTGTTATCTACAAGCATATTATAATTATCATTTAAAGCATTATTTTCAAGACTGATACGTTAATGTCGCAAAAAGTTATCCTGATTTGCAAATTCTTGTAAGTATGAGTAATCAATTTGATATTTCTCTTGATACATTATTAAAGAAGAATTCGAAGATGGTACAATCTATGGATAAAGAAAGAGCAATGGGTATAAAAAATCAAAGAGTGACAAAAAAAGTATTTCAGTATATTGAACAACTGAAAAATATTGATACGAACTAAGTAGATTTGCAGTATATGATAAAAGTAGAGGCTTCATTTAATAATGGGTGAGGCTTCTTTTCGTTTTGCTTATGAGTTTGAAGTGTTGGAAATTCATGTAAATTTATAGACATTTTCTTATCTTAAAGCTATAATATTAAAATTATGTGGAACAGATAGACATTGATTTTAGGAGGTGATACAAATGAAAAAGCTAAAAAAGAGATTCATTGTTCCGGTAGTGGTATTTATATTGGGCATGTGTGCGTTAATCGGTACGATATATGTAGTCGGCG
>ERZ773136.2752-NODE-2752-length-14092-cov-5.386621_pt1 | contig 14092 bp, 10 predicted proteins | sample MGYA00580855_ERZ773136 | MGnify/ENA primary metagenome ERZ773136 (study PRJEB29015, sample SAMEA2737860) | human gut metagenome | biome: human gut; feature: human-associated habitat; material: faeces | place: China | collected 2012 ... | reverse complement strand
GTGGTGGAAAGCGCCGATTCGATGATCGGCAGCGCCCGCAGTTCGACGGGGAGCTCCTCCTTGAGCAGTTCGTCCTCGATGAGCGGGAAATAGTACTGCGACATGCCCAGAATGCGGCTGATCGTGCCGTAGCGCGAATCGGTGTAGCGGTTGATATAACCCCGTACGATGCTGTTGTAAGGCAGCTGGATGGGCGAGACGAGCGCCCGCAGCCGCTGGATATAGACCGAATCGGGGGTCGTGCTTTCGGCCGTGCTGTCGACCAGGATGTAGTTGTCGAAAAATTCCTGGTAGGAATCCCCGCATTGCCGTTCGCGCCACACGGCGACCAGCGAATCGGCCTGTTCTGCCGTGAGCCCGAGCGTCATGTCGTCGTACTGCACCTCGGCGGGGTCGGGAAGTTCGGGCTCCTCCGGCTCGGGGGCGGCTTGCTGCTCGGCCACGGGGGCGGCCGGGGGTGTTACGACGGCTTCGGTCTTGTTTTTCTTCTTGTCTTTTTTGCGGGGGCGGCGGTCGAGTGCCGAGGCCGGGACGGCGACTGCCAGTAGCAGCAGTATGGTCAGGAGGGTTCTCATCGGTTAGAATTTGATGCTCATGTTGAAGCCGAATACCGGGCGGTTGCCGCCGAGCGAGGGCACGTAGGTGTAGTCGACCATCGGTTCGAGGTTCATCGTCAGGTCGTCCGAGATGTCGTAGTCCTTGAGGTGGGCATCGACGTGGGCATCGACGATCTGTAATACGTACAGGCCTGCGGAGATGATGATGCACAGGTCGCGGTTGCGCCGGAAGTTGTTGCGCAGGTTGCGGATATAATCCGCCGAATAGCGGCCGTGGAATTCGTCGGTAGGCCCGTCAGGGAATTTGTCGGGGTTCTGTTCGTACTCGTTCAGCAGCCTGTACGCCTTCTTGAAACGCTGGTAGCCGCGGTTGTTCCAGTCGATGCAGTAGATCATCGCCGCGAAACCTCCGACCACGAAGGGGACTTTCCAGTAGCTTTTGTTGTAGATCTGCCCCGCGCCGGGGAAGATGCAGGCCAGCGTTGTGGCCTTCTTGACATTCGACACGTCGTTGGTCGAGTAGTTTACCGCCGCATCGCCGATGAAATAGATGTACGAGGCGACGGTCAGTCCCAGGTAGACCTGGCGGCGGGTGTTGCTGCGGATCATCTTGGCCTGCAGTGCGTCCAGTTCGGGCGTACGCGTGAGGTTCTTGTCGGTGTAGGCGTCATACTCCCGCTTGAGCGGCTTGTATGTCCTGTTTTCGTTGATGTAGAGCGCCAGCCCCGCTCCCACCGTACCGTAGAGTATGGGCAGTTTCCAGTATTGTTTGTTGTATATCTGTCCGTAGCCGGGCAGGACGGTCGAGATCCAGCAGACCTTCGAGAGCGACATCGAGTCGCTCATGAGCCAGCCTTTCTTGTGCCGCATGGAATCCGGTTCGGTCTTGATGCCGGCCAGCCTGAGCCGCATGAGCGAGTCCGTGGTGCGGATGTCGTCCGTACGCAATGCCGTCACGGCGAGTGAATCGGCCGTGAAGTCCAGTGTCAGGAGCGAGTCGAGTTCGCGCGTGAGGGCGTTGTTGGCCAGCGAATCGCTCTTGTGGCGCAGCGAATCCGGCTTGACAAACATGCCGCCGCGTACGATGGTGCGTCCCCCGCGGTGGAGCTGTGCCTCGGCGGGGAGCCACAACATGAGCGCTGCGAGCATCGGCAGCAGGTGTCTGAACCGGATACTTACCATATTATTTAATGCGTCCCGAAAACCGTTCGATGAACTGTTCGATATCCTTGTCGTCGCCGAACCCGATGACGATGCGCCCGCCGCCGTTCTTCGAGCGTTTGATGCTGATGTCCTGCGAGAAGAACTTTTCGAGTTGCTCCACCAGCCGCGAATAGCTTTCGGGATACTCCTCGTCCTCCACATTCTGTGCCGCTGCGGCCGGTTGTTCGGTGAGCGAGCGTACCAGCTCCTCGGCCTGGCGTACCGAAAGGCCTTTCTTGATGATGCGTTTGAGCACGCGTACCTGCGTCCCGTCGGGGGCGCCGGCGATGGCTTTGGCGTGCCCCATCGAGATGAGCCCCTCCTTGAGCGCCAGCTGCACCTCGTCGGGCAGCTTGAGCAGCCGCATGTAGTTTGAGATGGTCGAGCGTTTCTTGCCCACCTTTTCCGAGAGGGCGTCCTGCGTCAGGTTGCACTCGTCGATCAGGCGCTGCATTCCGAGCGCGATCTCTATGGCGTTGAGATCCTGGCGCTGGATATTCTCCACGAGGGCCATGGCGTGCAGGTTCTCGTCGTCCACCTCGCGGATATAGGCCGGGAGGCTCGTCAGGTCGGCGCGCTGCGCCGCACGCCAGCGGCGTTCGCCGCTGATGATGATATATTTCCCGTCGCCGGATTTCTTGACCGTGATGGGCTGGATGACCCCCAGCTGGCGGATCGAGTCGGCCAGTTCGTCGAGCGCCTCCTCGTCGAACTGCGTACGCGGCTGCGTGGGGTTGGGAATGATCTCCGTGATGTCGATCTCGGACATCTGGCTCATCGGCTTGAGCTTGGCGTCGACGGCGTCGGTGCCGAATATGGCGTCCAGTCCGCGCCCTAATCCCTTCGGTTGTTTCATTTCGGTATGTTATTTTCTCGGTTTGCGGTTGCGCTTGAGGAATTCCCGGGCCAGCGTGAGATAGTTCTCCGAGCCGACGGCGCCCGCGTCGTAAAGCATGACGGGCTTTCCGTGCGAGGGTGCTTCTCCCAAACGGATATTGCGCTGAATTATTGTGTCGTAAGCCAACGGCCCGAAATGTTCGCGCACCTCGTTCACGACCTGATTGTTCAGGCGGTTGCGCATATACATCGTCAGCAGGAAACCCTCGATGTCGAGCGCCGGGTTGAGGCCGCTCTTGACCTTGCGGATGGTGTTCAGCAGCTTAGAAAGCCCTTCGAGGGCGAGGTATTCGCACTGCACGGGGATGAGCACTGTATCGGCGGCCGTGAGGATATTGACGGTGGTGTAACCCAGCGAAGGGGAGCAGTCGATGAAAATGTAGTCGAACCTTTCACGCACGGCGTCCACGATGCGCTTCATCACATGGTGGGCGTTCTCCAGTTTGGGCAGCTCGGTGTCGGCTGCTACCAGGTCTATCGACGAGGGCAGCAGCCACAGGTTCTTCACGTCGGGGCTTTGCAGGATGACCTCTTCGGGTTTCCTGAGCCCGGCGATGCACTCGTAGATGCCTTCGAGGTTTATGTCGAAGCCCAGTCCGGAGGTGGCGTTGGCCTGCGGGTCGGCGTCGAGCAGCAGCACCTTCTTGCCCAGCAGGGCCAGCGATGCCGCGAGGTTGATGGCCGTTGTGGTCTTGCCCACGCCGCCTTTCTGATTCGCTAAAGCGATAACCTTTGCCATGTTTCAATCGGGTTTATAATCGGGCAAATTTAATGATTTAAAATGGAAATCCATAACCGTAACCGAAATTTGCTGATCTTTTCGGGAAATGGGCTGCGGCCCCGCCGGCGCAAATAAATTTGCTTTTGCCCTTGACTTGCACTATCTTTGGGCTCGGAACGAATTGATAGCAACAGCCTGTTATGACAGAAAAAAAACAAGGGGTTCCCGTGCAGGAACCCGTGCCCGCCGGAGAGCCTGCGAAGGCGGCGGGCAATAAGGCGGACAATAATAAGATATGGCACTACAACGGAAAATTCCCCGTGGTGGTGGACTACCTGGTTTTCTTCGGCATCTTCCTGCTGGCGCAGGGCCTGGGGACTGCCGTGGCATGGCTGGCGGGGTGCAAATGGCCCGATCCGGAGCTGCTGGCCAGCCCCGACGAGGCGATAAGCACGGCGGAGCAGATCGCCGCCGGGCATTTCAATGCCATGACCTATTTCGTGTCGATGTCCGTGACGCTCGCGGGATTCCTCTTCTACCGCAGGCGAAGGCACGGCCCCACGGTCGTGGCGCGTTTCTCCCGGCGCGGGCTGAATCCCGTGCTGTTGCTCTGGGGGGTGTTCTTCATGCTCTCGACCTCGGTCGTGCTGGAGCCGTTGCTGAGCCTGATGCCCGAGGTGCCGAACGTCTACGGGCGCGGGGCGTGGGCGATCGTGACGGTCGTGGTGATGGCCCCGCTTTTCGAAGAGGTGATCTTCCGCGGCGTACTGCTCGAATCGACGCGCGTGCGGTACGGCGTGGTGGCCGCATGGCTGCTCTCGTCGGCCATCTTCGGCATCGTGCATGTCCATCCCACGGTGGTGGTGAACGCTTTTGTCATGGGCCTGGTGCTGGCCTTCATCTACCTGCGCACCGATTCGCTCTGGTCTGCGATCATACTCCATGCAATCAACAACGGCATAGCCTACCTGGCGCTGATTGCCGGACACGGTAATTCCATGCTGATCGACATGGTCGGCAGCCGGACGCTTTACGTGCTGTTTTATATTGCGGCGCTGGCTGTCTTCGCCGTTTCGGGTTACATGATGCTCGTGTCGCTGCGCCGCCTGAAGGCCGAGGAGAAAAATCGCGGCGCGGCGTAATAATCTGGGCGGAGGCTGCGTTAGTTACGAGTAAAAACAGTATCTTTGTCCTCCGGATTATGACTTTGCGAACGAAAATAGCGGTCGTGGCGGCTACGTTATTCCTGGCCGGTTGCCAGGAACTGCCCGGCTATTTTGCCAGCGATACCACGCTGGCGCGGGCGGGCGGCAGCGAACTGAAGATGCGCGATGTCGAGTCGGTAGTTCCGAAAGGGGTTACGGGCGAGGACAGCGCGGCCTTCATGAAGGTCTATGTCGACCGCTGGGTGCGCAAACAACTCAAATTGCAGGAGGCCGAGATCCTTTTTTCCGCCTCGGCGGACGATATCGACAAGATGGTCGAGGAGTACCGGCAGGCGCTGCTGATCCGCAAGCTGGATCAGCATTACGTCGACCGCAGCATCGACACGACCTTCACGGAGAACGAGATCGCGGCCTATTACAACGCCCACAAGGCCGATTTCCGGCTCGACCGTACGTTGGTCAAAGGGCGGATCGTGCAGTTCGGCGAAGGGTACCGCCAGGCGCGCAAATTGCGGGAGCTGATGGGGACGAAGAGCGAAGCCCGGCAGCAGGATTTCCGGGACATATGTGCGAAGAACGACTTTACGGTCACCGATTTCAGCGACCAGTGGGTGGATTTCCCGGAATTTCTGAGTTACCTGCCTACGCTCCGGTCGCAGAACTACGACCCGGTGCTCGCATCGACGGCCGTGCAGGAGATGCGCGACAGCCATTCGCACTACTATTTCCAGATCGACGCCGTGCGCCGCGAAGGGGAGCCCATCCCGCTCGAACGGCTGCGGGGGACGATCCGCCGCATCCTCTTCAACCAGCGCCAGAGCGAGATCATCCGCAGCCACGAGGAGGAACTCTATAACCGTGCGTGCGAAGGCGGGAGCATAAAGATTTTCGAAAACGAGAATATAAACGATAAAGAAAAAGAATAATGTTGAAAAAAGGTATGCTGGGGGCGGCTTTCGCCCTGCTCGTTGCTGGGGCCGGGGCGTTCGCGCAGAAACAGCAGGTGATGCTCGACAAGGTGGTCGCCGTCGTAGGGTCTTCGTCCATCCTCCATTCCGAAGTGGCGGAGTATGCCCGGCAGCTCACGGCCCAGCGCCGTGCCGAAGGATATACCTCCGACCGTGATCCGATGAACGAGGCGCTCGAGGCACTGATGACCCAGAAACTGCTCTTCAACCAGGCGCAGATCGACTCGGTGAAGATCAATGCGGGCGACATCGCCACGCATGTGGAACAGCAGATTCAGAACATGATCGAAACCGAGGGGTCGATCCCCAAACTCGAGGCCAAGCACCACATGGCCATTTTCAGCATCCGCGAGAACATGCGCCAGCGCTATGAGGAGCAGTCGTATGCCTCTTCCATGCAGAGCGAGGTCGTGAGCAAGGTATCGGTCATTCCCGGCGAGGTCGAGCATTTCTACAAGTCGATCGACAAGGACAGCCTGCCGACCGTGGCCGAACAGTATGTCTACGCCCAGATCACCCGTTTCCCCAAGTCGATCACGCAGGCCAAGCAGCGCACGCGCGAGCGCCTGCTCGACATGCGCGAACGGATCATTACCGGCAAGGCGAAATTCGAGAACCTGGCACGCATGTATTCGCAGGATCCCGGGACGATGATGCGCGGCGGCGAGATGGATCCCACCGAGCTCAACGGACTGGAAGCACCGTTCGCCGACGCCCTCGAGAACATGAAGCCGGGGCAGATATCGGAGGTCGTCGAGACCCGCTACGGACAGCATATCATCCAGTTGCTCGACAAGCGCGGCAGCCTCTACCATTTCCGCCATATCCTGCTGCGCCCGGTCTATACGATGGACGAGCTCAACGAAGGGGTCGTGTTCCTGGACAGCATCGCCAACCAGATACGCAAGGATTCCCTCTCGTTCGACAAGGCCGCCCTCCAGTTCTCCGACGACGCCACGTCGAAGATGAACGGCGGTATTGTCTCGAACCACGACATTCTGGAGCGTTTCAATGCCTTCGAGGCGAAGCTCACCGTGACGAAGTTCCTGCGTGAGGATTTCGCGCACTTCGGTGCACTGGACGACTACAATGCCTTGATCCGCCTCAAACCGGGCGAGATTTCGCCTGCATTCCTGACCGAGGACATCATGGGCAACCAGCTGGCCAAGATCGTCAAGCTCGTGGAGATCATTCCCACGCATGTCGCGTCGCTCAACGAAGACTATCTCCGCTTGGAGGAGATGGCGCTCAATGCCAAGCAGGAGCGGGTGTTCAAGGAGTGGCTGACCAAGAAGATCGACGCCATGTACGTTTACATCGCCCCCGAATTCCGCGACGGGGAGTTCGAGAATAAAAGCTGGGTGAAATAAACCGTGCGCAGGCTCTTTACCATAGCTGCCGTCGTGCTGGCTGCGGGCAGTGTGATTTTCGCCCGCAGCGGGATGCAGGCACCCGGCCAGGAGCCCGAGCCCGAGAAGAAACTCATCGACCTGAAGTCGGACAACATGGGCCCCATAGCTCCCGGCGACTCGGTGATCTTCCTGGTCGGCAATTTCGCCGCGCAGCATAACGGCGCTGTCATTACGTGCGACAGTGCCGTGCGTTATTCGGACATGCGGATCGAGTTCTTCGGCAATGTCCTCATCAACAAGAATACGACCTATATTTACGGCGACCGCGCCGAATACAACGGCGAGCTGAACGAGGCACGGGTCTATTCCGACATCGTCAAGGTCGTCGACGGCGATGCCACGCTCTATACCTACCGGTTTGTCTTCAACACGAAGGAGAATATCGGCCAGTTCGCCGACGGTGGCGTGCTGATAAACCGGGACAACCGGCTCGAATCGGTGCGCGGCTACTATTATGCCAACACCAAGGATCTCGTTTGCGTAGACCGCGTCGAGATGCGTAACGACGAATACGAACTCAAGGGCGACTCGGTGGTCTACAACATGGCCACCGATAACGCTTTTTTCTTCGAGAATACCAACATCTGGAACAAGGACGGCGACTACCTCTATGCCGACCGGGGCGCGTACGACAAGGCCGATACGCTTTACCGGGTTACGCGCAACGGTTATGTGCTGACTGAGAAACAGGAGATGTGGAGCGACAGCATCGACTATTTCCGCGCCAAAGACCACGTGGTGCTGTGGCGGGACATCCAGATCGACGATACGGAGCACAAAGTACTCGCCTTCGGCGATTACGGCGAGTATTGGAAGGAACCGGGCGATGTATTCCTCACGCGGCGACCCTCGGTGGTGAGCTACGACCTTACACAGGGCGATTCGCTCTTCATGTGTGCCGACTCGATGTTCCTCTTTACGGTCAATGAGAATGCCCGGCGCCGGGCTGAGGAGAAGGCCGCGGCCGATTCGCTTGCGCGTATGGGGGCCGATTCCCTGCAACGGCCCGATTCGCTGGGGCAGCATCCCGATGGATTGGCCGTCACGGCCGGCCCCGAGGGCGGACGTATTGTGCCCGGGCTGCGTCCCGGCAGTGCAGCCGATTCGCTTTCGTCGGCCGGTGGGACGGATTCGCTCGCCGCAGGTTCCGGCTCCGATTCGCGGACGCATGGTTCGCCGCGGGCGGATTCGTTGCGCATGGCCGATTCGCTCTCCGTGCCGGGCAGCCTGCCCGACTCGTTGGACAGGGCTGCCGATACGCTGACCGTTGCCCAGCGCAAGGCCCTGCTCAAGGAAGCGGCGCGCAAGGCCAAGGCCGAAAAGAAGGCCGCGGCAGCCAAAATCAAGAAGGCGCAGCTCGATTCGATAGCCGTCAGACGCAAGGAGAAGACCACGGCCAAACTGCTGTTGCAGAAGGAGCGCGAGGAGGCGCGTCTGGCCGCCCGGCGGCTGAAGGCTGCGTCGAAGCTCAAAGCCCGGCAGGCGCGTGCCGCCCGCAAGGGAAAGGTGATCCCGGTCGATTCGGCGGCCCTGCGCGAACTGGATTCGCTGATCGAGATGAACATGGCCGAACAGGATTCGCTGCTCAACCTGCTGGCAGATTCGCTGTTGTCCGACACGACAGCGATGGCGCTTCCGGCCGATTCGGTCGACTCGCTCGCCCTGCCGCGCGACAGCATCTACCGCCTGATGAAGGGGTACCGCGACGTGAGGATCTTCAGGTCGGATTTCCAGACCGTGTGCGACTCGATCGTGGCGATCAGCACCGACTCGACGATCCACCTCTATATCGACCCCGTGTTGTGGAACCAGAGCAACCAGATCACTTCGGACGTGATGGATATTTTCACCGAGCGGCAGCAGATCAAACGTGCCGAATTCATCGGCAGCCCGATGATGGCCAGCCAGCTCGATACGACACACTACAACCAGGTGGCGGGCAAGACTATGACCGCCTATTTCTACAACAACCAGATATACCGCAACGACGTCAACGGTAATGCCCAGACCATCTATTACATGCAGGACGGCGAGCCGCCCGAGATCACGATGATGGGCGTTATCGAGAGCGGCGACTGTTCATTCTATATCGAGGACAAGCAGGTGGTGCAGATCACCTACCGAACCGAACCGGTCTACAACTTCTATCCGATGGACGATATCCCGCCCACGCAGGATCTCTACCTGAAAGGCTTTAAATGGGAGGGGGCGCGGCGGCCCGTGCAGGCCGATGTGTTCGACCGCAGGATCCGACCTTCGCAGCGGAAGGAACGTACGCGGCTGCGTCATCCAGATTTCCCGATCATGATGCGCATCGAGGAGCATAAGAAACGCCTGATCGAACAACGCCGCTGGGCGGATCGCAACGACCAGGTCGACCCGCTCACCGTCGAGTGGATGCGCGAACTGGGATACGAGGTCGGGCAGCCGCGCGAACCGCAACGTCCCGCGCCGCAGGCTGAATGACCGGCACCGCAACTCTCCGCCGGTAATTCGGACGGTCTATGCAACCATACGGAAACCGTAACAAAAGGCGAAAAGCGAAAAACTTTTCGCCTTTTGTGTTATTTTTGCAGCCGGTTATTCGTCAGTTGGTTTTACACATGAAAAAAAGTCTGATTGCACTGGCATTCGGGACGCTTGCCCTGGGGATGTCGGAGTTCGTGATGATGGGCATCCTGCCCGATATTGCCCGCAGCCTCGGGGTTTCCATCCCCGAGGCCGGACACCTTATTTCGGCCTATGCCCTGGGCGTTTGCTTCGGGGCGCCGCTTACGGTGCTGGTAGCCCGGACGCGCCCGCTGAAACAGATACTGCTGGCGCTCACGGCTCTGATCGCCGTCGGGAACCTGTGCGCGTCGCTGGCGCCGAACTACTGGATGCTGATGGCGATGCGTTTCGTGTCCGGCCTGCCGCACGGTGCCTTTTTCGGTGTCGGGTCGATCGTCGCAGAGCGGGTGGCAGATGCCGGGAAGCGCACGGAGGCCGTTTCGATCATGATCGTCGGGATGACCGTCGCCAACCTGTTCGGCGTGCCGCTGGGCACTTATATCAGCAATGTGCTGTCTTGGCGCACGACCTTTGCGATCGTCGCCGTGTGGGGCGTGGTGGCGCTGACGCTCGTAAGGATGTGGGTGCCCCGCATGGAGCCGCTGCCCGATACGGGGCTGAAAGGGCAGTTCCGGTTCCTGCGCAGCCTTGCACCCTGGCTCGTGCTGGCGTCGGTGATGCTCGGCAACGGCGGGATCTTCTGCTGCTACAGCTATGTCAGCCCGCTGATGATCCATACCTCGGGTTTTACGGAGGAGAACCTTACGCTGATTATCATGCTGGCCGGTTTCGGCATGTTCGCGGGCAATATCCTCGGCGGGCATCTCTCCGACCGTTTTACGCCCGAGAAGGTCGTGCGTTTTACGCTGGCCGCGGCCACCCTGACGCTGCTCGGGATTTTCTTCGGGGCACATGTCCCTTACCTTTCCGTCATGCTGATGACGCTCTGTACGGGGTGTCTGTTCTGTGTCTCGTCGCCCCAGCAGTTGCTGATCCTGGAGAATTCGCGTGGCGGCGAGATGCTCGGCGCAGCCCTCGTGCAGGTGGCTTTCAACCTGGGCAATGCACTGGGTGCCTATTGCGGGGGCCTGCCGATCGCCCACGGGCTGGGCTACGAATATACGGCGTTGCCCGGTGCGGGTTTCACCCTGTTGGGGCTGCTGGCGGCCGTGGTTTATATCCGTAAATATCCCCGCCATGCGAAGCGATAACGGTGCGGAGCTGTTTCCGGTGGTCGACGAAGCCGGGAACGTGATGGGGGCGGCGACGCGTGCCCAATGCCACGGCGGCGGAATGTTGCTGCATCCCGTGGTGCACCTGCACCTGTTCAATTCGCGGGGCGAGTTATACCTGCAACGGCGTCCCGTGTGGAAGGATATCCAGCCCGGGCGCTGGGATACGGCCGTGGGTGGGCATGTCGACTACGGCGAGACGGTGGACGACGCATTGCGGCGCGAGGTGCGCGAAGAACTCGGTGTGACGGGTTTCGTACCCGAACGCGTGGCGGTGTACGTGTTTCGCTCGGAGCGCGAGCGCGAATTGATCTATGTCCACCGCACGGTGTACGACGGGGAGGTCGTCCCGAGCGACGAGCTCGACGGCGGGCGTTTCTGGAGCCGGGACGAAATCTTTGAAAATCTCGGCAAAGGCGTCTTCACGCCCAATTTCGAGGGCGAGGTGGAACTGGTACTCGGGGTATAGTTTTTTTTCGTATATTGTAACCTGGAAACCGACAATGAAGCGACTGTCCTGTATGTCGCAGGGCATTGTCCAGCACAGACCGGTGCGAGGCGCAGGGATTGGTGCCGTTCCACAGACGCATGTTCTATGGTGATGGCTGTCGCCGGATTTTTGCCTTCCGCAGTCGTTATCCTGTCGCCGGGGTTTCCGTCGCTGATGATTACAAAGGCCGTTAGGTCTGAAATTTGATAGAAATACCGTATGCAGTCTCTCCTTACACGTTGGGCCGACGCCCTGCTCGCATGGCTCGGGCTCACTTCCGCATTGAATAACGGCTGGGATCGTTGGGTGGCTTTCGCCCTGGTAGTGCTGTCCGTCGTGCTTCTCGATTTCCTGTGCCGTACGGTGCTCGTGCGCGGGATTAGGCGCATCGTGATGCGCACCAAAGCCACGTGGGATGACGAACTGTTCAGTTCCGCCGTGTTGAGCCGGCTGTGTAATATCGTCAGCGCTATCGTGCTGGTCATCGTCCTCCCCGTAGTTTTCGATGAACAGTCGGAAGCCAGGACGATTGTCACACGACTGATACAGGTGTACATCGTCGTCACGGTCTTCCGTTTTATCAACGCCCTGCTTTATGCGGCCTTCAATATCGTCTCGGCGCGTCCTGCGTGGCAGAACAAACCGATCAACGGATTGCGCCAGACCGGGCAGGGAATCGCAGCGCTGATCTGCGGTATCCTCATCGTCTCGATCCTGATCGGCAAGTCGCCCGCCATTCTGCTCACCGGACTGGGCGCTTCGGCGGCCGTCATCATGCTGGTCTTCCGCGACAGCATCCTCGGCTTCGTCTCGGGCATCCAGCTTTCGGCGAACGACATGCTCAAGGTCGGGGACTGGATCACCGTACCCAAATACGGTGCGGACGGTTCGGTGATCGAGGTGTCGCTCACGACCGTCAAAGTGCAGAACTGGGACAATACGATCGTTACGCTGCCGCCCTACCTGCTGGTGAGCGATTCGTTCCAAAACTGGCGCGGAATGCAGGCGTCGGGCGGCCGCCGCGTGAAGCGTTCGGTGAACCTGGACATGACGAGCGTGAAATTCTGTACGCCGGACATGCTGGGCCGGTACCGCAACATAGACATCATCCGCGAATATATCGACCAGACTGAGCAGCGGGTTGAGGAATACAATGCCGCGCATGGCATCCGCCCCGGTGAACGCAAGATCAACGGCCTGCACCAGACCAACCTCGGGGTGTTTCGTGCCTATCTGGAACGATACCTGCGCGATGAGGTGCCTGTCAACAAGGGGATGACCCTGATGGTGCGCCAGCTGCAACCGACGGAGACGGGATTGCCGATGGAACTCTATTTCTTTACGGATACGGTGGTGTGGGTGGATTACGAGCGCATCCAGTCGGATGTCTTCGACCATGTGCTGGCCGTCATCCCCGAGTTCGACCTGCGGGTGTTCCAGAATCCGTCGGGAAGCGATATCGAGGCGCTGCGCTATCAGAGGCCGGAGCCGGACGTGCCGGCCAAACCGGATGTTACAGAAAAATCATCAGCATCACCTGAATGATAATTACCCGCAGGAACATGCAGAGAGGGTAGACCGTGGCGTACGATACCGACGGGTTGTCTCCCTCGATCGTGTCGTTGGCATAGTTCAGTGCCATCGGGTTGGCCATGCTGCCGCACAGCATGCCTGCGACCGACCCGAAGTCGATGCGCAGGATGCGCAGCGCGAAGATACCCAGCAATACTACGGGGACGAACGTCAGCAGGAATCCCAGCAGCAGCCATAGTGCCCCTTCGGGGCGCATGACGGTCTCGAAGAAGTGCGTGCCCGCCTCGAGCCCCAGGCAGGCGAGGTACATCGACAGGCCCAGTGCCCGGAGCATCAGGTTGGCGCTGTACGTGGTGTAGGTAATCATGTGAAGGCGCGGGCCGAACGTGCCGATCAGGATGCCGACGATGATCGGGCCGCCTGCCAGGCCGAGTTTTACGGGCAGGCTGATGCCCGGGATGCTTACGGGGATGCTCCCGAGCGTGAGCCCGAGGATCAGGCCGACGAAGACTGCCACGAGGTTGGGCTCTTCGAGGTTTTTCACGGCGTTGCCGAGTATCTTTTCCACATGCTTGATCGCTGCGGCTTCACCCACGACCGTCAGGCGGTCGCCCATCTGCAAACGCAGGTCGGGTGTGGCCAGCAGTTGCACGCCCGAACGGTAGACGCGGCTGATGTTGATGCCGTAATTGTTGCGCAGGCGCAGCGAGGAGAGCTTCTTGCCGTTGATTTCGGGGCGCGTCACGAGGATGCGCTGCGAGATGAGCTGGCTGTCGACGGCGTTCCAGTCGATGTTCTCCGTGTTCCAGTCCTTCTGTTCCTGCTCTCCGAAGATCAGGCGCAGCGCATCGGCCTCGCCCGGGGTGGTGATCACGAGGATGACGTCGTCCTTCTGTAGCGTCTTGTCGGAGGTGGGGATCGAAACCTTTCCTTCGCGCCATACGCGCGAAATGACGAAATGGTGGTGGCTCTGAGCGGCTATTTCGTGTACGCTCTTGCCGAATACGGCCGGGTTAGTCAGGTGGTAGCTGGCAATGAAGACGTTTTTCCGGTGTTCGGCGTCCGGCTCCGGCATGTCGGCGGGGCGGACGAAGAGCTTGCGGATGAAGACGATGGCCAGGATGACGCCCACCACGCCCAGCGGATAGGTCACGGCGCAGCTCAGGGCGGCGCCGCTGGAGTCGACGCCCATCTGTTGCAGCGCCTGCTGCGCCGCTCCGAGCGCCGGGGTGTTGGTCGTGGCGCCGCACAGGATGCCCGACATGTCGGGCATCGAGACGTGCAGCGTATAGCTCATTGCCACGGCCAGCCCCGTGCCGAGCAATACTACCGCAAGGGCGGGCGACATCAGGCGCAGTCCGTC
>ERZ773136.2751-NODE-2751-length-14093-cov-2.969369_pt1 | contig 14093 bp, 9 predicted proteins | sample MGYA00580855_ERZ773136 | MGnify/ENA primary metagenome ERZ773136 (study PRJEB29015, sample SAMEA2737860) | human gut metagenome | biome: human gut; feature: human-associated habitat; material: faeces | place: China | collected 2012 ... | reverse complement strand
ACATGTTCCATTTCACTTTGTTTCACCGGAAGTGGCTCTTCCATCGCCACCCGGTCTCCCCAATACAGCACGCACCGTTTTAAATCGTCCTTTTTACAACGGATTCTTATTACCAACCGGTCTTCTTTTTCTGCAAAGGCAAATTGTGACAGTGGAATATGCAAAATTGCTTCTTTTTCCATTTTATTTCTATCCTTTCACACCACCTGCAGTAAGACCGGATACCATATACTTTTGTATACAGAAGAAAATAATCAGCACTGGAACAGATACCAGGATAGCGGCTGCGGAAAACATTCCCCAGCTTCTGGTGTAATCGCTGGACTGTAACTGATATAATCCACCTGCCAGTGTATAACTGTTTTCATTCAGTAGAAATGTTGTGGAAAACAGATATTCATTCCATACAAAAATAAGTACCATCACAGAAGTTACAATGATTGCCGGACGAGCCAGCGGCATTACTACCTTCCACAGCAGCTGGAAATCCGATGCACCGTCAATTTTCGATGCTTCTTCAATTTCTACCGGAATGGTATCAAAATACCCCTTCATATTCCAGATAGAGAAGATGCACATGCTTCCCGCATAAATAATCACCAGTCCCAGTTTCGTGTCCAGCATATTCATCTGTTTTAAAAGACGGAATAATGCAAACATGGACAGGATCTGTGGGAATGCATTTAAGAGAAGCAGTAATTTTAAAATGCCATTTCTTCCTTTAAAACGGTATCTTGAAAATGCATAAGATGACACCACGGCAAATCCGATAGCAATGACCATTGTAAAGAAGCTTAATACGGCAGAGTTATAAAACCACCGCAAAAACGGCTTCTGCGTCAGTATATTTTTATAATTATCCAGTGTAAATTCCTTTGGAAACAAAGATAATCCAGAGGACAATGCTCCACTTCCCCTTTCAAAGGAAAGATTCAACGCATATAAAATCGGCACCAGTGCCAGCAGACACAGTATAATATAAAAAATATGTAATCCACTACGCTGTAAAATCTGTTTTCTCTTTTTCTTAGTCATAATTTTCCTCCTTTACCCCTCGATTGGTAAACAGCGAAAATACCATGATGAGGAAAAAGATAATCATGGATACCGCAGAGGACAGCCCATAGTTATTTGAAACAAACGCATTCTGCTGTGCATAGGTAATTACGGTTTGTAAGGTTGCTCCTGAATATGCTCCCTTCTGCATCGTAAGAAGATATACGATATCAAACTGCTTAAATGTGGTAAATGTCGTCATAATAACCGCCGGTGCAATAATTCCTTTCATTGCCGGAACGGTAATATGGATGTTCTTTGACCAGAAACCTGCTCCATCCAGTTCTGCGCTTTCATAATAGCTGCGGTCAATGCTGGACAGTGCACCGTCTATCATCATAATCATAAACGGCAATGCCATCCACAGGTTTAAGGTCATACAGGAGAGAAATGCCGGCACATTGGTGGAAAGGAAATTTACCTTTCCAAAGCCAAGTGCCACCAGAATCTTATTCAGAAGACCAAACTCTGTGTTATAAATGCCTACTCTCCACAAAAGAATGGACACATATGCAGGCATTGCCCACGGAAACATCAAAAGGGTCTTGTATACACGTTTTCCCTTGAAATCTTCTCCTTGAAATCCCAATGCAATAAAATATGCCACAACTACCTGTATCACCATATTTAATGCGGTCCAAAGTAATGTTGTAAACAGTGCTCCAAGGAAACCGGAGTCTGCCTTTAATAATGCCCTGCTATAGTTGGATAGTCCGATAAATTCATAATTTGACCAGTGAAAAAGATTCATATTGGTCAGTGATATATAACCCGTATAAATAATTGGGAATACAATAACCATTCCAATCAATATCAGCGCCGGCATACTGTAAAGCCATGGTGTTAATTTCCGTTTGATCTTCATATACACACTTCTCTTCCTGATTTTCCTCTTTATTGCTTCTAAATAAACTCCTTCTTACTGCATATCAGCAATGGCATCCAATGCCTCCTGCTGATAAGTTTCTGCTGCAGTGTCAATATCTTCCCCGGATTTGTTGACTGCCGCCAAAAATGCTTCTGCCGGTCCCCACATAACGCTCATCTGCGGAATGTTTGGCATAGGCTGTGCAGTTTCTGCCGTTGCTTTCATTGCCATAATCATCTCATTTGCAGCAACATCTGCATCATCATATGCTTTGCTGTTTGCCGGTGCACAGTTTGATTTATTCGCCAGTGCAATACCTACTTCCGGGCTTGCAATTGTCTCTAATGCTTTTGCAATTGCTTCTTTCTTATTTTCTGCTGCATATTTTAAGACACCAATGCTCTGTACACCAGAATATGGTGCCAGTCCGTTTCCATTCGGAAGTTTAAAATCCGCTAAGGATTTAATACCAAGGTCAATGCCCGCTGCCTTGATTCCGGATACCAGCCATGGTCCACCGATGATTGCTGCTGCCTGGCCTTCATTGAATAATGCAGTTACTGTGTTGTAATCTCCATCTGCCTCCAATGCTGCAAATTTCTGATTGTACGCGATAGCATCCTTGGTCTCCTGTGTATTTAATCCAGGATCTGCATCTTTATCAATAATATATCCACCAAAACCATTGATCACCGGTGCCACATTGTATGCGGTAGAATGCTGATTTACCAGTGCATAAGTTCCTGCATCCACATCGGTATGTGCTACCATATAATCATACAGTTCATCTGTTGTTTCCGGCACATCACCTTCCCATTTTGCCTTATTATACATAAAGAGCAATGTCTCATAATAAACCGGCAGCAGGTACTGGGTATCCTTATAATTACCTGCTTCTACGGTCATTGGTAATAGATCTGCCATTACATCCTCACTGATAACATCCGTAATCGGAGCTAAAATTCCCATTTCTGCAAATGTTCCCAATGAATCATGTGCATAAAGGTACATATCCGGTCCGTTGGATTCATCATTTCCATATAACTGAAGCTGGTCGGTCAGACCACTCTTCTTTTCAAAGGTAACCTTGATATTATCCTCTGCCAGTTTCTCATTCGCACAATCTGCAATGGTCTGCATGATATTCTCATCCCCATCGTGCCAGATTTTTACTTCTGTCATTTCATCCCCTGCATCATTTCCAAGTACTTCTGTAGTCTTTCCTTCATCTTTTCCTGCATCTTTTCCACAACCGGATAATGCGCCGATTGTCATTGCAGTACAGAGCAACAGACTCAACACCCTTTTCTTCATAAAAATACCTCCGTTTTCCGGTTTCTTTAGGAAACCGTTTTCTTTATTTTCTTTTTTTCATGCAATTTGTTCCTCTTGCTAAGTCTATATCTATCACTTTTTCCCATTGTTTACAACGTTTATTTGCCAAAAACGATTGACTTTGTTAGGAAACCGCTATATTGTATTTGTAAATTTATACATTTTTTTAGGAGGTATTTTATGTCTGTTACCATCAATGATGTTGCCAATGAAGCCGGTGTTTCCAAATCCACTGTTTCTAAAGTTTTAAATCACTGGACCACCATATCCCCAGCCACTGTGGAAAAGGTTCATGCAGCAATTGAAAAGCTTCATTATACCCCTAACTCCCGGGCTGTAAACTTTGCAAAAGGTGCTACTTCCAATATTGTCTATCTTACCAATCTGGAGAAAGATACTGCTTATCGGAATCCGCATATGTTTGACATTATGTGCGGCGTACACCATACCTTGTCCGAAAACAACTATTCCCTAACGCTTGTCAACACTTCTGAAGAGCACTATCCCGGAGAAAAAGTCAGCGAAGTTATCACAAGCCGTTCCTCCGATGGTCTTATCATCCACGGCTCTGCCATTAATAAAGAAATTGCAAATCTTATTCTGGATGCAGGCTTTCCACACATTATCATTGGACATCCGAGTTTTGAAAGCTGCTTATGCTGGGTAGATACCAACCACGCCCTTGCCGGTGAATATGCCGCTGCCCACATGATAGCCTGTGGTTATACAGATGTTGCCTTTATCGGAGAGCGCAAAACCGATTATATTTCTGCCCAGCGTCAAAAAGGATTTATGGCAGGCATGTTAGACAGAGGCTTTCACATTCCGGCTGCCCGTATCGGAAATACCGATTCCAGTTGGCAGCACACTTATTCTGTTACTTCTGATATGCTGACACAGCCTGTACCGCCTCGCGCTATTGTATGTGAAAATAACACCCTCGCATTAGGTGTCATCCAGGCAGTCAAAGACCGGCAGCTTTCCATCCCGGATGACATTGCCATACTTACCTTTGACGTCTACCCATATTCCAGCATCATCGACCCACAGCTTACCATTGTAGATATCAATGTCTATGATACCGGTGTGCAGGCAGGCTCCATGATGATCCGTAAGCTTCAGAACCCGGAGCTTCTCATCCAAAGCTATACAACGCTTCCTGTTATCATCCAGGGAGAAAGCACCAGACCACTGACATAAAAAAAGTGCCCTCGACACTCTCAACTCTCCTGACCCCTCATTCATGAATAAGATCAACATCATGCTCTGTTTCGTAAGAAAGAACTCTTGCTCTAAACCTGATGAGGGTTCTGTCACTAATTGGCTGCTCTTCAAAACTGGTTGTGTGCAGCGCATACTGATAGCGGATATCAAATGTCCTAGCTTCAACGATCTCATCGTCAGTAACATTAAGAGCTTCTTTAAGAATCAGTGCCCCAACAATCACATTGACCGGAGTATTAGGTCTGGATGCTTTTTTACTGTAAAGAACAGAAAAAATATTTTCATCAATAGCAGGAAAAACTTTGTCTGTCTGTAAGATGAAAAGTGCTGTCTAAAACAGTAAGCTGTTGATTATCATTTTTAACAAAAGACATATGGATGACCTCATAAAATGCTGCCTGCATTTTACCAAAGAATCCAATGTTTTTACATATCGTGTTAAGTTTTCAAGGTACAAATTTATATCAAAGGCTATAAACCTTTTGACACCCTAATCCTATAAGTTAAAAAAGCCCCGCGTGCGGAACTCTTTGCACCGGGACTTCTCTTATACATGATACTTTGTCTGCTTTATGACATGCTGTTGACAGTCTTATACTTATAGAGCATCTCCGCATGATTCTGCTCCTCCACCTGAATGTCTGCGAGCAGTTTGCGGACGCCCGGGTCTGCAAACACAAACACGTCGGTATTATACTCGGAAGACACCAGCTTCTCGGTACCGATACAGTCGGTCGCAAGGAAGCAGTCGTTTTTCTTGTCCTCGGACTCCGCGAGGGAGTAGGTGGCGGTCGGGTTATAATTCTTTCCGTCGCTGTCGTTGCAGTTGCAGTTCGGCACGGTACCGTTTAACACCTGTCCCAGCGAATCAAAATGCTGCTGCTCCTTCTTGTGAAGATCGGTGAACAGATTCACAAGAACCGGATCCTTCGCCTCTTTGCTGTATCGGGAATACTTCTCCACGCAGGTTTTCTCCTGGGTCTGGAGATCTTTGATCGCCGCTGTCTCTTTTTCGCTTAATCCCATCGTTGTTACCTCTTTTCTTATTTTTTTCTATGCTGGTATTATTGGGAAAAAGTTTCGCAATTATACACAATATTTATTTTCCGGTTGACAAATGCGCACGGCCGCGTCTATAATGGCGTTAATCGGAGCAGAACACAGGCTTTGACGGGAAGAAGTAAGAATAAGTGGAACGAACAGAAAGCAACCGGCTGATGAGAGGTGCACGGAAAGCTTATTACGAATACATCCCCGAGCTTCACACCCAATTTGCATGACCGTTCTTTTTGCGGTGATGTGATAGTAGGCTGTGACGTAGCGGCGCACGTTACAAGCGCCTGAGTGTTGTCGGACACTCGCAGAGGCAGACCGTGTGAATGGTCTGTGAACAAAGGTGGTAACACGAGTTTATACCCTCGTCCTTTTTGAAGGACGGGGGTTTTTTGTGCGGCAGCAACGGTCCGGCACTGTTCGGCTGTTATACCGCCGCCAGAAAAAGACAACCACAACTACAACCACAAAGAAAGGAACTGACATCATGACATTATACGATGAATTAGTTGCCCGCGGCTTAATCGCGCAGGTAACAGACGAAGAAGAGATCAAAGAACTGATCAACAACGGAAAAGCAACCTTCTACATTGGGTTTGACCCGACTGCAGACAGTCTGCATGTCGGACATTTCATGGCGCTCTGCTTAATGAAGCGCCTCCAGCAGGCAGGCAACAAGCCGATCGCCTTAATCGGCGGCGGTACTGCCATGATCGGTGATCCGTCCGGCCGTACCGACATGCGCCAGATGATGACACCGGAGACCATCCAGCACAACTGCGACTGCTTCAAGAAGCAGATGAGCCGCTTTATTGATTTTTCCGACGGCAAAGCGCTCATGGTCAACAATGCAGACTGGCTGATGGACTTAAATTACATTGATGTTCTGCGCGAGGTCGGCGCTCATTTCTCCGTAAACCGCATGCTGACCGCTGAGTGCTACAAGCAGCGTATGGAAAAAGGCTTAAGCTTCCTTGAGTTCAACTACATGATCATGCAGAGCTACGATTTCTACACCTTATTCCAGAAATACGGCTGCAACATGGAGTTCGGCGGCGACGACCAGTGGAGCAACATGCTCGGCGGTACAGAGCTGATCCGCCGTAAGCTCGGAAAAGACGCTTACGCCATGACGATCAACCTGCTCCTTAATTCCGAGGGCAAAAAGATGGGCAAGACACAGTCCGGCGCCGTATGGCTTGATCCGGAGAAGACCTCCCCATTCGATTTCTTCCAGTACTGGAGAAACGTGGCTGACTCCGATGTCTTAAAGTGCATCCGTATGCTGACCTTCCTTCCGCTCGAGGAGATCGACGCGATGGAGAGCTGGGAAGGCGCACAGTTAAACCAGGCAAAAGAAATCTTAGCTTTCGAGCTGACCAAGCTGGTACACGGCGAGGAGGAAGCTGCCAAGGCACGCGAGGCATCCCATGCACTCTTTGCAGGCGGCAGAGATTCCGCACACATGCCGACCGTAGAGCTTTCGGCTGCTGATTTTGCAGAGGGCGATCTCGACATCCTTGCACTTCTCGTGAAGACAGAGCTTGCTCCATCCCGCTCCGACGCAAGACGTGCCGTACAGCAGGGTGGTGTCTCCGTTGCTGACGAAAAAGTAACAGACATCCAGACCACTTACGGGGCTGACGCTTTCGGTGCTGACGGACTTGTCGTAAAACGTGGTAAAAAGAAATTTGTAAAAATTATCGTAAAATAATTTTTTACTCATCCCGGAGTGCGATCAGCCACCTCTTTGCCAAAGGCAGCCAGCTCTCGCACTCCTGCTGGATTCCTGTACCATCCCGCATTGCTGTGAGCCTGCTGCAGGTACTGAGGCCATGTTTCCCGACCGGATACATATGAAATTCCACCGGTATCTCATATTTTTTCATTGCCTCGATCAAAAGCAGGGAATTTTGCACCGGGACTGACTGATCTGTGTAAGTATGCCAGATAAATGCCGGCGGTGTATACTCTGTCACCTGTTTTTCAAGAGAAAGCAATTCCAACATTTCTTCTGTCTCATTGCCACCGAGAAGCTGCTTAAAAGATCCACGGTGTGCATATTCCCCGGATGTGATAACCGGATAATTTAAAAGCATTGCCGCAGGTTTTAATATCTCATTCATCACACCGGCAGCCTCAGCCAGCCACTTCGTATGCCAGAACATAGAAAGGCATGCTGCAAGGTGTCCGCCCGCGGAAGACCCTTGGACAACGATCTTATCTGGATCCACATGCCACTCTTTTGCATGCTCATGAATCAGCTTCATGGATGCGGCCGCCTCTAAAAGTGCCGTCGGATAAACTGCCGGTGCCACCGAATAACGCAGCACCGCCACATGATATCCTATACTTAAAAAATGCATGGCAAGCGGCTCTGATTCCCTGTCAGACGTGTGTTCATAACCGCCACCCGGACAGATCAGCATCATAGGACGCTTATCAATCGCAATGGAATCCGAATCGTCCAGTATATAAGTACAAAGTCTTGCATCCGCAAGTGAACCTTTTTCGTGTAAATGAAAAACTTCCGTTAACATAATTTCTTCTCCATTATATTTTCTGCTATAAATTACTTTTACTATAACAGAATGCATGCTCCATAAACATTCTATTATCAAGAATAAAAAAACAAAACCTCGAAAATAGATATTTTCGAGGTTTTAAGAGGCACGGACCGGATTCGAACCGGTGATGACGGTGTTGCAGACCGGAGCCTTACCGCTTGGCTACCGCGCCATATGATGTTATAACAGATGCTGTCTCTTCTGTTATTTTTAACTTCCAATCTCTCGCAGAAGTTCTGTTAAGATTTTATCAGAACAAAACTTCTGCGTCAAGACCGATTTTAATTTTCTACTTAAAATCTATGCTTTTTTGCATACAATATTCCTGTGTTCTGTCGTAAGAGATGATTTTTTCAGTACTTACAATATAAAACATATCTCCCGCATAAATTCCCCTATATGCTGATGTATCTGCCGCTTTGGACTGATCCGGATTTCCCGCCTTATCAGTCAGACTTTGTGACAGCAGAGTTTCAAATTTTTCTCCATTCCATGTAAGTAAAAGATACGTAACACTCTCCCCATCACCATAAGACTGCAGTGCAAATCCAAGCAGATTTTCGTCCGCATCTGCAAGTACACATTTATAATTGTAGAGCGCCTCACTGTAATTATAATCCTTTAAAACAAGGCTCTCCACCTCTTTTAAATCTGCAGGATCTGAAATATCAAACATTGTGATCTTAATACCTGTATGTTCTCCTGTCTTTTCATCCGTCTCATATCCAATCCCGATCAGTTTATCATCGCCCCAGAAATGCAGATATTCCGAAAAACCACTTATCTTTAATTCCCCACGTACCTTTGGATTTCTATCATCCGATAAATCTACAGCAAAAAGCGGATCTGTATTGCGATAGGTAACAAAATATGCCATATTCCCCAGATAACGCGCAGCATAGATTTCCTCTCCCTGTGCAAGGCCTTCTATCTTGCCTGTAAGACTCAGATTTTTATCAAACAAATAAAGATTATTCGTGTCCTCTCCATTTACTGAATCCTGGCTGGTCGTTAAAACCCGTAGTTTTCCGCTCTGTTCATTTATCGCAAATGTATCTGTAACTCTCCCGTTCACTGAAACTGCTCCATCAGCATCCATCTTCCCATCAGCAAGCCCAAATTTTGCAATCTGTGTTACCGCATCATTCCAGGAACCTTTTATCTGATACACATAAAACGCACTTTCACTCACATAGATATCCACATACTGACTTAAAATCATGGTATTATCCACAACCTGATCCGGATTTTTCACATTTACTGAGGATATCAGCAGACTGTTGCTTCCTCCACCGCCATTGTCCACGTAAATATCTTCTGCATCTACCGCCTTATCATTGACTAACGGAATCCATCCACTTACATTTTCTTCCGTAACGGCTTCTTCTTTTGTCTGTTGTGGCATACTGATTCTTTTATTGGTAAAAAGATAAATGATATTTCCGATCTTTCTTGATGTCTGATACCTTCCATCCTGCGTCACACACCCGGTCTTTACAGGCTTTTTGGGATTACTGATATCATAAGTGATCACCCTCGTTTTTGTTCCATCCCTGAAATAATAAATACAGTCTTCCGTATAATTTTCTGTATCATCTGCCTGCATTTCCAGTCCGGAATCTTCACTTTCCACAATCACGCTTAAAATATCACCATCCACATACATCTCAAGCACACGGTCGGATGAAGTTTCAGAAATCTGTATTTTTCCGGTCTGTTTTAATGCTTTTTTCCGGATATCCGTAATCAATATTTCATTGTGGCTTACCGTGTAAATATAAGAACCATCTGTTTTGACAAAATCGCTCTCATCCACGCCTTGCGTCTGCAGATTTGTCCCGGAATACTGCTGTTCTGCCGTATCAGATGACACATCTGCGGTTTCCTTCCCTGACTGTGCTCCGGCACCTTTTATCATCTGTGTACTGCCTATATCTTCCACACCATCTACTACTGCACCTGCTGTATCTGCTGTATCTGCCGTGTCGCCCATAATATATGTTGTAACATCACCGGAACTTGAATTTTCTCCCTCCGCAACCGCTATTCCGTCTGCTTCCTTTTCCTGACCACTGCCAGAGTAAATTGCATCATAGACCTCTCCATAATTTTTTGCGACTGTATACAAAGATCCTGCATCTTTTTTTTGTGCATTTTTCTCTACGCCTGCAGTCGCTCCATCTTTTAATTCGCTGCTGCCTTCTGATCCTTCATCTGACTTTTGCCCGGATGCCGCTTTTTCTATACCCACCGGCGCCGTCATAAACCCTGTTTCTCCCCCGGTAACTGCATGGATTCCTCCTGCCACACCTACGACAAGCACAAGTGCCGCCGCTGCGACAGCCCCGTAATAAGTGATCCCGCTTCTTCGTTTTACCTTATTTTTCTGGTTTTCCTTTAATTTTCTTTTCATCTTTTCCGGATGAATACTCTCTGGAATTTCTTCCTGTTCGGCAGATTTCTTTATTTTGTCTAAGATTTCTTTTTCTGACATAGGCACCTCCATTCTGTAATGAAAAATTTTCACTACTGCATTTACCTCTGATAACCATTCATTGCAACTGCTGTTCCATTTTTTTTAAAGCGCGGCTTTCTTTGGAACGCACGGTATTTTCATTCATATGTAATATTTCAGCAATCTCACGGCTCGTATAACCTGCAAACTGATGCAAGCTGATGATCAGGCGCTCTTCATCCGCAAGTTCAAAAAATAGCTTCCTGATCTGTATACATTCTGTCATCTCTGGTCCGGAATCACACGCAATCTCCTCTGTATCCTCAATCCCTGTCTCATTTTTGCCCGCATACTCACGCAGTTTATCCTTGCATTTATTGGATAAAATCCGAAATATCCAGCTCTTAAATGCTTCTTCACTGCGCAGCTTTTTAACTGATGCAAACGCGTCAGTAACGGCATCACTTACCGCATCCTCCGCATCACTTGCATTTCGCAATGTATACAATGCAAAGCGGTACATATCCTCGTATATTCCGGCATACAGTTGGGCAAATGCATCCACGTCTCCGCGTTTTGCCCGCCACACAAGCTTCAGATAATTTTCCATAAATATTTTCTCCATGGGATTTTCATTAGATACTTATTTTTCTGTCATATATATAGTCTAAATAAAGGCAGGTTTTGTTGCAAGAAAATAAAAAAAGCCGCCTGCTGATTAGTACGCCGCTTACGACATAAAAATGGGGAAAGCACTCTATACTTTCCCCATTTAACATAATTTCTTTTATTCTGTTTTAAATACTGAAATCTCCGATTTCAGATCATTCATATTATCACCCAGTGACTGAGCCGTCTGATTCATGGTATCTACATTCTCCTGAAGTTTTGCAGCAACACTCTGAACCAGTTTTGTTCCCTCTGCTGTTTCTGCAATAATATCCGAAATATTCTTTACTGCAGCCAAAGTATCTTCACGCTCTTTATCCGCCTGCTCTGTACTGGATACGATTTCTTTCAATCCATCAAACAGCTTCTGCATACACTGATTCATGTCATCAAAAACTCCAACAACTTCCTGTACAGCTTCTGTCTGAAGTGCAACCATGTCTCGTGCCTGTTTTGCATTTTCTACACTGTTTACCGTCTGGTCACTGATATGAGTTACATTGTTCTGAATTTCTCCGGCTGCCTCTGCAGAATGATCTGCAAGCTTTCTGATCTCCTCAGCAACCACTGCAAATCCTCTTCCTGCCTCTCCTGCTCTCGCCGCTTCAATAGAAGCATTTAAAGAAAGCAGATTCGTCTGTTCAGAAATATCTGTGATTGTTTCCACAAACTCATTGATAATCTCAGATTCCTTTTTAAGCTCCTCAATACTGGTCTCTACCTTTATGGTTACATCTGTTGTTTTTGTTGCACGTTCACCCAACGTCTGAACCATCTCCATACCATGACTAATCATACTTTCTGCCTCAGAGACAAGTTTCTCGACCTGGCCTACAATGCTGCTGACATTTTGAATTTCCTCTGAAAGCGTATCTGTCTTTCTTACACACTCTTCTGCATGTTCAGACTGCTTTGTTATACCATCATTAATCTCATCTATCGCCTGGATAATGTTCGCAGAATAATCTTTCATAACATCTGATGCCTGTCTTACTTCCTGCGCAGATGACTCTAATGTGTCAGTTGCTCCACTTACTTTCTGAACCAGCTTTTTATTATTATTGATCATATTATTTGCAACAACTGCAAGATTGTTAAATTCATCATGACCTTTAACGCTGACCTTAGTTGTAAGATTTCCCTCTGCAACCTCTTCAAGTCTTCCGGAAATACGTATCATATTCTTCTGTATTCCGGTACTGATGATAATACCGATCATTACTGCAACAATACATGCAATTACTACTACTGCGATCGTCACATTGCGGATCTCATCTGCCTGTCCATTGACAATCTCCATTGGTACAAGTGCACATACCGCAGCATTTGTACGCTCCATCCGGCTGTAAAAGAACAGGTAGCTCTTTCCATTTATGCTGACCTCTTTGGTAGTCTGCTGGTCTTCAATATTATTAAAGAAATCCTGTCCATAGAATACTGTCTCACCATCCGCTCTGGTACTCTCCTGACCTTCCGGAAGTTTTTCGGAAATGATTTCTCTTCCTGACTTAGTAACAAAACCAATGATACTACCTTCTCCCATATCAAGGCTATCTAAAAATTCCTGAATAGCAGATGCTTTGATATCAATTACAATAAATCCTTTACCAGACTGTGGCGTTGTTTGATATGCCATAATATAATCTGACTGTTTTAAACCAAGGGTTTCGTCTAAAGTCTTATGATAATCAACCCATTCTGGTAATTTTTTTCCATTATCAGAATATCCAAGCATTTCATCCTTATACTCTTTGTAGATACCCATTGCAGTTCCGCCTGCCCTTGTGGATAACATCTGGATATCTTCAATTGTCACAATATGTATATTGCTGATAAACTCATTTCCTGCCTGAGATGCACGGATACTTGATCCCACACTGTTAATAACAGATTTTTTCCGCGTGGAATCAGTCTCATACAGACCTATCATATATTTCCCAAGATCTGACTGAAATGCATACTTTAATGCCTCTGCCTCAATAAAAGAATTACTTACATCAATATACTGGTTTGCCATATTGATTGTCTGTTCATTTGAATCCCGGAATGTATCATACATACCGGCAGCTGCTTTTTTATAAGAAAATACCCCAACCAAAATCAAAAACAGAATCGGAACCAGAAAACATAAAAAAATCTTCGCACGTATACTAAACAGTACGCCTTTCTTCTGTTCCTTTTTTTGAACCATTGTCTGTTTCGAAACTTTTTTTGACCTTTGTGATCTTACACCTTTTACAGGTGATTTTTTGTTCTTATTGGCCATAACACTACCCTCTTGAGCAGAATCTTCTGCTGCTTCCCCCGCATAATAATATTTAGAATATATATACTAGAATATCACAAAAAATGAGTTTTAAAAAGTCAATTTTTGTAAATTTTTACTTTTTATTGCGCTTTTTGTTCTGTTTATATTTATAAATACAACAAAGAGCTCTAGAAAATCCTAAAGCTCTCTACTTTTCAGAGGCGACAATCGGAATCGAACCGATGATAAGGGTGTTGCAGACCCGTGCCTTACCGCTTGGCTATGTCGCCATATAATATTGTAAGTGACTCCGACGGGAATCGAACCCGTGTTACCGCCGTGAAAGGGCGATGTCTTAACCGCTTGACCATGGGGCCATATGCGGCCACCGCTATCGCAGTGACCGTTGACTATAATATCATATTGTTGGGGAGAATGCAAGAGGTTTTTTTATTTTTTATAAGTGCCTTTTGCTTTTTTCTATTCATGGCATACCTCCGGATGACTTTGAAATGAATTATTCTGGAACAACTTCAACGTTATATTCCAGATTTTTTACCACTTCTCTGACGAGTGTCTCTGTATTAGATCCTGCCGGGACATGAATTTTTAACCCAT
>ERZ773136.2746-NODE-2746-length-14132-cov-539.072885_pt1 | contig 14132 bp, 9 predicted proteins | sample MGYA00580855_ERZ773136 | MGnify/ENA primary metagenome ERZ773136 (study PRJEB29015, sample SAMEA2737860) | human gut metagenome | biome: human gut; feature: human-associated habitat; material: faeces | place: China | collected 2012 ... | reverse complement strand
TGGCGGTTCCTACTTTTGCCCAGGTTGACAAAGATCATGACTTCAAAGCCGCAAAGAATATGGAAATATTCAATGCCATCTACAAGAATCTCGATTTGATGTATGTTGATACGCTCGATGCTGAAGTTGTGGTCGGAAATGGTATCAATGCCATGTTGCGTAGTCTCGACCCTTATACTACCTATTATCCTGAGCAGAAGATGAAGGAACTCAAGAACCTGCTCACCGGCAAGTATGCGGGTGTAGGTGCGGTGATACGCTACAATTTCCAGTTGCAGCGCGTCTGTGTCAGCGAGCCTTACGAGAATATGCCTGCTGCAGAAGTGGGACTGAAGAAGGGTGACATCATCCTGAGTATTGATGATGAGGATATGACCAATAAGGAGGTGAGCTATGTCAGCGATCATCTTCGTGGTGAACCGGGTTCTTCTTTCATGCTGAAAGTTAAGCGTCCAAGTACAGGCAAGACGATGAAGGTGAAGGTAACACGCCGTACCATCCAGTTGCCGTTCTTGCCTTATTATGGCATGTTGGAGGGTAACATCGGTTACATCAACTTCAATTCCTTTACCGAGCAGTCTGCCAAGGAAGTGCGTCGTGCTTTCATCGATTTGAGAAAGCAAGGAGCCAATAGCCTTGTCTTCGATCTGCGTAATAATGGTGGTGGTTCTGTTACCGAAGCGGTCAGTATCATCAATATGTTCTTGCCTAAAGGTAAGACTGTCTTGGAGATGAAGGGAAAGTTGCAGCGTTCTAATCATGTTTATAAGACCACGGTTGAACCGATAGATTCCGTTATGCCGATGGTGGTATTGGTGAACGAGAATTCTGCCAGTGCCAGTGAAATCATGAGCGGCAGTCTGCAGGATTATGACCGTGCTGTAATATTAGGTACGCGCACGTATGGAAAGGGATTGGTGCAGACTACCATGGATTTGCCTTATAACGGACAGGTGAAACTCACTACTGCTAAATATTTCATTCCTAGCGGTCGATGCGTTCAGGCACTCAACTATAAGCACGATAAGGGCGGTTATGTGGAGCATGTTCCCGACTCTCTTACCAAGGTGTTCTATACCGCAGGTGGCAGAGAAGTGAGAGATGGAGGTGGTGTGAAGCCGGATGTAGAAGTAAAGCCTGATTCTTTGCCAAACATCGCCTTCTATCTGGCTGGTGCCCGCGACAGTAATGAGGTGATGCTTAATTATGAGGTTGATTATATCGCCAAGCATCCTGCTATTGCTCCTGCGAAGGAATTCTCGCTGACCGATGCCGACTATGATGAATTCAAGACACGCGTGTTGAAGGCTAACTTCCAGTACGACCGTGAAACAGAAAAGTATCTCAAGGACTTGGAAAAACTCGCTAAGTTTGAAGGCTACTACGATGATGCCAAGGCAGAGTTTGAGGCTTTGAAGAAAAAGCTGAGCCATAATGTGGCAAAGGATCTGGATTATAACAAGGATTACATCAAGCATCTGTTGGAAAATGACATCGTTTCTGCCTATTATTTCCAGCGCGGTGCCATCCAGAATTCCATGCGTTACGACAAGCAGATTAAGGAAGCAGTAAAATTGCTGAATTCTCCATCAGAATACGAAAAAATACTGCATCCTGTGAAGAAATAAGTACAAAAACGTGCACAATCGATTAAAAATGTGCACGTTGCGAATAAAAAGTTGCATTTTTTTTGGCTAATCACAAAAATATTTGTAATTTTGCAACGTTCAGTGGAATGAGGGGCTCACAAGAGTTCCTCATTTTATTTTAATAAGGTATATATGATTGATAAAAACGTCGTAAAAAAATTAGTTGAAGAATGGCTCCAAGATAAGGAATATTTCTTGGTAAGCATTGAAATCAGTCCCGACGATAGAATCGTTGTTGAGATTGACCATGCCGATGGAGTATGGATTGAGGATTGTGTTGCCTTGAGTAAGTATATTGAGGATCATTTGAACCGTGACGAGGAAGACTATGAGCTCGAAGTTGGCTCTGCAGGCTTGGGTCAACCGTTCAAAGTTCCGCAGCAGTATATCAATTTCATTGGCAAGGAGGTAGAGGTGCTTGATGCCGACGGCAAGAAGGTGAAGGGTATCTTGAAAGCTGTTGAAGGAAATGACTTCACAGTTGGCGTTGAAGAAAAGGTAAAGGTTGAAGGTAAAAAACGTCCGGTTAAGCAGGAGGTTGATCACGTTTACCAGATGGATAAAGTAAAATATACAAAATACATAATTAGTTTCAATTAAGTTATGGCTAAAAAAGAGCAAGAATTGACAGCGAGTATGATTGATACATTCCGCGAGTTTAAAGAAACAAAGAATATCGACCGTACTACATTGGTAAGTGTATTGGAGGAGAGCTTCCGTAATGTACTTGCCAAGATTTTTGGTAGTGACGAAAACTTTGATGTCATCGTGAACCCTGACAAGGGTGACTTCGAAATTTATCGCAACCGTATTGTTGTTGCTGATGGCGAAGTTGAAGATGAAAATAAGGAAATTACACTTTCTGAGGCTCGTAAGATTGAGCCGGATTACGAGGTTGGTGAGGATGTAAGTGAGACGGTTGACTTCAATAAGTTTGGTCGTCGTGCCATCTTGACTCTTCGTCAGACTTTGGCTTCCAAAATTCTTGAGTTGGAGCATGATTCACTCTACAACAAATACAAGGATCGCGTAGGTCAGGTTATCTCTGGTGAGGTTTATCAGGTTTGGAAGCGCGAGGTTCTGATTGTAGATGATGAGAACAACGAGCTCATGTTGCCTAAGACTGAGCAGATTCCTGGTGATACTTACCGCAAGGGTGAGACTGTTCGTGCGGTCATCCTTCGTGTAGACAACGAGAACAATAATCCAAAGATTATCTTGAGCCGTACTGCTCCAATCTTCCTGCAACGCCTGTTGGAGGCTGAGGTTCCTGAGATTGCAGACGGTCTGATTGCAATCCGCCGTATCGCCCGTCTTCCGGGAGAGCGTGCTAAGATTGCTGTTGAAACATTCGATGAGCGTATCGACCCGGTTGGTGCATGTGTAGGTGTTAAGGGTAGCCGCGTTCACGGTATCGTTCGCGAACTTTGCAACGAGAATCTCGATGTCATCAACTACTCAAGCAATACCAAACTCTTCATTCAGCGTGCGTTGGCTCCAGCCAAGGTTTCTTCAATCAATGTTGATGATGAGAACAAGAAAGCAGAGGTTTACTTGCAGCCTGAGGAAGTTAGTTTGGCTATCGGCCGTGGCGGTATGAACATCAAACTGGCTTCTATGCTTACAGAATATACCATCGATGTATTCCGTGAGGTAGACGAGAATGAGGCCGATGAGGATATCTACTTGGATGAGTTCTCTGATGAGCTTGACCAGTGGGTTATCGATGCTATCAAGGGCATCGGTCTTGATACTGCCAAGCAGGTACTCAATGCACCTCGCAACTTGCTGATTGAGAAGGCCGACCTCGAAGAGGAGACCGTTGATCATGTACTCAGCGTGTTGCGCGCCGAATTCGAACAATAATTCCCTTGCCAGCGAGTGCTTGCAGGGAATCTAACTTTAAAAATAGGAGAATAAATAATTTATGAGCATCAGATTAAATAAAGCACTACGTGAATTAAATATAGGACTTCAGACGGCAGTTGAATTCCTAGAGAAAAGAAAAGACCTGGGAGATGTCAAGGCAGAACCGAGCTTCAAACTCACCGACCAGCAATACAAGGCATTGAATGATGCCTTCAGTCAGGACAGAGAGGTTCGTGATCAGGCTGAGAAACTCTTTACCAAAAAAGCAAAAGATAAGAAGCGTGCGCCAGAGCAGAAGGACAATCGCGCTGAAAGCTTGTTGGAGTCTAATGGACGGCAGCAGTATAAGCCGCTGGGAAAGATTGACTTGGACAACATCGATAAGAAGCCTGCTGCAGAGTCTGTTGCGGAAAAGCCTGAGACTGCTGCCGTCAGTCCTGAGCAGAAGAAAGACGCTCCTAAGGCTGAGCAAAAGAAGGAACAGAAGCCACAACAGGCTTCTCAGCATAAACAGCAAATGAAACAGGAAAATCATCAGAAATCACAGCAGTCAAACGCTCAGATGAATAAGCAGAATGTTCCTCAGGGAAAGAAAGAACATCATCATGCTAAGAATGAAACTGCACAGCATTCTGTTGGCGCAGCAGATAACAGCGTGTTTACTCTCAAGAGTGAGAAGAAGTTTACTGCTAATGAGCCTAAGGTGTTGGGCAAGATAGATTTGTCTTCCCTCAACCAGAGCACTCGTCCTAAGAAGAAAACCAAGGAGGAGCGCCGCAAGGAACGTGAGGAGAAAATGGCTCAACAGCACAATGAGCGCAAAAAGCGTGTTCGTATCAACAAAGAACGTGTTGACATCATTGCCGAAGCTAAGAATAATGGTGGAGGTAATGGCAACAACGGCGGTAATAACAAGAAGAACAAGAACCGCAACAGAAATAATAACAATAATAATCGCGGCAATAACAACAACCGCAGCAACCAGCGCCAGATCGAGGTTGATGACGAGGCTGTAGCACGCCAGGTTAAGGAGACTCTTGCACGTTTGACCAGCAAGAGTCAGAACAAGAAGGGTGCTAAGTACCGTAAGGAGAAGCGTGAGGCTGTTCAGGAGAAGTTGCAGGATCAGGCTCGTCAGGAGCAGAAGGAAAGCAAGATTCTGAAACTTACTGAGTTCGTTACCGTTAGCGAGTTGGCTACGATGATGGATATCAGCGTTACTCAGGTTATCTCTACGCTGATGGGCGTAGGTATCATGGTATCTATCAACCAGCGCCTGGATGCAGAGACCATCAATATGGTAGCTGAGGAGTTCGGTTTCAAGACCGAATACGTGAGTGCCGAGGTTCAGGAGGCCGTGAGCGAGGAAGAGGATGATGAGAACGACTTGGTTCCACGTGCTCCAATCGTAACCGTCATGGGTCACGTAGACCATGGTAAGACCTCTTTGCTCGACTATATCCGCAATACCAATGTGATTGCCGGTGAGGCAGGTGGTATTACCCAGCATATCGGTGCATACAGTGTTACGCTGAACAGTGGCCGCAAGGTTACCTTCCTTGATACTCCAGGTCACGAGGCGTTTACCGCCATGCGTGCCCGTGGTGCCCAGGCTACCGATATCGCCATCATCATCATCGCAGCCGATGACTCTGTGATGCCTACCACCAAAGAGGCTATCGCTCATGCCCAGGCTGCCGGTGTGCCTATGGTATTCGCAATCAACAAGATTGATAAGCCAGGTGCTAACCCAGACCGTATCCGTGAGGACTTGGCTAACATGAACCTGCTCGTTGAGGAGTGGGGTGGTAAGTATCAGTGCCAGGAAATCAGTGCCAAGAAGGGTATCGGTGTTCACGATTTGCTCGACAAGGTGCTCCTCGAGGCTGACATGCTCGACTTGAAGGCTAACCCTAACCGTCGTGCTACAGGAACCATCATCGAGTCTTCTCTCGACAAGGGTCGTGGATATGTTTCTACCGTATTGGTTGCCAACGGTACCCTGAAGGTAGGCGACATCGTACTCGCCGGTACTTCTTGGGGGCGTGTCAAGGCGATGTTCAATGAGCGTAATGCCAACATCAAGTCAGCAGCTCCTGCTGAGCCAGCTATCATCCTCGGTTTGAATGGTGCGCCTACTGCAGGTGACCAGTTCCACGTAATCGAGACAGAGCAGGAGGCTCGCGAAATCGCCAACAAGCGTGAGCAGCTGCAGCGTGAGCAGGGCTTGCGTACTCAGAAGCGCTTGACCCTGGGTGATATCTCTCACCGTATCGCACGTGGTGAGTTCCATGAGTTGAACGTCATCGTGAAGGGTGATACCGATGGTTCTGTTGAGGCTTTGAGCGACTCATTCATCAAGCTTTCTACCGAGAAGGTTCAGGTGAACGTGGTGAACAAGGCTGTGGGTCAGATTTCAGAGAACGACGTGATGCTGGCATCTGCTTCAGATGCAGTCATCGTTGGTTTCCAGGTTCGTCCATCTGCCGATGCTCGTAAGGCTGCCGACCGTGAGGGTGTTGAGATCAACACATACTCTATCATCTACGATGCTATCGATGATATCAAGAGTGCGATGGTTGGTATGCTCGACAAGGTGAAGAAGGAAATCGTTACCGGTCAGGTTGAGGTTAAGCAGACCTTCAAGATTTCTAAGGTGGGTACTATTGCCGGTTGTCTCGTTACCGAGGGTAAGGTACACGCTAAGGATAAGGCTCGCGTCATCCGTGACGGTATCGTGATACGTACAGCAGAAATCGATGCCTTGAAGCGTTACAAGGACGATGTTAAGGAGGTGGTTACCGGTATGGAATGCGGTTTGAGCCTCGTCAACTACAACGATATCCAGGAGGGCGACGTTATCGAGACCTTCACTGAGATCGAGGTAGAGCAGAAGCTTTAATAAAGTGAAGAGTGAAGAACGAAAAGCGAAGAATTCATTTGTTTTTCGCTCTATCATATATATAATAAGGTAGGGATGAGTCCTCAGCGGCTTATCCCTATTTAGGGTTAAAATAACGAACGGTTATTCTAAATAACAATGGCAGAAATAGAGAAAGAACAGAATCAGGTTGTCAAGGATGTGATAGACCAGAAATACGAGTATGGTTTTACCACCGATGTACATACTGAAATCATAGAAAAGGGTCTCAACGAGGATGTTGTGCGCCTGATCTCGCAGAAGAAGGGAGAGCCAGACTGGATGCTCGAATTTCGTCTGAAAGCCTACAATTACTGGAAGACGCTCAAGGAGCCAAAGTGGGGACACGTTCACGTGCCACCTATTGACTACCAGGAGATTTCATACTATGCCGACCCTTTGGCAAAGAAGCCAAAAAACCAGGAGATTGATCCTGAGTTGGAGAAAACATTCGACAAACTCGGTATTCCTCTGGAGGAGCGTCTGGCTTTGAGCGGTACCGCTGTAGATGCCATCATGGACTCTGTGTCGGTGAAGACTACCTTCAAGGAGAAACTCCGTGAGAAGGGCGTCATCTTCTGCAGTATTGGTGAGGCTGTGAAGGAGCATCCTGATCTGGTAAGAGAGTATCTGGGAACCGTGGTTCCTTATCGTGATAACTTTTATGCAGCCTTGAACAGTTGCGTATTCAGTGATGGCTCATTCGTTTATATTCCTAAGGGCGTCCGCTGCCCGATGGAGTTGAGCAGTTACTTCCGCATCAATGCCCGTAACACCGGTCAGTTTGAGCGTACATTGATCATCGCCGATGATGATGCCTACGTTTCTTACCTGGAGGGATGTACAGCGCCAATGCGTGATGAGAACCAGCTCCATGCGGCTATCGTAGAGATTATCGTCAAGGACAATGCTGAGGTGAAGTACTCTACCGTTCAGAACTGGTATCCTGGTGATGAGCATGGTAAGGGTGGTGTGCTGAACCTGGTAACCAAGCGAGGCGACTTGCGTGGTGTGAACTCTAAGTTGAGCTGGACTCAGGTAGAGACGGGTTCTGCGATTACCTGGAAGTATCCTTCCTGTATCTTGCGTGGCGACAACTCTGTAGCTGAGTTCTACAGCGTAGCTGTTACCAACAACTATCAGGAGGCTGATACCGGTACCAAGATGATTCACATGGGTAAGAACACCAAGAGTACCATCATCTCGAAGGGTATCTCGGCAGGTCATAGCCAGAACTCCTATCGTGGTCTGGTTCGTGCCACATCCAATGCCGATAATGCGCGCAACTACAGTTCCTGCGACTCCTTGTTGCTGGGCAGCGATTGTGGAGCGCATACCTTCCCATATATGGATGCCCATAACGACACAGCCGTGTTCGAGCATGAGGCAACTACCTCGAAGATTTCAGAAGACCAGCTCTTCTATTGCAATCAGCGAGGTATTCCTACCGAGGAGGCTGTCGGCTTGATCGTAAACGGTTATGCCAAGGATGTGCTCAACAAGTTGCCTATGGAGTTTGCCGTTGAGGCACAGAAACTCCTGAGTGTTTCACTCGAAGGAACCGTAGGATAGTTATCATAATTCTCGATGAAATCGATAAAAATTGACTAAAATTATGTTAGAGGTAAAGAATCTGCATGCTACTATTGCAGGCAAAGAAATATTGAAAGGTATCAACCTGACTATCAACGATGGTGAGATACATGCTATCATGGGACCTAACGGTTCCGGTAAGTCAACCTTGAGCGCTGTGCTCACGGGTAACCCTCTCTATACCGTAACCGAGGGTGAGGCTATCTTCAACGGCAAGAACCTCCTGGATATGAAGCCAGAGGACCGTGCCCGTGAAGGCTTGTTCCTCTCTTTCCAGTATCCGGTGGAGATTCCTGGCGTATCCATGACCAACTTCATGCGTGCGGCTATCAATGCCAAGCGTGAGTATCAGGGGTTGGAACCATTGAATACAAGCGAATTCATGAAGCTGATGCGTGAGAAGCGCGAGTTGGTGGAATTGGACAGCAAGTTGGCTCGCCGTTCAGTAAACGAAGGTTTCTCGGGTGGTGAGAAGAAGCGCAACGAGATTTTCCAGATGGCTATGCTGGAGCCAAAGCTCTCTATCCTCGATGAAACCGACTCTGGTCTCGATGTGGATGCGATGCGTATTGTAGCAGATGGTGTGAACAAGATGCATACCGACAAGACATCTGTCATCGTCATCACTCACTACGAGCGTCTGCTCGATATGATTAAGCCAAGTGTGGTTCACGTACTCTATAAGGGTAGAATCGTGAAGACTGCCGGTCCTGAACTTGCCAAGGAGATTGAGGCTCGTGGCTACGACTGGATCAAGGCTGAAGTAGATGAGAAATAATTAGGAGGATGGCTATGCTTTCAGAAAAACAATATTTAGACTTGTATCAGTCTTCTTCGAGAATAATCAAGAAGAACAGTGCTGAGGTGCTCAATGCGGTGCGCGATGCTGCGTTTGAGAACTTCCGTCGCCTGGGCTTCCCTTCCCGAAAGGTAGAAAGATACAAGTACACAGATATGAGCGCCATCTTCGAGCCAGACTATGGCTTGAACTTGAACCGTCTGGAAATTCCGGTAGATCCATACGAAGCTTTCCGATGCGATGTGCCTAATCTGAGCACTTCGCTCTACTTCGTGGTGAACGATGCTTTTTATAACAAAGCATTGCCTAAAGTAGAGCTTCCGGAGGGCGTAATCGTGGACTCTTTGAACAAGATTGCTGCAGAAAACCCTGAATTCATCGGGAAATACTACGCTAAGATTGCCAAAACCGACGAAGATGGCATCACGGCATTGAATACATTCCTGGCACAGGATGGCTTGCTGATTTATGTTCCAAAGAATGTAAAGGTAGAGCGAACTATTCAGGTCATCAATATTCTCCGTTCGGATGTTGATTTGATGGTAAACCGACGTGTTCTCATCGTCATGGAACAGGGTGCTGAGGCTAAGTTCCTCTTCTGCGACCATGCAGCCGATGACAAGAACTTCCTCGCTACTCAGGTAATCGAGGCTTATGTTGGCGAGAATGCCAGTCTCGACCTCTATTGCCTGGAGGAGACTCATTACAAGAACCGCCGTGTCAGCAACGTTTATATCGAGCAGCAGGCTAACAGCCGCGTGAACCATAACGTCATCACGCTTCATAACGGTATTACCCGCAACCGCCTTGACCTCATATTCAAGGGCGAGGGAGCTGAGTGTTTCTGCAATGGTTGTGTGATTGCCGACAAGAACCAGGTGGTTGATAACAATACGCTTATCGATCATCAGGTGGGTCATTGTACCAGCAACGAGCTTTATAAGTATGTACTCGATGGTGAGGCACGTGGTGCTTTTGCCGGTAGAGTGTTGGTTCGTCATGGTGCCCAGAAGACTATTTCTCAGGAAACCAACCAGAACCTCTGTGCAACGAAGACAGCCCGTATGTTCACCCAGCCGATGCTGGAGATTTATGCCGATGATGTGAAGTGTGCGCACGGTAGTACTGTTGGTCAGCTCAACGATGCCGCCCTGTTCTATATGCAGCAGCGTGGTGTGAGCCGTGAGGAGGCTAAGTTGCTCCTTCAGTTTGCATTTATCAACGAAGTCATCGACAAGATGGAGCTGGAGCCATTGCGTGATCGCCTGCATCATCTCGTAGAGAAGCGATTCCGTGGTGAACTCAATAAGTGCGAGGGCTGCAAGCTTTGCAAGTAGATAATATCCTTTTAAAGGAGTTAAGTTCTTAAAAATATGTATGATATCAATCAAGTAAGAGCAGATTTCCCGATTTTATCGAGAAAGGTCTATGATAAGCCATTGGTGTATCTGGATAATGCGGCAACCACGCAGAAGCCATTGTGCGTGCTTGATGCCATGCGCGACGAGTATCTCAATGTAAATGCCAATGTGCATCGTGGCGTTCACTATCTCTCTCAGCAGGCTACCGACCTTCATGAGGCAGCCCGCGAAACCGTGCGCAAGTTTATCAATGCGCCTAAGGTTGAGGAAGTCATCTTTACCCGTGGTACTACAGAGAGTCTGAATCTCGTGGTTTCATCGTTCTGCGATGCCTTTATGAGCGAGGGCGACGAGGTGATTATCTCTACCATGGAGCATCACTCCAATATTGTGCCTTGGCAGTTGCAGGCTGCCAAGAAGGGAATCGCCATCCGAGTAATCCCTATCAACGATAAAGGTGAGATTAACCTCGATGAATTCGCCAATTTATTTACCGAACGCACCAAAATCGTGAGCATTGCCCAGGTGAGCAACGTGCTCGGTACGGTGAATCCGGTAAAAGAGATGATAAAGATTGCTCATGAGCACGATGTGCCTGTCATGGTGGATGGCGCTCAGAGTACTCCTCATTTTGCTGTGGATGTACAGGATATGGATTGCGATTTCTTCGCTTTCAGCGGACATAAGATTTATGGTCCTACCGGTATCGGTGTGCTTTACGGCAAGGAAGAATGGCTCGACAAGTTGCCTCCTTATCAGGGCGGTGGCGAAATGATTGAGAGTGTAAGTTTTGAGAAGACTACTTTCGAGAAGTTACCTTTCAAGTTCGAGGCTGGTACTCCTGATTATGTAGCTACCCACGGTCTGGCAAAAGCCATCGATTATGTTTCTGTGCTCGGCATGGATAACATTGCCAAGCACGAGCAGGAACTCACTCACTACTGTATGGAGCAGATGCGAACCATCGATGGAATCAGACTTTTTGGTGAACAGGAGGGCAAAGATGCTGTTGTCAGCTTCTTGGTTGGTGATATTCATCACATGGATATGGGAACCTTGCTCGACCGTCTGGGTATCGCTGTACGTACCGGTCATCATTGCGCTCAGCCTTTGATGGACCGCTACGGCATTCTCGGCACCGTTCGTGCCAGCTTTGCCTTGTACAACACCAAGGAAGAAATAGATGCGCTTGTAGCGGGCGTAAAACGCGTGGCTATGATGTTCTAAAGATAAAGACTTTTTAGCCGCATACAGCGCACGTAAAATTCATCATAATTATGTTAGAAAGTCATTATTATAAGGATATGGTAGAGGCTGGCTGCGATGAGGCTGGCAGAGGATGTCTGGCAGGCAGCGTATATGCAGCAGCCGTTATCCTTCCGCCCGGTTATCAGAATGCCGAATTGAACGACAGTAAGAAGCTCACAGATAAGAAGCGCAAGGCGCTCCGCGAGCAGATAGAGCGTGATGCTGTAGCTTGGGCCGTGGGCATTGTTACTCCCGAAGAAATCGATAAAATCAATATCCTCAACGCCAGTTTTCTGGCTATGCACCGTGCCCTGGACCAGCTCAAGGTTCGTCCGGAGGCAGTTATCGTGGATGGTAACCGCTTCAAACCCTACAAGGATTTGCCTTATACAACCATCGTAAAGGGTGACGGCAAGTATCTGTCTATTGCAGCTGCCAGCATCCTTGCCAAGACCTATCGTGATGATTACATGGATGCGCTGGCAGAAGAATATCCGCAGTACGACTGGAAAGGCAACAAGGGTTATCCTACCAAGAAGCATCGTGCTGCCATCAGGGAATTTGGAGTCACTCCATATCATCGCATGAGTTACAATCTTTTAGGAACTGGCGAATTGAGTATAGATTTCAAGGATTAGAGGCTACAAATTCGGTCCTTTAATTTAAAACGAAGTCTGTTTTTTCTGTCGATTATTATAAACGAAAAGGAGGTAAATGCCATCGATAGGTATTTACCTCCTTTTCGTTTTTTCAGACAGATACGGAGAATGTCTAATCTGTCTTTTATCATCAAGGCGATATTAGAAATCGAGGGTGATACCCTTTTCATCAATCTTCTTGTATGTCTTGTCGTTGACAGTCACATTCTTCGAGTTCTTTGCATCGAAGGTGTGATTCTTTGCACTAATCTTGATGTTTTCGAGCTTCACGCCGTCAGTACGGTTGATGACGATACCATACTCAGCATTGTTTACCTCCATATCCCTGATATGGATGTTGCTTACCGGCATCTCTGGGAGACCGTTGAAGTAAGCTGCACGACGGGCTGTGCGGCAGATGACATGGTTGATGTCGATATTGCGGAAGCAAGGTGTTGTCTCATCTACCTTGAACTTCTGTACCTTCTGGCTCTTAGCCTCATCGCCATCGTTGAGAACTTCTACGGCAGACTTGCCACCGTAATAGAGATCGAAGGTGATGACATCTGTCTGGATATCAAACATTGACATGTTGTCGATGTAGATATTCTCTACTACGCCACCACGACCGCGGGTACTCTTGAAACGGAGACCTACATCGGTGCCGAGGAACTGGCAGTCGCTCACCTTGATGTTCTTTACACCCCCGCTCATCTCGCTACCAACAACGAAACCGCCATGACCCTTGAATACGGTACAGCCGTTTACGATGACATTCTCGCAAGGAATGCCGCGCTTTCTTCCGTCAGCATCCTTACCGCTCTTGATACAGATACCGTCATCGCCTACATCGAAAGTTGAGTTGACGATGAGTGCATTCTTGCAGCTCTCCAGGTCAAGACCGTCACCATTCTGAGCGTATGAAGGGTTGCGAACCAATACATCTTCTATAAGAACGTTCTCGCACATCAGCGGATGAATGTTCCATGCAGGAGAGTTCTGGAAGATGACACCATTGAGCCAAACGTTCTTGCAGCTTACGAGACTGATCATTACCGGACGGAGGAAACGCTTAATCTCGTTCCACTCTTCTTCTGAAGCTGGAGTCTTAGGCACATTCATGTTGGCACTGTTGTCAGCCTTCAATGCACCCTCTGTTGGGAACCAGTAGTCAGCTCTCTTGAACGCACCGCCACGTGAAGTAATCTGCTTCCACTGTGCATCTGTAACCTTCTGCTTCTTCAAAGGACGCCAGTATTCTCCGTTTCCGTCGATGCAGCCCTGACCGGTAATTGCCACGTTGGTAAGATGATGGCCAGAGATAGGCGACTGGCAGCGGCGTGTATCCAAACCCTCAAACGATGTTTCTATAAAAGGGTAGAGGGCATCATCTGGTGAGAAAAGGATGACTGCACCTTTTTCGAGATGCAGGTTGATATTGCTCTTCAATACGATAGGACCTGTGAACCATACGCCCTGTGGAACGATGAGTTTGCCGCCGCCTTTCTGAGTCAGCGCATCGATAGCCTTGGCAAAGGCTGTGGTACAGAGAGAAGAGCCATCTCCAATAGCGCCAAAGTCCTTGAGATTTACCTCATTGGCCGGGAATTGCGGACGGGTCACCTTCTCCATCTGAAATGGTAGATTCTCGTAAAGAGCATCATACTTCTTGATGTCGGTTGCCTGGGCACTTAGCGCCAACAAGCAAGCACATACCATGCTAAAAAATTTCTTCATCTGTTTTTTCGGTTTGTTGGGTTATTATATATAAGCTATTTCTTCTGCAAAGATAAATATTATCTTTTGAAAAGCCAAAAATAGTAAGGCTTATTCTAAATAAATCGCTGTAAACGTTTTCGTGGAATGGGGGATATGATAGGATGTAAGTGGGTAGATATGCAGGGATAAATGTGTATATATACTAAGGTATATAAACGAAAAAAGGAGAGAAGTAAAACTTCTCTCCATCTTGGTACCCAGACCCGGGATCGAACCGGGATGGATTGCTCCACTGGTGTTTGAGACCAGCGCGTCTACCGATTCCGCCATCTGGGC
>ERZ773136.2730-NODE-2730-length-14203-cov-7.733602_pt1 | contig 14203 bp, 10 predicted proteins | sample MGYA00580855_ERZ773136 | MGnify/ENA primary metagenome ERZ773136 (study PRJEB29015, sample SAMEA2737860) | human gut metagenome | biome: human gut; feature: human-associated habitat; material: faeces | place: China | collected 2012 ... | reverse complement strand
TGCTCTTTGCCGCCGGGGATTATTTCGACGAGAAACAGGTTGCCGGCAACGATTCGCTTTACTATGCAGCCACCTCTTATACCGTACTGCCTTACAGCGGTCGTGAAGAGGAGAACCAGACCAAAACCATAGAGTTCGCCAGCTCTCACTACGATTTGTTGGTGGAAGTGGCCGGAGTTCCCGCCACAGGAAACCGAGCAGGCTCGCTGCCTGTGCTTGAGATATGCGGAGTCTCACCCTGTACCGATTTCAAGAACCGGGCCTGCGGGGAGGCGACCGACTATTTGCTTGAAACAGAATACGAGGCCGGGAAAGCGTTGCTCACAGCCCGTACCAATATAATGCGTCACAAGGATCACGAGAACGTGAATATCCGCTTGAGCGCCGTTCCGAACGGAGAGACGCTGGCCGAAGTCAACCTCGCCGAGTTCCTTGCCGACAATCCCGTCATAGACTGTTCCAAACACGAAGTGCTCATCCCGATACGTATCGAGTTCAAGTCGGGAGAAATCACGGTAGGCGTCCCCGAATGGTACATCGAACAAGTGAAACCTGAGTTTTAAGATCGAACCCAAAAGAATATGCTGAACACAAGAAAAATATTATACTGGGCGGTTACAGCGGTATGCTGTGGCTTGTTGCCTTTCGGGTGTGTCAAGGAGGATGCCGCATCGCTCGGCGAACGGCACGATGTGGCGGTGCGGCTCAATGTGGGGACACGTGCCGTCAGCGAAACCGACGGTACGCCTACCGATGCAGAGTCTGCCATCCATACACTTCGTGTCTATGCTTTCGTAGGCGGCCAGCCTGCGGGCCATTACTTTACAGACGATGTGGAAAACCTTCCGCACACGTTCTTCATGGATCTTACTTTTTATTCGACTACAACGCAGCAAGTGGACTTCTACGTCGTGGCAAACGAAGGAGCCATGTTGGTTCAAGGTTCGGGTGCCCCCGAGTCTCTGTCTGAGACAACATCGGAAAACCAGTTGAAGGCATATTGGTTCACTGAATTGCGGGACGTAACGACCTACGGCCTTCCGATGTTCTGTGAACAGCAGGCAACACTCGACTTCACGAATGTAAGCGATGAAATCCCGACTGATCCCGAACATACCGGACATACCCTGCTTGATTACGACATCACGTTCGAGTTGCAACGCCCCGTGGGGAAACTCGGCGTATTTGCAGCCAAGCCGCAAGGCGAGACCGGAGAGTTGCGGATAACAGGACTGACAATGCTGTCTTCCGGTACACTTACACGTAACTACCTTATGCCGCAGACCGATGAAACGCTGAAGGACATAACGAGCATCGTCGGAGACTTTGAGTTGGAAGTGGTCGGGGAAGCGGTAACTAAAGAGTTGGCTAACGGCATCAGCGAAGATGAACGGAAGAATCCGGAAAATTATACCGCCGTGCTGAATGTGCCTTTCTACCCGTTTGAGAACCCGTGGGGCAGCAGCGCTTGGAATGCCAAGGGCGATGAGAAAGGCAACGTTCTTCAAATCGATTACTCATTCGGCGAAGGGAATGCACGCACCGGGTTGGTTTACCTGCCCCCGATTGTGAGAAACCGCTATTACACGGTGTGCTGCCTGATGCACAATGACGGCAAGATAACAGTTGAATATAGGGTAGCCGACTGGGAAGGTGTAACATATCCGCTCGAATTTGACTATCCGAGTTACGAAAACCCTATCACACCGGCAAACGGCACTTCACTTCCCGGAGGAGGGAAATATCCTCAGCCGACAGTCTGGTTTAACTCTGATCCTGATTCCCCACTCGGAAGTTACTCGTTCAGTTTCAAGATGACAGGTTCCACCGGACAGAAGTGGACTCCCACGTTGCTCAACAATCCCGGAAAATTCAAGGTGTCGGTTTACCAGAATGGGACGGAGATTACGGATGCCGACAAGTGGGTGGCTTCCCCGGACGCTTATGAAATACGGGTCAGGGCAGTGTCAGCCGAGAATGTAGGTGACACCGTAAGTCTGGGTATCAGTTATAAACCGACTTGGAGCGAAGCAAGTTCGCTGCTGTTGATTAACGGACTGACCAACGACCTGAAATGGGAAGAAAGCACGCTTGCCGAAACTATTGTGATAAAACAAATAGAAATACCTCAAAATTGACGAGCTATGAAACAGCTATTACATCATATTGTTTTCTGCTGCATGGTGGTTTTGTGTTTTACCGCCTGCGACAAGGATGACGCCTTGTGCGTTTCCGGATCGGGAGGAGACGGCAACAGTATCATACTCGACCTTGCATCCGCATCGTTACCCGTGACCCGTGCGACCGTCCAAGCTACAGGTGCGGAAATCGCGGTCAGCCATCTTGATGTGCTGATTTTCAAGGAAGACGAAACGAAAGTATGGCACGAACGGGTAAGAGGCAGTGCGGGTGGTAGCGGTAAAATCACCTTGTCCGCCAAGAGAAGCGATTTTGCTGCAAGTGAGGCATATTGGGTATATCTGATAGCCAACAGCACAGCGGATGTCAGCGTGTTCGAAACCAAAGACTTCGATTTGGGCGATCTCAAAGGAATGGTGCAGGAAGACGAACGTATCCACGTAACCGGACTGGACGTCATCGATGCTCCACAAACATTCCTGATGGACGGCGTCGCCTATCCGAAAGAGACGGGCGAGCCTGAAACCGTGGCTCCCGTCGTGCTGAACAACGGAACGGAGGCCGACAACACGGAGTTGCAAGTGGTTCTGCGCCGTGCGGCAGCCAAGATTGTGGTCAAAATAAGCAAAGGTCAATACGTGGAGTTTGATAACAGCCCGGCAGCCAGTAACGCAGGATACTACTTGCGAAACATGCCTTACACTACATCTGTGGTACCACCCGTGAGTATGGATGAAGACTATGCCAAGCTGAGAACCCCTGATTTGTTCAACGGCGACTATTTTGATTGGACACCAGATGTAATTACCGTGACGGCTTATGCTTATGCCCATGTTTGGGAAGATGCAAGTACCCTGGAAAAGGAGGTGCGCCTGATCGTAAACATCCCGATGAATTATACGCCTCACAATGAAGACGGTTCTACCGGAGATCCGCAATTCATGGAGAGCAGCTATTACCAGATTCCGGTCAGTGCGGACAAGGAATTGAACCGCAATACCTGTTACGAAGTCTTGGTTACGGTCAATGCCCCGGGAGGCAGCAACCCGTTGAAACCGATTGAATTGACAGATATAGCGTACTCAGTATACGATTGGGAGAAAGAACAGATAAATGTCGGTGGCGAAGACAACCGTCCCGCATATCTCACGCTGAACGAGTACGAGATGGAGATGCACAACATGGAAGAGGACAATACAACACTGGAGTTTGCCTCTTCATCGGAAGTGACAGCAGAAATCACTAAAGTATATTATATCAACAAGTTCGGACAGGAGCAGGAGTTGGAAAAAACCAATAACAAAAACAATCCGGATGAATGGGGCGAACAAGACGGCTGGGATTACAAAAACCGCTGTACGATTAAGATTACACCTGATGAAAACATCACGGGTAATATCAATATCTATGGTGACATTCCAGGCAACAATGCTGTGAGGTTCATCGAGTTCACGGTTAGAAATAAGGAAGGTATTTCCCGCCCTGTCACGGTGGCACAGTATCCGTTGACCTATATCACGAATGTGGAAGGATATTATTCTTATCGCGATGACTTTGTGAGCACAGCTTCAGATGGAACCAGAGGTGTCACTACATGGGAACTTCTGGCAGGAAAGGAAGTAAACAAGGGACAGCAGTATTCTTCCGAACAGGTTCCATATGACGAAAGCACAGCTTGGATATGCGGATGTTCTTGGAACAGAAATAGATGGTCCTACAGCAAGAATGGAACGGGATTCTTCGGTTCTAAAATTGCACAAAATTTTAATAGTGAGACAGGTTTGTGTACTATTTATTATGCACGTTGGTCTGAATCCAGAACTCGTAAGAGGCCTTACAGATATACTTACAATACAACTACGAGTAGTGTTAATGGTCTTAACAATCACCGTATGTACCATGTGACCATCACAGCAACTTCGGACGAATACACCTTGGGGCGTCCCCGTATTACAGATGGCAAGACAGATCCGGGTGAAGACAATGCCGTGGTGGTATCACCGTCGTTCATGCTTGCCTCCCAATTAGGGGCGGTGATGGCTGCCGACAATGTAAATATGGCTGCTGAGCACTGCGAACGATACGTGGAGGTGGCAAGGGACGGAACGGTATATGATGACTGGCGCTTACCAACAAGGGCTGAGATAGAGATTATTTATAAATACCAGAATGATTCGGATGTGATGGACGAAGTGCTTGCTGGCGATAGGTATTGGAGCGCGTCAGGTCGTGTTCCCAAACCGGGCATTGGCCAAACTGAGGACCAAGCTATCCGCTGCATACGTGATGCCTATGACAAGAAAACCGGTAAATAGAAAGGAGGATGTATATGGATAAGAATATGATACAAAGATGGATACATACGGGCATGGTTCTGGTTGCGATAGCTGTTCTGTTGGTTTCCTGCCGACAGGATGAGTGGTTGGACCCGTCACCCGCAGTCCGCGAAGGCTACGTGGCGCTCAGGTTCAGCGCAGATATTCCTGCCATGGAGAAAGTGACCACCCGTGCGGTCGACCCCGATGGTGGCGGCGTGCAGGACATGACGCTGTTCTGTTTCGACAGTTACGGTCTTTTCATCACGACTGTAGATGCAAATGTCAACGAGGAAACGGTCAACACGGGAACGTTCCAGGCCGAAGTGCCCGAGAATACCCGGACCGTACATTTTGTTGCCAATCAGGTGATGACGGATTTCGAGCAGGACCAGTTCCGCAACAAGTCGGAATCGGAAGTGATGGCACTGCTCGAAGGTTCTTCCGGACGTATGATTTGCTGGGCGCGTTTCGCATGTGACAATTCCACCGATGAGTTGAAGAAACAGGACATAGCCCAGCAGATGAGCACTGCGGGAAACAATATTAAAATGCTCCGTAACCATGCCAAGGTATCTGTCAATAATCCTAAAGACAATGGCTATTTTACCGTGAACGGCTTTGCCGCTTATAATACAAATGCCTTCGGTACGGTGGCCCCGTTCCATCCGGAAAAAGGCTTTGATTTCACCGAGGCCGACTGGCAGGCTGATGACTTCGTCACGATTCCGGCTAATGATGCCAAGTTGAGCGATGTGACGGACGTGACCACGAATATGGGACAGTACATTTTCGAGAGTGAGAACAGTGCGGACGATCCGGTCAGCATCATCTTGTACGGACGTAATGAGGGAGATACGGAAGACCGCTATTACCGCGTGATGCTGGTGAATGAAGAAGGAGACCAGATACCCATCCGCCGGAATCACGATTACCAGTTGAATATTACGGGCAGACTCTCTTTCGGGCAGGCTACTTTTACCGAAGCGTTGGAGGCGGCTGCCACGAACAACGTGTGGATTTCCATTTCCGACCGCGTGAACGAGGTGGAGGACAGCGAATATATCCTCGCAGTGGCTCAGACAGACCATGTACTTGGCTCGGAACTTGCCGGTCATACATACACGCTTTCATATACCGTCAAAGGTAAAGACGAGAAAGAAATAACAGCAGCTGATAGGGCAGATGTGACATGGATAGACAACCTCGTGGCCCAGCAGGAAATTAGAAATGATTTCGAGATTGGCGACGATGGCGTAGGCAGAGGCACGATTTTTATTAATCTGCTTTCAATGGGTGCCAACGAAAAACTGGAAGGTACCCTGCTCGTGAAACACGGACGGTTGCAACGTAAGATCAAGGTCATCATGGTGAAGGAACAATCATTTGTTCCCTCATGGGTAGGTACACAGATTTATGGAGGAATGAACCCGACAGATCCAACCAAAGACCGTTCACACGTGACGGTAATGTTTACTGTTCCGGAGACTTGCCCGAAGGAACTCTTTCCGATGAAGGTCTATATCTCTGTCGGCGGACTGGACATTCGTCCGGAATCGGGCATGGCTCTTACTCTGGTTCGTGATGGCGAGAAAGACTGGTATAGTAGCGGTGACATCAATCCGGAACCGGACTATAAATATCTCTACATCGCGGAACAGCCCGGTGTGCAGCGTGTTTATTTCGAGAACATCCTGTCTCAAAACGAAGACTATCAAGGCAGGCTTTATATTGAAGCTGACCACTTCGAGACTATGGAACGGGTGTTTACCTACTCGGATGACAGGAACTCCATTACAGTAACCGGCCTGAGTGCCTACAATGCCGATGGGGGTGGTATTGAAGGATACCCTGAGGACGAATTGATTCTTTATCGCCTGGTGCCACAGAAAAAACATGCCAACGTGCAGTTTGACCTACAGTTGATTACAAAAGTGGGCGACGGAGTGGAGGGTGACTTGCTGGGAACTCCGTTCAATGCAGGAGAAAAGGATGAATTTCTGCTCTATTCGCAATATTTGGATTATTATGAGGATGGTGAAGAGGGCAAGGCCGGTGTGACGGAGTTCGACTGTAATTTCTACCCCGAAGAATCGGACTTGTGGTGGCGTGAGAATAATCCCAATGGTGGACGTATGCTGATGTTCAAGCCGAGACCCAAAATAATCAATCGACCCGCCCCGAATGTAGGAAAATACTCCATCTATATGAAATCCAACCGTCCCAAGAGTGCCGAGGTAGTACGTATCGCCTCCAATGTGCCCGGCAGGGATGCTGTGCTGTCGGAAGACGACAATGGTGTTAATAATGAATATGGCGGCAATTCCTACCGCAGTGTCACCTTCGAGTTGGCAAACTACAATCCGTTCCGCTTCGGGGCAAGGCTGAAATATGACAATGGAAGTGAGCAAGGAAAAGAACCGGACCGTGTGACGAATCCGAATGCGGATGTCCCCGAACTTCTCACGCCGTTGGAGTGGACTTACGAACCCGGTAAACCGGTGAACATAGCCATTGACATAACCAGTTTCGCCGGTTCGGACGGCAAGTCCGTGGACCCGTTCGGCGAGGAGTTCGAAATCTATATCGACGCCCCCATGCTGGCTTTGGGCAGCAATCCCGGTCTGGACGGCAAACTCTACGAGGCAAGTCCGGGACGCTTTGTCTATAAGGTGGATGCCGACCGCGATAAGGAACGGAATTATTTCCCGGGTTCGAATGTCGTCAATAAGGACAATACTCCTGATGCAAACGTGAACCAGACTGGCGAACGCAAGACCCTGCACTTCACCACGAAGAGCATCGTGAGCGCGGGCGACATCGTCATCTCTTCCAACGAGGAAAAGGTCGTGTTCTACTCCAAGACCTTCCGCGTGACGAACAAGTCGATGGGCGGGAACATCTACTACGAGGATGAATCCGGCAGCCGGCAACCGATCCCTTCCAGTGCGTTCGTCGCGTTCGAGCGCGTCAGCAACAGCAGCCGTATCGGTGCCGTCACCGTGACTGCCGATGGTCGGTACGAACTGCGTCTGCGCAAGGAGTACACCTTCGACTGGTACACCAATCCGGTGCAGTTCCATTACAAACTAGGCGGCAAGGTTTACCACCGCACATACGAAAGTTTGTCTGACTTGTTCGATAATCAGGGAGATGTGGTACTCACCTTGGAGAACTGAGAGGCTGAATGATACAAACGGAAACTCCGGGCGCTTCCACGTTCGGAGTTTTTCATAACACGATACGAAACATGAAAATTTTGAACCTTACCTTTTTCGCGTGTCTCTTCTGTGCAGGAATCGTATCCTGCGCGTATGCCCAAAAGCAGCAGGAGAAGACAAAGGAATTCCGTCTGCCCGACGTGCCCGTCACGTTGACGGCACCCGAAGACCGTGCCGCCTACCTTTCCCTGCACTACTGGGACCACTTCGACTTTGCCGACACGTCACTCATATCCCGCCCCGAAATCACCGAGCAGGCGTTTGTGGACTTCATCAGCATACTGCCCCATACTCCCAAGGCGCAGGAATCGGTCGATACCCTTTTCCGCCGCGCCCTGGCCGACAGGGAAATGCTCTATCATTTCATCTCGCTGGGCGACAAGTACCTGTACGAACCCAATTCTCCCATGCACGACGAGGATCTGTATATCCTCTTTCTGCGTGCCTTGGTCAATCATCCCGGACTGGAAGAGACGGACAGGATACGTCCCCGTCACCTGTTGGAAATGGCGTTGAAAAACCGCTCGGGAGACGTGGCGGCGGATTTCACCGTTGTTTGCCGCGACGGCAGCAGCAGACGGCTTTCCGACATAAAGGCCGGTTACGTGCTCGTCTATTTCAACGACCCCGATTGCGAGGACTGCCGCCGGGTGAAGGAATTGCTCACCCTGTCCCCGGTTGTGAACGACCTGTTGGAGTCCGGCCGTCTGAAACTCCTCTCCGTGTGTGTGGAGGGCAAGACCCCCGCGTGGGAAAAGGCGGAATTTCCCGCCGGTTGGATAGATGGTTATGATGCCGATCAGCGGCTTACCCGCGAACAGGTGTACGACCTCAAGGCGATGCCCACCCTTTACCTGCTCGATGCGGAAAAGCGGGTGATACTCAAGGACGCTTCGTTCGGGCAGGTGGAAGAACGGTTGTCCTGAAACATGCCTCATGAAAAGGAGCCTGTGGGGACATCCGGAAAAGACAGTAAGGAAAACAACCGTTTCAGGGGCTTTCACCGCCCCTGGAATGTTCACACATCCGCTTTTGCTGATGATTATAATCATTCTTTCCATTACATCGCTATTGAAATTTCATGGAACGACCGGTTAAGACGGTCAGCGAACATCGTCAGGTCCTTGTCGATTTTCTCGGTGGTAATCTTACAGTACTTTTGGGTGGTGGTTATGTTCGTGTGACCCAATACCCGGCTCACACTTTCAATGGGGACACCCTTGCTCAAGGCCAGCGTTGCGAATCCATGACGGCTCGAATGGAATGAGATGTTCTTGCTTATCCCGCATTCCCTTATCATCTGTTTCAACGGCTTGCAGATTGACCAATAGTTCAGGTTGGGAAACACAAGCCCGTTCTTCTGGAACCTCTCGTAACGTTTGATGATCTGCAGGGGAATATCCAGCAGCTTCACCTGGAAATTCACTTTCGTCTTATGCCGCTTTGATAATATCCATGTCCCACCGTTCACTTCCGCAATGTCATCGGTGGTCAGCTCCTTTATATCCACGAAGGACAGCAAATGGGTTTCTCGGTGTCAGCCCGTTGTAATGGGCCTTGGCTACGATTGTTTTCAGCCACATGCAGTTTGACCACACACTGGCGTTATGAAGCCCCGCATCAGTGGAGAGATAGATTTCATACTCCTTGATGAAGTCGGGGGTAAGCTCAAGCATGGAAATGTCACTCCGCCTGTAGCATTTCCTTATGAACACAGCCAGATGGTTCCTTGACCTTACCCGCACTTGATACGAACCTTTTGCCCGGTCTATGCCGATGCGCTTCTTGAAGCTCTCATTATCCTTGTCGAACGCACCGAGCAGGGTTTCGTATTCCGTACCGAGTCCCTGAAAGGCGTTACGTACCATTTCAGCCGTAACGAACGCTTCCCTGTCCGAAAGGCGCTGATAATGCCTGATGATTTGAGCCTTGATGTTGTCAAGGGCGAGATTAATGTCCCCCGCCTCCCTGCTCTTCCCTTTCGCCCGGTTGCCCTTTGCGTCCCAAAGCTCTTTGGCGATGGTCTGCTTGCAACTGAACTGGGCTACGGAACCGTTGATTGTCACCCGTCCCATAACCGGGACAATACCGTTTTTCTCCTTGCTGCCGTTCACGTAGAACAGCACTTTGAATGTACTTCTCATAATCCATTTTTTCTTTCGATACAAAATTAGTTATCAGCGAGTTATACATTGCTATGCAAAATGAGGCAAGTAGTGGAAACAATCTCCGATGACCTATGAATTAATCCGGTTACCGGGTAATGATTTGAAAACCGTTCGCCTTCGTTACCTTTCGTTTCCCTGCATTTTGGCATTGGAGAGGTCTTCATCGGTTTTCCTCATAAATCATTGATTATCAGTTTTACCATCATCATTTATTCGTTTCTGATTGATTTTTCCAGAGATATTGATTATCTTTGTATAAGTCAGATTTCTATTCAACATAACCATAATGGGAACATTAGGATGCATCCACGACATGATGCGGAGGGACAAAGAAAACAGGGAACTCCGTCAGCGCAACCGGGAGCGTATGAAGGAAACGCGCCGGCGAATGACCGAATGCCGGCACACGGAAATACCTCCTACTCTTTCCGTGGAAAAACTGGAGGAGATAAAGAAACAGACACAAGAGAAAGAACAAACCGACCAAAACCGTGCCTTCAGAATCAAACTGATTGTAGGGTTAGTCATGCTTGTCCTTCTTCTGTTATGCGGATTCTTGCTCTGAAGCTTCGTACACGTGTTTTTCAAATCTGCCTAACACAAAAGTTTTTTCAGGCTTTCAGCCGAAGCGTAAAGCAACTACCCTTACCTATCTCGCTTTCCACGGTCAACGTACCGCCATGTGCTTCTACAAAATCGCGTGAGATGGAAAGTCCAAGTCCGCTGCCCTGCACCTTAGTACCCGGCACACGGAAATAATGTTCAAAAATGCTGTTGTGATAGCGCGGGTCAATACCCTTTCCGAAATCGCGTACATACATCTCAATTTCCTTGTTTCCATTCACCTGTCGTGCGCCAATGATAACCCGGCTGTTTTCTGAAGAATAACGAATGGCATTGCTCAGCAAGTTGGTCAGCACCCATGCAATCTTTTCACTGTCAATAAATAATTTTCCTATTTTATCTTCCGGGTATTCTACTTCTATCTGAATATTGAATTTTTCTGCTTGCACGCGATTGGCTTTGATGGCATATTCTATTAATTCAATAGGTTTAGTTATTTTAGGTTTAAGTTGTAATTTTCCGGATTCTACCTGAGTCATATTAAGTAGTTCCCCGGTGATATTCAGCAGACGTTCACTGTTTTCTTTTATACTATTTGTCAAATCTTCCTGTTCATTATTCAGTGTTCCTACACGTTTATCTTCCAACAGCTGTAGACTCATCATGATGGCCGATATAGGTGTTTTGAGTTCATGCGAAATGGTTGAAATAAAAGTCGTTTTTGCAGAATCAAGTTCTTTAAATTCCGTGATATTCTTTAGCATAATGACATGACCTTTTTTTTCTGGTGTTGCACTATTCCTGCCGGATTGAATGATACTTATATATTTTACTTGAAAGAAACTTTCTTTATCATCAGCATATATTTTCAATGGTTCTTTTTGGGTTTTGTCACTTCTTATTTTTTGTGAGGGAATGTCTATTAACTCGCGAACCAATCTGCGGAGTAAGTCGTTACGCATCGAAATTTCCTGAGCAGATCGTTTTATCACTTCTTCTCTTTTCAAATTGAGAACATTCAAGGCTTCATCATTGATAAAAAGAATTTCCATTTCATTATTTAAACCAATGATGGGTTCATTAATGCTATTTATGATAGTTTCCATGTATTTTTTAGCGGCCATCATTTCGGAAAGAGTGCTGGCATGATATTCTTCCAGCCGTTTGGCCATCCTGTTGAAGTTCTTTGATACTTCAGCAAATTCCTGATTGCCATTTAAATCAAGCCGTTTTTCGTAATTATGATTGGCTATTTCCTGGATGCCGTTTGTTATTTCTTTAATGGGCTTATTGATAGATGCAGGAAGGCGCAACCATATACCGATACCTACGCAAATACATGCTGCTCCTACAATGGAAATCCACAATAATGCTCTTTGTAATCCCGGACCGGCAGCAGGACTATCAGGATCTGTTGCTGTTAATATTTGTAAATTCACTACTGATAGAGCAACTAATAATACAATCATAGCTACCAATATGCCGATAGTAAGGGTAAGTTTTGTTTTTATATTCATAGACTTTATTTTTATGCAAGTATAATCAAATCTATATTCATTTGTGCCAAAGACGCTAGAAATTTTTTGTATTTCGAGATACTGAATAGAGTAGAAGGCATTTTGAATGCCGGCTGTCCCATGCATATCGTTGTAATCTGCTTCTCTTGACAAGTTTTTATAATTTCATCTAAGACATTTGCAGATGCTACTTGTAGCACTTCACCTCCTAATTCTGTAACCAATTTAAAATGATTTAGCAAATGTCGCTGACTGGCAAGATTGATACGTTCTGTGCTTTCTACCGGTGTTTGCACATAAAGGGCTGAGAATACAGTATTGTAGCGGGAAGCCAGTCGTGCTGCTTTACGGATGATATGTCGTGGTGTCTTCTCATTGCTACTGATACAAGCAAGAAATTTCTCATGACGTACCCCTTTATCAATAGAAACGATTTCGTTTTCTACTTTCTTTTCAACTCTGAAAGCGACCTCCTTAAGGGCTAATTCGCGCAATTGAAGGATATTCTCTGTTTTGAAAAAGTTATTCAAAGCTAATTCAATCTTTTCAGGACGGTATATTTTTCCGGCTTTCAGGCGGTTAATTAATTCTTCGGCAGTAAGGTCAATATTCACAACTTCATCGGCGTCTTGTAATACTTTGTCAGGAATGCGTTCTTTAACTTCGATGCCGGCAATTCCTTTCACCTCTTCATTCAGACTCTCGATATGTTGGATATTAACAGCAGAAATGATATTGATTCCTGCATCCAATAGTTCCATGACATCTTGCCAACGCTTTTCATTACGACTGCCTTCTATATTAGTATGTGCCAGTTCGTCTATAATGACCAATTCGGGATGTAACCGAAGGATAGAGTCTAAATCCATCTCTTCAATCTCTTTTCCTTTATAAAATATCTTTTTGCGAGGAATAATTGTCAACCCTTCCAATAGAGCTTCTGTTCCGGTTCTTCCATGTGTCTCTATATAACCGATTTGGACGTCAAGACCGTTTTCTTGCATTTCATGTGCTTCTTGCAACATTCGGTAACTCTTGCCTACACCGGCTATCATCCCAATATAGATTTTGAATTTTCCACGTCTCGAACGCCTGATTAAATCCAAAAAGTGTTTTACGTTTTCTTCTCTTTCCATTTTATCTTTACCACATACTTCTATCTAAGAGGAGAACAAATTGTGTACCAAAAGAGGAGACTCCTATAAATCAATTATTTCTTTCATTTCTGTCTTTGATTCCTTTTCAAAATGAAAAGAATATTGTCAAAATGGAAGGGTAGCGAAGCCTGTTCTTTTTAGAATAAGCGATTAGATATATCATCTGATTAATCTTTCGTATAGTTTATCCCGGCTTTTCTAGCTTGCGAATGTTGGAACCGGCGGGCAATGAAATATTCATGACCTTCTTTTAGCAAGCGATATCCGGTTTGTTTGAACCAAAAATTGATTTTGTTTTCCACAGATTGACGACGGATATCAAGTACCCATTCATAATTGCATATACGAGCTTCTTTACCTGACTCGCCACCTACAACAATTTGTTCTACCCAAGGACCAAGCTCTCCTCTGAAATCTATTTCTGTTAGCAAAGGCTCGCAAATAATGATTTTATGTTTGATGGGAGCCGCCTTGTAGATGGGAAGGCGATAATCTACTCTGTCTTGATTTTCCATAGTACAACAAATAGTTACATTTTCGTATCCTTCTCCCCAGTCAGATGGCAAACACTCTTTTAATCTGTCTATGCGTTTGGTGATGAAAAGAAAGTGGAGGTCTTGACGTTCTCGCATCATTTGCCATGCTTCTTCACGCCATTCATCGGCTTCTTCAATCAGAAAATCAGAAGTGAAGCAAGTATAGACCAGATTGCCGGGAGGAATTTTATAGGTGTTGTTTCGTTTGCGCTGTATGGGAAAGTCAAATTTTCCGGTTTTAGTAATGATGGAACTATCTCGACCTCGTTGGCTGTCGCCACGGTAAACGTAACAATGACGACAACCTTCGCTTAACTTGTGGCAGCCGTGCCAAGGATTCCACATAGAGGAGTTTTTGCTAATATGGTTTTCCATAATTTATGTGTTATGATGACAGGATTATTATTGAAAGCAAAGGTAAGATTTATAAGTTGGAAGTAGGTGAATAAAAACTACTATTTTATAGTTGTTCTAATTTCCAAAGATAGTATCTTTGCTTCTCATCCAAATAAAAAGAATCTTTATGGAAAAAGACGATAGAAAATGGGAGATTATTGAAAGTGAATATCTTATCCGCCGCCCTTGG
>ERZ773136.2711-NODE-2711-length-14291-cov-8.948019_pt1 | contig 14291 bp, 10 predicted proteins | sample MGYA00580855_ERZ773136 | MGnify/ENA primary metagenome ERZ773136 (study PRJEB29015, sample SAMEA2737860) | human gut metagenome | biome: human gut; feature: human-associated habitat; material: faeces | place: China | collected 2012 ... | reverse complement strand
ACCTGTAACCTTCTGATCCGTAGTCAGATGCTCTATTCAGTTGAGCTACGGAGCCGTTCTTGTTTTGATTTCGTGTGCAAAGGTATGGCTTTTTATTTAAATCTCCAAATATTGAAGGTGTTTTTTATGATAAAATCGCTATCCTTTTCGGGGGATAGCGATTTTATCTTGCTTATTCTTGCCGTAGCAAGCATGTTAGGTTATTGAATCAAGTCGATGCTGCGTTTTACGAAGTTGCTTAAGGCTTCGCCAGTCAGCATACCGTTTTGCAGCAATGCCAAGTCGATAAGCTGATGCACCTTCTTGTTGTCCTTGCCATAACCGGCCAGTACGTCGTTTTTCTTTTGTTCTTCCGCACTGATGTCCTGATGGCATTTGTCCAATTCATCCTTTTGTGCCTGATCGATCTCTTCGGGCTTTTTGCCCTCCTGCTGCTGATGGAGTACGGCCTCGCGGGCATGCAACCCTTTGAGTTCGGCTTCGATGGGTTTTAGTTGCTCCGCAGTGTGGGTTTCGCTGTCTGCCAATACCTCCTTAATCAGACGGTGATCCGTATTCAATACCAAGGTGTACATGTCCGGCATTTCACCGTAGAAGGACATGCCCGGCTGAATATGCGCCATGTCTTTCATACGACGCATGTATTCGCTTTGGGTAATCATGACCGGCATACCGTTTTCTCCCATACCCTGTGCCTCTACGTGGAATTCCGTTTTGTCCAACTTCGGCATCTGGAAATTGAAGATGGCCGAAAGGTAGGCACTCTTTTCAGCATCCAATTCAGACTTGTTGGCATCCTCTTTCACGATAAGGCGGTCGATGATGTCGGCATCCACGCGGGTGAAACGGCTCTTTTCAAACTTGCGTTCCAACATGGAGACGATGGGAGTGTCCAGTTGCCCGTCGAGCAGCAATACGCTGTAGCCTTTGTTCTTGGCTGCTTCGATGTAGCTGTACTGGGCTTCCTTGTTCTGGGCATACAGGTAAATCAGATTACCGTCCTTGTCCGTCTGATTGTCCTTGATGAGTTGCTGGTATTCTTCGAACGTGAAGTATTTACCGTCACAATCCTTAAAGAGGGCGAAGTTCTTGGCCTTGTCGTAGAAGTCGTCCTGTGTCAGCATACCGTAGTTGATGAAGATCTTGATGTCGTCCCATTTCTGCTCGAATTCCTTGCGGTCGTTCTTGAACAGGCTTTGCAGGCGGTCGCTCACTTTCTTCGTGATGTAGCTGGAAATCTTCTTCACGTTGCTGTCGCTTTGCAGGTAGCTGCGGCTGACGTTCAACGGGATGTCCGGTGAGTCGATGACTCCGTGGAGCAAAGTGAGGAAGTCAGGCACGATGCCTTCCACGCTGTCCGTTACGTACACCTGGTTGCAGTACAACTGAATCTTGTTACGTTGCAGTTCGATGTTGTTCTTGATTTTGGGGAAATAGAGCACGCCCGTCAGGTTGAACGGATAGTCCACGTTCAGATGAATCCAGAACAGAGGCTCGTCGCTCATCGGGTACAGTTCGCGATAGAACTCCTTGTAGTCCTCGTCTTTCAGATCCGACGGTTTCTTGGTCCATATCGGGGTGGTGTTGTTGATGACGTTGTCCTCTTCCGTATCCACCTGCTTGCCGTCTTTCCATTCCGTTTTTTTGCCGAAGGCTACAGGTACGGGCAAGAAACGGCAGTACTTGCGAAGCAACTCCTCAATCTTGTTCTTTTCCAAGAACTCTTTGCAATCGTCGTCGATGTACATGATGATGTCCGTTCCGCGGTCGGCTTTTTCTGTTTCTTCTATTTCATAGGAAGGACTTCCGTCACAGCTCCATTTTACGGCCTTTGCTCCTTCTTGGTAACTTTTGGTCACGATTTCCACTTTCTTGCTCACCATGAACGAAGAGTAGAAACCCAAGCCGAAGTGTCCGATGATGGCATTGGCATCGTCTTTATATTTATCCAAGAAGTCATTGGCGCCGGAGAACGCGATTTGGTTGATGTACTTGTCTATTTCTTCTTCTGTCATACCCAGTCCCCGGTCGCTCACCGTGATGGTACCGTTGTCCTTGTCCACTTTGACACAGACTTTCAGTTCGCCCGTTTCGCCCTTGAAGTCTCCTTTGTTGGCCAATGTTTTCAATTTCTGCGTGGCGTCTACGGCGTTCGACACGATTTCACGGATAAAGATTTCATGATCGCTGTACAAGAACTTTTTGATGACGGGGAATATGTTCTCGGTCGTTACCCCAATGTTTCCTTTTTGCATGATATTTATTGCTTTTATTGTATGAAATTATCTTCTGTTCGGCTTTTTGAAAGCCATTGATGAAGAAACAAAAAAAGTGCCAGACGAAAACATCGTCCGGCACTTTAACATATATTTATTGTTATTCTTGGGCAAGGCCATGCGTGATCCGGAGTTTGTCTCCCTCGGCGGCACGTACGGTCAGGATTTCGCCTTCCTGTAGTTCGTCATTGATGACCAGTTCGCAGATGGCATCCTCCAGATAAGTCTGCAAGGCACGTTTCAACGGACGCGCGCCATATTGTACGTCGTATCCTTTGCGGGCAAGGAACTCCTTGGCATCCTCTTCCGTTTCCAGCGTATAGCCCATTTCCTTCACGCGCTTTACGATGGGTTTAAGCTCGATGTCCACGATACGTTTGATGGCCTCCAAGTCCAGTTGGTCGAAATTGATAATGTCATCCAGACGGTTCAGGAATTCCGGAGCGAACTGTTTGTGCAACGCCTTCTGGATGACTTCGCGGCTGTATTGCTTGTCGGCTGCCGACGTGTCCGGGCGGCTGAACCCGATGCCCTTGCCGAAATCTTTCAACTGGCGCGTTCCGCAGTTCGATGTCATGATGATGACCGTGTTCTTGAAATCCACCGTCGTGCCGTTGCTGTCCGTCAGTCGTCCTTCGTCCATCACTTGCAACAAGATGTTGAACACATCGCTATGTGCTTTTTCCAACTCGTCGAGGAGTAGGATGGAGTAGGGCTTGCGGCGCACTTTTTCCGTCAACTGTCCGCCTTCTTCGTGTCCCACGTATCCCGGAGGAGCCCCCACCATACGGCTTACGGTGTGCTTCTCCATGTATTCGCTCATGTCGATGCGTATCAAGGAGTCGGCACTGCCGAACATGTATTCGGCCAGTTTTTTAGCCAAGTACGTCTTGCCCACTCCCGTAGGGCCGAGGAACATGAACGCCCCGATAGGCTTGTTCGGGTCTTTCAGTCCCACGCGGCCGCGCTGGATGGAGCGCACCAACTTGTCGATGGCCTCGTCCTGTCCGATGACTTCCCGTTTCAGGTTGACGGCCATGTCCTTCAGCTTGTGTCCTTCTGCCTCTCCCATGCGCTGTACGGGAATGCCCGTCATCATGGATACCACTTCGGCTATCTGGTCTTCGTCCACAGTGACCCGCTCGCGGCTGAGTTTCTCCTCCCATGCCGCTTTTATACGGTTCAGTTCCTCTTGCAAATTGGCTTCTTGGTCACGGTAGTCGGCGGCCAGTTCAAAATTTTGGTTCTTTACCGCCTCGTTCTTCAAGGCATGTACGGCGTCGATGCGCTTTTCCTGTTCCTCCATTTCTTTCGATACGGGAGAGTGGGTGATGTGTATGCGCGACCCGGCTTCGTCCAGGGCGTCGATGGCTTTGTCCGGGAAGCAACGGTCGGAAACGTAACGCTCCGTGAGCCGTACGCAGGCACGGATAGCCTCGGGCGTGTAGCGCACATTGTGATGGTCTTCGTAACGTTCCTTGATATTGTCCAGTATCTGTACGGTTTCCTCCGGAGTGGTCGGTTCCACCATGACTTTCTGGAAACGGCGTTCCAAAGCGCCGTCTTTTTCGATGCTTTTCCGGAATTCGTCTGTGGTCGTAGCCCCGATACACTGTATCTCTCCCCGTGCCAGTGCGGGTTTCAGCATATTGGCCGCGTCCATGCTGCCCGGTGCCGAACCGGCTCCGATAATCGTGTGAATCTCGTCGATGAAAAGAATCACGTCCGGATTCTTTTGCAGTTCGGTGAGGATGCTGCGGATGCGTTCTTCAAACTGCCCGCGATACTTCGTGCCGGCCACTACGGCCGCCATGTCCAAGGCTATCACGCGTTTGTCGAACAGGATGCGCGACACCTTTTTCTGTACGATGCGCAAGGCCAGTCCTTCCACGATGGCCGATTTGCCCACGCCTGGTTCACCTATTAATATAGGGTTGTTCTTTTTCCGTCGGCTCAGGATTTGCGACACGCGTTCTATTTCTTTTTCGCGGCCTACCACCGGATCCAGGATGCCTTCTTGGGCGGCGCGTGTCAGGTCGGTACCGAAATTGTCCAATACCGGCGTATTGTTGGCCGATTTCCTTTGCGGTTGCGCCGTTTGCGTGGTGGTGTTGCCCTGTTCGTTCATCGGGTTTCCCGCCGAGGATTTGTTTTCATATTCGTCCTCCTCGTCCTCGTCCGGAAAACCGAAGCCGGACTGCACGTCCGATTTCTCAGCCTTCTGGGTGAGCAGGTTCAGGATGTCTGTATAATGGATGCTGTTTTCCTCTAAGATACGGCATGCATTGTTGTCTTTTTCTTTCATAATGGCTAAAAGTATGTGTTCGGTGTCGGCCACCTGGGCCTTCAGCATGCGTGCTTCGAGCAAGCAGAGGCGCATGATTTTAGAGGCCTTCTCGTTTAAAATGATTTCATGGTTCTCGTCCGGCATTTCCTGCATGGCGGAACCTTGTATGGATTGCTCTGCGCGTAGTTTCACCGAGCGGAAGTCCAGATTGAGCAAACGGAGGATTTGGATGGCCTTGCCTTCCCCGTCCCTGATCAACCCGAGTAATAGGTGTTCCGGAGCCACACATTCATTGTGCAGCCGTAGCGCCTCCTCCTTGCTGTAAATGAGAACTTCTGATATTTTAGGTGAAAATTGATTGTTCATGCTCTGCAAATTCCTCTGATTAATGACTCTACTGGCAAAATTAACTATATTATTGGAACTACAGTACAAAACGCATGCCAAAAAACGTCAGGGCGCATTAAGTTTTTCTAAAAATAGTAAGGTTCTTCATGCAATGAAGTGTGCCTGTAGTTCTATGCGTTATCAGGAATTTGCGGCTTGCTCGTCGTGGACAAATTGGACTGGTCTATTGGGCGGTCGTGGAGGACAACTGGCGATAAAGTTTGGAGGCAGGTTTAAATTGTTGTAACTTTACGCTCGTCGGGACGGGTGGTCCCGCCCCTTGGCGCAGGCCGTCCCCCGACCGATGAGCTTGAACAAGAATAACGCATGACACAGTTTATTTTACATCCCCTATTCTGAAAGCCTTTCCCAATTGTCCTGCCATGACCTGATGACAATCGGGTATTTCTCGCCCCATTTCTCATCTAGATTAAGAAGCTCTATTTCTGCGGTTTCTTTACTTACGGCACCATAGACATGTTTCAGGTCTTTTATGAACTCTTTTTGATGTTTGCTACCGACATACTTGACGGAATTGCGTATCTGATGGACAACGCAGAGTTGTACAATGGTATCGGGGAAGACACTTTGGATGGCATCCGGGACGCCTTTTAAACCATCAACGCAAGCTATGAGGATGTCACGAACACCGCGGTTCTGTAAATCGGTCAACACATTCAGCCAGAAGTTTGCACCCTCATTTTTAGAAATATACATACCAAGTAAGTCCTTGCGCCCTTCCTTATCTATAGCCAAGACATTATAAATTGCACGGCTGATGGCACAACCTCTGTCATCCATTACCTTGTAATGAATAGCGTCGAGCCAGACTATCGGATAAACCGGATCCAGATTCCGGGAACGCCATGCCTTTATCTCCGGAAGTACACGGTCGGTGATGGAACTGATTGTCTCGGCAGATACACGGTTACCCAGATTCTCTTTCATCCAGTCGCTTATCTCACGTGTGCTGTTTCCCAAAGCATAAAGCCCGATGATACGGTCTGCAACTCCTTCGGCAAGAATGGTCTCACGCTTGAACCAATACAATAATTTTAAGTTCTTGAATTACAGTATATTTAATTTAAATCAATAGCTAAACGATACCAAAATATTCCCATTAAAAACAGATGTGCCCTATACTTTACTAGACGGCAATAATTTTGGGGCACATCTCTATTTGGAACCAGATATGAATTATTTAATCATATAGATTTAGACAAATGAACTATATCATTTAGACAATTCGATTCCCGAGAGTAAGTCTATCTATAAATTTTAATGCAAAAACTAATACAATAATGCATTAGGGTTAAAATGCATTCCTAATGTATTGAACTCTTTAGCAATATCTTTTTTCCATGCGCCTCGGCCATCATATGAAACATAGACGACACCATCAACATCTCCAGGCTTTTCTACCTCTTCTTTAATTAAGGCACAAACTCTCTCGCGCCCAAGTTTTCCTATAAGATATCCGTGTTCAAAAACTACATTTTGCCTTGCTCTTGGCTGTACGTTTGGACAATCCTTCGAGGCTCCTTTATCACACGGAGTATATAATACTATTGCATAACAAACGTTTGTGAAAGCTTCTATTTTTTCAATTATCGTTTTACCTGTATTCGGTTGTTCATGCAGAATAATGGGATTATAACCCATATCAGTTATAAACCGTGCAACCTCATTTTTCAATCCACTATCGTGGCCATGAACAATAAAAACATCTTTATTTCCCATATTAACTTTTACACTTCTGTCATTATTATCATTTGGTGCTGTCTGTGGAATTAAAGGTAATTGACCCATTATACTCTCAAGGCAGACAACTTTTTCATTTATTTGTTGCTTAGCTTCTTTGATAATATCTTCACCAAATAATCTTGTTGGATCTCCGGTACGACCATATACGCTATAATAGGATTGAGGCGAATCGTTATCGTCAAAAGAACGGCTTATCAATTCGCTATTATATGAATCCCATTTTTTATAATCTGCAAGAAATGAATTTTTCTCATCTTCGTCATATTCCTTTATTTTAACAATCGTTCTGTAGCGCACAATGGTTGTGTCATCTTCGCTAACTTCACGTTTTAGCAAGTCGCAACCTTTTGCAATCTGAGACTTCAACCATAATTCGAATTCTTCCTTTTTCTTGATAAGATTTCCTGTAGCCATAAATCCAAATAGTTTTTTGCAAAGATACGAATTTCGCAGAACAAATTGATGTTTTAATCACTTTTTTGTGCTTTTCCTACAATATATAACCTTTTGAATCAAATATATTCCTAGATAATTTGTACCTTTGTAATCATATTGGATAGGCATATAAACATGGAACGTAAATTACTGAACAGAATCAAAGTCGTTCTCGCAGAGAAAAATAAAAGCAATAAATGGCTCTCGGAACAATTGGATAAAGATCCTGCCATAATCTCCAAATGGGTTACCAATACAACACAACCCAATGTGGAGACGTTAATTCAAATATCCAAAGTATTGGGTGTAACTGTGGATGACTTGTTGAGAACGGAATAATAAATTTATGGGAGCAGTCAAATTATATAAATATCTGGATTTTAACGGTGGATTGATGATGCTATATCATAGTAATCTTCAATTTACCAATGCTACGCAGTTGAACGACCCGTTTGATTGTCACCCATCGTTAATTGATTTTTCTAATGTTCCGAAAGAAGCCTGTGGTGGATGGACTCCGGAAATAATTGAAGAATTGAGAAGAGATCCATTTCGTAGAACCAGAGAAGAGGTGTGGATATGTAGCCTCTCCAAAATACATGATTCAATCTTGATGTGGAGCTATTATAGCAAGCACAAAGGCATCTGTGTTGGTCTGGATATGGAGAAAGCCCAAAAGTATCTTTCGAGAATATATGGAAAAATCATGATTAGTTGTTCTGTGGTGGAAGTACAATATAAGGATATTGTAGAGAAGCCTGATTATTTCAGGGATGCAAAAGATTTTTTCCATTATCAGTTGTCCACAAAGGCAAAGGCTTGGGAACATGAACAAGAGGTCAGACTGTTTATTTTAGACCCTTGGCCGACATATATGAGTTTATTGCCGAGGCAAAATGATGATAAGGGACCGATTGATTGGAAAGAGGTTCGAGCTTTTTCTGAAATCGGAGGAGAGTGCTTTGAGTCTGTTTATCTGGGAATTAATATGGATACAGATGAGAAATCAAAAATAATAAGCGTTGCACGAAAGCTTAATCCTGATATTAAGATTTACCAAATGGGAATTGATGCAAATGCTTTTAAGTTGAATACTGAATTGATAAAATAGTAAAATGGCTAAGAAACAGAATAAACCGGTAAAGGAAGAAACCCTGGAAACGATACTTTTCAATTGTCGTAACAGTCTGCGTGGGCGTGCAGCCATGACAGACAAACGCGACTTGCTGTTGACCCTTGTATTTTTGAAATTCATAGGAGAACGGTTCAAACAGCAAAAGGAGAAAATCAGACATGAGATAGTGGAAGTGCAGGGCATTAATGATACGGATTTCATTGAACTGCAATTGTCTCGTCCCAATCAATATATGCAGGACGGAGTGTTTTTTCTAACAGATGAAACATTTTGGGACGAGCTGATTCTCACATCGCCTACCGGTATGGCTATCGCTTTCGATACGGCTATAAAAACTCTGGACGACAACGAACCTAAATTGAAGAATGCTCTTCCGCAGCAGATTTTCACGAAAACAGCCCTTGAACCAGGAGTTCTGAAAAGCGTAGTGGATGAAATAAACAAGATAGACCCACAGAAATTCAATGACCACGACCTTATAGGACGTGTATATGAGTATTTTTTGCAGGCTTTTTCCATCAACGCAGATAAAGAGGAAGGAGAATTTTATACGCCACACTCTATCGTAGAGCTTATCGCCTCACTTATTGAACCTTTTGATGGGACTGTCTATGACCCTTGTTGTGGTTCTGGAGGTATGTTTGTTCAAGCTGCAAAGTTCATAGAGGCTCACGGCGGAAATACGAAAGCCGTCAATGTGTATGGGCAAGAATCAGAACCGGCAACCTATCGTCTTGCGAAGATGAACTTGGCTATCCGAGGCATCTCCTACCATTTGGGCGATAGAGCCGTGTCTACATTTTCCGAAGACCAGCATAAGGAACTCAAGTTTGATTATATCATGGCGAATCCGCCGTTCAATTTGAAGAAATATGCCGAATACGGAGGTTTTGAAACCGATCCTCGGTGGCAAGGCTATGGAGTGCCTCCTACCAGCAATGCCAACTATGCGTGGATTCTTCATATTCTTAACAAATTGAATGTCAGTCGTGGAATAGCGGGTTTCCTACTTGCTAACGGAGCTTTGGATGACAGCGATACGCAGGAAATACGTAAACAGCTAATCGAAAGCGACAAAGTGGAGGCTATTATCGTTTTGCCACGAAACATGTTCTATTCTACCGATATATCCGTCACTCTTTGGATATTGAACAACAACAAGAAAGGCGGACCATGGCATGGAAGGCAACTTCGTAACCGCGCAGGTGAGATTCTGTTCATCGACTTGCGGACTTGGAACAGTAATATATACGAGAAAAAATATGTCCGTCTGGCAGAAGCGGAAATAAACAGAGTGCGTCAAATATATTTCAACTGGCAAACCGAAAATTTTGCAGAATATGCCGAGCCGGAATTGTACTATGCTGCGCATCGTGACGAAATTCAGGAAAAGGGATATTCCCTCGTACCCTCCAGATACATTGAGTTTGTAGATCGAGATACGGAAATAGACTATCAGTCTGCTCTTTCCGAAATGAGTCATAAATTTGATGCGCTGAAGAAAAGATGGGATGCAAACGAAACGGAACTCGTAAACGCTTTCAAAACTTTAGGGTATGGAAAAGAATAAGTTGCAACATCATAACATAACAACCGATAAACTCTATAATGACATTCGGAACATCATAGAACAAGGTCGTAAACAAGCATACACGACAGCCAATCAAATTGCGGTACTTACCTATTGGCATATCGGGCGTCGTATAGTGGAAGAAGAACAGCATGGAGAAGCTCGTGCGCAGTATGGTACTCGGTTGATTAAAACATTGGCAGAACAGTTGATGCCTAAATACGGCAATACGTTCAGCAAGCGAAATTTGGATTACTTTCGCCAATTTTATCTGTGTTTCAATGATTTGGAGATTGTGAACACGCGTGTTCACAATCTGACTTGGTCGCACTTCCGCTCGATTATACAAGTTGCAGATCCTAAGGCCAGAGAGTGGTATGTAAAAGAGGCATCGGAACAGATGTGGAGTGTGAGAACACTCAATCGCAACATCGGTACACAATACTATGGTCGTCGTATGGCTTGTGTAAGGGAAGGATTGACTTTACCATCTCCCGATATTGAGGCCAATGATCCATTGGAGTATATAAAGAGTCCGGTGGTTGCCGAGTTTTTGGGCTTCCGCAAGGATAGCAAATATGACGAGAGCCAGTTAGAACAAGCCTTAATAGACCATCTGCAACAATTTATCATGGAATTGGGACGTGGGTTCGCTTTTGTCGATAGGCAGAAACATATTTCAACGGATACCGGTGATTTTTACATTGACCTCGTATTCTATAACATCAAGCTCAAGCGTTATGTGCTGTTTGAATTGAAAACACATCCTCTGACACATGCGGATGTGGGACAATTGGACATGTATATACGGATGTATGATGACCTTGTAAAAGATGAGAATGACAATCCAACCATAGGTATATTGCTTTGCACTGAGACCGATAAGGTGATGGCTAAATATTCTGTCCTTAACGGTAGTGAGCAACTTTTTGCTGCCAAATATATGGCCTATATGCCGACGGAAGAAGAGTTGAGCAGGGAAATAGAACAGCAAAAACGTTTCTTCTTGGAACAACACGGAAAGGAGGAGTGATATGAGGGCTGGTAATGTAAAATGGGTTAGGTTGGGAGATTATATTTCCCAAAGACGCGAAAACAATTCTTCACTCAAATATGGCATTGACCTTATTGAAGGAGTGAACAGCGATGGTGAGTTTCAACCGACTAAGGCTCTCACTGATAACATTAATCTAAAGCCTTATAAGGTTGTTAGACATGGCGATATAGTCTATAATCCATCAAGATTGAATATAGGTTCTTTGGCTTATAGAACAGGAAACATGTGTATTGTTTCTCATCTGTATCAAGTATTTTACATAAAAGAGAAATACCAATCCAAATTATCTGCGGAGTTTTTAACTCTCTATCTCAGACGAAGTGAATTTTACAGATATGTGGATTATGATAATTTCGGTAGTCAAAGAGCAGAATACAATCTGCGTAAATTGAGTGAATTACTTATTCCACTACCATCTCCAGACGAACAGCAGAAAGTGGTGAATGCGTGGAAAGCATTTAGGGAAATCAAAGAACAAAACGAGGCTAAGGCAGCCCCGCTTATGCAAGTCTGCCAAAGTTATATTCAGGAATTGAAGTATAAATATCCGAAACAAGAAATTGGGGCATATATTCATCGCATAGATGAAAGAAATTCTGATAACCAGATTAAAGAAGTCAGAAGTGTTTCTGTTTCAAAGTACTTTAATGAAACGAACGCCAAGGTCGACAAAAACAACCTTTCAAATTATAAAATAGTAAGAGAAAATCAAATAAGTTTTGTCCAAACGACAGGGAACGAAAAATGTCTTTGTGCAGCCATCAATCATTTAGGTTTCCCGATTGTTGTTACTTCGGTAAACGAAGTTTTTGAAACAGACGAAAAGTATTTGTTGGCAGATTATTTACATTTAATATTTCGAAGAGCAGAGACTGATCGTTATGCTCGTTTTAATTCATGGGGAAGTGCTCGGGAGACATTTACTTGGGAAGATATGGTACGTTTTGCTATTCCTCTACCACCCATTGAAATTCAACGTGCAATTGTCAATATCTACAAATGCGCTAACGAAGCCAAACAAATAGCCGAAGAAGCAGACAGACTTTCACGTGAAGTTTGTCCGGCATTGCTTCAACATGTCATACATTCTTAAATAGCAACGATTATGGCAAACAAAGGGAAATATTATGAAAGTCAATTCGAGGAAGCAACTATCGAACTTCTCCGCGAGGCACATTGGCAATATACACTTGGTGATGACATTCACCGTAAATATACAGATCCACTCATTGAAGAGGATTTAAGGAATTTTCTCGCCGTTCAATACAAGGACAAGAATTTGACTACCTCCGAGATGGACGGCATTGTCGCCAATCTGCGTAATACAGGTGGACAGAATGACTATTACGCTCTCCGGAATGCTTTTTTACTCTATCGTGACGGTTACGATTTTGCATATAGTGATAGTCGGGATAATCCGTTCCGCATGGAGTACATTGACTTCGAGCATCCCGACCATAATATTTTCCGTTGCGTCAATCAGTTTGTCATGGGGCAAGGTCGTGAGAATCGTCGCCCTGACATTCTGCTTTTTATAAATGGCATACCCGTCTGCATCATCGAATTGAAAAATCCGACCAAGCAGAATGCCACGATACGCGATGCCCATACGCAAATTTGTACACGTTATATGCGGGATATTCCGGCATTGCTGAAATATTGTGCATTGGCAGTAATCAGTGATGGAGCAAAAAATGCTTTGGGTACGACATACACGCCATTTGAATTTTTCTATGAATGGAAAAAGATTGAAAATGAGGATAAGGCAGGAAAGGGACTGGACACGCTTCGTACACTCATTCGTGGAGCACTTTCACCGGAACGCATATTGGAAATATTACGGGATTATGTCTATTTCCCAGATCCGACAAAAGAAGATGACACGACTGAAATCGTATGTCGCTATCCGCAGTTCTTTGCTACGCGCAAGCTGCGAGAGCATATCCTGAATCATTTGCGTTCTGTCGGAGGTGATGGCAAAGGTGGTACATATTTCGGAGCCACAGGGTGTGGAAAAACTTATACCATGCTGTTCCTTGCACGCCAACTGGTTTTACGATGCAGAAAGCAACTGGGTAGTCCAACTATTCTTATCATAGTAGATCGGGAGGATTTGGAAACACAAAGTGGAAAACTATTCTGTCGCTCGAAGCAGTATCTTGAAGATGAAGCCGTGAAAGTCTTTGAGACAAGGAAAGAACTTGCAGAAGAGATGAGCACGCGTAAAACCGGAGGTGTCTATATCACGACTATCCAGAAATTTGCAGAAACCACAGGATTGCTGACAGAACGCTCCAATGTCATTTGCCTAAGTGATGAAGCCCATCGTTCTCAGAACAATCTCGGATCGAAACTGTCCATACAAACCGAAGGAGAAGCCGATAGGATTGGAGCGAAGATCACATACGGATTTGCTAAATATTTGCGGGATGCGTTGCCGAATGCTACCTATGTGGGTTTTACTGGAACTCCCATTGACGAAACCATACATGTATTTGGAAAGGTTGTAGACCAATATACAATGAAGGAGTCGGAGGATGACGGCATCACAGTCCCTATTAAATATGACCCTCGATTAGCTCGTGTGTTCCTAAATAAAGAACAAGCGGAGAAAGTAGAAGAGTATTATTGCCTATGTGCAGATGAGGGGGCAACGCCGGAGGATATTGCCAAGAGCAAGGCTGCCATGTCAAGCATGGAGGTAATTATCGGTGATGAAGATGTCCTGCGCCATGTTGCAAAAGACATTATAGAAGATTACAAGCGTCGAACTGAAACAACAGACCGTCTGCAAAAGGCCATGATTACTTGCGCAGACCGTAAGATAGCATTCAGGTTGTATAAAATCATGCGGGAGATGCAGCCCGAATGGTTCGAGAAAAAGAAAGCATTGAACGAACTTGTATTGACAGCAGACGAAAAGAATAAGCTGAATGACATCGCATTTGTCAATATGGTTATGACCAGAGACAAGGACGACGAAAAGGAACTTTACAATCTGCTTGGAGACAAAGAATATCGTAAATTCCTTGATTCTGAGTTCAAATCGGAAAAATCGAATTTCCATATCTCTATCAATGTAGATATGTGGATTACGGGATTCGATGTGCCTTGCCTGACGATGCTCTATAATGACAAACCGCTATCTAAACATACGCTTATTCAAACTATTTCGCGTGTAAATCGTAAATTCGGCACAAAAGAGTGTGGTTTTATCATTGACTACATAGGTATTCGCGAGGAGATGAAAAAGGCCATGAAAAAATATGGTGGCGAAGTTGGGCCACAGGAAGATTTGGAGGTTGCACATGAAGTATTGCGGAATGAACTGCAACTTTTGCAAGAGCGATTGTCTGGATTGGTATTTGACCGTTTTTTCG
>ERZ773136.2710-NODE-2710-length-14297-cov-7.376492_pt1 | contig 14297 bp, 16 predicted proteins | sample MGYA00580855_ERZ773136 | MGnify/ENA primary metagenome ERZ773136 (study PRJEB29015, sample SAMEA2737860) | human gut metagenome | biome: human gut; feature: human-associated habitat; material: faeces | place: China | collected 2012 ... | reverse complement strand
GGGAGGGTGTAAGGGAGGGGTATCTCTTTTTGAAAAAGAGATACCCCTCCCTTATCCGCATCCCCTGCGCGGCGCAGGGAATGGATGCAGCGCTGCGCGCTGCCAATTTCGCTTCCCCTACGGGAAAACAATCAGCCCGGAGGCCAGGTCATGTCGCGGCCGGCGAGAACATGAAAATGCAGATGCGGCACGCTCTGTCCCGCCTGCTCGCCGATGTTGGACACGACGCGGTAACTCTCAATGCCCTTCTCCTTGGTGAGCTTGGCAATGACCTCGAAGATGTGCGCGACGACGGCGCTGTTCTCTTCGTTCACGCCCGCGACAGATGCGATGTGCGCCTTCGGGATCACAAGAAAGTGCACCGGCGCCTGCGGCGCGATGTCGTTGAAGGCATAGCAGAGGTCGTCCTCGTAGACCTTGTTCGACGGGATGTCGCCCGCGATGATCTTGCAGAACAGACAATCAGACATGTTTTATCGCTCCTTTCTGTAAAGTAATTTTATCTTACACAAATTGATTTTTCTCGGCATCGTAGGTGTAACCGATGCCTGCAAGCGATGTTTCGATGCTCTCGCGCGCAACGTCCAGATCGTCGCACAGCGCGTCAAGAGAATCGTAAAAATCGCGCAGCTTCATATTCACGGCGCTCAGCAGCATCGCCGGATCTTTCGGTAACGCCGCCATCAGCCGAGTTTGCTCAGGATGAGATCATCCACCGCCGCGAGCGCGTCGTCGACCTTGCTGACTTCGGTGCCGCCGCCCATGGCAGAGTCGGGCTTGCCGCCGCCCTTGCCGCCGCAGATAGGCGCGATGGCCTTGATGATATCGCCTGCCTTGACGCCGCTTGCGACCGCTTCCTTGCCGCACACGGCCAGAAGCGTGACCTTGCCTTCGTTGACGGAGGCGAGCACGCCGACGATCTTCGGCTCCTTGTCGCGCAGGAAGTCGCCGAGCTTGCGCAGGGCATTCGCGTCCATGCCGTCGCGCTGGGCGGTGACGAGCTTCAGGCCCTTCACTTCCTTGGCGGAGGTCAGGAACGTGCGCGCCTCGCCGAGCGATGCCTGCTCCTTGAACTTTTCAAGCTGGCTCTTGATCTCCTTCATCTCGCTCAGCATGCCGCCGATGCGGCTTTCGAGCTCGTTCGACGTGGTCTTTAAGAGCTGGGCCGCGCGCAGGAGCTTCTCCTGGCCGCTTCTAAGCTCTTCGAGCGTCTGTTTGCCGGTGATAGCCTCGATGCGGCGCACGCCGGAGGCAACGCTGCCCTCGCTCTTGATGCGGAAGAGGCCGACCTTGGCGGTGTTGTCAAGGTGCGTACCGCCGCAGAATTCCATGGACACATCGCCCATCTCGACCACGCGGACAACGTCGCCGTACTTTTCGCCAAACATGGCAACAGCGCCCTTCTTCTTCGCTTCCTCGATGGGCAGCACCTCGGTCACAACGGGGATGCCGCGCAGGATCGCGTCGTTGACAAAGGTATCGACCGCGAGCAGCTGCTCGGGCGTGATGGACTCAAAGTGCGTGAAGTCGAAGCGCAGACGGTCGGGCTCAACAAGAGAACCGGCCTGATGCACGTGGTCGCCGAGCACCGCCTTGAGCGCGGCGTCGAGCAGATGCGTCGCGGTGTGGCCGCGGCGGATGGCCATGCGGCGCTCCACATCAATGGATGCCGTCACGGTGTCGCCGAACTGGAAGCTGCCGTGGATGACCTTACCTGTGTGCATGAACTTGCCGCCCTTGTTCTTCTGGACGTCCGTGACCTCAAACACGGCCTCGCCGCAGCGGATGACGCCCGTATCGCCGATCTGGCCGCCCATTTCGGCATAGAACGGAGTCTTGTCGAGCACGATGATGCCCTCCACGCCGCTCATCATAGCCTCGGCCTGCTCACCCTCGACCACCAGCGCGACGACCTTCGCATCGTCGACGGAATCGTGGTCGTAGCCGACAAATTCCGTGGACGGAATGTCCTTGCCGAACTCAACGCCCGCCCAGCCGAGGTCACCGAGCGCCTTGCGCGCCTCGCGGGCGCGGGTCTTCTGCTCCTGCATCTCGTGGTCAAAGGCCTTGCGGTCGAGCGTCATGCCCTCGTCCTCGACCATCTCGACCGTCAGGTCGATGGGGAAGCCGTAGGTGTCGTACAGCTTGAACGCGTCCGCGCCGGAGAAGACGGTCTCGCCCTTCTCCTTGTGGGCGTTCAGAAGCTCGGTGAAGATCTTCATGCCGCCGTCGATGGTCTTGGCAAAGTTCTCCTCCTCGGTGCGGATGACCTTGGTGATATAGGCCTGACGCTCGCGCAGCTCGGGATAATGGCCTTCGTTCTCGTGCACGACCGTATCCACGACCTCATAGAGGAACGGACGGTTGACGCCAAGCAGCTTGCCGTGGCGGGCGGCTCTTCTCAGCAGGCGGCGCAGCACGTAGCCGCGGCCCTCGTTGCTGGGCAGCACGCCGTCGCAGATCATAAAGGAAGCCGAGCGGATGTGGTCGGTGATGACGCGCAGGGACACGTCTTTCTCGCGGCTCTGGCCGTAGCTCGCGCCGGTGATCTCCGTGACCTTGTTCGTGATGTTCATCACCGTGTCGACGTCGAAGAGCGAATCAACGTCCTGGCACACAACGGCCAAGCGCTCAAGACCCATGCCGGTGTCGATGTTCTTCTGCTTAAGCTCGGTGTAGTGGTCGTGGCCGTCGTTGTCGAACTGGGAGAAGACGATGTTCCAGACCTCCATATAGCGGTCGCAGTCGCAGCCGACGGTGCAGCCGGGCTTGCCGCAGCCGTACTTTTCGCCGCGGTCGTAGTAAATTTCAGAGCAGGGGCCGCACGGACCGGAGCCGTGCTCCCAGAAGTTGTCCTCCTTGCCGAACTTGAAGATGCGGTCCTCGGGGATGCCGATCTCCTCGTGCCAGATGCGGAACGCCTCGTCGTCGGCGGGCGTGGTCTCGTTGCCGGCGAAAACAGAGGGATACAGGCGGTTCGGGTCGAGGCCGACCCACTCGGGGCTCGTCAGGAATTCCCACGCCCAGTGGATGGCCTCGGTCTTGAAATAGTCGCCGAACGAGAAGTTGCCGAGCATTTCAAAGTACGTGCCGTGGCGCGCGGTGTGGCCGATGTTCTCGATGTCGCCGGTGCGGATGCACTTCTGACAGGTGGTCACGCGGTGGCGCGGGGGCTCCTGCTCGCCGGTGAAGAATGGCTTCATCGGCGCCATACCGGAGTTGATGAGCAGCAGCGACGCGTCGTTCTGCGGGATCAGGGAAAAGCTGGGCAGGCGCAGATGGCCTTTCGTCTCAAAAAAGTGCAGGAACATTTCCCGCAGCTCATTGAGACCGTAATACTTGGGCTGAGACATGGTTGGTTTCTCCTTTTATTGTAAAATTTACTGTTGTTCGTTCTGTGTTTTCAGATAAGCGCTCAATTCCGCGAGCTCACGGTCGAGATTTTTATAGAACTGCGTGACGTGCCATCCGTCGCAGAGCGCGTGGTTGATGAAAAGTGACATCGGCAGCATCATGCGGCCGTTTTCCTCGCGGTATTTTCCCCAGGCGAAGCGCGGATTGCTGTCGTCTGCGCCGCCGGCGGGCTCTTTGATCTGCGTGTAGTAGAGCCACGGCACACAGGAGACGAAGAAATTCGCCAGCACGTCGCCATCCTCGGTCAGCGTACCGCGCTCGAGCGTCTCCTTCTGCCGCCGCTTGCCCTCGGCGACAAACTTTTCGTAAGACAACAGATCGTCCTCAAGCAGGCAGTAGACGTAAATGCCCGTGCCGTCGGGCTTCATCACGGTGTACGACGGGTCACAGTGATCATACTCAACGACCTGACCGTCGGGCAGCAATCTCCGCCGCAGCTCGGGCACGGCGTTCGCCGCGCGCATCACCGCATAGAGATAGCTGAGGAAAAACGGACGGCCGTTAAGCGAAGCAAGAAGATCCGTAATATCCACCGGAACCGTGATGCCCGCCCACGGGTCGGTCATCGTGCGGAAGTATTCAAACTGGCCGCCGCGCGGGTCCTTCGTCATGTCGATGATTTTTCTTGTCATCTGCTCACTTCCCTCTCACATCCAGTCCGATAAGGTTCATCTCCGTATCGAACGCGATGCGGAACACCACGGACTTTTTGTCGTATTTTGCGCCGATGACAGCGATGGCATGCGGCTCGTCTGCGTCCGTCACGCCCGTCACCATCGAATCCTTGACCTTTTTGAAGCTGCCGCGCCCCTCGGTCGCGGTATCCATCATCTCTTCAATGGCATCGGCGCTCGTCTGCTCGCGCACGTCCTCGCGCAGCGCGTCGTAGACCTCTTCATATTCGCCTTTCGTCAGCTGCGACATGACGGCAAGTCCCGCGCTCGAGACCTTGTCCTCGTCCATGCCGTCGGGCAGCTCGTTTCCGCGGCAGCCGGCCAAAATCACCAGCAGCACCGCAGCCAATGCGAAAAGCCACACTTTTTTGCTCATATCTATCCCTTTCCAAAAAAATAAAGCCCCCGTCCCTACACATAGGGGCGAAGACTTGACACTTCACGGTACCACCCTAATTATCTTTCCGCTTGGGGGAAAGCATCTTAGCCGTCCGGTAACGGGGACGAGGCGTTCCGCTCCTCGCGGACGGCTCCAAAGCGGCTGCTTCGCACCGGTGGCCGAGGGCTTGCACCATTCCCCTCTCGCTTCAGGCTCGTCTGCAAAGCTGACTTTTTCATCGCGTTTTACTTGCGTTATTATATCTCAAATTCAGCTTTTGTCAAGCATCCCTTGCCTTTGGGCAGAAAATGGCATATACTGCTTTCGTTTGAATGATGAAGGGAGAATCGCTATGAACCGTTCCCGCTCCGGCTATGTCTATATCGTCCTCTGTGCCGTCATTTTCAGCACGATGGAGGTCATGCTCAAAACCGTGCGCGGCGTGTTTGCGCCCATGCAGATCACGTGTCTGCGCTTTCTCGTCGGCGGCATTCTGCTCATCCCGTTCGCCTCGCGCTCGATGAAGAAGAAAAACGCCTCGCTCTCGCAAAAGGACATCGGCTTTTTCGCGCTTTCGGGCTTTCTGTGCGTCGTCATCGCGATGTCGCTCTACCAGATGTCCGTGACCTATACGCGCGCGTCAATCGTGGCGGTCATCTTCTCCTGCAATCCGATCTTCGTCACGGTGTTCGCCCATCTCTTCCTGCATGAGGACATTCATCGCAACCACATTATCGCGCTCATTTTGGAGCTCACGGCGGCGCTCATCATCATTGACCCCATTCATGCGACGCTCGATCCCACAGGCTCGGTGCTCGCCATTCTCTCCGCCGTGATGTTCGCACTCTACAGTGTGTTCGGCAAAAAGCGTACACCGCGCTTCGGCGGCATCGCTGTTACGTGCCTGAGCTTTCTCTTCGGCGCGGGCGAGCTCGTGTTCATTCTGCTCTTCGGCCGCACGGCGGCGGGCGCGTCGCTCTATGGCGCGGTGGGGCTGAACCTCTTTATCGACGTGCCGCTCTTTGAAAATATCCCTGCCTCGGCCATTCCGGCACTGCTGTACATCTGCTGCATCAACTCCGCGGCGGGCTTCGTCTGCCACATGATGGCAATGGAGAAAACGTCCGCGCAGGAGGCGTCACTCATTTTCTTCCTAAAGCCCATCTTGGCGCCGATCTTCGCGCTTCTTTTCCTCAAGGAGGAAATTCCGCTCAATATGATCGTCGGCATCGTCTGCTTCCTGATTGGATCGCTGTGCGCGATCCTGCCGGGGATCCTTGCTCAACGCAGGGCGTTGAAAGCGCAAAAATAAGTTTTTGCATTTTTCCCTGCGGGTAGCAGGAAATGTGGTGCAGCACCTTCGGCGCTGCCTATCCCCCCGTGCCCGAAAGGGCGCGAAAAAGCGTTTTAATCCTTTGCGCTCAAAGAAACCGCATGGCGCACAAAGCTCATCGGCGGCACATAGCGCGGCAGCTTCATCTTAAACACCGTCTGCGGTGTGCGCGGCTCGTAGAGCTCGAAGCCCTCGAGGTCGTGCATCACGGGCGCGGTCATCGTGAACGGGCGGCTGTCGGGGCCGACGAGCTCGATCTCGTCGCCCGCGGCAAACTTGTTGCGAAGCGACAGCGTCGCGTTGCCGTCCGCATCGCAGTCCGTCACGACGGCGCAGACCTGCCAGTCGCGGATGTAGCGGGAATTGTCGTAATACTGTCCGGGCTGGCCGTAGTAGAAGCCCGTCGAATAATGGCGGTGGCTCACATGCTCTACCTCATCGCGCCATACGGGGTCGACTTCCCTGCCCGCGGCGACGTCGTCGAGCACATGGCGGTACGCACCTGTGACGATGGCGGCGTAGTAGGCCGACTTCGCGCGCCCCTCGATCTTGATGCAGTCGATGCCCGCGTCCATGATATCGTCTAAATGGTCGATCATGCACATATCGCGCGAGTTCATGATGTAGGTCCCCTTCTCATCCTCGAAGACGGGGAAATATTCGCCCGGACGTTTCTCCTCCATCAGCGCATACTGGTAGCGGCAGGGCTGGGCGCACTGGCCGCGGTTCGAGTCGCGGCCGGTCATATAATTTGAGAGAAGGCAGCGGCCCGAATAGCTCACGCACATCGCGCCGTGGCAGAAGGTCTCGACCTCCAGCTCCTCTGGAATTTTCGCGCGCATTTCGCGAATCTCCTGTAAAGACACTTCCCTTGCCAGTACCACTCGTTTCGCGCCCAAATCGTACCACGCGCGGGCGCACTCGTAGTTTGCGATCGACTGCTGGGTCGAGATATGGCGCTCGCACTTGGGCGCATACTTCCCCGCAAGCGTAAACGCACCGAGGTCGGCCAAAATAAGCGCGTCGACACCCGCGTCGTTCAAACGCTCCAAGTGCTCGGGCAGGCGCGCGACCTCGTCGTTGCGCGGCATCGTATTCACCGTCACGTGGACGCGCACACCGTGGTCGTGCGCGAACTTCACCGCTTTGGGAAGCTCCTCCGGCGTGAAGTTGCCCGCGAACGAGCGCATGCCGAAGCTCGTACCGGCTAAGTACACTGCGTCCGCGCCGTAGAGCACGGCCATCTGCAATTTTTCCATATCGCCCGCCGGGGCGAGGATCTCGGGTTTTCTTCTCATCGTTGTCCTCTTTCAAAGCGGCAGCGTGGCATAAGCCACGCTGCCGCGTCATTTTATGTTAGCCTGCGTACTGGCTGGAGCTGACGAAGCTCGAGTGCTCCGCGTAGGTCTTGAAGAAGTGGTGCACGCCGTCCTTGCCGAGCGCGTAGAAGTAGTAGTTCGTCTGCGCCGGTTCGAGCGCCGCCTGGATGGAGGCGAGACCGGGGTTCGCGATGGGCGTGGGCGGTAAGCCCTCGTACATCGAGAGGTTGTAGGGCGTGTTGTAATTGAGGTCGCTGCTCGTGAGCGTGCCGGTGTAGTTGTCACCAAGGCCGTAAATGAGCGAAGCATCGATCTGGAGCTTGTGGTACGTCTCGCCAACGTTGTTGAGACGGTTATAGATGACCGACGCGATGTTCTCGCGGTCCGTGCCGTCCGTCTCCTTTTCGATGAGCGAGGCGATGGTCAAGATCTGGTTGAGCGAATAGCCGGAGGCCTCGACCTTCTGCATGAGCTCATCGCTCATCTTTGTATTAAAGTTGTCGAGCAGTCTCGACAGCGCGTGCGTCGGGTCCTCGTCCACGAAGAACTCGTAGGTATCGGGGAAGAGATAGCCCTCAAGGCGTGTCAGGTCGCCCTTCTTATTGTTGTCGATGAACGAATAGTTGAAGTCCGAGTTCATCGCCGCGTCGGTGAGCTTTTCCGCCGTGTTGACACCATACTTGTCCATCAGCGCGATGATCTGGCGGACATTATAGCCCTCGGGGATCGAAATTTTAACGGTATTCGCCGTGAGCGACGCGTTCTTGTTGCTCATGCGGTTGATGAGCGCGTCGTAGTCCATGTCGCTGTCGACGGCGTAGGTACCGATGCCGATGCGGCTTTCCGCGTGGCGGAGCCTACCGAACGCCTTGAAGAACCACTTGTACTTAATGAGCCCCTCGTCGTGGAGCTTCGTGGCGATGGTGTTCAGGTTGTCGTCGCGCGTGATCTCGATGGTCGTCTCGACCGGTGCCTTGTTGAAAGAGCACATGTCGTTCGCCAGCAGCCAGCCCACACCGGCAAGGATCGCCGACGTGATGAGCACGAACGCGAGCCACAGCGTAAAGCGGCGGCGCTGCCCTTTCTTCTTCAGTTTTTGCCGCTCGGCGCTGCTGCGCGTGGAGCGGTGCTGCGTGCGCTGCTCCGCTTCGCGGACGCTCTCAGCGTCCCAGCGGGCGGTTTGATCGTAGTTGTCCTCGTAGCTCATAGCTCCTCCTTGCTGATTTGAAATTCCCTCACCTTTTTCTATCGGTCAGGCTCACCTTTGCGCGCTCGCGCATAGGATAGGGCATGACAAGTGAGGTGAAACGAAAATGTGCAATAACAACAATAGCTGCGTGTGGCTGATCCTCATCATCATTCTGGTGCTGTTCGGCTGCGGCGGGTGCGGCAATGGCTGCGGTTGCGGCTGTGGCTGCAGCAACAACTGCGGCTGCGGCAACAGCAACGATTGCTGCTGCTAAGGCACTCTCCTCCTGTGAAGATGGGGCGCGTGAGCGTCCCCTTTTCACTTGTTTTTGACGTGGTCAAGCCTTCAAAAGTTCCATCACGCGGCGGTAAATTTCCTCGTGGATGTCCTCGACCGTGCGCATCGCGCCGTCTTTCGAGCAGTCAATGCGCCGCCAGGAGCAGCGCTCGGCGACCTTTTTCGCATTCTCGCGGCACGCGCGCAGGTAAGCTTCGTCCTGCTCGTGGATGTCGGCCTTCGTGTTTGTCGCCTGTTCGCGCTCGCGCATCATCTTTTCGGTCAGCTCGGTCGGCACATCGAGATAAAAGACGAGCGACGGCTCGGGCAGGCCCAGAAGGCCGTATTCAAAGCCGAAAAGCCAGTCGAGATATTTCTCCCGCTCGCCGTCCGGCAGCTTGCCGGCCTGATGCACGGCGTTCGAGGTCGTGTAGCGGTCAGCGATCAGAAGTCCACCCGCCTCGTAATATTTGCCCCAGTCCTGCTTGTAGGACGCGTAGCGGTCGACGGAGTAAAACGTCGACGCCGCGTAGGCGTTCACATCGCTCGGGTGCGTACCGAACGCGCCGCCGAGGTACAGCTCGACGAGCGCGGCGGACTTTTCCCCATAGCGGGGAAAGTTGAGCTTGCGGCAGTCGACACCCTCGCGCTGCAGCCTCTCGAAGAGCAGCTTGCTCTGCGTCGCCTTGCCGGAGCCGTCCGTGCCTTCAAATACGATCAGCTTGCCGCTCATTTGCGCTTCTCCCCCGAAACGTGGACAAGGAAGAGCGGCAGCTTCATCATGCGGCCGAAGCGGGACGGATTTTTGATGAGGCGGTAGAACCACTCCAAATTATGCTTGCAGTAGAACTCCGGCGCGCGCTGCGCGACGCCCGCAAAAATATCCATCGAGCCGCCAAGGCCCATCAGCAGATGACAACCCGTCGCCTCGCCGTATTTCGCCATGAAGAGCTCCTGCTTCGGCGCGCCGAGGCACACGAGCGCCATGTCCGCGCCGCTCGCCTTGATCTCCGCGGCGATGGGGGCATCCTCCTTAAAATAGCCGTCGTGCGTGCCGGCGATGACAAGGCCGGGAAAGCGGTTTTTGAGATTTTCCGCCGCCTGCTCGGCGACGCCCGGCTTTGCGCCGAGCAGGTAAACGCTCTTGCCGAGCTTGGCGCAGCGCTCGATCATGCCCGTGCCGAATTCGATGCCGGGCACGCGGCCTCTGAGCGGCTGGTGCAGAATTTTTGCGCCGTACACGATGCCGATGCCGTCCGGCAGCACGAGGTCCGCACCGTTGACGGCGGCGTTCGCCGCGGCATCCGCGCGGCAGGTCTCCACAATCTCGGGATTGGGCGTCACAACATAGTGCGCACCCTCGGAGCACAGAAGCTCTTCCCCGCGCGCAAGCGCCTCGTCCATCGTCACATTATCAAAGCCAACGCCTAAAATATTGATCCGCATGATAGTCTGTCCGTTTCTTTCACATTTTTATTAAAGCAGTTTATTATATCACTCTTTTTTGCCGCTTTCAACCGCTTTGGCGCTTTTCTCCGGCAGCTGCGAGAGGATGACCGCCGCAAGCATCAGCGCGCAGCCGAAATACTCGCGCAGGCTCATGCGCTCGTGCAGGACGATCGCGCCGCAGACAACGGCAAAAAACGACTCGAGGCTCAGCAGCAGCGACACGACCATCGGGTCGCCGTCCTTCTGCGCGATGATCTGCAGCGTGTAGCCCACGCCGCTCGACACCACGCCGACATAGAGCAGATACGGGATGCAGGTCTTCACCGCCTCGAGCGTGGTGTGCTCGTCGAATGCAAGTGCGCCGATGGCTGAGAGCATGATGACCACTGCAAACTGCGCGCAGGACAGCGCAATGCCGTCCACCTGCTGCACAAAATAGTCCACAGCAAGGATCTGGGCGGTGAAAGCAAAGGCCGAGAGGAACACATACATATCACCGCTGCTGAACGAAAGCGTACTGCTGCCGTCAAAGCACAGGAAGTAAAGCCCCGCGACGGCGGCGATCACGCAGAGCCAGATGCTTTTCTTCGCCTTTTTGCCAAGCACCGTGCTGAACACCGGCACGAGCACGATGTAGAGCGCCGTGATAAAGCCCGCCTTGCCCGCGCTCGTCGTCCCCATGCCAAACTGCTGCAAGTTGATCGCAAGCGCCAGAAACGCGCCGCAGACAAGCCCTCCGCGCAGCAGCGCGCGCTTTTCCTCCGCGCTGTATTTTTCGCGCGGGTGGATGCGCTGCATGACGGCCAGCAGCACCAGCAATACCAACACCGCAGGAATGGCGCGCAGCGCGTTGAAGCTGAAGCACCCAAGATGCGCCGCGCTGAGGCTCTGCGTGACAAATGCACTGCCCCAGATCAGGGCCGTGATCAGCGGCAGCACCACCTGCCGGACTTTCGGATTTTTCATAGTTGCCTCCCGGATATCACACATGTTACAATGCAGAATAGCATATCAAAATACCGCATTTTTCGCAAGTATTCCGGCAGGAAAATTTGCACCGAACGGAGGCGTCCCATGCAGATCGACGATATTCTTCTGCTTCGCATGAACCGGCAGTATCTTTTTGCCCCCGCGAAGGATGAGTTCACGGTGCTGCGCGGTCTCTGCGGCTTACAGGCGCAGTTTTACGGCAGCTGCCTGCACGCGCTGCGTCTCCGCTGCGGCAAGGCGCCGGATGAGGACATTCTGCGCACCTCTGCCGCAAAGACATGGACGCTGCGCGGCACGCTGCATCTCATCGCACTCGATGACCTGCCGCTCTTCCTCTATGACGGGCGCAGTCATTTTCTGCGTCCGTGCGACACGATGTCGGACGACGGCCGCCTCTCCGCCGCGCGCAAGCGCGAGCTGGCCGCGATCATTTTAGACGCTGCCCAAAGCGGCTGCGGCGACCGCAAGGAGCTGCGCCTTATCTGCCGCGAGCACGGCATGACCGCCAATGAAGAACAGAGCGCGTTCGATCCCTGGGGCGGGCTGCTCCGCGCGCTGTGCGAAAGCGGTGTGCTCTGCCACACTGCGCAGCAGAAAAAGGCCTTCCGCCCCTGCCCGCCGTTTGCACCGATGACAAAAGCCGACGCTCTGCGCGCTCTCATGCGGCGCTATCTGACACACTACGGCCCCGTAACAGTACAGGACGCCGCATACTTCTTCGGTCTGCCCCAGCGAGAGCTGCTGCCAGTCATCGAATCGCTCTCCCCGCAGGAGCTCATCTGTAAAGGTAAAATATTTTACAGTTTATGCGATATCAATATTATCGGCGACCTGTCCTGCTGCCGTTTTCTTGCGGGCTTTGATCCGCTGATGCTCGGGTATGAGAAGCGGTCAAACCCGTTCCTGCCCGAAGAGTCTCTGCGCGGCGTGTTCACGCTCGCCGGTATCGTTAGACCGAGCATCCTGCTCGACGGGAAGATCGTCGGCGTTTGGAAACGCCGCGGGAAAGCTGTTGAATTGACATGGTTAATGCCTTTACAAGCATTGCATCGCAAAAGAATCGAAGAGGAAGCTCTTCGGATTTTTGGAGATTCGGTCTCCAAACTGGTTTGGAGGGATTAAGTCGCGCCCGTTGGGCGCGAGGGGGTTAGCAGCGCGTGCAGCGCTGCACGGATCAAAGGGGGGATTCTCTTTCGCAAAAGAGAATCCCCCCTTTGGAACCCCCAGAGAAAGGCCTTGGATTGGCAGTCTCAGGCTTGAACAACTCTGATGTCTCCGAAGTGAAAGTGCCTCGTGCGCGGCGTTGCCGCGGTTAGTGTTGCTATACGATTTGTCTCTGCTTCTATTATCCGCTGCCGCTCTGCCAGTCTCGTAGAAGTGCAGCCTAATTTCCGTCTACCGCCAGTCTCATCAATGCGGCGAGCGCCAGCAATGCCGCATTTGGCAAGCAGTCTGCCGCCGGGCAAACGTCACTCGCGCCTCACGATAGTAAGGCGCGGTTGCAAACGAAAACGAATCGTAGGGGCTCATGGCGAAGCCATGTACACCGCACCCGATTACCCGCAAGGGGTATGCCACATCCGTAAGGCAGCAGAGCTGCCAACGGCTGTGCAATGCGCAGCGCGTGCAGCTCTTCGAGCTCCAATCCGGCAATGTCGGGGGTCGAGGGGTTCTCCCCTCGCCTTTCTCTGGGGGTTCCAAAGGGGGGATTCTCTTTGGAAAGAGAATCCCCCCTTTGCCCCGCGTCCCCACGGCAGTGGGACAGAACACCGCGCCCTTTGGGCATCCAAAAAGAGAATACAGCTTTCGCTGTATGAAAAAAAACGTTCAACGAACAAAAGAAAGTTGAGGATCACCTATCATGAACAAAACGAAAACCGCTATGATCACTGTCTGCGGACGGCCTAACGTCGGCAAATCCAGCCTGACGAACGCCCTTGTGGGCGAGAAGATCGCCATCGTGTCGAACAAGCCCCAGACCACGCGCAACCGCATTTACGGCGTGGTGAACCGCGGCGACACGCAGTACGTGCTGCTCGACACGCCTGGATTCCACAAGGCGCGCAACCGCCTGGGCGACTACATGGTCAAGGTCACGCGCGAATCCATCGCGGACGTGGACGCGGTGCTGCTGCTCGTTGAGCCAGTTGCGCACGTCGGCATCCCTGAGGCCGAGCTCATCGAAAAGATCAAGGCTTCTCATCTGCCGGCGATTTTGTGCATCAACAAGATCGACACTGTCGAGAAAAAGGACGACCTGCTCGCCGTCATCGCGGCCTACAGCGAGGCGTATGCGTTTGACGCCATTATCCCCATTTCCGCGCGCACGCACGAGGGGTTGGACGATCTGATGAACGAGCTCGGCAAGTACGCCTCTGAGGGCCCGCAGCTCTTCCCCGACGGCATGACGACCGACCAGCCCGACCGTCAGGTCGTGGGCGAGATCGTGCGCGAAAAGCTGCTGCGCAACCTCGATAAAGAGATCCCACACGGCACGGCCGTCGAGATCACGCGCTTTATTGAGCGCGACGACGAGGTCATCGAGGTCGACGCGACCATCTACTGCGAAAAGGCGAGCCACAAGGGTATCATCATCGGCAAAAACGGCGCGATGCTCAAGAAGATCTCGACCGAGGCCCGCCGCGACATCGAGCGCTTCATGGGCACAAAGGTCTACCTCGAGACTTGGGTCAAGGTCAAGGAAAACTGGTCGGAAGATACCGGCCTGCTGCATGATCTTGGCCTCGGGCTGGATGAATAGGCTGAATTTTTGATGTTACGTGATGGTTGCAGTATGCCGCATGAACTTGCCCTGGTGGGCATCTATTTTTCGCCGCTTCTCCCCATAGTGCTGTTTGGCATTCTGGGCGCGCTGGCGACGGCGTTTGTGTTGAACCGTACCGGGCTTTCCGGCTGGTTCGCCAATCCGCCGTGGGTGTTTATGGCGTTGATCGTCATCTATGTGTGTCTCCTCCTACCGTTCGGGATGGTTCTATGAGCATCAACAGTTTGCTTCGCTGGTTCCTGACGTTGCTGATCATCGTGATTGCCTGCGTTTTCTGCTACATCCGTTACAACGCCTATTTCAGGAATCCGTGGACGCGTGACGGGATGGTGCAGGCGGAAGTCGTTCAGGTCGCCGCCCGCGTGTCCGGGGAGGTCAAGACCGTGCATGTCCGCGACAATCAATTTGTGAAAGTGGGCGATCCGCTTTTTGATTTGGACGACAGGCCATCCCGCGTGGCGCTTTCGCAGGCCGAAGCCAACGTGCGCC
>ERZ773136.2708-NODE-2708-length-14301-cov-3.791871_pt1 | contig 14301 bp, 7 predicted proteins | sample MGYA00580855_ERZ773136 | MGnify/ENA primary metagenome ERZ773136 (study PRJEB29015, sample SAMEA2737860) | human gut metagenome | biome: human gut; feature: human-associated habitat; material: faeces | place: China | collected 2012 ... | reverse complement strand
TTTATAGTCTTATTTTGATGTCCTGGTCAAAAACCACCGACTTTGATACCTACGGATTGTTTATTGCTACGCACTTCTACAATCCTACCCAATATTCTCATGATTCTGTTCCAATAAATTCTTAGCCTTTTCAAAAGAATCCATATGAACAAGAATGTCACACTTCGCATTCTTATCATTGTTAAGGAATCTTAACAGGCCTGTATGAAACTTCCATCTCTCAAAATATGAAATATTATTCTTTCTAAGCACCTTCTCTATCTTTTTGCATTCATCCTTAGAAACATCCGAACGAATAACTCTCTCCATTGTAGAAACTTCACTCATAACCTGACACCTCTCATCATCTTTGCCTTTATACTTTTAGATTTTATCACATCAATTCTAAAAAATCCACTTAAAATAATTAGGTAAATTATGATAGATACAATCATTTTATAATATCTTTTATCATTTATATGACTTTTGATTAATTATCGTATTTAATTATTGTAAAATATTTTATATGTACTTTTTATAAAAAAGCACATTCAAATAACACATAATTCTCTATAAAAACAATTTCTACAAAAGCAATTTCCACAAAAAACAACCGTTTTATGGATTAACCATAAAACGGCTGTCTTATACTATATATTAGGTATATTAGGATATAAACTTATTTAACACTGTTCTTCTTTCTCTTTACTTCATAGAAGCATACACCACCAAGGGCAAGAACACTAAGTACGATTAATACAACATAGAGTGCTGTATTAGCCTTATCTCCTGTAGGTACTGGAGTACCGATTGTAGGATTTGATGACTTAGTTAACTTCTCTATTGAGAAATCAGCACCAACTCCTGCTGGAGCCTTATCTGTAAGCTTAAAGATGTTACCAAGTGCTATTGTACCATCAGCATTTCTTACAATACCTGCTACTGATTTATTACCATCTAATATAGATGAGTAATCAAGACTTGCAAACCAGTCTGCTGAAACTGTTGTTACTGCTTCACCAGCTGCTGGTGTGTTGAATGAAGTCTTAGAAGCTGTATCCCAGTAGAAGTTTGTTGCTTTATATATCTTTGTTAAATCCTGTGAACCAACTGGTTTGATATTTTCTGCAACATCTTCTTTAGCTGTTCTAAATGATATTACTCCTGTAGCTTCAAAATCTGTATTCTTAGCTGAATTTGTATAGAATGCTACGTTAGCACCCTGATTGTTAATTGATGTACAATTCTTTACCTTGATATCTGGGCATGAGTTAGAATCAATACCCTTTGCCTTGTTTGCAAATGCTATTGAATTCTCAAGTACGTGTGAACCAGGCATGCTGTCTCCACCCATCTTGAATCCATTACCGTTACCTGCGTTAGTTCCATCCTCAAGATATCCGTTAGCATATGCTATAGAATTCTTGATAGTTACTGAACCGATAGAACCTGTCTGAACCTTTGCGAAAAGATCCCATCCATCATCTGCATTGTGATGAGCGATACAGCCATCAAATACGTTTCCGTCACCTACTGTAAGCTTAGCTGCGAATCCGTCTGCATCTTCATAACCCTTATCTGCATTACCATATGATGTACAGTTAAGGATTAAGTTGTATGAAGGCCATTCAGCATATGTATCTGTTACATTTAATCTGCTGATCTGAAGTCCTGTGTTACCATTGTGATATGTTTCAATCTGGTCTAATGTGTTGTGGCTTCCTGAAACCTGAAGTCCCTTCTGTCCATCTGCTGAACCTGTTACATCAAAGCCCTTGAAGTACCAGTAATCACCACCGATAGTCATACCTGTACAGAGTCCCTGGAAGTCAATAACTGGACGAGTCTTTGCATCTGGATCTGCTACCATGTATATCATCTGATCTGCTGTACCATTGATACCTCTTGCGATCTTTAATGGTGATTCAAGCTTATATGTACCTTCTGTAAGAACAATCTGCTGTGAAGGCATTACATACTTAACAGCATCATAGATGCTCATAGGATCTTCCTTAGAACCTGAACCCTTTGCATCTGGTGCAACCCAGATAGACTGACCTGCTTCACCGAATGTCTTATAAGTTACTGTATGATCAATAACTACTGTTTCATAAGATTCCATTGCTGAATATTCGCCATTTGGCTTATATCCTTCTGCTGGTGTAAAGTTTATCTTATATTCATTCTTACCCTTGTTAAGTGTTACACTAGCTGGCTTAACAAGTGTATCTGCCTTTACTTCTACATCAGAAACAACAACTTCTCCCTTAGCATCCTCGATTGATAATGTACCATCACAGTTTGCTGAGAATAAGAATTCATAATCAGCACTACCTGTTGCTGTAGCAGACTGTACATATGTGTTAACTGACACCTTTTCAATAGGTCTTTCTTCTGCTGGTGCATCTTCCTTAGGATCAATTGTTGTAAATGTTATATCTGAGAATGTTGCTGTTGCATTTCTTGATGCAAAGAAACCTGCATATACATAATCAGAATCAATTCTTTCAAGTGCCTCAGTATCATAATACTTCTTTGTTGTTGAATATGAACCATCTGCTGACTCATAAGTTACAAAGTAACCTGTATTATTCTTCTGGATTGTAAGGTACATCTCTGTTATATCTCCAGCATCTACTGGTGTATTAGTAGAGTTACCTATTATATTCTTAGCTTCTGGATATCTCTGCTCAAGTGGATAAGATGTTGACTTAAAGTTTGCCTGAACAGTTGCTGTATCATTAGCTTCAATAGCAGCAATGTTGTCCTTTGTCACACCTGTCTTTTCCTGTGATGCAAGACCAATCTTCTGAGATACCTTTGTTGCTGAACTATCAGTTGTTACTTCTTTTGCTTCTTCATTCCAGTAATATTCTGTCTTAGAAGCTACTGCCATATAAGAGTTGTTCCATCCTGAACCACCTAACTTATCAGCTGCCATAAGACCGAAGCCTTCCTGTCCGTTTGATAATGTCCAAGAATCAACTGTTACCTTAGCTCTTAATGTGAAGTTCTGTGATGCAGGAACTTCTGTATAATAGAATGACACTCCATCAAAAGAAGCTGGTACTAACTTACCACTTGCACTCTTGATTGTTACCTTGCCTTCATTAGCAGAACCTGTAAAGCTGTCCTTAGATGAGCTTGCGCCGTTACCATAAGTAATCTGTCCCCACTTCTGCTGTGCTTCTTTTGTTACCTTGATTGTTGCTTCCTTAGATGTTGTTGAGTCTTCACCTCTCTTAGCAACTACTCTTACTGAATATTCAGAACCTACTGTAAGTCCCTTTATAGTAGCCTCTGTCTTATCTGCTGCATCTAATGATGCCCAGTTTTTGCCATCATTTGAATATTCAACAACATATGATGTAGCTTCTTTAACTGCTGACCATTCTACAGCAACATTTCCGTTACCTTTGTTGTAAATGCTGCCTATAGCAGATGTTGCTAATGGGAGTACAAAATCTGCTGTCTTTGTTTCTGCTCCTGTCTTGTCTGCTTCGCCATCACGAACTGCCTTGATTGAGAATGTATATTTGCCTGATGCACTTGGAGTAAATGTGACACTTGCTCCTGTTGTATCCTTTGCATAACTTTCTGAAGCTACTTCCTTACCTGCTTCGTCTGTCATAGTAACTACAACATTATCAGCACCATCATAACCAATAACCATTGTAAATGGAACTGTTATCTTACCATCCTTTGATGTCACATCACCAAGTACTGGTGCAGCTACTCCGCTCCAGTCAGCTCTTGCTGGTCTTTCTCCACCTGATGTCTGTGTAACTACTGTCTTTAAGATTCTTACACCTCTATTATTTTCTCCATCCTTAGGTGCTATTATTGAATATGTTCCTGCTGCAAGATTAGTGTACTTAATCTCTGTTTCTGGCTTTGTACCTGTTACAGCCTTGATTCCATCAATCTTGTTTCCTGATGCATCTACTAATGCAAGGTCTGATGTATTAGTGCTTCCTGTACTTGTTGCTGTAACTACAACATCTGCTGTTCCTGTTACTGTAAATGTAAGTGCTCCTTCTTCTTTATCATCAGCTCCCTTTGCAAGTTCTGCAGAAAATGTACTGCTGTTTCCTCTTGTTACTTTTCCAGATAATGTAAAGTATCCTTCTGTACCATACTTACCTGCTGCTATATCTGCTTTCTTTTCAGCTGTTGTTATAGCTGTTTCTTTTGATGCATCAAATGTATACACATTATTAGCTGCTGAAACCGCCTTAGCTGCGAATCCAGTAGGAATCAATCCAACTACCATCAAAGCAGCCATAACTAACGCCATTATTCTGCGTTTTGTCTGTCTCTTCATAACTTACCTCCTAATATATTACGGTGTACCCGTTGTATCCGGCGAAGTCACCTCAACCGAACTTTGCATTTAGTATCTCATTTTTGTCCACAAAAATCAATGATTATTTGGGTATTTTCCACATTTTCGGCGGTATCGCTAGTTTTATTTTGGATATTTTGTACAAAACTGATGAAAATAATATAAAAAAGCTCTTAAATTTTTGTTTTATACCGGTACACCATGATTTAAGAGCTTTTATAATAACATATTTAATTTTGTAATTATATGATGTAAGGATTGAAAGTCGAAAAATCGTTTATGCTTACTCTTTTATGCACTTTAAATATTTTCAGCACAATTCACAGTTTTAATTTATTTATCTTATACAAAATCAATATAAAAAGTATTAAATAAAGCGTATGTCATTATTCATACACACGCTTCATAAATATTATATTCAATCCTTACTGTTATTACTGTCCTGTCGCACCTTAAGATATATTCTTCCTATCTGCTCTTATTTCTTAAGTATATCATGATACCTTATCCTATTCTCCTTAGCTATATCCAACATGTCCATTGCCTCTTCTTCTGTCAGGCTTAGTTTTTTCATCAGCTTTACTATATTATCTAACTGATTCTTCTCTATTCCTTGTTCTATTCCTTTCTCTATTCCTTGTTCTAGACCTTGCTCTAATCCTTGCTCTATTCCTTGCTCTATTCCTTGCTCTATTCCTTTCTCTAGCCCCTCTTCCAGAGCTCGTTCTAATATAGCCTCACTTATATTACACATATCACTCACACACCCTTCCAGTTCTGTTGTCATTTTCAGTCCATAGCCTTCTAGCTGCTGCATTTTTTCTTTCTTCTTTGTACTCGACAGCAGCACTTCCAGCATTGCTATCAACTTATTCTTAGATTCTTCCCTGTTTTTGCTATCTCTTATTCTTATTATAGCACCATTCATTATACTACGCTTTGGCATCCAGTTACTTTTTCCATAAAGAAGCTTTGGCTGTATTCCTAACTCTATTATAGAATCTTCTCCATCCTGCGTATCCATGCATATCCATATGCTGTATATATCCTTTAACTCATCATAATTCGACTTTATGAACTCCACATTTTTCTGGGAAGATACCATTCTTGCCATATAGTAAGCTATTCTTGATTCTATGTGATATCCAAGTTTATTATTAGACGTGCTTCTCTGTGCCTCTACATTTACAAGGAACTTTATTGTTCTGTTATTATAATACAATGGAAATCGTATATCGTAAACTATTTTCCCATCATCCGCATCTATATCCTCTGTTCCTACGCTTTCTATCCTTATGCATAGTTTTTCAGGCAGTCTTAGTGATACTACTGTTTCACCTATGCAGGGAATTATCTTATCTATACTATATGACCTGAACTCTGGCACAATCACCTTTACAATATTGGCTAGTACCTGCGGATCAGCAAGAACCAGCTTTGCATAATCATCATGCATAGCCTGCTTTTCTTCTATGCTGGTAAGCGTTTCTGCAAGATTTGTATTTACTTTTAGATACTTCATTTACACCTCCGTAACTCATATTATCTATGTATTAATGTACACACAATAGATTTTTCTCTGTTATTCATCAGGTATTAATACTCTGTCATTCATATTTGTTTTTAATAATAGGGGGATTATAATTGAAACAAATTATAGCGGGTATAGTAATCTCACTCTTAACAATAATTCTTAACTATCCTGCTATCTTTTAAGATACATTATAAAAATTATAACTCTGAATTTTTAATTCATTATAATAAACTATAATTCGTGATTCTGAGTTTTATTTACTATTTTTCAGAATTATTTTTTAGCTTTGTTTATTAATTCTTATGTTAATTTCATTTAACAATATATCATACATTTATGTTTATTTCAATATGATATTTTAAAAATTTTAAGTAACAAATCTCAAGAAACAAAACAAGAATTAGAACATCAGAAATTTTCCTATAAAACATTAAAGCAGAAGATACCCTCTTCCATTAATATGGAATAATATCTTCTGCTTAATTTACTACTTAGTTTTTCCTATTTTTTGCTTAGTTCACTATATTTTTCACAAGTAATATCTTATTAATAATTCTACACCGGTAATATCCAAAATCAATTAACTTTCTACGCCAGCGACCCTCTCTCAAGCCACTTGCCACTCACAAATCTTATGACAAAACATAATGATCTTGCAGCCCAATCTACGAACATTCCTATCCATACACCAAGCACACCAAGTCCAAGTACAACTCCGAATATATAGCTGCTGCCGACACGGAAAAGCCACATAGATATAATGCTGACCGTCATAGTATACTTCACATCACCCGATGCCCTTAAAGGATTCGACAATGTAAATGAAAGCGGCCATATAAAAAGTGATACAACATTAAAACATCTTAATATAGTGACAGTAATATGTGTTGCTTCTGGTGAAAGATGAAACCATGAGGCTATAAATCCTGCTGCAAAGAAAAGTGGTATGTTGCATGCCCAGTCGCCAAGATATGACCACCAGAGAACTTTCTTTGTATACATCTTTGCCTGATCCTTCTTGCCAGCTCCTATACATTGCCCAACAACTGTGATAAGCGCCAGTCCCATAGATGAAGCCGGAATATTTGCAAAATCTATAACTGTATACCCCACTGAATTCGCTGCTGTAGCCGCCGTACCAAACGTAGCAACCATGCTTACAACCATAAGCTTTCCTATCTGGAACATACCATTTTCTATGCCTGATGGAATACCTATTGTCAGAATCTTCTTTATATACATCCAGTCTGGAACAAAATATTTTATATGATCTATTCTTATCGGATTAGTCTTTCCGCATACAAGTACTGTCATAACTATTCCAGCTGCAACACGGCTAAGTGCTGTTGACAGTGCAACACCAGCTACGCTCCACTTAAACACGAATACAAACAACGCATTTCCAGCTACATTTATCACATTCATAAGTATGCTTATATTCATGCTTACCTTACTGTTGCCTACACTTCTGAATATTGCAGCTCCTGCATTGTACATTCCAAGGAAAGGATATGAAAGGGCTGTTATAACAAAATATAACACAGCACAATCCATAACCGAATCTTCAACAGTTCCGAATATCACCTTAAGTAATGGTCTTGTAAATGAAACTGAAAATGCAGTCATTATAACTGAAAATACTAACAAAACGGTCTCAAGCTGCGCTCCTGACTTTCTTGATTCATCATCCCTGCCTTTACCTATATACTGACTGCAGACAACAGCGCCACCTGTCGCAAGTGCTGCCATAACCTGTATGATAAGCCTGTTGATATTATCAACAAGTGCAACTCCTGCAACTGCCGCTTCTCCTGACTGTGATACCATAAGTGTATCCACAAGTCCTACAAGAACAGCAAGCAGCTGTTCAAACATAAGCGGAATTATAAGCTTCCTTAAATCTTTACCACTAAACAACATATGTTTACTCCATCTATATTTTCATTTTATGGTGTAAGTGTTAATTCACAACTATTCTGCACAGCTTATATTAAAGAGCTGCAGAATATGCCTTTGACCCCATCACCAATCATACATTTATCACATAAAAATTCGGTCAGAACGTACTTTTAACATTCTGACCGAATATAATAACTATATTATCAGCTGTAATAAACATCTATAAACCAGTTAGCTAAGCTTCTAACAAGCCTTTTTAACCATCAGCAATATTAGTCTACTGTGTAAATCCAGCCCTTAGGAGCTTCGATTCTACCCATCTGGATACCTGTAAGAGTTTCATATAACTTCTTTGTAACAGGTCCCATCTCGTCCATACCACTTGGTAAGCAGATTTCCTTACCATGATCAACAATCTTTCCTACTGGAGAGATAACTGCTGCTGTACCGCAAAGACCACACTCAGCGAAATCCTTAACCTCATCAAAGAGAACTTCTCTTTCTTCAACTTCAAGTCCAAGGTATTCCTTAGCAACATGTACTAATGAACGTCTTGTGATAGATGGTAAAATACTATCTGACTTAGGAGTTACAACCTTTCCATCCTTAGTAACAAAGAGGAAGTTAGCTCCACCTGTCTCTTCAACCTTTGTTCTTGTAGCTGGGTCAAGATACATATTCTCAGCATATCCTTCTGCATGAGCTGTAACGATTGCGTGAAGACTCATAGCATAGTTAAGACCAGCCTTGATATGACCTGTTCCGTGTGGTGCTGCTCTATCAAAATCTGAAACCTTGATTGTAAGTGGCTTAGCGCCGCCCTTAAAGTATGGTCCAACAGGTGTTGTAAATACTCTGAACTGATATTCATCAGCAGGCTTAACACCTATAACCGGATTGCTTCCGAACATATATGGGCGGATATAAAGTGATGCACCTGAACCATAAGGTGGTACCCAGTCCTCATTAGCTCTTACTGTTTCAGCAATAGCTTCTACAAACTTATCTTCTGGGAATACTGGCATCTCAAGTCTTCTACAAGAATCTGCCATTCTGCTTGCGTTCATATCTGGTCTGAAAATAACTGTGTGACCATTCTCTGTTGTGTATGCCTTCATACCTTCAAAACATGACTGTGAATACTGTAATACACCAGCACATTCGCTGATAACGACTTTGTCATCATCTGTGATAACACCGTTATCCCATGCTCCATCCTTATAATTAGCTACGAATCTCTTATCAGTCTTTACATAGCCAAACCCTAAATTAGACCAATCAATATCTTTCTTTGCCATAATTCTACTTCCTTTCGTGTTCGACAGTTTACTCACCTACTGTCAGGAGCTTTCTATAATAACTGCCGCAGACAATTCTATCCTGCATAATTCACATGCAGTACAGTCAGCATATACGCCAGTCCACTAACCCCTTGGCATAACACACCCTTTTGTGTTCATTATAATGAATCCCATCGATTAATTAAATTACGGATATTTTATACCCACATTTTCTATAAGTCAATAAATTTTGTCTATCTAATCATTATATCCATGTATTTTTTATATATTTGTGCGGTACAGATGCTTTTTATCTGTTTTTTCCGTGCGTGTTCAGGGATGTTTCACATACCTGAACACGCGATTATTCATAGCTTGTAATCTGTGTATAGAAGTTATCATAATCTGTTCTTCCATCTGCTGTAAATGCGATAGCAGTTCTTGGATGCTGGTTAGCATTTCCAGTTATCATATACTGGACATCACATCCCCATACGACTCCAGCCTTTTTAAGCGGTACCATATGCTTCTCAACAAACTTAAGCACTGGTGATATTCTATACTTAGGATTTCTTAAAAAGCCCATAAGAAGCTCTGAATAGCAGTTACCGGCGCCTCTTCCCATGCCACTCATTGTAACATCAAGATAGCTTACACCAATAGTACAAGCTTCTATTGTATTGGCAAATGCAAGCTGCTGGTTGTTATGTGCATGGATACCTACGCTCTTTCCATACTTTTCAGCTACCTTAAGGTACTTATCTGCAAGTCTTCTTATCTGCTCTGGATAAAGTGAACCATAGCTGTCAACAAGATATATTACACTTGCCTTGCTCTGTGCTGCAAGAAGCTCTAACGCAAGATCTAACTCATTCTCACTTGCTGTAGATATAGCCATAATATTGATAGTCACCTCATAGCCCATATCTGCACAGTAATTAATCATCTCAATAGCTGCCGGAATAGTATTAATATATGTAGCTACCCTTATCATATCTATAACACTTTCAGACTTAGGTATGATATCCTTTTTAAAATCAGTTCTACCAACATCAGCCATAACAGAAATCTTTAAGTCAGTATTGTTATCACCAACTATTTCCCTGATATCCTTCTCATCGCAGAACTTCCACTTACCATAATCATCCACGTTAAAGACTTCCTTTGATGCCTTGTAACCGAATTCCATATAGTCAACACCTGCTGCCACATTGGCCTTATACAGGTCACGCACGAAATCCTCACTAAACTCAAAATTATTAACAAGTCCTCCATCCCTAAGTGTACAATCTACAACTTTGATATCTGGTCTGTATGATACTAACTCACCCTTCTGTTCCATAACCTGATTACCTCTTCTTCCTTAAATGTTCGCAGATAACTTTAAATTGATCCACGATTAATGCAATTCGCTTTAAAGCGTTACACTTTAAAGTGCTAAACTGTTGTCTATTATAACACTATTATTTAATTTGTAAATACCTTTACCACAATTTTTATATTTCAAGCGCATCCTGCATAATATCCATCATATCAAGCATACCCTCAAGATACTCACTTGCACTTGTAAACTTTCTTTTAGTGACTGTCCATACGAATTCAGGTGTACCTTTAAGCTTAAACTCCAGCGCACCACCAAATGAATCTACAAGCTTTGGTATATTATCCGAGTTAATATCTGCTTTAGGATATATAGTCATAACCGTACGCCAGTTAGAGGCACCACCCGATGGATTATGCTGTGTAGCACCTTTTATATCCATAATCCCTATCTTATGTGCTTTCATCTTGATAAGTGCAATCATAAGCAGATTAGAAGCACTTGATGGCACACTTCCATATCTATCCATAAGCTCGTCTTTCATATCTGACAGCTCTTCTCTTGTTTCAAGTGCAGCGATTCTTTTATATATATCAAGTTTCTGATATTCGCTTCTTATATAAGTTGCTGGAATATACGCATCTACTTCCATATCAACTGTCGTTTCAAACTCATACTCATTCTTCACGCCCTTAAGAGTATTCACCGCCTGGTTAAGCATTTTACAGTACAGGTCATATCCAACCGCAGCCATATGACCATGCTGGCTCTTACCAAGCACATTACCCGCACCTCTTATCTCAAGATCCTTCATAGCTATCTTAAAACCAGAACCAAGATCTGAGAATTCCTTTATGGCACTAAGTCTTTTTTCTGCCACTTCAGATATCATCTTGTCTCTTTTATACATAAGAAATGCATACGAAGTTCTTGTACTTCGTCCAACTCTTCCTCTTAGCTGGTATAACTGTGAAAGTCCGAACTGATCTGCATTTTCTATAACCATGGTGTTACAATTTGGAATATCCATACCTGTCTCGATAATGGTTGTTGATACAAGTACATCTATCTCACCATTAACAAACTGATACATAATCTTTTCAAGCTGCCTTTTATCCATCTGTCCATGAGCATATTCTACTACAGCATCCGGAACAAGATTCTGTATATATTCGGCTCTTTCTTCTATATTACGCACTTTGTTGTATACATAATACACCTGTCCATTTCTGGCAAGCTCCCTTGTTATTGCCTCACGTATCATCTCGTCATTATGCTCTGTTACAAATGTCTGTATAGGATGTCTGTCAACTGGTGGTTCTTCCAGCACACTCATATCTCTTATTCCAACAAGACTCATATGCAGTGTTCTTGGAATAGGCGTTGCACTTAAAGTAAGAACATCTATGTTATTCTTCAGTTCCTTGATTTTCTCCTTATGTGTAACACCAAATCTTTGTTCCTCATCGATGATAAGCAGTCCAAGGTCCTTAAACTTAACGTCCTTTGACAGAATTCTATGTGTTCCTATAACCACATCTATCATTCCGCTTTTAAGTTCTTCAATAGTCTTTTTATTCTGTGCCGACGTCCTGAAGCTTGACAACTGTCCTACATTTACCGGAAATCCTTTCATTCTCTCTGCAAATGTTGAATAATGCTGACTTGCAAGTACTGTTGTCGGCACAAGATAAGCCACCTGCTTTCCATCCTGTATCGCCTTAAAGGCTGCCCTTATGGCAACCTCTGTCTTACCATATCCAACATCTCCACATATAAGGCGGTCCATAACACGACCACTTTCCATATCGTTTTTAGTATCCTGTATGGCGTTAAGCTGGTCGTCAGTTTCTTCATACGGAAACATTTCCTCAAACTCCTGCTGCCATACTGTATCCTTTGAAAACCTGTATCCTTCTGCCTTCTGTCTTATCGCATACAGTCTTACAAGTTCCTTAGCTACAACTTCAACCGCCCCATGAACCTTCGCTTTAGTTTTGCTCCACTCCTTACCTCCAAGATTATTAAGCTTAGGTTTCTTTTCTACATCCTGGTCTGCATACTTCTGGAGTCTGTCAAGCTGAGTAGCAAGAACATAAAGATTACCATCATCCGCATAAGTTATCTTTATATAATCCTTCTCTACTCCATCCACCTTTATCTTTTCTATTCCCTTATATACACCAAGCCCGTGATTCTCATGTATAACATAATCACCTATATTCAGTTCGTTAAAGCTTGCTATATTTTTGCCATCATGTTTTTTCTTTTTAAGCTTTTTTATTCTTTTGGACGTAAATATATCATTTTCTGCTATAACAACAAACGAAAGAACTGGATACTCGAAACCCTTATGAAGACTTCCATATGTAACTATAATAAGTCCTTTTCCATAATCCTTACTAAAATCCTCACTGTAAAATGCTGGTATATCAAGTTTCCCAAGATCGTCAGCTATTCTTTGTGCCCTTGTCCTAGAACTGCATACAAGCACCGTTGTATAGCCACTCTTCTTGTACTTCATAAGATCCTTTGACAGATACTCAAAGCTGTTGTTATAAGAGCTTATACTTCTTGCCTCAACATGCATCTTATAGTTTATTTCAAAACCTTCCGGTTTATAATCAAGAGTTGTAAGTATAAGTTTTTTATATTTTCTTATATCACCTGTTATCTCACAAAGAGTCTTTATCTTATGTGTCTGGCTTGGAAGGACATAGCCTGCTGCAAGCCTGTTTTTCATGCTTTCACCATATTCATATAATGTAAGCTCGTTACACTCCTTAAGTCTGTTAGGTTCATCCAGCACAACAAGAGTACTTTCCTTAGGAAAATACTCTGCTAAGCCTACTGTGTCTTTAATTATTGTATCCAGAAACTTATCATAACTGCCTGTTCTTTCTACATCCCCAACAATCTTATTAATATTGTTGCCAGCCTCTATCTGCTCCTGTGTACGCCTTCGTTTATCATAACCAAAGCACTGAAGCTGCTCATCTCTTTCTTTTCTTATCTTATCAAGTCCAGCCTGCTTTTCTTCCGATGTGAAAAGATACTCTGTAGCTGGAAATATATGATATGATTTCAGCTTTTCTATTGACCTCTGGCTTTCTGCATCAAACATTCTTATGGAATCAACTTCTGTATCCCACAGTTCTATTCTTACTGGCGCCTCATCTGTATATGAAAATATATCTATGATGCCACCTCTTATTGAAAACTGGCCTTTGCCCTCTACCATTGCTGTTCTTACAAAACCCATGGATACCATTTTCTTTGCAAGTTCCTCTGTATCAATACTGCTTGTGCTATCAATCGTTATTATTGAATCCATATATCTTTTCAGAGGAATCAGTCTGTCTGATACTCCATCAATGGTAGTTACTACTGTCAGCAGACTACCCGAGTCAGCTCTGATGCTTCCAGCTTCTCCATTACGTTTATCCGCTTCCTGTTTACTGCTGTCTTTGTCCGATACTTCTACGTGTTCTGCCGCTTTTATATGTTCTATGATTCTGCTTATACAGCTTAATCTTTGTCCTGTTATCTGATTGCCCGTAACATCTGCACTATAGAATATTGCATCCTTAGCTGGATAATACAATGCATCGCCATTAAAAAATGCTGCATCATCACACATATTTCTTGCCTTGGCTTCATCACTTGTTATAACAAGCATAAAACGATAATCCTGTCCTATAGCACTTGCTATATGCACCTTCTGCGTATCAATACAGCCACTTATAAGTGCTGTTTTCCCACCATCCACTGATAATTCTTTATTAAGTTGCTCTATTGCTGCTGTATCACATACAGGCTTAAAAAATGTGTTCAAAACCATCCTCCTAATTAAATCTGTCTGATATAAAGATGTCGGGATCAAAAGCTCCCGACTTTGATACCTACGAATTGTTCCGTGCTACGCACTCCCACAATTCTCCCC
>ERZ773136.2706-NODE-2706-length-14314-cov-3.682306_pt1 | contig 14314 bp, 14 predicted proteins | sample MGYA00580855_ERZ773136 | MGnify/ENA primary metagenome ERZ773136 (study PRJEB29015, sample SAMEA2737860) | human gut metagenome | biome: human gut; feature: human-associated habitat; material: faeces | place: China | collected 2012 ... | reverse complement strand
ATAATTGTTCTTTTAAGAACAATATTTGGATAACAGTAAGTTCAACTGCGTTGTGCACCTATAAAACAGCATTTTGTAATCACTTGGAAGATATTCCAATGGTTTTTTTATATAAAATAGTTTATAAAGACAAAATGGATTTCAGAGAGGACGATGAATTTTTTGAAAAATTTCAATCTAGATATCCTGGAAGTGTTTTTTTACCTAAAACTGTTGAGGAATTTCAAGAAATTTATGCTAAATTAGTAACAAAAATGAGTCAAAGACAATAAACACAATTTGGTATAAGGGGATATTGATGAAAAAATTCAAAATATTGCATGTTGTTATGGCCAAAGTCTGGGGGGGGGGCGAGCAATATGTTTATGATGTTTCTAAAGAAATGCAGCGTCAGGGACATAGTGTATTTGTTTTGGTTGATAAAAGCAATTGTTTGTTGCAGCAGCGTTATGCAGAAGTTGCAACGGTAGTAACAGCAAATTTGTATTGTGCTGCGGGGTTGTTTAGCGTTAATAGAATCAAAAATGAAATATTAAATAATAACATTGATATTATAAACTGTCATAGCGGACATGGAGTATTTTTTGTTTAGTTTTGAAATTTTTAACTGGGCGAAAGATGATATTATTTAAGCATAACGCATTGCCAGCAAAACATGATTTATATCATCAATGGCTTAGAAAAAATACTGATGCGGTTATTTGCGTTTCAAAACTTGTTTGGAAATTACAAACAGAAGGATTGAATGAAAACGAAAAAAAGAAGTTCTACTTGGTGTATAATGGTATTGATTTAGAGAAGTTCAATAAATATTCTAATCTGCATAAAGCTGGTGCTGAATTTGTAATTGGTTATGCGGGAAGGTTGGCACCTAATAAAGGGATTGATATTTTAATTAATTCTTTTGCTTTATTGCATGCTAAATATAAAAATACAAGATTAAAAATAGTCGGTGCTGATGAGAATGGTTATTTAAATCAGCTCTGTGATCTTGTGAATAAACTCGGGTTAAATAAAGTTGTCTGTTATGGCGGCGTAGAAAAGGATATGGAAAAGTTTTATAAAAGTCTGGATGTTTTTGTTTTACCTTCAGTAGTTAGGGAAGCGTTTGGTTTAGTTTTATGTGAAGCAATGTACTGTGGCGTACCGGTTGTTACAACAAACAGTGGCGCACAGGAAGAAATTATCGAAAATGGTCAAGATGGTATTATTGTTTCAGCAGGTGATGTGGAAAAGCTATTTGAGAAGTTGAAGATATTATATATGAATTTAGAATTGAGAAAAGCCGTGGCTTTTAATGGCAAGAAAAAGGTGCTAAAAAATTTTGATATAAAATATTGCACCGGAAAATTATTAATTCATTATCAAGAAATATAACACTGATTTGGAGTTATCGTAAATGAGAAAAATATTGATAATTAAATTTTCGGCAATTGGAGATGTTGTTGAAAGTTTGCCTGTTGCTGCAGCTCTTAAAGAATTGTATAAAGATGGATGTGAAATAACCTGGATCACCAAAAAGTGTCATATGTGTTTGTTGGAAAATAATGAATTTATTGATAAAATAATTTGTTTTGAGGATATTAAAAGTACGTATTTTCGATTATTAAAAGAAATTTTTAGAAATTATAATAAGAATTTTCATACAAACCAGAAATTTATCTCATCATGTATACAAAAAATTTTTTCTAAGCTTCCTTCTATAAAAATATTAAGAGGTTATAGATTTGATCTAGTGTTAGATTTACAAGGTAGTATTGAAAGTAGTGTTATTAGCATGATGTGTAATGCAAAGTACAGGTTAATTCCAAGTTTTATTAATAATGGTGTAGAACGATTTTCAACTAAAATAAATACGGATTTTATTTCTAAGCAAAGAGTAGAGAGTTATTTAGATGTAGTTAGATTTTTAGGATATTCTGGTAATAAAATAAATTTTGGATGGAATTTCTCAGATGAAGAGTTAATGTACGTTGATGAATTCTTAAAAGAACATGGGATTATAAAAGGTGATAGGTATATTGTTATGGCAATTGGAACTACATGGGATACAAAGAACTATCCTGTTGTTCATTGGGCTAAAATAGTAAACTATTTATATGAAAAAGATATTTGTGTGGTAATTATTGGTGGAATGAATGAAAATAAATATATTGAGGAACTGGATAAAATTATAAGTAAAGATAGATATGTTAATTTAGTAGGATTGACAGACTTGAGACAGATGGCTATTGTTATAAGTAGATCAACAGTTGTTGTAAGCGGTGACAGTGGACCCATGCATATGGCTTATTCATTAGGTAGATTTGTTATAGCATTAATGGGGCCTACGGATCCAGTACAATTTGGTCCTTATGGAAATAAAAATAAGATTATTAGAGTCAACCATGAATGCCGTGGCTGTCAACTTACCGTTTGTCCATTCGGGAGGGATTGCTTGTTTGATATTAATCCTTGTGATGTTATCAAAGAATTACAAGTAATTCTAGAAAGTGGTGGTATAAGAGTATGAACCATAATAGTCTTGTAAAGAAAACGATAGAATTTAATGATAATTTGAAACATGACAATGTAAAACATATTTGTTTTGGAGTTAATTGTAAATTTTGCAGACCTTTAGGTGTAGCGATTACATCTATTTTTGAAAATAATAGAGATTTGCATTTACAATTACATATATTTACCGACTATTTCGAAAATATTGATTTAAACAAATTTGAAAAGTTGTCTGAAAAATATAAGCAAAGTATTAAGATATATTATTTGGATAGTAGTTTTTTTGAGAAATTTCCTCCTAATAGGTTAGTTAGTGAAAGCGTATATTTTAGGTTATGTATGATTGATGAATTGGATGTGGATAGATGTCTTTATTTGGATGCTGACATTATATGCCTTAATTCGTTAAATGAATTTTATGAAATAAATTTTACAAAAGAAGAATTTGTTGCAGTTGTAGATGATAGGCATCCGTCTGAATCGAAACGTAGAAATAAGCTTTATAATCTAAAAGATGGAAAATATTTCAATGCAGGAGTAATGTTTATTGACGTTAATACATGGAAAAAAGAAAATGTTAAGGAAAGATGTCTAAAAATCTTAATAAAAGATGCTAGTTATATAGATGATTGGGATCAGGGTATATTGAATATTGTATTAGATGGCCGGACAAAATATATAAAGGAAAAATTTAATTTTTGGCCGAAGAATATTCTTTATACATTGAGAAATGTTGTTATCAGACACTACATTGGAAAGAAGAAACCTTGGAAATTATGTAAAGTCGCGTCAAGGGATGTTTGGGAAAAATATTCTCAGAATTCTTTATGGGCAGATATTCCAATGGAAGAACCAATTGCGATACCTCAAAATTATAGACTTATAAAAGAGGTTTCTAAATATTATTTTTGTAAAAATAATATTTCAAATGGAATCAAATATTATTTAAAATACTTAAAACTAAAGGCTGCATTTAAGGTGAGAAAATGACAAAACGAGAGTTAATTGTAAATATATTTTTATTTTTATATATAATGTCAATCAATACATTGATGTTATTTAGGGTAATGAATATATTGATAATTTGCCTATTTTTCTATGAGTATTTTGTAGTAAATAAACTAGCTATAAGTCAAGTCATTAAAAGAATATATTATCTTCCAACAATAATTTTTATGTTTTTGGTAACGCTTACGGTAGTTTTGAATGGTTGTAATTCTGAAGATATTTCATCTCTTAGAAGACTTATTGAATGTTTTGTTATAGGTGGAATGCTTTGTTTTTTATTATCAGACAAAAAGAGAATAATAGTTTTTGGGAGTGCAAATATAATAGCGCTTTTAATTATTGCAATTCAGTATATATATGCGAGCATGATTAATATGGGTAGAGTTCCTGGACTTATTGGTGGTCCTAATCTTGTTGGCGTACAAATTTTGATGTTAATGCCAATATGTTTGGTAGCTAGAAGATATTTCACAAATTTTAAGTACTTAAGTATATTAAATCTTGGCGTTTTTTTATTAAGTGGGGTTGCATTGCTAATGACTGAGTCAAGAGGTTCTTGGCTAGGACTTGGTCTGGCTCTGATAATCGCTTTTTTAGTTAATGGAAGACCATATTTACTGACAGTAAAAAGATATTCTATAATTATAATGTGTGCATTGATAATTATAATAGGAAATAGCAATTATATTATAAGTCGGATAAATCATACTGTTAATTATACAGAAAATTATACAGTGGAACGTATTTATATTTGGCAATCTTCATTAAATATGTTTAAGGATAATGTTTGGTCTGGTATAGGTATAGGAGGAGAGCGGTTTAGAGAACTTTATGATAATCAATATATGCTTTCTGCAGCAAAAGAAAAACATATTCCGCATCCTCATAATCTACTGTTGTTTTATTTATCGGAAACTGGTATTTTAGGTTTTGTTGGATTTTTTATATTCTTTATGTGTCCATTTCTATATTTTATAAAAAATATGCTGGGAGAAGAAGCGTTTTCAGTAATTGCAAAATATGCATTTTTCTTTTTATTATCATTCGTAATTAGTCAAATGGTAGATTCTGCTTTTGCGTTTACTAAAATTTTAAGAATCTATTTAGCTGTATTAGTATTTTTCATAAGCGCATTTGCATTATATAAAAGAGACTACGTTAGCGTAGAAGCTGATAAAAATGTTTAAATATTATTACTGGTGATGTTATGTTAGATTCAATAAAAAATAAAAGTTTAATTCATTGGTTTTGGTCGAATTGTACTTTTGGTTACGCTATAGTTGCTTTGAGTATTGTATATATCGTTTTTGTGCTTTTCGAAATCAAAAATTTTTATTCAATATTGCTTTTTATTTTTGCATTAAATTGGGTTTGGGGTAGCTACTTATATCAATTATCATTGCTGTTTAGTTGGGGGAAGTGCTTTAGGTGGATAATTTTATTGGTTGGAATACTTGTGCTTTTTCCTTTTTTGCTAATATATTTGGCGAGTTTTTATGTTGAAATGTTGTCAGATAAACATATTTTTAAGTTAATTATATTTTTTGTAGTCAATTATTATATAATAACTTTATATCCTATGAAAGTATTAGTGTTGAGTGCAGAAAATAATTGGGAACGTAAGTTAATTATAGTTCTTACATATCTTCTTATTATGTTAATACCCATATTTTTGTTTGGAGTATATGATTACTGCATTTATCATAGTGACCTTATTGAAACATTAAATAGTAAGGGTGCAATACATGAATTTTATGATATCATAAACCAAGGTATAAAAGCAGTTAGCAGTGAACATGAAAATGAGAAGATTATTTTTATGGTATTATGGTTTAGTGGTACTCTTTTTTTACAGCAATCTTTATCTGGACATCAGTACAGAAGAAAAATGGTGGGAATTGCTGGGAAGATTAAAAAGCCATAAAAATATTGACTATTATATTTAATATAATATTTGTTAATTAGGGAGTGTTACATGTCTAAAAAAACGTTGTTCGGCGTCGATTATACTGACAAAGAATGGATCAAGATAATTTTATATTTGTTTGTTGGCGGGACGGCGGCGCTGGTAGAGTGGGCGTTTTTTTACGGCTTTAACCAGGGGATAGGTATGGAGTATATGCTGGCGACGGCTGCAGCGTTCTGTCTGGCAACGCTGTATCATTATTTCCTGGGTAATATTTTGGTTTTTACCAGCGGTGCCAGATATGAAAAGGGTAAAGAACTGTCTTTAGTTTTTGCCGTTAGTATTATGGGGCTTGCTTTTAATTTGATTTTAATGTATATTTTTGTAGGAATGATGTTATTGCAGCCGATGTTTGCCAAAGTATTGGCCAGCTGCATTGTAGTCATTTGGAATTATCTAGCCCGTAAAAAGTGGATTTTTTGACAGCGCGTATCTGCCAGGTAATATTGGGTAGATTGTGCTATAACGATGAAGTAAGGCCAGTTGTATTTGCTGGATTGATGAAATAGGAGATTAGGATATGCCGAATCGTGTCGACATTGCAGCTTTTCAAAAAGTAATGATCGTTTATAATCGGAACTCTGGCAAGCAGTTGTTTGCAAGTATGCTGGCAAGAGTAAATGAAGTAAAAAAAAGATTGAAACAGGTCATTGATCCGAAAAGCTTGGAAATTGTTGAAATTAAGTCTTTCGAGCAGGTTGAAGGTCTGGCAGCTCGTATTTGTCAGGAAAAATATGACTGGATAATTGTTGCAGGCGGTGATGGCACTTTGCGTGCAATAATCGATGTTTTTGCCAAACATGAACATATGCCGTATGTCAGTGTTTTTCCTGCAGGGACAGTTAATTTGGTAGCAAAAGAACTTTTAATGAGCAATGATCCAGCAAAATGGGTCAAACGCGTTAGCAAAGGAATTGTTTCGCCTGTGCAGCTGGGTAAAGCCAACGGTCATATTTTTTTAACGGTAGCAGGGATCGGGTTCGATTCGCTGGTAGTCGATAACGTATCTGAACTGGAGAAGAAATTGCTGTCAAAGCTGGCTTATGTTTGGCAGGGAACAGAGATGATGCGGAAAGAATTTGTCTATAGTAACTGGCGCTATAAGTTTCAGGTGCGGTTAGATGATGAGGAAGAATGGTATGAGGCTTCGTCTGTAATCGTTGGTAAAAGCCGTTATTATGCAGGCCGTTACAGCTTGTTCAATGGGGCTTCATTATGTGTGCCGCAGCTGCATGTAGCTATTTTTACTGGTGATACCAGGGCTGACTTTATGCGCTATGCAGCAGTCATTGCGATGGAAGCGCTGCAGCTTGATAAAAGTATCATCATCAGGCATGCGCAGAAAATAGAGATTCGTTGTAATGTGGAAGATTTCGCTGCTGAGCTTGATGGGGATGCTATTACTTCAGCACCGCTGCAGATAGAGCTGCATCCTGTTCCAATCAACTTTTTAGCATAAGTAAGCGGATGTGAAAATATGTATAGGCGCAGTATTATCTTGGTAATTCTTTTGCTGCTTTTTGCGGCTGAAGCATTTTTTGCGCGTCAATTTTATATTGAAATAGTACCGTTTCCTGAAGACGAATGGTGGATGACGGTCGTTAATAATTGCCTGCGGGACCTGCTTTTAGCTGGTGTAGCGGGCTTATTGTATTTCAGGAGAAATCGTCTTGCTGATCGTACGAAACGTTATTTCCCGGTGGTTGTTATCGGTGTGCTGTATTTGCTGATTGCTGGCTTTATGGTCAATCAGCTGAGCCTTGATAAAGGGTTTTTAACGGTATTAGCTGTCCTTACAGGTTTAAACAATAATATTGTTTTAGTACTTTTGGCGGCAATGTGTTACCATAAATGGCCTTCTATGCTAATGAAGTCAGTTTATTTTGCTGTGTATTTTATAACTGCGCTGACAATGATTTTTGATGCGTTTTATTTTTGGCAGACTTCGATGCATGTCGAAAGTGTTTTGTTCAAAAATTTAAATATTTATGCTGTTCAGGGTGTTTTATCAGGTATGACGGCGATACAGCTTGCAGGGATAGGTTTTGCTGTTGCTGCTGTTTTATTGTTATTCCGGGTGACGAAGCCTCAAAAACGTAAACCGAATTTTGCCTGGTCGCTGTTGTGCGTATCCGTATTTTTTCTGGGCTTGAATCTTTCATATTGGTCAATGGTGCAGGTCAATAAATATATTTTGACGGAATATGTTTGTGTTTGGGGCGACGAAACCAGTGAAATGATCCGCAGTGATTATCGTAATTTATTGACGACGCCTGTCAATATTAATTTTGCCAGCAAAATGTTGTTTGATACGGATAAGATCGCCAGACGTAAACATATTGAGCAGCGCCCTCTGACAGCAAAAGACGAACGCGTGCTGAAAGAACTGGGGATTTTAAGGACGCAGCAGGTGCTGCAGCCGTTGGAAGCACAATATGATAAAATTGTATTGCTGGTTTTGGAATCAGTACATCGTGATTATATAGGTTTTTATAATAAAAATATTCCGCAGGAAACGACACCGTTTTTAGACAGCTTGCTGGCAAAATATCCTCGCCTGGATAATTACTATTCTTCAGCGATCCCGACAACGCAAGGCTTGAATGCGACTTTTCGTTCACATCTGATTTTTGATGAAGAGATAAACGGTGCAAAGCAGGGGTCCCTGTTCAGATCTGTACAGGAAGCAGGCTGGCGCGGTATTTTTATGAATGCGTCCAGTCAGTATTATAGTAATGAAGTGCGCGAATATCCGCAGCAGTTTGGCATGCAGGAGTATTATGCCAAAGAATACCTGCAGGATCTGGGATACAGCGGTGCCAGCGGCTGGGGTTATCATAATGATGTGTTGTATAAGGAAACGCTGCGGCTTTTAGAAGCCGGGCGTAAAGATAAAATGCTGCTGGTAACCAAAACGCTGGATATGCATCAGCCATATCCTTACTATGGTATCAGCTGGGAGAATATGCCACCGGCAGTACGCGATCACGAGCTGGTGACGATTCGAGGCATGTATTGGGTCGATCAGACACTGAAAAACTTTTTTGAGGAAGCTGAAGCTAAAGGTTTGATGGATGACAGGACTCTCTTTATAATTACAGCTGATCATAATCCTCATTCAGGTGGAGAATATACAAAAATCGTAACTAATGAGAATGACAGGAAAAGTATTGCCCCTATCCCGTTGCTTTTCGTATCTAAAAATTTACAGCCGTTGAATAATTTAATGACGAAAGATTATGCTTCTCAGATCGATTTGGCTCCGACCTTACTATATCTGGCTGGTCTTAAGGCTCCGGAAGATTTTATGGGACGTAATTTGCTGGAAAGTGTCGAAACGCCGTTTGCTTTAGGATATTTTGGCGGAAAGGCATTCTATTATTCTGCTGACCTGTCTTTTGAAGATCAGATGGATAATCCTTCGCCGGCTACAGAATATGAAGATGCGCTGACAAATTATATAATTCATGAATATTCCGAACGTCAGCTTAAAAATCAATAAAAATATTCAGCACATAGTGAATGTATTTTGTATACATATACGTAAATACTGGAATTTTACATTGCAGCAATGCTATAATACCTTGTATTAATTTTTTGGGAGGGGTTATTTATGATGGTAATTATTGGTGCAATTATTGTTATCGGCGTCATTTATCTGCTGTTGAAAAGACATGAATCAAGAATGGTGCTGATTGCTGCAGGTATTTTAATGGCTGTTATTGCTGGTAAACCTATGGCAGCATTGGATGCATTTGCTAAAAGTATGACAAATGCCGGACTTATTACTTCCGTATGTTCCTGCATGGGTTTTGCTATGGTTATGAAATATACCGGCTGTGATAAACATTTGGTTGTCGCTATTGGTAAAGTGCTGAAAAAAATGGGCTTTATGCTCATACCTGGTGCTACTATTGCGACTTTTATCATTAATATAGCAATTCCAAGCGCGGCAGGCTGCAGTGCTGCTGTCGGTGTTATTTTTATTCCTATTCTGATGTCTGCCGGTATCCACCCGGCGATGGCAGCAGCTGCCGTAAAATCAGGTACTTATGGGAGTATGCTGAATCCCGGCCTGGTACATAACGGCGTTATTGCCAAATTGTCTAATGTTGAAATCACCGAAGTTATTACTCACCATATGATGGCTGATATCGTTGGTGTTATTATCGCTGCAACCACATTGACTATCCTTGCTATTTTCCTGAAAGAAAATAAAGGTTATCTGCCGGAAGGCGGTAACGATGCGGTGGCTGAGGATTTAAAGATTAATCCGCTGTATGCTCTGATGCCGCTGCTGCCGGTAATTATTTTACTGGTTGGTTCTACAGGTATGGCACCGATTCTGAAAATGGGTGTGCCTCAGGCTATGTTGATCGGCGCTTTGCTGAGCTTGGCTGTGACTCGCAGTAACCCTACTAAGCTGACGAAATCTTTCTTTGATGGCATGGGGGATGCTTATGCCAATATTATTGGTATCATCATTTCTGTTGGCGTTTTCGTTTCCGGAATGCAGTCTCTGGGGCTGGTCAAAGCCCTGATCAACTGGATGCTTGAATCTACCGGCATCGTTAAGATCGCTGCAACCTTTGGCCCGTTTATTCTGGCAATGATCTCCGGTTCCGGCGATGCTGCAACTGTAGCTTTTAACGAAGCTGTTACTCCGCATGCGGCACAGTTTGGATTGCAGGCTATTGATATGGGTTCCATGGCTGCCTTGGGTGGAACCTTGGGACGGACAATGTCTCCGATTGCAGGACCATTATCTGCGGCGGTATTGCCGGTGTCGATCCGATGGAAGTTTGCAAACGTAATGCTTTGGGTATTACTCTGGCCTTGCTGGCAGGCATGGTCATTCTGCTGTTCTGATTTTAGCAAGGAACGCCCGCTTTTGTTGCGGGCGTTTTTCTATTTATTTATTTACAATACTGTATTTTGCAAAAAATCTGCGTTCTGCAGCACTATGCTTAACATTTTTTTGTGATATAATAAACGTCGGAGGGATAATGTGAAAATTGAGAATTTCATACAGGCATTAAAAGAATATCAAAGCCCTTTGGTTTTCAATCCTTGGCGTGATTACGACCCCAAATGTGATATAAGCAGTGATGCTCCTGTTATCCGTGCGGCTAATTTGACCAGATATTTACAGCTGCGTCAAAAGGCGCATTATTTATTTATTGCGGAAGGTCTTGGTTATCAGGGCGGACATTTCTCGGGAATGGCGATGACTTCCGAACGGATTTTACTGGGCCTGCATCCTGATATAAAGCCTGAGGCAGTTTTAGGTGAATGGGATTACCGCAGAACCAGTAACCCTGAAAGTGAACTGCTTAAAAGTACACAAAAACAAAGCGGTTTTAATGAGCCTACGGCTACAGTAATGTGGAATACTTTGGCAAGACATGAATTGTCAGCTTTTGATACCATTTTATGGAATATTTTTCCCTTTCATCCGCATAAAAAAGATGATCTGCTTACTAATCGAACTCCTACGAATGAGGAGCTGGATGCGGGTATAGAATATGCAAAAATGCTGTTGGCTTTAGTGCCAACTTTAAAAATAGTTGCTATTGGTCAAAAATCAGCAGGGACACTGCAGCGTTATGGAGTTGAATGCGTAGCTTGCGTTCCGCATCCATCCATGGGAGGCGCCAATCGTTTTAAGGCTGCAGTTGCACAGCTGTTTACTAACGGGGAATGATTATGGAACAAGCGCATGAAAATAAAATGACGCGTGACGAAACCTTAAAAGTAGCATTGATGGTAGGTAAAATTTTACTCAAAAGCGGTGCGGAAACGTATCGTGTAGAGGATACTATTAACCGCTTTTGTATTGCTAATGGCTATGAAGTTGATATTTTTGTAACCCCGACGGTAATAATTTTGGGTAACGAACAGGTTGACAGTTTTAACTGTGTCAGCCGAATTCGTTATCGTACCACCAATTTAGGCATGATCAGTGAAATGAATGATATGTCTTATAAATTTGAGCGCTGGCCAATGAGCTATCGTGGAACGATGGCCTGGCTGGAAGAAAAACTGAAAGCACAGGTGCCTTATGGCAAATGGAAGGTTTGTCTGGCTTCTGCTATAGCATCAGCTTCTTTTTCGGCGATGCTGGGCGGCAACAGCCATGATTTTATTGCTGCTTTTATAACTGGCGGTATTGCCATGCTGGTTTTGAAACAGATTGCAGGCTATCGCCCAAGTGCGTTTTGGGAGAATGCGCTGGCTGGTGTGGCAATTGGTGTCGTAGCGCTCATTTGCTGTGCTGTAAGCGTGCAATGCACAATGGAAAAAATCATTGTTGGTGCTTTGATGCCGTTTGTACCTGGTGTGGCTTTTACTAATGGGCTGCGTGATTATATGGCAGGAGATTTGCTTTCCGGCAATGCGAGGATAGCAGAGGCTCTGCTCTTTGCTGCATCTATTGCTATTGGTATCGCCTTCGCGCTGCGTGCCTGGGTATTGTGGGGGTGGGATTTATGGAAATAATCACTTCCTTTATTTTTGCATTTATTGCAACAATGGCTTTTGCGGTATTATTTCAGTCACCTAAAAAAATCTTGCTGACAGATGGTTTGATTGGAGCTGTTGGCTGGGTGGTTTTTATAAGTCTGCGTGATCAGATGGGTTACAGTTCGTTTTATGCTAACTTTTTCGGGACGCTTGCTTTGGCGCTTTTGAGTGAGCTTTCAGCACGGATTTTTAAACAGCCGGCAACTGTTTTTGTCATTCCCGGTATTATTCCGTTGGTTCCTGGGTTAGGTATCTATAAAGGGATGTTTGCTGTAATCAATAATGATTATAATGGCGGTATGTCGATTCTGCTGACGGCAATAACCGATTCGTGCGCTATAGCCGTTGGTGTGATGCTGGTTTCCAGTTTATTTCGTGTTCTGAAGATCAGGAAAGACAGAAGATTTTTAATCAAGTATCATGGTAAGGACGTTTGCTGAGGCGATAGAAGATGACAGATAAAAAGCAGGATGAGAAAAGCTTTGACAGTTCTAAAATCAATACACAGGAACTGCAGAAATATAAACAGGATTACAGCGAGCACAGCTTTAAGGAAAAACTGCGGAAATATGCCAAAATAATTGGTGTAGGGGCAGTTTATAAAGTGCTGCAGCTGTGGTATGTTTTACAGAAACCTGATGTGCCGTTGAAACAGAAAGCACTTATTACGGGAGCTATCGGCTATTTGATTGCGCCCTTGGATTTTATTCCCGATTTGACGCCTGTTTTAGGTTATAGTGATGATTTTGTGGCTATTACTTATGCTTTATTGCAGGTTCAGGGATATGTGGATGCAGAAGTTAAAGAAAAATCTAAGCATTTTATTGAAGATATTTTTGGGACTGATGCTGCCAGTGAATTAGACTAAACTTGTTGTGGAGGGTTAGATTTGGGTTTACTAGAGTTATTGCTTTTAGCCGTAGGTCTGGCGATGGATGCTTTTGCAGTTTCTATCTGCGGTAGCTTGGCTTTAGCTCCGGCTTCGCGTTTTAGTGGAGCCTTGCGTTTTGGCATCTGGTTTGGATTTTTTCAGGCACTGATGCCTGTTGTTGGTTTTTTCTGCGCAATAAGGTTCAGATCTTATATTGAAACCTATGATCATTGGATAGCTTTCATTCTTTTGATCTATTTGGGAATCAACATGCTGCGTGAGGCCGATGCTGCTGACAGCTGTAATTTAAAGCAGCATTATAATATCAGGGAAATGCTGACATTGGCTGTAGCTACCAGCATCGATGCTTTAGCGGTTGGTGTGAGTTTTGCTTTTTTAGATGTGGATATCTGGACTGCGGCCGGGCTGATCGGTCTGGTAACTTTTATTTTTTCTATGGTAGGTGGTTTGGCTGGCTTCAGGTTAGGAGAGAGGATCGGCAGCAGAGCTACGTTAGTGGGCGGCTGTGTCCTTATCATTATTGGGACGAAGATTCTTTTGGAACATACCGGCTGGCTGTAATTTATAATTTTGAAAGGTAGTGTTGACAATGGCAGAAGCAAACAAAGAAAGAATTTTTGATGAATTTGTGGAATTGGTTTCTGTTCCCTGTCATACTCTGAAAGAAAGGCAGGTTTTTGAACTTCTGCAGCAGAAGCTGAAAGATCTGGGTTTTGTGACACAGGAAGATGATGCAGGTAAAGAATTAGGCGGCGAATGCGGCAATTTATGGGGATGGTTGCCGGGGAACAAAGTCGGAGCGAAACGTGTGCTGCTGACCGCGCATATGGATTGCGTGGAACCATGCGAAGGCATCAAGGTCGTTAAAAAAGATGGTAAGATCCTGTCAGATGGGACTACTATTTTAGGCAGTGATGATAAATCCGGTGTAGTGGCTATTCTGGAAGCAGTGCGGATGCTGCAGGAAACAAAGGCTGAACACGGTGATATCCAGGTTTTGTTCACGATTGCTGAAGAAGGCGGTGTTAACGGATCGCGCTGTATGGACAAGAGCCTGCTGCATGCCGATGTTGGCTATGCTCTGGATAGTGAGGGCCATCCGGGAGAAATCGTTACGGCTGCTCCTGGACAGGACAGGGTACATTTTAAAGTGCACGGTAAAACTGCCCACGGCGGACTTGCTCCTGAAAAAGGCATCAATGCGATTCTGGTTGCAGCTAAAGCTTTAGCCGGTGTTGAAAAATATGCCAGGATTGATGAAGAAACGACTTGTAATATCGGCGTTATCCATGGCGGGTTAGCTACTAATATTGTTCCTGATCTAGTAGAGATCCAAAGCGACGTTCGCAGCCGTAATCTGGATAAACTGGCTGCTCAGCGTGATTATCTGGTTAATACTGTCAATGCAGGTGTTGTTGCTAATGGCGGTA